>Ga0208414_1001566_pt1 | contig 16969 bp, 16 predicted proteins | sample AntAceMetag02UKE_FD_184770 | JGI IMG/M metagenome (GOLD analysis project Ga0208414, IMG submission 184770) | Saline lake microbial communities from Ace Lake, Antarctica - Antarctic Ace Lake Metagenome 02UKE (SPAdes) (version 2) | ecosystem: Environmental > Aquatic > Non-marine Saline and... | reverse complement strand
GACTCAACAGCACACAGGTAACGCTTCGCAGCCACATGCAGCGCGACCGGGCCCGTGACCTCTGGCCCGAACCACGCTGCGAGATACCGGGCGCCGGCTTGCTCGTGCTCGTGGTCGTTGACCAGGGTCTCATCGAGCGCAACGTGATCTTCGAGCAGCAGGTGCCCCACATCATGCAGCAGCGCAGCTGCCACCAGCGCATCCGATTCGCCTGACGCCGTGGCCAACTCGGCACACTGCACTGCGTGCTGCAACTCGGTGATGACCTCGTCATACAACCGCGATGCAGCCGGGCTTGCGTACAGCGCGTGCAGATCATCAAGCAGCAGCATGGTCACCGCTGTACCGGTCGCCCGAGGAAGTCGTCGATGATGCTGATGCGAACGCGCTCACCGTCGAAGTCGTCCCCAGCCACCGCGAAGTCTGCTCGCTTGTCGGCGTAGTAGCGGTCGCGGAAGTCGCCACGCGACGCAGCGTTGTAGGTGAGATAGGCAGCGCGTCGCGGCCGATCGCTGCGGTTCGTATCGCTGTAGTGCGGGGTGTACGAATCGAAAAACAGCAGGTCACCAGGATCCAGCGGCACCGGGCGCCAAGCGAGCTTCGCCGCAAGTGACTCGTCGATGCGACCTCGCTCGTCGGTCGTCATCATGGTGCCTCGCCCCGGAGGCACCGTTGCACCAGCGTCGGGCGCGGGCGCCACGTACAGGCACCCGCTCTGTTCTGTCGCTGGATCAAGCGGAACCATGCAGGAGATGTGGTGGTCAATGAATCGGTAGGCCGGTGCGTCTTGATGTGGGGCAAAGCCGCCACCACCGGGATGCTTGTAGTTGATCTTTTCCTTGAACAGCACGGCCGGTTCGCCAAACAACTCGCCGAGCACTCGGGTGATAAGGCCGTCGCAGATGAACGCGCGAAGCACATTGTCGTGCTCGATGAAGTCTTCGCTCCTGGCCAGGACCGCCCCGGCGTCAGTCTGTTCGAAGTGGTGGAGACCCGGGCCGTCGGCGTCGGCCCACGCCGCCACGCCGGACACCGCAGCGTCGATCGCTGCGAGTTCATCCGGCTTGATCGCCCCGCGCATGACGAGCCAACCCTGCTCGCTAAACGCCGCGACGTCGATCGTCACGTTTGCTTTCACAATTCTCCCAGACCGAGCAACCCGGCAATCATTGGTGCCCACTCAAGCGCTGACGGTTGGGCAGTCTTGATCCATCGCATCAGCGGCTCGGCTGCGGGGGCACCGCCGGACACAATTGCCAGCTGCGTCCGGCAGCGGGGGCTGCCGTGTTGTCCGCCGAGTGGGATCGGCGCCGCATCGAACATTCGCCCGGGTTCGGTCCATGCCATCCAGACATCCGCGCTCAAACGCTCCGCCGACTCGATTCCGGAAACGGCTGTGATCGCGGCGAGTGCGTCCGGACCGACGTCGCCGTGGATCAATGCGCCTGTTCCGTCGGTGGCCACTTGGAGATCGATGAACCCGGACAGGGCATCGGCCAGCGGGACCGATGTCTGGTCGACGATGGTCTCTTGGTCATGGTCGGACAGCGTGATAACGACGGTGTGGTCCCACCCGTCGGCGAGCGCATCAATCAGTTCACCGTAAGCACCGTCGGTCGCACCATATTGCTCGACTGCCTGCGACGAGTCCGGCCCATAGAGATGCGATGTCGTGTCGGGTTGGTTGAGATGCAGCACGACGAGGTCGGCGTTGAGGTCAGCACTCTGCGCGGCGGCGACGACAGCGGCGTCAGTCGGATAGCCGAACTCGCAGCGGGCGGTGCCGTCCGGTATCCATCCGCCCGGCGGCCACACTTCGTCGGCGCGATCGCCGCCCATCTGAGCGATCAGTTTGTGGTCACCGACGACCGTCACCGATCGCCCGCCGGCCGCGGCGACGCGGTCGAACAGGGTGGGGGCACGTGGTCCGGCTTTCGGCGACGGCACCCATCCCTCGCCCTCGATCCAGGTGGAGTTGCCATACACCCCTGTCTCGCTGGGGTCGGCGCCTGTGATGAACGCCGCATGATTGGCGTAGGTAACCGACATTGGCAGCGACAGCCCACCCTCAGGGGCGCGTCCACCCTCGCAAGCCTGCCGCCAGATGTTCGGTGTGAGCGCGGCACTGACATGTCGATGCGGCAGAGCATCGATGATGATCATCACCACACGCAGATCTTCGTTCATCACGACCTCACCGTACGTCGCACCCGCGACGGTCGGCCAACTCAGCTCATCGGTGTGAGTGTCACCTTGCTCGGCCGGTCGCGGAATGATGCAAAAAATGTGACAGTCGACACGTCGCGTGGTAGGTCAACCTGCTACAAATCTTTTAGACGTACAAGACGACTTCCCGGGGGGAATGATGTTGGTAAGTACACGACGCCACACACTGGCGATCCTGGTGTCTGGGGCACTCCTTGCTGCTGCATGCAGCGGCAGTGACTCGGCTGACTCACCGAATGCGACGGAGGCTCCAGCCACCGCAGCCGAGGCTGACCCCGACAGCTCGGAGCCTGCCGACACGTCAGACACCGCAGCACAGTCGACCGAGCCCGACGAACCGGCGCCACTCGAAGACGCGGACCAGCTCACCAGTGAGGGTGAGGGCAACGCCGACCTGGCATCGCTCGAACCAGTTGCAGGTGGCGAGATCACCTTCGGCCTCACCAACGACGGCACCGGTTTCGACACCACCGGCGCCATTGCGCCCGGCTCGATTCGAGTGATCACAGCACTCAACGACTCGCTCGTCGGCCTCGACGCAAACGCCAACTGGCAGCCGAACCTCGCCGAGAGTCTCACGCCGAACGACGACTTCACGTCGTGGACCATCACCATGCGCCAGGGTCTCCTGTTCCACGACGGCGAACCCGTCGACGGCGAAGCCGTTCGCGCCAACCTGCAAGCATTCAAAGACAGCCCGATCGTCGGATTCGCGATGGCTCAGATCACCACGATCACCGCGGTCGACGAACTGTCTGTCCGGCTCGATCTGAGCGCACCGTGGGCTTCGCTCCCGTACGGGCTGGTCGGCCAACCCGGCTGGATGGTGTCGCCGTCGACGATCGGCACGAACGAGACATTTACTGGCACCGGCCCGTTCATGCTCGAGAGCTGGACACCAGGCGACGGCGCACGCGTCGTGCGCAACCCGAACTACTGGCGGGCCGACGAGGGCTTGCCGTACCTTGATGCGATTAACTTCAAATTCCTTGTCGATCTGACGGTCAAGCGCCAGGCCTTCGAAGCTGGTGACGTGCAGGGCTACATCAGCCCGGGCGATGAAGACATCGTTGACTTTCTCGAGGACGACGAGACCGACGTGTGGATCGGCACCGCTGGCGCGAACGAGTACCTGTGGCTCCTCAACACGACTGCGCCACCGTTCGACGACCTCCGCGTCCGCCAGGCAATGGCCCACGCGATCGACAAGCAGTTCATTATCGACACGTTCCGCTCCGGCCTCACCATCCCGGCGAACGGGCCGCTGAACCCATCAGACCGCTGGTACACCGAGAACAACTATCCGCAGTTCGACCCAGCAGCAGCACAAGCGCTCGTGGACGAGTATGAAGCCGAGGTCGGCCCAATCGAATTCGAGCTGTCGATCGAGCCAAATGCATCGGTGATCGAAGTCGCCGAAGTGATGATGTCGTTCCTGACCGACGTCGGTATCGACGGCAAAATCAAGGAGATCGGTCAGGGCCAATCAGCGCTGACGGCGATCCAAGACGACTTCCAAGCGTTCTCCTGGTTCCAGTTCGGCTCGCCCGATCCGGACGGCGAGTACCCGTTCTTCCATTCCAGTGGCGGCTTCCTCAACTGGACCAACCTGGTCAGCGCCGACATTGACGCTGGGTTGGATGCGGGTCGACAGAACATCGACGAAGCTGCTCGCAAGGCGGGCTACGCACAGTTCCTCCAGGCGCTCGGTGACGAAGTTCCGATGATCTGGGTCGATCACCTCAATGGTGTCGAAGCCGTGGTCACGCTGCCCGAACTCCACGGCATTGGCACGCCAGGACTCTTGCCGGACGGTTCGGCGTCCTTGGCGATGACCAACGGCAACTTCTTCGCCTGGCCGGGCGTGTGGATCGAGCAGTGACCTGAACCAGCGGGCCCCAGCATGCTGATCTTCGTCCAGCGCCTCGGGCGTCTGGTCTTTGTGTTCTTCGTCGTCACCTTCGTGACGTTCTTCCTGCTCGACCAGGCACCGGGTGACCCGGCTGAACGGTTCGCCGGACTGAACGCCACGCCCGAGGTGGTCGAAGGTATCCGCGCCAACCTCGGGTTGAACGGCTCACTCTTGGAGCGGTACACCCGCTGGCTCGGCAATGCAGTGAGGTTCGACTTCGGCGACTCAATCGTGACGCGCGGGTTCAGCAGCTGGGACCTCATCCGGGAGTCGCTGCCGAAAACTCTGGAGTTGATGGTGCTTGCCGAAATCATGGCGATCGGCATGGCGGTGCCGTTGGCGCTGGCTTCGGCACGACGCCCCGGTGGCTTCATCGACAAGGCCGCGTCATCGACCGCATTCGGGCTCCTTGCGCTGCCGGCGTTCGTGCTGGGGATTTATATGTCGTTCGTCTTCGGCGTGAAGCTCGGCTGGTTCCCAACGATCGTCGACAACCTGCCGGGGCTCAACGACGACCCGCTCAACAACCTGCGCCAGATGTTCCTGCCGTCACTCACACTGGCGCTGAACCTGGTGGCCGTCTACCTCCGCCTACTCCGGAGCGATCTGATCGAGACCCTGCAAGAGGACTATGTAATGCTCGCCCAGGCACGCGGCTTGAGTGAGCGGCGCATCATGTGGCGCCACGTGTTGCGGCCGTCATCGCTGAACTTCACCACTGCCGTCGGCCTCAACATCGCTGGCCTCATCGGCGGAGCGTTCATCATCGAGGTGCTGTTCGCGATCAACGGCATGGGTCGCCTGGTGATTCAGTCGGTCATACTCGAAGACTTCAATGTGGTCGCCGCCGTCGTCGCCATCCTGACCGTCGCCTACGTGATGATGAACTTCCTCGTCGACGTGCTGTATTCGATTCTCGACCCAAGGATTCGTCATGGCGCTCGTTGAACCGGGCCCGACTGGGGTGAAGACCGAGGCTGAAGCAGTCGCTGCTGTCAAGCAGGGCGGGCCTGTGCCCAGTCGGAAGCTCGGAGTGATGTTCTGGTTCTCGGCCACGTGGATTGTCGCGCTGGTGTTCCTCGCGCTGTTCCGCGACATCCTCCCGATTCGCGACCCGGACGAACTCGGCATCCGGACCCGTGAAGTCGCCAAGTTTGAGGGCCCCGGCTGGAATGCGTTCTTCGGTGCCGACGGCCAGGGCCGCGACATGTTCGCGCGCGTCGTCCAAGGCGCGCGGCCTGCGCTGATCCTCGGCCTCACGGTCACCATCATCGGCGGGTTGCTCGGCAGCGCCGTGGGCCTCACCGCCGGTTACCTGCGCGGCAAGGTCGATTCGGTCAGCACCATCCTGATCGACATCGCGTTGGCATTCCCCGGTCTCGTCCTCCTCATCTCCGTGCGAGCCACCTTCGGCAACTCGATGTTCGTGTTCATCACGCTGTTCTCGCTGACAAGCATTCCCGGCTACGCCCGCATTGTGCGTGGTGCATCATTCGCGCTTTCCGAGCGCGACTTCGTCGACGCGGCCGAAGCAATGGGCGCAACCAAGCGGCGGATCCTGCTGCGCGAGCTGGCACCAAACATCGCCCTGCCCGTACTGTCGTTTGCATTCATCGGCTTCGCTCTCGTGATTGTCGCCGAGGGCGGACTGGCCTTCATCGGCTTATCCCTCGACGAGATCACGTGGGGCAAGTTGATCGCCGACGGAGCCGGTGACATCGACAAGCATGCCCACGTCGCGCTCTTGCCAGCCACGGTGATGTTCCTCACGATCCTGGCGTTCAACCTCGTTGGCGACTCCATGCGATCGCTCTACTCGCCGCGCGAAGTCGTGACGCAGCGCCGCCTGCGCGTCGGCCCCGTAGCCGACACCGGCAGCGGCGACGAGGTCCTGTACATCGACGACCTCTTCACCGCGCTGCACACACCGAACGGCGACGTGCACGCCGTCGACGGGGTGTCGCTGTCCTTGAAGGCAGGCGAAGCGCTCGGTGTGGTTGGCGAGTCAGGGTCGGGCAAAACCATGATCCTCCGGTCGATCGTCGGTGCCTTCGCGCTTGCCGACGTCACCCGGTCCGGCACCATTGAAGTCGCCGGTGTCGACATGTTGCGAGCAGCACCAGCCGACATCCTGCGCACGCTCGGCACGCAGATCGGCATGGTGTCGCAGAATCCCCTGACCGCCCTCAACCCGGTCCGGCTCATCGAGCACCAGATCACCGAACCAATGCTCGTGCACACCAGCATGTCCAAGTCGCAAGCGCGGGCGCGGGCACTCGAATTGATGCAGCAGGTCGGCATCTCGGCGCCCGAACGGCGCCTCCGCGAGTACCCGCACCAACTGTCAGGCGGCATGCGCCAGCGGGTGACCATCGCGATTGCGTTGGCGAACGAGCCGGCACTGCTGCTCGCCGACGAGCCAACCACTGCACTCGACGTAACGGTGCAAGACCAGATCCTGCGGTTGCTGTCTGGCCTCCAGCGCGACCGGCAGATGGCGATGGTGCTCGTCACCCACGACTTGGCGGTCGTGAAAGGATTCACCGATCGTGTCGCGATTGTGTACGCCGGCGAGGTCATCGAGTCGGGGCCGACAGAGCAAATCTTCACCAACCCTCGACACCGTTACACCGTTGCGCTCATCCAGTCGATGCCCGACCTCGACCTCCCAAGCCACTCCGAGCTCACCACCATCGAGGGCACTCCCCCGTCGCTGATCTCACCGCCACGTGGTTGCCGCTTCGCGGCCCGATGCCCGGCCGCTCAAGACATCTGCAACACGACACCCCCGTCGGCCGACGAGCGCAGCGAGCACTGGTTCCGCTGCCACTTTCCCGCTGGCGAGAATGCGCAAGGACACGCCTGATGGCCGGTACCGGCACTGCACATCTCCGCAGCGACGTCGTGCTCAGTGTGACCGAACTCGTCGTCGAGTTCCCGGCACGCAAGAAGCAGGTCGTGCATGCCGTGTCGGGCGTGAGCTTCGATCTCGACCAGGGCGAGACCCTGGGCATTGTTGGCGAGTCGGGCTGCGGCAAGACCACCACCGGTCGGGCCATCATGCAGCTCGAATCGGTGACCAGCGGGAGCATCCGACTCAACGGTGTTGACCTTGTCACCCAGCAAGGCGAGCAGCTGCGCCAGGCGCGCAAGAAGATGCAGATGATCTTCCAGGATCCAGTGTCGTCGCTCAATCCAAGCCGGCGTGTCCGTGACATCGTCCGCGAGGGCATCGACATCTGGGGCTCGACCCGCGAGGGCGACCTCGACGCATGGGTCGCCGAGGTGATGGCGTCGGTCGGGCTCGGTGACGACGGTATTGCCGACCGCAGGCCCCACGAGTTCTCGGGCGGGCAGTGCCAGCGAATCAACATCGCGCGTGCGCTGGTGATGGAACCTGACGTATTGATCCTCGACGAGCCGGTGTCGGCCCTCGACGTGTCGGTGCAGGCCCAGATCCTCAACCTGCTCGAAGGGCTGAAGCGGCAGTTCGGGCTGACGATGCTGTTCATCAGCCACGATCTCGCGGTCGTGAAAAACATCTCAGACCGGGTCATGGTGATGTACCTCGGCAAGGTCTGTGAGATCGCCGAAACTGCCGACCTCTACGCCCGGCCCACACATCCGTACAGTCGGGCACTGCTCGCGTCGATCCCCGGCAACACCCTCGGCCTGCCACCGGCGAGTGAGCTGATCAGCGGCGAGTTGCCCTCACCGCTCGACCCTCCGTCAGGTTGTCGTTTCCGGACACGCTGCCCGCACGCGTCTGAGGTGTGCGCCAGTACCGAACCCGAGCTGGTCGAACACGCACCCGGTCACTGGGTTGCCTGCCACCACCCCGCCGTCACTGAGCCGCGCCAGCAGTTTGTGTGAGCGATTGTGTGTGAGCAGTTTGTGTGAGCGATAGCGGCGTCGGTTGCCGGTTTCGCTCACACAAACTCAGGCCAGCCTTTTTGTGTGAGCGATTGCGGCGTCGGTTGCCGGTTTCGCTCACACAAACTCAGGCCGGCGTTTCTGCTCATGAGCGCTGTCGGGATGTGCGAGTGTGATTGCTCACCGAGAGAAACGGGGCCCGACAGGTGACACCAGAGGAACTGCGCGAGGCCGTTGACCACGGGACGATCGACACCGTGGTCGTGGGCTTCACCGATCACTACGGGCGAACGCTGGGGAAGCGATTTGACGCCGCGTTCTTCCTCGAGACCATCGACGACGGGACGCACGCCTGCGACTACCTGATGACGGTCGACATGGAAATGGAGCCGGTAGCTGGATACGCATTTTCGAACTGGTCATCAGGATTCGGCGACTTCCACCTTGTGCCCGATCTCGACACGTTGCGACTCGCCGCATGGGCTCCGCAGACGGCGTTCGTGCTGTGCGATGTCGAACGTAATGTCGATCACCATCCGGTCGGCGTGGCACCTCGTTCGATCCTGCGCCGCCAGCTCGACGCCGCGCGTCACGCGGGTTACGCACCAATGGCGGCAAGCGAATTGGAGTTCTTTCTGTATCGCGACACATATCGCGACGCACACGACAAGGGCTACACCGGACTCGTCGCAGCCGGCTGGTACGTCGAGGACTATCACCTGCTCCAAGGGGCGCGGGTCGAGGACTATGTCGGTGCGGCGCGGCGCGTACTTCGAGACTCCGAGGTCCCTGTCGAAAATTCGAAGGGCGAGGCTGCGATCGGGCAACACGAACTGAACATCCGCTACGCACCGATCCTCGAGATGGCCGACCGACATGTCGTGATGAAGCAGGCAATGAAGGAGTTGGCCGATCAACAGGGTGTGTCGGTCACCTTCATGGCCAAGCCGCATCATGACCAGTCCGGGAGTAGCTGCCACATCCATCTCAGTCTGTGGTCGGGCCCGGGTGACGATGCGGGGGACGATGACGGTGCCACCAACCTTTTCTCCGACGGGACCGGGCGCACCGATGAATTCCGCTGGTTCCTCGGCGGATGGATGCAGCATCTCCGTGACTTCATGGTGCTGTACGCGCCAACGATCAACAGCTACAAGCGCTATCAGGATCAGTCGTGGGCCCCGACAGGGTTGGCATGGTCGGATGACAATCGGACGACCGGTTTCCGCATTGTCGGATCGGGCCCGAGCCTGCGGATCGAATGCCGTATTCCGGGTGCCGACGTCAACCCGTATCTCGCCTTCGCCGCAGCCTTGGCCAGCGGCCTCGATGGCATCGCGAACCAGATCGAACCCCCACCAGAATTCAACGGTGATGCCTACAGCTCAGCCGACGTGCAGCGAGTTCCGACGTCGCTCCGCGAAGCAGTGACCGTGTTCGCTGCGAGCGAGGCGGCCCGACGCCTGCTCGGTGACGAGGTCGTTGAGCATTACAGCCACTTCTATCGATCCGAATGTGATGCCTACGACAGCGCAGTCACCGACTGGGAACGCCACCGCTACTTCGAACGGATCTGAACCGGGCTTCTGTGCGAGTGAGCCGAGCCAGTGACCACCATGGGCCCAGGCAGCAGGCGATGAACAGGGGTTTTGGTGGAGGATTCGTAGAGTTGGGTTGCAGAGTTCAATCTCATGCTCAACTCGAAATGTCTGGTGATTGGCGTGTTGTTGTCACGACGATTGCTGAAAGAGTCGTGAGCTCATCGCCCGGATTCCCTGGGGCCAGGTTGGCGTAAGTTCGAAAGCTTTTCCTGTTCATCTTTTGTCTTCCAAACAGACGCGTTGGAACTGGCCGACCAAGGGTGTTGTTTTGGCATCTCAATCGTTGATCATGATGCCGGGCCGGTCTTGACGGCACTGTTGCGTTGATCGATCGGAGGGCGCGTCACACCGCCGTGATTCGTTGTCGCCGTCGTCCAGCGGTTCGGTGCGAGCTACTTGGGGTGCGGCCCAAACGACAACACGATGATCGTGTCGGGTTCGTCGCTGTCCCATTGCCACCACACCCGCCACGCCCCCGGCGTGCTGTTCTCGATGTAGGACTGCCAAATCCCCCGACTTGCGTCGTACTTCTTCGACGACAACGACCGATACCGCGGGTCGTCGCCGAGCTGTTCCAACGTCGATTTGACCTTCTCGCGTTTGTCGGGGTGACGACGAAGCAGCTTCTTCATCTCCTTGCTGGCGAACGCTTCGTCGATCCGAACCTTGGGCATCCCACCAATCTACCCCACTTGTAACAGACGGGCCGGATCCCTCACTGTTCCATTGTGGGACCAAACATGTTAGGTTGACACGCATGGACACACTGACCCTGCTGCAGCCCGACAACCGCGGCCGCGTCGCACTCAACGCCGTCATCGATCGAACCCGCACCTACAGCGTCACCACCAACGACCAAGGCGTCGTCACCCTCACCCCCGTCGGCGCCGTACTCAGCGACGAACAGCTCGGCGATCTGCGCACCGACCCCGCTGGCTTCGTCGCCCTCCTCGACGCCTCAGACCGCCACCACAACGGCACCGGCCGCACCGTCTCGATCGACGATGCCTTCGCCGACCTCGACTGAACAACCGCCCAAGCATCCCCAACCACGGATCGAGCTGATCGACGTCTCACCGCACCTCGGAATCAACAATCACCCCTGAGCGAACAGTGACCGCGTCCGCGTTCGTAGACCGGGCGGGCGAACCCGAGCTATGACGGCGGGCCTGAACGAGGACCAACAGATTGCAAGACTGAACGCCGCCGTCACAGCGGGACAGTGGCGCCATATATCAGATCTCGCAACCGAACCCAGAAGGCATCCTGGAGCTACCGGAGAATGGGTCGCCGCGACCCGAAACAAGTCGGCGGCCCTTCGTGGAGCGGATTCGGATGGAGCGATGCGCTCGAAGAACTCGTTCGGCTGCTGTATGGGTGTGCACAGATGATTTGGCCCCACTTGGAACCCGCCCCGTCGTTCTCATCCCGCGCCAGTCCTCGTCATACCCCGTATTCGAAGGGTCGGAATAGCCCGTCGAGAACCGGTTTGCCGGTCGGCACTGGCACAGAACAGATTCGGCATAGAAGACGAACTGGTTCCGCTTTCGTGTAGCATTGGCGTATGTCTTCGACAGTCACCGCCACTGCGTTTCAGTGGTCTGACCTCGCAAAGAGGCCGACCGTGGTCGGCGACGCCCTCGATGCGTCCGGTGAGGTGACCGTGATTCGGGGGTCGAAGACGTTGCGAATCTCCGAACCCGAACACGATGTCGCAACAGTGATGCGCGAAATGTGCGGACTGCTCAGCGCAGTCGTCGCGACAGAATCGCCCGAGCGGGTGTGTGCGATCCTCAGTGTTGCATGGCCGTGGACGCGCGTTCTGCCGACCGATGACCAGGTCGCTCTGGCCGCTGAAGTGGGACCGCTCGCCGAGACCTGCGAATCTCTCGGTACCTGGCGACCATTGCTCGATGCTCTCTCGGCCTGGCGTGGCACCGCTCGTGCATGGGCTAGCGGCCTTGGCCCGGTTGGGCCGTTCGAGGATCCTCTCAACACGCGCGTCAAGCGGCCCTGACTTGTGGTGAAGGAGCGGAGTGTTCACCGTCCGACGAAGAAGATTGAGTACACGTTGCAGCATGCCGAGCGGGCTTGCAAGGTTGGATGGTCTGATGTAGTTGCGTCGCAACGAAACGGGTGTGCCGATCTGTTCGATCGCCTCACGGCCGATCCCGCCAACGTCGACAACCCCGACAAGCAGCACCGACTGAAGGGGAACCTGTCAACGACGACCGTCCGAGGTGTCGAACGCGACCAGTGGCAGTACGAGATGGCCAAGGGCGCTCGCGTTTGGTACGTCGTGGACCGTGACAACAAGACCGTTTACCTGACGCGTGTCGCAACGGCACACCCGAACCAAACGAAGTAGGCGCAGATTCGGCCGGGCCCGGCCTTGGACCCGTGGTGCGCGTCGTCGAGCGCCGGACTACCGACGACAAACCAGAGCAGCCTCGAATGCTCAATCCAGTCGATTTGATCGGGCACCCGTTACACCGATTCCGAATATGGATAACTGTAAATATCGAGGCCAAATAGTTACGGGCTCTTGAGGACCGACGTAGCAGCCCGTTTGTATCGGCCTCACCGCAACACCGGCCAAGCGAGCACGGAGGCACTGTTGCGTTGACGCTCGGGTGGGGTCGTAGCGTGCCCGGGTGATTCGTCGTCGTGGTTGTCGCCGCTCTGCTTCTCCGTCGTTTGCAGGATTCCGGTTCCCACCGGACGTGGTGTTGCTGGCGGTGCGCTGGTACCTCCGCTACGGACTCTCGTACCGCGATGTCGAAGAACTTCTCGCCGAGCGCGGCATCGACGTCGACCACGTCACCGTCTACCGATGGGGGCAACGCTTCACTCCGCTCGTGATCGACGCAGCGCGGCCGTGTCGTCACGGTGTTGGTGATCGCTGGTTCGTCGACGAGACCTCTGTGAAGGTGGCTGGTGTGTGGCGCTACGTGTACCGCGCGGTCGATCAGCACGGCCAGGTCATCGAGGTTTCGGTGTCGAAACGTCGCAACGTCGCCGCGGCCACCAAGTTCTTCGAGGCGATGTTGGCGGGCCGCGACCGGCCAAGAGAAGTCACCACGGATCTGGCAGCTCCGTTGCTGCGCGTCGTCGATGACCTGCTCGCCGAAGTGCTCCATGACACGACCCGATATGGGAACAATCCGATCGAGTGCGATCACGGACGACTCAAGGCGAGACTCCGGCCAATGCGCGGTCTACGAACCGACCGGACCGCGAGTGTCGTGATCCGCGGGCACGCGTTCATCCAGAACCTGAGACGCGGCCACGACGAACTCGGTGTCGAAGCCCGCCCCGAGCATCGACGCGTCGCGGCAGCATTCGACGAACTCAGCGCAACGATCTGACCGCAAGGCAGACGCCACGGCGGTGCGACGCGCCCCGCGTTCGATCAACGCAACAGTGCCAGTCGGGCTACGTCTCGAACCGTGTATTGGACGGTGCCCGACTCGTCGGTACGGGCCGCGGTTCCGACCGAGAGATGTCCCCGCTGCGAAGACCCCTGTGCGGTGACGAGCCGCTCGCCGATCATTGGGTGGCGGCCTTCGAGGACCCGTTGAAACTCGTCACGACCAACAACACCGTCAAGGTCTCGGAACGCCGCACCCGCTCCGAGCCACCGGCCCGGCCCCTCGATCGAGTCCGCGTAGTACGCACCTATGCTTTGAATCGATCCGCCCAACAGCGACGCGCCCGCGATCGCCGGCCTCGCCTTCGAGGTAGTCGACAACGGCCCCTGCGACGCCGGATGCAGACCGTCCCGAAGCCCCAAGCGGCGTCACGGTCAGCCGCATGACAGACCCGATCGCGCCGAGGCCGGATCCGCGACCCAAGTGTCGTGGTGGAGCCCGCCGTGCGACCCGCAGGTTCCTCGAAGAGGAACCTGCAAGGGTGTATACCCTCCCACCACCCCAACACACGACCTGCCAGACCCGACCTCCGACGACACACGATCTGGCCAGGCGGACCGCCGCGGAGCCCTGCCCGCACACCACGCGCCCTGCTCTTGCCGCACCAACCCGCTGACCGAACTCGCCCCACTCCGTTTTGCCCGAAGTGGCAGCACCGACCACGAAACCTTCGACCCTTGATTGTCATCCATACCTCTGTAAAGGCAGCGACACCGCGAGTTCGGGACGCTTGTGCGCTATCGGTTGTGACCAGGTGCCCGCAGCCGGATCATCGGCTGCTTCGCAGCCGTTGAGGACTGGGCTTCATAGCCTGGACATCGTGGCGACCAACGTGTACATCGATGGATTCAATTTCTACTTCGGTGCCGTGAAGGGCACCGTCTTCAAATGGGTCGACTTCGAGGCCTTGAGTCGGTTACTCGTACCCAATGATGAGATCGGTCGGATCAAGTACTTCACGGCGAAGGTTTCTGAGCGATATCCAGGTGACAAGGCTCCGCACCATCAGAGCCTGCTCCTGCGTGCGATCCGATCGAATCCGAAGATCGATGTCGTACTCGGGCACTTTCGATCAGCCTCGAAGTGGCGCCCCCTCGACGATCGCAACCGATCGATCTCCGACCTGCTCCGCCCCGAACTCCAACCCCATGCGGACGCCGACGACATGTGGACCGATTCGATTCAACGTCGAACTGTCCCGTTCTCGGCTGCCCGCGTTGTCCATCGGGAAGAGAAGGGCTCCGATGTGAACCTGGCCGTCCAGCTGCTCTGGGACTGCTTCCGCGATGACGAATGCGACAAGGCGCTCGTGATCACCAACGATTCCGACCTCGAAGACGCGATCCGCAAGGCGGTCGAATCTGGGTGCAGCGTTGGTCTCGTGAATCCTCAGCCTCAGGCGACGAATAGGCGCCTCAAGGATGTGGCGAGCTTCGAAATTCCCTTTCGCGCCAAGAGCGTGGAAAAGTGCCAGATGCCGAAAACGGTGTTCACAGAGAAGGGCGCTCAGGTCCATCGACCTCGGGCCTGGGACACCTGAAAATCACAGAGGCCCGCCTCGCGGCGGGCCTCGGGCTCACCCGGCGAAGCAGGTGAGTGGATATGTAAACAGTTTGCCCAGCTCCGTCGTGTTTGTCAACGCGCGACGCATCGAGGACCGTTCAGAGTCATCGTCATTCCTCACAGTTCGACCGCGTCGACCAACACTCGTTGGCAAACACGTGGCCTCATCCCCGACTCGGTGACGATGTCCACAGGATGTCCAAGAAGATCCTGCAGGTCCATCAGTAAGCCGCCAAGGTCGAGCAACCCGCGGCCCTCGTCGAGGTCAACGAGGAAGTCAATGTCGCTGGTTTCGATCGCGTCGCCACGCGCTACCGAACCAAACACTCGGACCCGCGACGCTCCGCGAGCGCGAGCCAGAGCGCAGATCTCATCGCGGTATCTCCGCACATCGGTCAGAACCGGAGCGCTCACGAGGTCATGCTAGATCGGCGCCACACCGGCGAGGTGCGGGATGCGCAATCAAATCACGTCAGCGACCAGCTACACGTTGCTCGTCGGTCTCAGTCGAACAACCGGTCGATCGACGACGCGACCTCGGCGTCGCGCAACTCGACCAGGTGCTGGTATCGCAGCGCAGCCCTCGGCGACGAGTGGCCCATTCGCGCCATCGACTCCCGGATGCTTGCGCCGGCCGTGGCGTTGAGCGTGCCGGCAAGGTGGCGCAAGTCGTGGAACGTGTACGCGACCTCGGCGGCGTCGCGGGCGTGGAGCCACACCCGCCGCCACACCGTCACCGTCGGCGTCTCACCCGTCCGCCGATCGACAAAGACCAGGTCGTCTGGCTTGAACGGACCGTACGTAGCCACATGATCCTCGACGACCGCCGCCAGCACGGCCGGGAGTATGAGTCGACGCACGCCGGCGCTCGTCTTCGGGGGTTGAAGAATCGCCTCGCCCTTCACGAACACAATCGATGCGTCGACGACGACAGTCCAGATTCCGTTGGCCTCGATGAGGTTCCGGCGCCGAAGCGCGAGGCACTCGCCGCGTCGAAGGCCAGCGACCGCAGCAAGCATGACCATCAGTCGGTACTCCGGCTTGATCGCATCGGCGATTCGCCTTGCTTCGTCGATCGATGGCGTCGCACGCTCCGCGCTGTGCTCGACAGAAACATTCTTCAGGGTGCACGGGTTGGCGCGCAGCAACATGTCATCGACGGCGGCCTGCATGATCTGACGGAGTAGCCGGTACGCCTTGGCAATCGTCACTGCGCTCTGATCGCCAGCACTGACGGTCCCATGCCATCGACGGATCGTAGCCGGATCGATCTTGCCCATCGGCGCCGCACCGAGATGCGGAAGCAGGTGAACGCGCAACAGGTAGTCGTACAGCGACAGCGTCTTCGGGCGGAGATCGTTTCGCCCGGCGAGCCAGGTCGTCGCGTACGACTCGAACGTCTGCTTCGTACCGCTCGGGTCGAGCAACTGGCCCCGGTCGAGATCGACCTCCGCTGTGGCGAGCCACTTGAGGGCATCGGCCTTGGTCCGAAACGAGTGGCCCGGCAGCACACGTTCCCGCGAGATCGGGTGGGTGTACTCGGCACCCCAACGACCCGATCGGTGCTTGCGCGTCGTCCCGAATGCTCTCCGTAGCCCCACTCTGTCGACCATAGAGAACCGCTGCTTAATGTGCAACTGATGTGGCAAGCCCCCAGACCCCAGGAACCAAAAAGCCCCCGGCAGCGCTGCTACCAGGGGCTTTGATGGTGGAGACGATGGGAATCGAACCCACGACCCCCTGCTTGCAAAGCAGCCACGCAGACCCGTATAGCACCTGCATACAGCCCTTACGCTGGGATGATCCCGATCCAGCGCAACACGCTGTTCACCGGCATTGACCGCTGTTGCCCTTCCGTACTGGCACGCCAATGGCACGACCCGCACGCTCCAGGCTGAACCGCCGACTTGGGTTCATTAACCTGAATCCACCGTGTGAGGTGTTGGGACGGCCGGTGGCGGTGGGATATGGATTGAGCGAGCTGTGCTCGTGTTAGGGGCGTGTTGAACCGGGTTTGGTGGTTTTCGAGGGTTCGTGACGCCGGGTCGGGTTCTGTAGCGCGTCGGACCACCGGGCAGGGCGTCAGTCGCCGGGGCCGGGTAGTGCGCGGAGGTTTGTGAGCATGGTGGTGAAGTCGTCGCGCCAGGGCCAGCGGGTGGGGAGCCGGAGGGTGTGTCGGCCTGATTTGTTGACCGCAACGGCGGGGACGGCGATGATGCGGACGCGCAGCGTCCGGCTGTTGAGGGGGTCCTGTTTCCCGAGGATGACGGTCCAACGCCCGAGGTTGTGGGCGAGGACGGCGCACGCGAACCAGGCGGCGTTGGCCGGGTAGCGGCCAGAGGGGATGTGAGCATCGCCGCCGT
>Ga0208414_1001565_pt1 | contig 16972 bp, 13 predicted proteins | sample AntAceMetag02UKE_FD_184770 | JGI IMG/M metagenome (GOLD analysis project Ga0208414, IMG submission 184770) | Saline lake microbial communities from Ace Lake, Antarctica - Antarctic Ace Lake Metagenome 02UKE (SPAdes) (version 2) | ecosystem: Environmental > Aquatic > Non-marine Saline and... | reverse complement strand
AGGGGGACCTGGTGCATACCCAATCCGCCACTTGGCAATAGTTTCATTGGTCACTCCCCTATCTTTGAGATAACTAAGCGCTCCCGGCTTCTTTTGCAGGTACTCTTCAAAGTATTTGGTAGCAGTATCAAGTACGTCGTACTGCTTATCCCGCTCAGTTCGCTTCTTTGGATCCTCACGAGTAAGCTCCACTCCGGCTTTTTCAGCCAGTATCTGCAACGCTCCTTTAAAATCAACGCCTTCTATCTCCTGAATAAAGGTAAAAATATCTCCTCCAGCCTGACATCCGTAACAGTAGTACATGCCTCGGTCAGGAGACAGTGTAAACGAAGGTGTTTTCTCACTATGAAACGGACACCGGGCTTTCATGTGTTTGCCGGCCGGGGAAAGCTCCACATACGAAGACACCACATCAACTATCGTAAGTCGTTCTTTTATCTGAGATACTGAGTCACCTGAAGCCATAAGTACCCTATTCTACAACAAAACTCAAAACGGTGCATTTCCTTGTAATTATGCAGCATACATGTTTGTATACGATCAGATGGAACCTACAAGGAGACATACCATGGAAGTTTTAGAGAGACTACTTACAAGTGGACTATCCCAAGTACGCAGGTCACTTCAACAGCATGAAGGAGAAAGTAAGGCGGACCAAACTCTTCGTGCTAAATCACGTCTCGTCGAAATCGTTGATGCACTACAAAAAAAGATAGCGTGGCACCACGAGAATGTAGCAGGGGAAAATAGCCCCCATGAGTCTAGCCTTAATATAGGGCACAAAAGAGACCTCGTACAGATCTTAATTAAAAATCCTGGTACAAAAAGAGAAACGGCAAAAAAGATAGTCAATGAGCTCTGTCCTACAGAGTAACCAGGAACAGAGTCACAATACATAAATCCCTCCCGCAAACATCACTTCGTTTGCGGGCTTCGTTTTACCTCCATACTAGAAATACCACAATTAATTGTAGTATTTTAAAACAACACCCCACTCCCACACTATCATATATGATAGTGTGGGAACTTTAATCGCACTCTTCAGTTCTGAATTATCATACTATCATATATGATAGTATATTTAGATGAAAAAGATGATGAATCAACTTAGTGGTCAACAGCAAATGGAGACGTTGGACATGTTGTACACTGCAGCGGGTGCCGTTAAGGGCAGAGATGCTACCAAAGCGTTTTTAAAAGAGCTCCTGACTCCTAGTGAACGAATCATGCTTGGTAGACGAATTTGGATTGCACGTTTGTTACTAGAAGGACATACCCACGCAGACATCGGAGAACAATTAGAAGTAGGACCAAATACCATCGTCAAAGTTGACCACTGGCTTAAGAAACAAATGCCTGGCTACAGGGATGCCCTGAAAGGGCTAGAAAAAGAAATGAAAGTACGGTCTGACAAACGTGACATATCTCAAAACCCATTTGGTTTTAAAGCTCTAAAAAAGAAATACCCACTCCACTTCCTCCTCTTCCCCACCCCAAAAGACAAATAACCTCTCTATCCTTACTATCATATATGATAGTAAGTGGGGGGGTATTGCATTACTACTCATTACACTGGTTTGTGCTTTTAGGAGGTGGGTTCAGCCATGAATATTGACTTATCAGTTTTTTTATGTATAATTATTAGCAAAATTACTGTTCCTGAAAGGACCTACGATGGACTGGACTATTTTCTTTTCTACGTTTGCAGCTCTGTGGGTCACGTTCTCATTCATGACAGGAGTTGCCTCTGTTATTACCACACATATGATGGTAAAGACGTCCCTAGCTGGGAAATGGCGAGCCGTCATTCTCTATACGTTGCTAGGGCCCGTAGGATTTTCTTCCCTGCTCTTCGTTGCCTTATGTCTTATTAGGCAACGCACTGACTGTACGCATGATACGACGAACTAATACTTCGCAAAGAATTCTTCGTAATTCGTTGCGAAGTTTCTTTTTATTTATTTAGTATGCATTACAAAAGACCGCAGGCTTAGCCTGCGGTCTTTTGTAATCACTCCCCTACTCAATTAGAAAATGAGTAGGTTGCCTGAGATGCGAGGCGAAACAAAGTTTTGGCGCGAGCCGTACTTGGGGTACGGTGAGCGTCAAAATTGAAGTTTCAACGAAGCAGGTCAGGTGAGCTAGTCGTTTTCCCAAAATTCAGAGAATTGGTGCAGCTACTAGAAGTTTCGGTCCAGCGATTTGCCCAAGGGCAGAACAAATCGGGACATAAATTCAGAATAGTCGCTTGTGCTCCTTTCTTCATTCAACGACGTAGATGCGGTGATTCTGTGGATTTTACTATTCTTGTGACTTTATGACGGCTTGAATCATGTCATACTTCTGCGACCCTTCAAACCCAGACCCGGCTGGAATCAATTTCCCGATGATTACGTTTTCCATCAGACCGGCTAGATTGTCTTTCGACCCTTTCACTGCAGAGTTAATAAGGATTCGAGTTGTGTTCTGGAATGAAGCGGCTGAAAGGAATGATTTACGTGAAAGTGAACTTTCTGTAATACCCATGATGAGCTTATCTCCCTTAGCTGGTGCCTTACCTGCTTCCTTAAGTTTTGCATTTTCCAGTGCAAAGATCCATTCTTCAATAACTTCACCTGGTGTAAAGTGACTATCGCCTGAATCGTTGACTTTCACTCGTGACATCATTTGCTTAACGATAAGCTCAATGTGCTTTCGTGAAATAATCACACCTTGGAGTTCATAAATCTTGTTTACTTCAGAAATGATGTAATCCTGGGTCTGAACTTTTGTACCGTACTTGAATAGATCAGGTAAGAAGGCAGAACCGTCAGTCATCATCTGACCACCTACTACTGTATCTCCCTTAGACACATTTACTACTCGTCGCCAGTCAACTGGATATTCAATGACATCTGATTTCTTTGGTGCAAATGGTGATGTCTTATCTACTGCGACAACGATTGTTTTATCTTTCCCATCCACTCGGATTTCTGTAACAAAACCTCCGGTCTTAGAAATAACACAAGGAATCTTCGGTAGTCGCTTCTCAAACACTTCCTCTACTCGAGGAAGACCTTGTGTTACGTCTCCACCAGCTGATGCCGTACCACCGGCGTGCTTTGTGTTCATCGTAAGCTGTGTACCTGGCTCTCCAATAGCTTGGGCAGCAATCGTTCCTACTGCTTCACCGATATCTACTAAGTTATTAGTTGTCAGGTCAACACCGTAACACTTCTGACAGACACCTCGTAGAGTTGCACAAGTCATCGGTGAACGTACTTCTACTGATTCACAGGTTGATTCTTCAACTAGGATTGAATCTCGTCGAGTAAGCATGTGTCCCTTCTTAAAGAGTACTGTTCCTTCAGCATCGGTAATCGCCTCTGCCAGCACTCGTCCCTTTAGTGCCTTTGCAAAAGAAATCTCAATTCCTGAAGATGATAGTCGTCCCACGTTTGTACTTTCCTTTGTCTTACAATTCGCTTCAGTAATAATTGCGTCTTGCGCAACCACAAAGAGTCGTCGAGTCAGGTACCCAGCCTTTGCAGTCTGAAGTGCCGTGTCGGCTAGTCCCTTTCGTGAACCGTGAGTAGTAGTAAAGTATTCAATTGGTGACATACCTTCCTTCATAGAAGACACTACCGGGAACTCAAGTGTTTCACCTCGTGTGTTCACAATCAGACCCTTCATACCAACCATCTGTGCGATCTGTCGCATAGATCCACGAGCACCAGACTTCCAGAGGTCAAATGCAGAACCGTTATGATCCATGTGATTAGGAATTACTTCCTCAAGATCAGCCTTCGTTCGGTGCCAAATCTCAATAATCATTCGTCGTCGTTCTTCTCGTGCTAGGAGACCATTGTCGAATGCTTCAAGCACTACCTGTTCTTCAGCTCGGGCTTTAGCAATAATGTCATCTTTCTCTGGTGGAATCACTACTTCATCGATTCCCCAGGTTGTACCTGACATAGTTGCGTACTTGAAACCAAATTTCTTAATCTTGTTTACCACCCCTGGGACAATGTCGATTCCTCGGTCATCAATCAGGTCAAGTACTACTGCGAACAAGTCTCGCTGTGACACAATTTCGTTCACATAGGAGTGATCGCTTGGTAGTACTGAGTTGAACAAGAGTCGTCCGACTGTCGTTTCAAATATCTTTCCTTCATACTGGGCATACTTTGCCGTGTCGGTTGCAAGTACCTTAATCTTTGCTCGGAAGTCAACCACACCGTAGTCGTACGCATTGATTGCGTCATTTGGTGATGAGAACCATTTCCCTTCACCTTTACCTCCTGCCATTTCTTTGGTCATCCAGAAGACACCAAGTGCCATATCCATAAGTGACTCAGATACTACCGGTTCACCTGAACCTGGCTTAAGTACGTTTCGGTTTGCAGAGATAATTTCTCGTGCCTCAGTCTGAGCTTCTTCTGATAGAGGTACGTGTACCGCCATCTGGTCACCATCGAAGTCAGCGTTAAACGCCTTACATACTAATGGATGAATCTGAATCGCATTACCTTCAATCAGCACCGGACGGAACGCCTGGATACCTTGTCGGTGAAGGGTTGGTGCTCGGTTAAGCAGCACGTGTCGGTCCTCGATAACATCTTCAAGGATTTCCCATACTTCTGGGACACCGTCCTCAATCAGTCGTCCGGCTCCACGAATGTTGTAGGCAAGTTCCTGTCGGAGTAGTTCAGAAATAACAAATGGTCGGAAAAGTTCCAGTGCCATATGCTTTGGCAGACCACACTGATCAAGATCAAGTTCTGGACCAATAACAATTACTGAACGTCCAGAGTAGTCTACTCGCTTTCCAAGCAAGTTCTGTCGGAAATATCCCTGCTTACTCTTGAGGTAATCAGAAAGTGACTTTAGTGGTCGACGCTGTGCCTGACTCATTGATGAGTAGGCTGCGTTTCCATGACGGATAGAGTTGTCGATAAGTGCATCAACCGCCTCCTGCATGATTCGCTTTTCGTTACGCAAGATAACGTCGGGTGCCATGATATCAATCAGCTTCTTCAGTCGGTTGTTTCGGTTGATTACACGTCGGTACAGGTCGTTTAGGTCAGATGATGCATGCCGTCCACCTTCAAGCGCAACCATTGGTCGCAATGCTGGAGGGATTACCGGGATACGCTGCAGGAACATCCATTCAGGACGTACTTCAGCGTGAATTAAACCTCGAATAAGATTCAATCGTTTATCAAGCTTCGTTCGCTCTGCTACACCGGCAGTTTCTCGAGCCAGTTCTAACTTTGCGCGCAATACTTCAAGGTCAATATTTTTAAAGAGTTCAAAGATAGACTCAGCACCAATCCGAGCTTCAAACAAAGTTGAATACTTTACAGAGAATTTATGGAAGTTTGTTTCATCAAGGATTGTTCCTTGTTTAACTGACTCAATTTCCTTCTTCGTGTCGGTCATTCGTTCTTTTAGGGCTGTACGTGCATCTTCGTTTTGTAGTTCAGCAAGTTTTGTTTTGTACTCGGTATCAAGCTCTTTAAGCAGACGTGTTCGCTCTTCTTCAGCTACTTTAATAATGATATATCCTGCAAAGTAGATAACTTTCTCTACTGATGATGCAGTCAAACCTAGAATAAGGGCAATTCGACTTGGTACTCCACGTAAGAACCAGATGTGAGAAACTGGTACACATAATTCAATATGTCCCATTCGTTCACGTCGAACGATAGCTCGAGTAACTTCTACTCCACACTTTTCACATTCGATACCTTTATACCGAATACCTCGGTACTTCTTACAAGAACACTCAAAGTCCTCTACGGGACCAAAGATACGTTCGTCGAATAGACCGTACTTCTCAGGACGTTGGGTTCGATAGTTAATAGTCTCAGGCTTGGTGATTTCACCATGTGACCATTCAAGAATTTTATCTGGAGATGCAAGCTTTAGACTCACCTCGCTGAATGGAGCTGGGGCTCCTCGTCTTTGTTTATTTGGATTCATAGACAAATATATTATTGAGGGCTATTAACTTTCTTCTCGTTTAAGATCAACATCCAGAGACAGTCCCCGAAGCTGATTCACCAGAACGTTGAATGCGGCTGGCGTGTATGGATGTCCAATTTTCTCTCCTCGAACAATCGAGTCAAAGGCTGCACTTCGTCCAACGATATCGTCAGACTTAATAGTTAGCATTTCACGGAGCGTATAGGCTGCTCCATACCCAAGAAGTGCCCATACCTCCATTTCTCCAAATCGCTGTCCTCCAATCTGCGCCTTACCACCAAGCGGCTGCTGAGTAATAAGCGAGTAGGGTCCAATTGAGCGCATATGGATTTTGTCTTCCACCATGTGGTGTAGTTTCAGGATATACATGTATCCAACTGCTGTTCGCTGGGCAAACTCTTCACCGGTTCGTCCATCACGAAGCTGTAGTTTTCCATCTCGCGGAATTCCTGCTTTTTCCAATTCATCTTTAATCTCATCCTCAGTTGCTGATGCAAATGGAGGTACGATAGCCTGATACCCAAGTGAGTGAGCAGCCATACCAAGGTGTAGCTCTAGAATCTGCCCCAGGTTCATACGACTTGGTACACCAAGCGGTGTTAGTAGCAGGTCAATAGGCCGTCCATCTTCTGTATAGGGCATATCTTCTTCTGGCAGAATACGTGAGATAACTCCTTTGTTACCGTGACGTCCCGCCAGCTTGTCACCGACAGATACGTTTCGTACTTGACCAACAGTAATAAGAATCTTCTTGATTACTCCACTGTCTAGGTTATCCCCGTTTTCTCGAGAGAAGATTTTCACACCAATAACTCGCCCTCGCTTTCCAGCTGCCAGACGTAGTGATGAATCTTTCACATCTTTCGCTTTTTCACCAAAGATTGATCTAAGTAGTCGTTCTTCAGGAGTAAGTTGGGCTTCACCCTTAGGGGTTACTTTACCAACCAAGATATCTCCTGGGCGCACTTCTGCACCAACCCGGATGATTCCGTTTTCGTCGAGGTTGCGAAGTTTCATTTCTGATACATTTGGGATGTCTGGAGTGGTTACTTCAGGCCCTAGCTTGGTATCACGAACTGATACGTCAAGTTCATCTAGGTGAATAGAAGCAAACTTACTTTGCTTTACTAGTCGTTCTGAAATAATAATCGCATCCTCGTAGTTCGCACCGGACCAACTCATGAATCCAACCAATGCATTTTGCCCTACCGCCATCTGACCCTGGTCAGTTGAAGTAGTGTCTGCAAGTAGGTCACCTCGCTTTAGCTTGTCACCAACAGTAACTGCTGGTCGATGATAAAACGCGGAGAAGTCGTTTGTCCGTTGAATCGTTGTCAGTGGATATTCATCTTTTTTCCCATCCTTTCGCTTCACTACAATGTGATTTGCATCACATTCAACCACTTCACCTCCTTCTTTAGCGATAAGTACCCGTCCAGTATCTCGTGCTGCCATACCTTCAATACCAGTTCCAACAATAGGAGCTTCAGGGATCACACATGGTGTCGCCTGCTTCTGCATGTTTGAACCCATAAGGGTACGGTTCGCATCATCATGGTTCAAAAAAGGAATCATTGATGTCGCAACTGAGAAGGCCTGGTTTGTCGCAATATCCATATAGTCCACTTCATTTCGAGGAACCAACCGTGGCTCACCATTTCGTCGAACCTCGACAAATTCTCGTTCAATCTTTCCCTTATCGCTTACTACAACTGCAGCATGCGCCATGTTGTATGACTCTTCTTCGTGGGCGTTGAAATATACAATTTCACCAGTCAATACTCCTTTTTCTACTTTCACGTATGGTGTCTCGATGATACCGAATCGGTTCACCCGAGCATACATCGCCAGACGAAGAATCAAACCAATGTTCGGTCCCTCTGGTGTGTGAATTGGACAAAGTCGTCCGTAATGAGAAGTGTGCACATCGCGCACTTCAAAACCAGCCCGTTCTCGCGTCAATCCACCAGGACCAAGGGCTGAGAGTGTACGTAGTCCTTCAAGCTCTCCAAGCACGTTTTGCTGGGGCATAAACTGTGAAAGCTGGTTGGTTGTGTAGAACTCTTTAATCGCAGCCTGCAATGGTCGCGGGTTAAGAATCTGCATTGGGAGTGAGGTTTCTGCTTCAATAGTAGACATTCGGTCTTGGATGTTTCGCTTCATTCGAGTCATACCAACTCGTACTCGCTGGATCGCCATTTCACCAAAGTATCGAACTCGTCGGAATCCGAGGTGGTCAATATCGTCATCTACAGCTCCTGGAGCATGGTTAAGTACCATAATATTGCCAAGAATCAGTCGGAAGTCTTCAAGTGTTACCACTCGCTGATCTTCTCGCTTCTTAGCTTGTGCTCGTCCAAATCGAGCGTTAAAGTGATGTCGACCAATTTCTGAAAGGTCGTATCGTTCTGGTGCAAAAATAGAGTTTACAAATTCTTTTGCGTTGTCTACGGTTGCAAGATCACCATCACGAAGTCGTTTATAGACTTCAATGTATGCGTCATCAGTTGTTTTAGCTGGGTCTTTTTCAAGTGTTGCTTTAATATACTCTTCACCACGTTCAACGTCGCTAAAGAGCTTAATCATGTCTTCATCCTTCTCTACACCAAGAACACGAAGTAGTGAGGTTACAGGAACCTTCTTCTTTCGGTCAATCTTAATGTAGATGATGCCATCTGCTTCAGACTCAATCTCAATCCATGCACCACGTGCAGGGATAAGCTTTGCTCCAAAGTATGTCTTCCCTTTGAGCTCTTGCGAGGTGAAGAAGATACCATAACTACGCGCAAGCTGTGGTACTACCACTCGCTCTACACCATTGATGATGAACGTACCATGATCAGTCATTACTGGAATGTCTGCGAGGAAAATCTCCTGATCCTTGGCTGAGTCAAACGTTTTGTTTTTTAGCACAACCGTTGCCCGTAATGGTGCATCGTAGGTAAGCTTGTTTGCTTTGGCATGTTCTGGAGTACACTTGGGAGTACCAAGCTCATACTTCTTGAACTGCATTTCAAACTTCTTTTCTGCGTAGTCAGTAATAGGAGAAAATTCTTTGAAGATTCCCTTAAGACCTTCCTCAACAAACCACTTGAACGATTCTCGTTGTGGCTCAATCAAGTCAGGCAACTCTACCAACGGTTCTTTGGCAAGTTTGAATCGCTTCTGTGGCATAGCACCTACTGAAGCGTACTCATCTGCTTTTGGATTGGTGTACATATATATGTATACGAAATTATGTACGAAAATAAACAGTAACGAAAAATAGACGCTCAAGAGCGCTCATTGTAGGTAGTATTTATTTTTGCACGGTTGCTAATTGCATCACTTGAAAAGTGTTTTTTTTGCGCAAAAATCCTCCCAGATTTTTACAATACCTCACATACCCCCGCGTATTCAGTAACCGTGACTCACTCGAATAGAAAATGCGTTAGTGGCGGTGATTATACAGGAAATTGAGCATAGTGCAACCAATGATTTGGGATATGAAGGGAAATGCTAAGTAATTAGTATCACTGAAACAATTAGGTAATGTTGAAATTGCCATTAGTTTCAATTAACTGTAGGGATTCAGAATCTTTAGGGAAATTAAAGCAAATTGCGTGTAAATTCTCATCTGAAGCAAATTCATATTCTGATAGTTTTCTAACTGGGTACGAACCTGCTTCTGGTAAGTTTGAACGATTAAATTTAACTTGTCTAACAGCAACAGACACCTTGTACTTACCTCCTTGGGGATAACTAACCAAATGCGAGTAACCCATTATTTTAATTTTACTAACCGCATCATTGTTTTCAAGATAATGAAAGAATAAAGCTATCTCTATAGCAAGACCCTCTTCTTTGATTTTAAAAGCGAAATGAGGTTTCTTTTTCGAAGAATATTGAAATACTTCTCCTGTCATATAATCAATCGGAAGTAAAACTTGCGCAGCCAAATTTAATACTTCTTTTTTATTACCACGATTCCACCTATGGGGTTGAGGGGGAACAAAGCCTGAACCTCTTAAGCCCTGAGCATGTGCACCAACTAAACCATGTTGCGAATCTTTACCATCCTTCACTTCCTCATTTGTAACTGGATGAAAACTAACTTTCATCTTGCCTCCAAAAGTATTTACAAATAAGTAAACGTTTTTTGAGTCAACTCTAATTGACCATGTAGAAGAGCGCTGTTTTTCAGCATTATCAACCACACAAAAATTAAGCTTCTTGAAAAAAATATCTCTTATTTATGGCACAAATCTACATATTTAATATTCGACCCTCCTATTCCTTTGCCTAGACGTCATCAGGAATTCCTCACTCTCGTTCGGACCAGATAAAAAGTAAAGCGTTTACTTTTTATCTTTCCATCATTACTACAGACCTTTACTCCGCCACGCATCAATCTTTTTATGATCACCTTCTGTAAGCACTGATGGCACCGTGTACTTCTTCTTTTTATACTCAATAACTTCTGGGCGAGTGTACGCTTCGCCGTTGGTCTCTCGTTCATCTTCTAATGATTCAAACGTACCAAGTACTCCTGGCACCTGTCGGGAGACTGAGTCGATGATAGAAAGTGCTGGCAGCTCTCCTCCCGTGAGGATGTAGTCACCGACGCTTACCTCTTGGGCTTTAAGTGCCTTATTCACTCGATAGTCGATGCCTTCGTAGCGTCCAGAGATAAGCACCACGTGGTCATACTTCTTTGCTAGGTCTTTAGCCATCTTCTGGTCGAACTGCTTTCCACGAGGAGACATAATCAGCGTCTTCACCTTTTTCTCTTTTAACGCCTTTGTCTTCCTCCCTACTGCTTTATCCCAAGCTTTCAACACTGGCTCAGCGCGCATCACCATTCCTGGTCCACCTCCGTATGGCTTATCATCTACTTTGTTGTTTTTATTGTTCGCATAGTCCCGTGGGTTGTAGTACGAAACAGAAATCTTCTTCCCCCGAACCTTCGCCCCCTTACCTTTATCAGTCTTCTGCGCCCGCCCAAGAACCGACGCATCGGTATACGTCTGACAGACTTCTGGGAATAATGTAATTACGTGAAAATTCATACTTATAATTTATCTTTATACTTTTCTATAAAAAACGGAAACTGAGAATGCATAGGTTCTGGAAATTCATCAATACGACACCATCGTAGTTCTAAACATTTATCAGGCTCTGTTATACGAACTTGTGATGGGTCTATCTGCACCAAGTGATCAAACTGAATCCAGTGTGTCTTCTTTCCTCCATGCTCTCGAAACACTTCACGTGTACCAATACACTCAATATTCAGAACATCAGCTCCACACTCTTCTGCTACTTCTTTATGAATAGTCTCCTCGATTGTGTCACCAAACTCAATACCTCCACTACCAATAGGGTCCCATCGGTTATGTTCATCACGACACGTATCGCTGCGTAGCCCTAGAAGGTATTTACCTTCTCCATCATGACACAAGGTCACCGCAGCAGAACCAATGTAGTCAATTCCTTTTATCATTCAGCAATCGTAGCACAAAACAAAAGCGGCCGAAGCCACTTTTGTCTTAATCTTCTCCTCTCATATCCCTAAAGCTTTAAACTGAATGAAGTTCGAGGAGTGGGAAGAAAATAATGTGAGGCGTACATTGAGTACGTCGAACATTATTTTACTGAACCACAATGAAGAAATTCGTCAGTTTAAATCTTTAGGTCGTCGATGGCGTCGTCTAGAGACTTTGGCTCCGGCGCCACATCCCCGTCTCCTCCACTGCTCATAGCTTCTCCAGTATCATCATCTGAACCTTCTTCAGTTGGATCTTCAGTAACTACTCGTCCTCCTTCTGGTTCGTTAATCTTTAAGTTAACTCGAGCGTCATTCTTCATTCCAACCACCCGTAGAAGGGTTCGGATTGCTTTTGCAGTGTTACCACTTCGTCCAATAATTTTTCCCATGTCATCGGCATGTACATCAAGTGTCAAAAGTACCCCCATCTCGTCTACAGTTCGGTTAACAGTTACACTATCTGGATTGTCTACCAGTGATGTTACTACCGTTTCTAGAAATTGCTGATCATCTTGCATATGCGTTTAAGTTAGGAACTGTCTGATAAGCCTGCACTGCAACAGTGCTGCTACCTCAATAGTACGAAAGGTTGACACAAACGTCAACAGCCCCAATACATATACTGCATTGGGGCTGTTACTTTGCGTACACTACGCTTTGACTTCTGCCTCAGCTTCAGGAGTTTCCTCAGCTGGAGCTTCGACTTCTTCCTTCACTTCTGCCACTTCTTCAGCAGGAGTTTCTTCGACAACTTCCTCTGCTGGAGTTTCCTCAGCAGCGGGTGCTTCTTCTTCTACAGGAGCTTCAGCCTCTTCTGCGGCTGCTTTTTCTTCTGCTTTTTTTGCAAGGGCTTCTTCGTCTACAATCGGTGATTTCCGCGGAAGAGGGTTAATAGTCTTCGCATTGATCACTTTTTGTTTAACGAGAATGTTGTGCACGGTATCTGAAGGCTGCACACCCTTTGAAAGCCAATCTGTAGCCGCCTCCGTATCAAGCTGAATGTGGCTCATCTTTGGATTATACGATCCAATGATTGCTACATGCTTGTTACTCTTGGGACCAGTTCGCTTATCAGTCACCACAATACGATAACTAGGATCGTTTTTGCGGCCGACTCGTTGTAATCTCATCATTAACATAACGGCGAAAGAATACTATATATCCAGAGATATGGCAAGAGTGCCGGTACAAAAAAAGGCCCCACCAAAGAAAGCGGGGCCAGTATCTCAACAGGGAGGAAGAATCTTATCTTACCCAGACTCTCGGGGGGCTCGGCACATTCACCATAGTTTCATTATATATATGTATCACTATTATGCAAAGACACCAGTGGATAAACCTAAAAACAAACATTGTCAAATAGCTTGTCGCACGGTACACTCAGCCCTATATATATATGACTAATACAACTGAAAATAACACGTACGAAGGAACTATAGCGGTGCGCGGTAAGGGTACCGGTTTTTTTATTCGGCCTGACCAAAAAGAAGACGATGAAAACATTCTGATTATTACTGAAAACCTGGGTTTTGCGCTGGATACTGACGTTGTAAAAATCGAAGTATTCCCTAAAGAAGGTGGCAAGCGACAAGAAGGCAAAGTGCTTGAAGTGCTTGAACCAGCCCATACTGAGTTCATTGGCATCGTAAAGCCTGCGGGAGCTGGCAAGCCAGAACGATACTTGCAGCCTGACAATCATCGTATCCATGTGCGACCCATCCTTCCAGAAGCAACTGAGCTTGATGATGGCATGAAAGTGATTGTAGAGATTGCCTCATGGACGTCATCACACACAGCACCGATTGGAAAAATAACTGAAACCCTTGGGAAGGCTGGCGACCACGAAACTGAAATGCAAGCGATTATTCGTTCTGGTGGTTTTTCTGAAAGCTTCTCTGAAGAAGTGACTGCAGCCAGTCAAGAACTCTACGCTCGCAAAGACGAAATCTTTGCGGAGGCAATTGCTACCACCAAAGGTGACAACCCAACTCGACGAGACATGCGTGACACTACCACCATGACAATTGACCCGGCTGACTCAAAAGACTTTGACGATGCGCTCTCATTCAAAGCACTGGACAACGGTAACTACGAAATCGGTATTCATATTGCTGATGTATCACGCTACGTACCAGAAGGTGAAGTGATTGATACCGAGGCGCACGAACGAGGAACATCTATCTATCTTGTGGACCGCGTGATTCCAATGCTTCCAGAAGTACTTTCAAACGATCTGTGTTCACTTCGACCAAATGAAGATCGTTTGGCATTTTCTGCCGTGTTTGAAATAACACCACAGGCAGAAACGGTTGGTGAATGGTACGGACAAACTATCATTCATTCAAACCGTCGGTTTAGCTATCAAGATGCACAGGCAGTACTCGACGAACAAGCAGGAGACAATCTTGATGCACTAAACACACTAATGAGTGTTGGCCGAATGCTTCGAAAGGATCGATATAAGAATGGTGCAATTGCGTTTGAACAACCTGAGGTGAAATTTATCCTTGATGATGCAGGAAAACCTATTGACGTGGTTGCAAAAGAACGGATTGAAACAATGTTGATGATTGAGGACTTTATGCTTCTTGCCAATAAAAGTGTTTCTAAATATGTCGACACGCTTTGCAAAGCGGCTGACAAACCAACAACATTTATTTACCGGATTCATGACTCACCTGATCCTGACCGTATCAATGATCTGGCTATTTTTGTGCATGCACTTGGATATGAGTTTAAAGCTGAAAATGGTGAAGTAGACGCCCGAGACATCAACAAACTTCTCAAGGAAATTGAGGGATCACCAGAAGAAGCCTTGCTCAAAGTAGCCACTATTCGTTCGATGGCAAAAGCGGTGTACTCTACAAAAAACATCGGGCACTTTGGTCTGGCGTTTGGTCACTACTCGCACTTCACGTCGCCAATCCGTCGCTACCCTGACCTGATGGCACATCGAATGCTTCGAAAGCATCTTGATGGAACACTCATTGGACCAAAAGAAATGATGAAGCACGAGAAAACTGCTCTACACGCTTCAGAGCGAGAAATGTTCGCCGTACGCGCCGAACGTAATTCAATCAAGTACAAACAGGTTGAGTACATGATGGATAAAGTCGGTGAAGAATTTGACGGTATCATCACTGGAGTCACCGACTGGGGTATCTACGTACAAGAAAAGAATTCCATGGCCGACGGAATGGTTCGACTTGGAAGTATCAAAGGAGACTACTTCAAGAACGAAGCTGACAAGTACCGAATCAAAGGCGAAAAAACCGGTACTACCTATTCACTTGGTCAAGAGGTGCGAGTGAAGCTTGAGCGGGCAGACTTAGAAGAGCGACAACTCGACTTCTCCTTAATTGTATAAAATTAGCGATCTACTCCGTAGCTCATCTAATTGTAAATGATTAAATAATATTTACAGACCCTGCAAAAAACGTAACACCTTATAGTGTTACGTTTTTCGCTTACAACTATACACACAAGACGCATCCTTTGTTAAGCCTATGTCTTGTGTGTGTGACGCTACTTATTTTAAAGAGAGGCGATTTCTCTATCTTCATATTCTATGGATTCGAATTCTTCAGAAAGAGATTCTGTTGCTGCTGCAATTGAAACGAAATATGCCTGGGCATCTTCTCCATAGTTTCGCGTGAATTCGTTTGCTTGAGACTCTTTAGCAAAATGGGTAAACTTAGTAAACAAGTCATACCCTGGGTTCTCACCAAGCATTGCTTGCAGCTCTTCTTGGGAATGTGCTGCAACAAATTCATGCAGACACGCACCAATAGTCCATGACCCAGCATTATATGCATTGACCATACATGGCACCAAAAAATATTTTTGCCATTCTTGTTCCCCTTGACTATCTTCAGAAAAAAGCCCCCTGAGCATCTGGTATGTTTCGGGCCGGTCCTGTTCTACCACTCCTCCATTAGGATTGCGTACCAGTTCATGTTTCATCCAATGTCCAACTCGTGAGTAGACATTGGAAAAGTGTTCACCACATACGTCAATCTCCTGCGCAAATGAAAGACGGGCAGATGGATCATGACCATTTTCTTCACGAACGGCATCAACCAACTGCAGCACACCTTCAGCAGTTGCGCTATTTTTAGGAAGCCCTGCGTTAAAGCGTGATTCTTGTGCAGCAAGTCCTACTATAAATCCTCTCAGTTCATCTTGAACCAGTTCTGGCAATTTTGTATGGAACGTAATTTCTTGCTGAAGATACTGGGCACGAGTTCTTCCCTCATAGTCACCAGTAACTGTCTTGTCTGGGTTCATTCCATAATACCTGACAATATCCCCCATCGTCTCAATCCCATTACCTCCATTAACTGCATCGAGAATGCTCTCACGAAGCTCTGGTTCAGTATCACCACGTGCAACGGCAACCTCAAACTCTTGAGTGATATTACGCTGTGTTAGAGCATCGGTAGAAATATCAAACTCACGTGCATGCTGAGCCTGTACATACCGCAGCCACTCACCCGCTATATTATCAGCGAGCATTCCACTGTCAGTAAGAGCTCCTGGTGCAAGTCTGTAGTCAAACTCAGTAAATGTTCCATCTTCTTCGGTGCGAGTACGCTTCACGGTAAAGTTTTCAAAATCAACTGGCTCTCCTACTGGTGCTCCTTGCTTATCTACAAATAAAATCTGGTTGTATTGTAGCTCCCACCACTTCTGCCACCCGAGTCGTTCTGATTCAAATACTTCACTGCTTGGGAAAGTTTCAATCGACTCAACAGCTGGTTCAGATTCCTGCTCAGGGTCTTCTAATGCTAGATCTGATGGAGCCTCTTCATTGCTTGAACGCAACGCTGCAGCTCCACCCAGAGCAGCAGCTCCAAATAAAAAATTCCTTCGACTCAGCACTTTTTTCTGAGATTGTAGAGATTGATTCTGCTGCTGAGCGACCTCCTGTTCTCGGGCGTCTAAAATGTGACGCCGGTCATATACTCGTGGTCTTTCCATAGTTCTCATAGTATACAGTACGGATATTACACTTTATTGAACTTTCGACTAAAACAGTCGCAATAATTTATGTGAAAGATTTCTAGAGTTGGTACGTCATCACTACTATCATGAATACACAAGGTCACAGCACAAATCGAAATATTGAAACTGCCTTTATTAAGAAAGGTGTAAGTTTTAGTGATTATATGACATCGCTTACTTCCCTTTTTAAACTTCGATCTAGCCCTGGCTATGGTTCTCGTAAATCTGCATACTCCTACTACATGCGGAATACCTAACTCGATAACTCCACACAGAAATGTATCTTCGGCTCGATCTATGCTGGAGATATTTTATTTATAGCTGAAGAACGAGCATATTATCAACCTAACCAGGAGACAGACTATGATCACACAAAGAGACACGTTCCTTTCAGGCACAATCATCGACCTAGTACTGCTTGAAGCAGAAGACAACGTCACTATGATGCAGTGGGTCAACAATCCCCTTGTAAAT
>Ga0208414_1001560_pt1 | contig 17012 bp, 24 predicted proteins | sample AntAceMetag02UKE_FD_184770 | JGI IMG/M metagenome (GOLD analysis project Ga0208414, IMG submission 184770) | Saline lake microbial communities from Ace Lake, Antarctica - Antarctic Ace Lake Metagenome 02UKE (SPAdes) (version 2) | ecosystem: Environmental > Aquatic > Non-marine Saline and... | reverse complement strand
GAAACTTATCTTCGGTGCCGTTATAAATTAAGGCAGGCGAAGATATAGCGGTTCTTTCTAAAGAAAGTGCCGTTGTATTTTCTACAGTATCGATTATATTGATGTCAAAATATAGTACCTGCATTACCCTTGAGTTCTTGTTAATTTTATAGCTTCTTCACGTAGAAAAAATATTAAATCTCTACCTACTAATTTTGTACCAACTCCTAACTGCACATTTACATTACCGCGGTTAGAATCCATCATGCCTGCCATGTTACTCTGTTGACCTTTATTTAAAATCATTTCGCCAGAATTAACACGCGCAAATAGTTTATCGCCAGAAAAAGACGAACCGCCAACCATACCACCATTTGCGAAAGCAGCGATTCCTGCAAACGCTCCTGTAATCATACCAACTTGTGCAGCAATAAGACCAGGTAACGCAATTGCACCAAAAGGACCCATTGCGGCAGCCGCACTCGAAGCAATAACAATTGCGTTTGATGAAGCTCTACCAAAATCTACAGATTTTTTTGCCGTAGAAAACAATTTTTCTACCAACAACTGTTGCACAAACGCAGCAGCTAAATTTGCTAACGAATTAATTACAGACCCTACAAAAGCATCTAGTATCGTATTTCCTGTTTGCAACGCACCCACTATTTTACTAGACATTGCCATAAATGAATTACCTATCGCATCACCAAAAATTTGAGTAACTCCTTGAAAACTTTCAAACTTTCCTTTTATTCCTGTTAAAATAGTGTCTAATTTTTCAGACTCTGTAGTTAAATTTGATGTAATATCAAATTCAGCAACACCCACCGCAGATAAGTTTTCGCCAACCGTAGTTGCTTTTTTTCTGCCTTCTACAGGGTCATCTGTACCACCACCACCAGAAGCAACCACTTTATTTATAGTTTGATTGGCTGCAATAATTTTTAAAAGTTGTTGTTCTTGCTGTTTTAGTTTATCTACTTGAACGCTATAAATGTCAGTTACATTTGCGCCAGAACCCGCTTTTTCTATTGCCCTTACTCTTAACTGATCTTCTAAAGAAACTGCTTCTTCTTTTAATTTATTTACTGCTTTTGCAGATTTTACAGAGGCATTTTCTGAAGCTATTTGTAAATCAATTATTTTAGATTGTAATTCCTGCAGCTTCGATTGTGCCGCTTTTATTCTGGCAGTTTTTAAAAGTTCGGTATTATACAACTCGATTGCAATTCTTGCATCGTCTGTATTTATTTTTTCTAGGGTTAAATCGCCTAAATGTTTTGGGGATAACTTGTTTAATTCTTTAATTGCTTTTATTCTTGCAGATTTCTGTATGTTTTCATCCCTTGCAATAAATAATAATTCATTTAATTTTGCTTTTTCGTTGGCAATAGATTTTGCAGCCGTATCATTTACGCTTGCTAATAGGCTTTGTTTTTCAATTGTATCGTCTACATTTTTATTAAAAAATAAAAAATAACTAGCAATCGCTGCAATAGCAACCGCTAACAAACCAAAAGGATTGGCTGCCATGGTAGCTGTTAATTGAATAAAACCTGTTCTTAATAATAACATACCGGCACGCAAACCACCAAATGCAGTAATTAACCCCGGTATAACGGAAGACATTAACACACCCAACACCACCAACAAAGGACCTATTGCAGCCGCTAAACCTGCAACAACTACAATTATTTTCTTTGTTTCTGGTGATAATTCTTTGAATCTATTTGCTAAATCTCCTATAAGGATAGATACTTTTTCTACAAATGGCGCTAACTGTTCACCTAAAGATATTGCAGCACCTTCTATTGCAGATCTCATTCTTAACAAAGCTCCTTGGGTAGTACCGCCCACAATAGCTGCCATTGATTTTGCAGCACCCGCAGAACCTTCATAAGCGGTTTGTAAGGTTTTAGCTTCTGCACTATTCTCTGCCATAATAGTTGCAACGGTTGCACCTAATTTACCAAATGTTTCAAAAGCTGTTTTGTTTTTATTGGTTGATGTGGCTATTCTAGTCATAGAACCTTGCAAAGTTTCACCAGAACCTGCTAATGTTAAGAATATATTTCTTAGTGCAGAACCTGCACTTGATGCATCTACACCACGATCTGTTAAGATGGATAAATAAGAAGTTGCTTCTTCAATACCAACACCAGCATTTTTTGCAACGGGTGCTAAAATTGCCATAGCAGTTTGAAACTTACTTAAATCTAAAGCCGATTTAGAAAAAGACGATGCCATCACATCGATAACCCTACCCATCTCATTAGCTTCTAATCCGAAACCACGCAAAGTAGATGCGGCAACGGTTGCCGATGTTGCTAAATCTTCGCCTGTGGCAACTGCTAAATCTAATGTTGCTGCAGTTACTTGCAAAATTTCATCTGGAGAAAAACCAAGTTTAGAATAGTTTAACTGTAATTGTGCAACTTGCTCTGCTGTAAATTGTGTTGCTGCACCTAAATCTAATGCAGATTTTTCTAATGCTGCAAAAGAAGAACCTGTTGCACCAGATACCGCAGCAACATTTGCCATGGCTTGCTCAAAGGTTGCAAAGGTTTTTACAGACAAAGCACCTAATGCAACAATTGGCGCGGTTACACCAATAGATAAATTTTGACCAACCGCTTTCATTTTCTTTCCTAACTTTTGGATAGATCTGTTTGCGTTAGCCATTTTAGTACTAAAGTCCTTTAGATCTGCGGAAAACCTGATGTTAATACTTGCTAAACCTGCCAATTGTTTATTTTATTAAAATTTATTTTGATGTAAGAAATAGCATCGAACTATTTTAAAAACTGCCTGCAGTCTTACTCTTTAAAAAAGAAGCCATTGCACCTTTATAAATGGCTTCTTTTTTTTATATTTTTTTTTGATTTTAACTATGATAAATTGCAATTAATACCATCTCTGGCAAGCCTGCTCAAAAGTGTTTTTAAATTTAATTTGTGTAGCTGACTATTTATTGAACTATCTAAAAAGAAATTTAAAGGAGGTATTAATTTTTCTTTTAAATTGGCTTCTAAATTTAGATTAGCGTTCAAATAGTAATGAAATAATTCTTTAGATAACAACTGACTAAAGGAAATCCCTTTGAGCTCGTTAGTTCTAAAATCTGATTTAACGACTACAAAATCTGCAACAACATTGTTAACTGCAAAACAGTTTTCAATCGTTACACAATCCGAATTTTGGCGCAGGTCGGTTGTAGTACCGAATCCCGTAAAACTTACCATACAGATAAGAATTAATAATAGCCTAGCTTTCGCTTTCATATTAATTTTAAATATTGTCTGAATCATCTTTTTTAAATATTTTATGCAAATCTTCTTTGCTTTTAAACACTCTTTTTCCTTGATTTACAGCGCCTTTTGTTTCCCAGATAAAAGGCTTCCAATCTTTTGCACTGTAGTTTTTTGGTAGCTTTTTTGAATCGAAATAAGGACTTAAGATTGCAAACTCTAAATCTCTGTTTAAAGTCAATTTTACTTCTAATAAATCGCTTTCTTTTTTTCTATATCCTTTTAAAATATTATCAAAACTTCGAGGTGTTAATTTGTAAAAACGCTTGATACTTAAACCCATCTCACCGCAGGCAATTACTTCTAGTTCATCAAAAGTAGGATCAAAAGGAACATCTTCTGATCCGTTTACTTTCCCCTATTTTCTGGATCGGCAACTTCATTGTTTGGCAAACTAGCTGCAAAGTTTTCTATTAATTCAGTTAACTTGTTAGGCTGTGCAAACAACACATCTACCATTTCATCTGAAGTAAAAGAAGCATCTTTGTTTGCATACAGCAAACCAGATAAAGCCAAATCTCCTATTAAATCCCATTGCTCTAATGTTGGTTCTTTGCCCTTTGCGAAATCTAACTTTTTAAAATGCTTATCTAAACCGCCAATGGTTTTTTCGTTCCATTTTTTGCAAAGAATTTTAAGCGCACCAAAGCCAAACTTTACGTTATAACTTTTTTTATTAATTGTGATTTTCATGTTTTTGATTTATAGTTGATGTATGGGTAATGTATGAGTGATTATAAAACCTGTATGGTTTTTTTATAGTTGATTATTTATAAACATATTCAGTTGTTAAGTATTACTTAACAACTGAATAGTTTTTTTTTATGCAGTTTCACCAACGGTTGAAGCAGTTACTTTTAAAGTAAAAGAATAGGTTACAACTTCATTATGAGTTCCTTGAATTTCCATACTTTCTAAATAAGCAGTACCTGCAATAGACAAGTTACCAGACACACCGTCTGCAATTGTAAATGCTTTAGAATCTTTTGCTGCACGCCAAGCAAACAATGCTTTGATGTCTACCTGCGCATCATCAGCCGAATTATCTGCGTACCCGTTGCCAGATAAAGTAAAAGTACTTTTGCCCGCATTTACCGCATTTTCTATATCTTTAGATGCTAATTCTTGAAACTCTGTTGATGCACCGTAGGAGAAATCTATCTCGTGCAAAATTTCTTTTGTTGCAAGCATAATTCGCATTGCAGATCCTGTGTAATCGAAAGCCATAATTATTATTTTTTAATGTTAAATATTTGTTCTGTATAAATTTGTCCTTGTTCGCTAAATTTTGGCTCTGCAGATAAATAGGTGTAATAATTATTGGATTCACCTAATGCATTTTCTACCTGATCTGCAATTGCTAAAGAAGTATTATAATTTTCTGACCAACTTTGTATGGCAACTTGAAAATCTGTTGTGCTCCCTTTAGCTAATAAACCATTAAACCTGATGTTGTAAGTAATAAAAGCATTGCCGTCTAAAGTTTCTGCAACTAATGGACGTATTGAATTTACGCCATTTGTTAATAGATTTGTTAGTGCTGTAAAGCTGCTTAAATCTGTATAAATTTGCTCTGACTTTTGTACTAACATTAACTTAATTTATCTATTTGTTTTTGAATGTATTTTGCCACTTTCTTTTCTGCATCGCCAGTTACTTGCCCTTTTGTTTGCTCATAAGCCTTATCTATAAAAGGCTGTGATTTTTGATTCTTGGTACCTCTTATTACAAACTGTCTTAAATACCAACCATCTGCCGCCCTTGTACTTCTTGGACTTACATAAACTGTAGGGTTTGCCGCCCTTCGCATTGTTTTTTTACCAATACTTTTTTTACCTGTTCCTGGAGTAATCCAAGTACCAAACATTTGACCTTTTCTTTTTTGAACGTGTGCTTTTTTACTAACAGGCGCTAACTGCTTTGCTGCTTTTACGGTTGGGTTTGCAACTTGCCCTAATATTTTTAATACTTCTTTTCGCTTGCTTTTATCATCACCTAGTCTAACAAGTTTTCTTTGTAATTCTTGAAAACCTTTTATTTCCACCAATGATTTACTCACGCCTAATTGTATTAATTTGTAAATACTTTTTTCTTACTTTTTCTACTACAGAAATAATATTATATTTGAAACCATCTACATCTTTTACAAACCAACTATTTGCTTTGCCTTTTGTAAATTGATTATCATACCGGATAATAAAAACCGTAGAAAATAATGATCTTACTTTACCTTCTTCATCTTCGGAACCAGAATTTTCTGTCATTGAAGCTCTACAGCTTTTAACTTCTTCTTCTGTTTCTGTTGGTGAACCTGTTGCAGAAGTAATCTTTACCATTTTTACAATAGAAATACGTTCTTTTAAAGTGTTTACCAACGGTATATTTTTCATTTACTAAAATCTTTTATACGAGTGCAACGCATTTTCTGATGCTGTACTTTTTTCTTTTACAGTATCAGTTCTATGCTCATAGCTATCTGTAATCATTACCAACAACGCTTTAATAATTGCCTTTGGCACTTTGCCAGCACCATAACCAACGGTTACGGATAGAGTTACTGCTGCAGGATCGTATTCTTTTACTTCTGGTATTTTGTAATTTTCAAGAAAAACAATTTCGTTTTCGTATTTGTCAACGTTCTCTAAACTGTAATTAGCTGGATCAATTGTTGCTTCTGCACCCTCAACATTTTTATAAACAAAACTATCTAACGAAGTTATTTTTTGCCTTTTGAAACCTAAAACATCATCAAAAGATTTGCCTCTTATTTCGAACTTCTTTTCTGTAATTTCTGAATTGATATAGTTTTCTGCCTGCACAATTGCCGCTTCTATATAATCAGTAATTAAAGAATCATCTTCTGTGAAATCTGTTTCTAATTGCAATTGCTTTCTTGCTTTAGCCAAAGAAATTACTTCTGGTGCTGATGTATGTTCTAATTCGGTTACAAATGCCATAGTGTTATTTTACGTATTTTGCATATTTATTTTCTACCAACTCGGTTGCTAATGGTTCGGGAAGCGTTGCCACTTCACCAACATTATATGCTAAATTATATTCGCCTGTTGGCGATAATAGAAATTTTACTTTTGCAGTTTTTTTATTTGCCATTTTATACTTTTTTTTTAAAAAAGCCTGCCGCCATAACACGACAGGCTTTTCGTCAACTAAATCAAATTACTACTATGAAAAAACAATATTATAGTAACCAGTCTTTTACTGCTGAAAAAGCTTTTGGCTGTCTAATTAATGTATCTATAAATGTGTTAACAATAATTTCTACATAACCAGATTTCTTTTTAGAAATATTATCAACTGTAATATCTAAAAATGCCCATTGACCAATTAATAACTGTGAAAAATCTCCGAAGATTGCAGCGTTTGCAACACCGTTAGATGATCCTTTTGTTAAATTACCTGGTACATGATTAGAAACCCCAACTTTATAACCATTAATTTCATTTTGCCCGGTCATTAAATAACCAAGATCACCAGAACCAGTTTCATGCGGGGTAGTTTTTAATTTTCCTTTTGTTCCTGGATTAATTAAATACGCCATATTTGCCGAAGCTGCATTTTGTGTATAAATAGAAGTTTCTAAACCTACAACATTTGCCCAAGTTGGCGCAGCACCATTAGTACCACCTACAATTGAACCGATGCCAGTAGTATTTAAAATACCTTCTGGCACATTAGAAGAACCTGCACCATTAATGGCTGCCAAATCAATTGCGTTTGCAATTACATTTCTAATATCTTGAACGGTAAACATTTGCAAATCAACAGAAGATTGCATTAAATTCTGCATAGAAAGCAACGCAGCAACTGCATATCTGTTTGGTTTCATTTCTTTACTTCCAAACGCATTTTTTGAATTTGTACTTTCATCAATTTCGCCTTCCCAAGCTCCAGAAATTCCACCGCCATTTGTAGGAAATTTTAAGTTACCGGTTAAGTTACCCATAAATCTTGCACCCAAACTTTCTACAATTGGAGTTGGTCTTAAAAACTCGATAGGCGACATTAAGTTTGTATCTACTAAATTAGCTCCAAAATTACCAGAATCCTGCGTAACGGTTGAACCGTCTGCTCTTTTTTCTGTGTAATTTGTTGGTATTGCAATTCCAGAAATAGCTACACCTGCAGCTTCTGCTCTTTTACTTGTTTCTTGGTGAATTTCTAATTCTACACCGTCTAAAGTACCGTTTGGCATTTGAGAACGAATTGCTTTATGAAAGTCATAACGCTTTTTCATTTTTTCGTGCTCTCTTTGCTCACCACCGCCTACAGGAACGCCGCTTGCTCCTGCTGCTGCTCTTTGGTTTGCTTCAAACTTTTCTGCTCTTACAATCTGCTTGTCTAAATCATCAATTTCTAGCTGCAAAGCATCGAAACGGGTTTCTTCATCTGCAGACCAAGATCTCTCACCTTCTGCTCTTGCTTGAACAGCGGTATTAATTGCTGTTTGCGCGTCGAATTTTGAAGCGCGTAATTGTTTTAAATCGTTAGATTTTTTCATGATACACTTTATTTTTATTTATAATTAACTGCGCTTCACGCACATTTCGTTTGTCTTTTACAACTTGAACTAAAGAAGTTCTTATTTCATTTATTGTTTGTGCATTTCTTTTCTGTGCATCTGGATTGGATCCTATAGAAACCACCGACCATTCCATTAATTCTTGACGCGTGAAATACAACACATCTTTATCTTCGCCTTTAGATTCGTCACCAAAACGATATTCGGATGGTCTAGCACTAATTGATGCCATCTTTAAAGTTCCTGCTTGTATTTTTCTAAAAACTTTTTCTGCTTTTTCGTTGATATCTGCAGGCTCAAAGGTCACAACGCCAATTAGCTTACCATCTTCTATTCTTACAGTAGACGTGCCAATGATATCATCAGGATCATCTGAACCTGCCCTGTGTTGATAAGCTACAATAGGATTGCTAACATATCTTTTTAAATCCCAACCATCCATTTTAAAAACGGTGCCATAAGAATCTAAAGCTTCAGAAGAAATAACAAATTCAACTTGTCTATTTTCTATCATTTCTGCAGTGGTATCTCTTACGAATGCACCTCTGGTTACTACCTGGTTTATAATTTCTGTACTCATTATATTTTTAGTTTTCTTCTAACTTTAAACTTTTTTGAATCTGCTCCATAGTCTGCATATTTACAGGCGTCAATGGTTCATCTAAACCTTTTAACTTATTTAAACCCATATAAACACGAACTTCATTTCTAGTCATAGAACCAGAATAGATCATTCCTATAAACCAAGCCATTTGAGTTTTCTTATCAGATTGCAACAAACTTTCTGTATTAAAACGAGTTCTAATACCTTGTTTTCTCTCTGAATCAATAAAAATTTTTGCGTTATATTCTTGCTGATTAATCATTGACCACGGCAAAATACTATCTGAAACATGGCTAATCGATTGATGCTCCATGTTAGAATTATTTTGATTTTCGGTATCTTTAAGTTTGTAAATAGGGATATTTAACCAGCGTGCAACTTCGCCAATAGCTTGTTTATTAGTCTCTAAAAACATTGATTCCTGTGGCGTTAACTTTATATGTTGAAAAGAACCTGCTTCATCTAACACAGCTATTTTAAAAGGATTTGAACCGCTTAAAGCAACAGATAAACCGTCACGATATCTTTTTTTTGCGTCTGCATCCATACTTTTTGAAGTGGTTACAACACCTGTACCTATGCCTTTGGTCGCATAATATTCTTCTGCAAATTCTTGCGAAGATAAAGCAACACCTAAAGATCTGGCTGCATAAGAAACAACGCCTATGCCTGTGATTCCGTTTTCTGAATATAAAGATCTGTAGTGTAAAATATCATCTGAAGATAAAACACGATTATCAAAATGATAAAACAATTTATTTTCGAACTTTTTAATAGTTACAGGTGTGTCGTTTTCATTAATATACTGCAAAGATTCTACCTGACCGTTAAAAGTACTTCTTACAATTTCTGCATACCCGTTGCCTTTTAAAATGGCGCATTTTAATAAAATAGAATCAAAACCAAAAGCATTCATATACTGATTTGGCTTTTCATTAATGATATAATCTGCAGGATGATTTGCTAGGCGATTAATGTCGCCATCTATATGTTGTACTACATGTTTTGGGAGTTTAGCATAGTCATTACAAAGAATTGTAATACCGTTATAAAATGCCGATAAAGTTAGTGCAGATTTATCATTAACGGTCATACCGCTTTTACTTGAAGCTCCAAAACCACCACCAAAAAAACCAGACATAAACCCACCATTTTGAATGATAGATCCTGATCTTTGTTGATAATTAGACTGTAGAGCTTGAAATAACATAAAACACCGCTTTTATACGGTGTAAAGTTGGGAGTTATTAGGAAGTTTTATAGGGAACAATGTTCCCCTATTTATTTTGAAGTAGATATTTATAGATAATAAAACCTAAATAGAATTGTAAAGCAATAAATAAAACAACAATTATTTGCCTTAACCAATGATTAAATAAGGCAATTTCTAGTAACAAAGAAGTTAAAATTGCTGCCGTAAAAGTGGCCACAATTACGAGTATTATTTTAAAATTATTATTCATTTATAACTTTGGTGTTTAAATATTTTGTAATAATTGCATTTACTTTGGCTGCGGTTATATTTACTTTTAGAGCAATTGCAGGCGCAGTATTGTTATTGTCATTTAAAAAATGATTAATTACCAACTGCTCTATTTTATTTTTTAAATTCATGTTTTTTACTTTTTAAAATGTCTGTTTTTTATTTTTCTAAAAGAATCAAAAGATGCATATTTTTCTTCATTAAAAACTAAAAAGTATAAAAGATTCCCAAGATCAAAAGCAGCTTTTTGACTGGCGCATTTTGGTACTATTTTATTATAGTACTTTAAGAATGCCGCAGGTGTTGCCAATTGTTGCATTAATTCTGCAGATTGTGCTAAAATTTTGTTTTTGTAATCTTCTGCAATTTTTTTTTGATTCATAGCATTTTAGTGATTATGTTAGCAAACTTGTTTTGTGTTTTTTAATCTTGCAGGAATATAGGCCTTTGTTGTTTCTATTTTTGCATGGCCCAACATTACAGAAACACCTAATAAACTCATTCCGCTTTCTAAAGCAAAAGTAGCACCAGAAGATCGTAAATTATGAAATCTCATTTTAGTATCTAAATATTGTTTACCAATTTTGTTGCAACTATTCGCAGAATACTTACCGCCAAATTGCCCTGTAAATAAATAATCATCTTTTTTATAGTTGGTAAAATAGGCTGCAAAATAAATTCTTAAAACATTTAGCGTATTTTCTGACAACGTTACGTTTCTGTCTTTAGATCTTTTTGAGTTTTTAATGTGAATTATCATTAAATCCTTATTAATATCTTCTATTTTCAAATTTACAACTTCTGACACTCTCAACCAACCACTTAACGCAATTGTAAGGATTGCTTTATGTTTTAAATTAGAAATATTTTTTATTTTTTCTGATAATATTTCTGCATTGTAAAACTTTGCTACCATTATTTGCCTTGGTGGCCTTATTGCTGCAGATAGCTTTATTTTCTTTTTTAAATATAAAACAAAATAGGCTGTAATTGCGCTTAATGCAACACCTCTATTTGAGTTTGATGTATTTCTAATACTTATATTATAATTAAGAATATCTTCGTTATTCACTCTTAATGGTGGTTTTTTGCAGAAGTCTAAAAATAGTTTTACATGGTGCAAATAATTGGCAGGTGTAGATCCTGTGTATTTTACCTCTAATAGGTGTTTGAATTTTTCTAAAACTTCACTTTTTGTTTTCATAGGTATTGTGTTTGTTGGTGGTTTGTGGTGGTGGTGTTATGTGGGTGTTACAAAACATTCTTTTTAAAAGCCAGCATATATTGCGGTTGACTCTAATTAAAAAACATTCTTTGCATTTCTGTATTATCGTTTTCGCTAGGAATTAAATAAGGTCTTAAATCTAGTGCTCCGCAAATCTCTAAATAAACGCCTAACGGCATTGGTGTTTTCTTATTAAAATACCTCCATAAAGTTGTTGATCCTATATCTAAAATTTCTGCTAAATTTTCTTTAGAAATTTTCTTTTCCTTCATTGTATTTTTTAAGTAAGACAAGATTAAATCTTGCCCTACTTCTGATGCTTTTTTGTAGTTTTCCATTACAAAGAAGCTATTTGACAACCTCCTAAATTAAAAACTTCAACAGCTTTTTTGTGGTCAAAAGTTCTAATTTCAAAACTTTTATAATGTGCAGAAATTTGTTGTAATTCTTTATTTGTAGTCATTACAGAAATTAATTTTTTTACTGAATTTTTATTTAAAGGATTTAATGCAAATAATCTTCTTTTGCAAATAAGTTCTCTTAATTCATCTAACGTTACTACTTTGTTTCCTGTAGTTGGATTCCAAATGTTGATTTTGTTTTTCATTTTATTGTTTTTATATAAATTAGTTTATTTTTAAAATAAAATTACATTCCTTGTCTTTGTTGTCTTAAGCTTTCTGCAATTGTATCATCCATGTCTTTTTGAGTTGCTCTATAATCGTTTTTCCAAAAATCATTAATAGCTTCATTTGTTAGTTTATCAATGTTTTTCATTAGAGGCTTTAAAGAAGTGTAAGAAGGTGCGTTGTTAACCCAAGTAACCATCTTATTCATAACTATTTTTTTATCTGCTTTACCAATATTTTTTATTATTCTTTTTCTATTATTAATTAAGTCTTGAGTAGTCATGTTTTAAAATTTAGTATCGAGGCTAATTCCTTTCGATACTCAAAGATAATACTTTTATTTCATATATGAACTATAAATATAGTAAACTTTTCATATTTGAATGTAATTTAACATTTCTTACGGTTTTGGGTTTGGTTTTTAAACAAAAACCACTGGCTTTTAAAAAGAACGTTATGTAACACCTTATAAAATTAATGGCGAAAAAACGCCACAAATCTTATAAGATTACGTTAGGCTTCATTAAGGTAGTCGTATAATTTGCCAGCATCACTTAAATTAATGTTAGTACCATCTTTACGTGTTGCACAACCATCTTTGTATTTTTTACCAAATTCTAACTCCCAACAATAATACTCCAACCAACTATGAGCGTGGTCGTCTTTAAATGCCATTTGGACTAATTTAAACAATGCGTTTTCTATTAAATGATTGTTATAAGGTTCTATGTGCGGATGCAACACTTTTCCAAGTGCTTCACAATAAGCAAGGTCTTTCCAATTTTGTTCCTGTATTTGTTCTATAATTTCTATAAAGTGTTGTCTCGTAATATTAACGAAGCCTAACACCGTATATAATTCAGGCTTAGTTCCTGCTTCTTTACTATCTTTTTTCTTACTCATAATTTTGTGTTTATTTATTAATTTAATTGCTTATTTACGCCCGAAATCATATACAAACCGTTACCCAAAATAAAAAAGGGCGACCAATCTTTGTAGCATTACGCACGTTCTATTAAACAAGGATTTTTATATTTACTTGCTTTTGTTACTCTCGTTGGTTTTCCTGTGTTAACTTTTCTTGTTATTGTCGCTAAAGAAAACATATCTTGTATTTTTTTATCTGTCGTGTTTTTAAATAGATATATTTGTTTAGTAACACAATCTGTTATTTTTATTTGTCCTTTATCTGTTCCAGAAAACTTACGCCTATAATCGGATTCAGATAATGTACAATCAATTTCTTTTGCACCAGATTGTATTCTTTTTTCAGTTGTTGTTTTCTGAATACTATATTTTAATTCTACATATCTCGCAAAATCAGAAATAGTTACAAAAGATTCATTATCTAAAAAATATTTAGGGCTATCCCTATTTATAATTTCATTTCGTAATTCATTTATCAAGTCTTTAGTAAAAATTTTATGACCATAATTAGCCTTACCGTATTCTTTAACGTACCAATCTCCTAAATTTTCTCTTTGCTCTATTTGATATTGCTTATGTATTTCATATCTACATTTTTTACAAGTATTATCAAGTTTAGGAAATTTTATGTGTTTTTTTACTTCACCACAACCATTACATTTTTTTTCAGTATTGGTGTATTTATATTTTTCTCTTTTTTTAACAACATAATTATTAATGCAATTTTGGCATTTACTAACATCGTTAGGGAAACTATCTACTAAATCAATCTTGCCACATTTACTACATTCTTTATGTGTTCTATTGTCATAAAATTCTTTGTTTGTTTCAACTGCCTTTTGTAAATTTTTTGGTGTCGCTATAATTGTCCTTATACTTTTAACCATATCATTTTGTTTAGATTTTTTTCGAGTAACTTTTTTTAAATTCTCAATTCTGTTATCTAAACAATCTTTGTTTATGTGCATTACACATTCATTTTTCTTAAAATCTATTTCAGGAAAGAACGATTGAAAAATAAATTTTGCAGAATTTTTAGTTTTACCGACATAAACTTGTAAACCATCTATTCTTCCATTTTCTGCCTTTCTAACACTTTGTTTTAGTATTTTTTCCTGCACAGTTCTTGTACTTCCCCATCTCGTATTTGCTTCACGTTGTAAACTTTTAAATCTACCTAAATTAGAAACTTCATAAACACCATCATAATCAAAAACATCTACCCATATTTCATTTGTAAAATCCTCTAAATTCAAATCAGTATGTATTTGTCTTCCTACGTCAGCCACGCCCTTTTTTACATTGGGTAACACGGTATATAATTTATTGCTATTTTGTGCCATATTCAAAGGTTATTTAGTGTTTGTTTAAGTCATTTATTAATAAAAGTTTCGGTTTATTTATACGCAACAAACCATATACAAGTACGTTGGCAAAAATAATTTTAAAAACCGCCTTACTCGGTCGGAATGCCTATCTCTTTTGAATTATAAATCTCATTTGCTTTTTCTATTAATTTTGTTCTTGCTTCTGGGATTGTTTTAAAATTGGTATCGTAATTCCTTTTTTTGTCTACATTTAATTCAATAACGTTAATAAGCCAGTACAAAACTTCAACATAACTATTTTCATTATAATCTAGTACTGGTTGTAAATCAATTATTATACCTACATTATCAAAGAAATCTACTAATACTCCATATTTTTCACTTTCATGTAAACTCTTCCAATTTTCTAAAATTTCTTTACTTGAGAATTTTAATGATAAAAATGTTTTTTCATTAAAAACCCATTGTAAATACCACTTCTCAAAATCTACTTTACATTTTTTTGTTAATATCATATTTTTAGTTTGTTTAAGGGTTTGGCATTCGCCATGCGGTTTTTAAAATTACATTAGCCAACACCGTACAAAATTAATTGCTTGGTAATTGTTTATTTAGGAACTTCCTTGCATCCGTTTAATTTTGGTTTTATTTATTGGTTTTAATGATTCACTACAGCAACAAATCTTGTACATGTACGTGTTAAAAAACAACTTCAACATCCGGATCATTATACTTTGAATCGTTACTTTCTTCAATTGTCATGGTGCCAGCCAACGCCATAATAGAGGCAATAATACCATCAATTCTTTTGGTTGATTTTGATTTGTCAATTCTTATATTTTCATTCGTATCAGTAATAACAAGACATCCAGAAAGCATCCATTTTAAAATAGGATTGTTTCCAACGCGTAATTTTCCAGACATTACCAAACGCGCAAACTCTTTTGTTGGTGAAGTATAATTCATTAAAGTTTGTGTAAACGGTGATAAATCTATGGCCTCACTCATTAAATTCTGAACTAAAGCGCCAGAAAACTTTCTATCATATTCAACATGTTTCGTTGAATGTAGGTAATATTGTTTTATCACAACTTTTTCAACTTCTGAATAATCAACCATGTTGCCAGGTGTTGCAATTAAATACGTATCGGCATCATCAACGGCATTCTCTCTTTTTAAATTGGACCAATATAAATACGGCACTCTATCTTCTTTGCTTCTTTTTAAAATAGTTTCTAAAGGACAAAAACACCAGACTTTTAAATCTCTAATCCCTTTTTCGTCTGGTTCTGATATCATGCCATACGCTGTAATATCTGTAGTTGTAGATAAATCTAAACCACCACAATTACCAAGCTTGGCAAAGTTTTCTTCTTTTATTGGTACCATGCACTTATCCCAATATTCAGAAGGAATCCATTCAGAAACACCATCTACCCATTTGTTTAACGATTTTGTTTTAAAATTTGGAATTTTTGAAGGTTGATTTTTTGCTTTTAAATATTCTGATTTTAAAAAGTATTCAGAAACTGTAACCCCTAAATTTGGATTACATTTTACCCATGCAGAAGAATCTTCCCAATCATCGTCCGCATCCATGTCGTGAATCATAATTAAAAAAGTGTCATCTTCTGCAACACCTTCTAAAATATTGATACAAGAATCTTCGAAATTTTTACAAACTCCATGAACATTGGTTCCTGCGGTTGTAATTGTGTAGGTAATTGGCTGCAATCTTGCTGCAGAAGAAGATTCTAAATTTTCTTTTACCGAATCATCACGATGCGCATGGTATTCATCTATAATAGTTAAATGAGAATTTATACCATCCTGCGTTTTTGAATCGCCACCTAAAGGCTTCATAAAACTATTAGAACCTATAAATCTTATTTCTTTTTGAAAAACTCGAAAACCAAGCTCTCTTAATATTTCGCTTTTATTAATAAATTCAGAAGCTTGACTAAAACACAATTTTGCTTGCTCTTCTTTAGTAGCGCCTACATAAACTTCAGCGCCTTCTTCATTATCAAACGCCATAATAAACAAACTTAACGCGGCCATTAAAGCTGTTTTTCCGTTTTTTTTAGCAACCTTTTCATACACATTTCTAATTAATCTAATTGGTTTACCCTCATCATTAACAGTATACCAAGATAATAAATTGAATAATGTAAATTGTTGAAATGGTGATAATAGAAAAAGTTTGCCTGCAGATTTTCCTTTAGTGTGTTTTATTAAATTTTCAAAAAAACGAATTACAGCAAAGCCTTTTTTTTCATCTAGTTTATACCTTTTAGAATCTGATTTTTCAATCAGTTTATAAAAGCGATTTACAGCCTGCTTAATTCTTAAACCTGTCAATAGTTTTCCAGACTTTACATCTGCAGCATATTGAAATGGGATTGAATTTTGTAGTTCGTTAGATATCTGCATTTACTTATTTATGTAACATTTCACTAATTTGATCAAGCAAACTTAATTGGTTTGGATCGCCAGAAGTAGGATTCTGAATCGCTTGCCTTTCTGTAAATCCAATTCCAAAATATTTAGAGACTAGCTTTAATTCATCAGTTGCCTGGTTATATCCTGTTTGATATCCTGTTATGTTTGTAGTCTTGTTTTGAAAAACCTGAACCCAACCAGCAACACCATCATCATCTGCATCATTTAAAGCATTTATTTTTTTTACAATTTTATTTCTTTTATCCAGAGCAACTGCTGCAGTTGATAACCAAATTAAATCTAATTTTACTAATTTTTTGGTTGATAGAAATTCTTTTCCAAACCAAAGCCACCATCTTTTTTGATCTTTAGATAAATTAAAATCCTTGGGAGACGAAGGCAATTTTACTAAAATATCATACAGCTTTTTTTCTTCTGGATTTAGTTTTTTAACTTTTCCGATCCCGTTATGTGTTACTTCTAATTTTCTTGGCTCCATATCTTTACCCCCCCTAGGTTCTATTTTTACTATAACAATTATTCTAAC
>Ga0208414_1001559_pt1 | contig 17012 bp, 13 predicted proteins | sample AntAceMetag02UKE_FD_184770 | JGI IMG/M metagenome (GOLD analysis project Ga0208414, IMG submission 184770) | Saline lake microbial communities from Ace Lake, Antarctica - Antarctic Ace Lake Metagenome 02UKE (SPAdes) (version 2) | ecosystem: Environmental > Aquatic > Non-marine Saline and... | reverse complement strand
TTCTCACCTGCTGTATGTCAGCGTTCAATTCAACTTGGCTTTTCATCGGTGATGATGGATGGCTCGCTAGGAGAGGACGGCAAGACTCCGGCTGACTTTGACTATAACGTTGATGTCACTAAGACGACGGTAGCAATGGCGCATGCCTGCGGCGTTTCTGTAGAAGGTGAAATCGGCTGCCTTGGGTCATTGGAAACAGGCATGGCCGGCGAAGAAGATGGTAGCGGCGCAGAGGGTGTGCTTTCGATGTCTCAGCTTTTAACTGACCCTCAGGAGGCCTCTGATTTTGTGGCAGCAACTGGGGTTGACGCCTTAGCGATTGCAGTTGGTACAAGTCACGGCGCATACAAGTTTAGTCGCCCACCAACGGGCGATATTTTAGCGATACAGCGGATAAAAGAAATTCACGCCAAAATACCTAACACTCACCTAGTGATGCACGGCTCTTCTTCGGTGCCGCAAGAATGGCTGGAAGTGATTAATCTATTTGGTGGTGAAATCCCCGAGACCTATGGCGTGCCCGTCGAAGAAATTCAGGAAGGAATCAAGCACGGGGTTCGTAAGGTAAACATTGATACTGATCTAAGACTTGCATCAACTGGTGCCGTACGAAAATTTTTAGGTGAAAATAAATCAGAATTCGATCCGCGAAAATTCCTTATTGCATCAACTACAGCAATGAGAAATATTGTTATTGAGAGACTAGAATCTTTCGGCTGCGGGGGACAAACATCCAACATCAAGAAGATTTATACCTTGGATGAAATGTCACAGCGCTATATTGACGGTTTATAAATTGCGGCTAACACTCGAATATAGGCTGTGAAATAGATGCTAAACAATAGTCGAGTCGAATCGAATGTTTACACGCGCTGATGCGGCAGAAATTCGCCGCGGCCTTGGCGGACTAGATTTCACAAGCTCAAACGCTGAGCCGTCAAGTTCAGCGTTTGATGCTTATTTTAAGTTTTACAAATTCGCGCCAAGTGTTATTGGGGCGCAGTCGAGTCATACCGCTGGCATTATTCATGCGGCAGGCTTTGATGTGCTTACTCAGTATTTTAAAGCGACCGATAAAAGGAGTCGGGGCACTGTTGTTCTACTGCACGGTTATTTCGATCACGCCGGAATCTATCAGCATGTTATTAAACACTGTTTGGATCAGGGCTTAGGCGTTGTCGTATTTGACATGCCAGGACATGGCCTGTCTAGCGGAGAAGTCGCAAGCATTGAATCGTTTGAGGTGTACTGTAAGGTCTTATTGTGTTTGTTAGACGCGATGGAACATGCAGGGCTACCCGGTCCTTGGCACTTACTTGGTCAAAGCACTGGCGCGGCAGTAATGATAGATTGCTTGCTTAAAAACCGGTTCTCTAAGCAATTTCCGCTCACTAAATTTATCGCACTAGCTCCCCTGCTAAGGCCCTATGCGTGGCAAACAAGTAAATTTCTGTTTTCTTTAAGCAGACTTTTCCTTTCTTCAACTAAGAGAAAGTTTTCTGAAAACAGCCACGACCGACAATTTCTAGATTTTTTAAACTTCGAAGATCCGCTGCAAAGTAGACGTTTAATGAGGGATTGGATTCTGGCTATGATGAAAAACCAGCGGCAATTCGCGTTGGCGCAGATTAACCAGACACCGCTTCACATTATACAAGGCACCGCTGATACCACAGTGGATTGGCAGTACAATTTAGAAAAGTTTAAAGCAAAGTTTCCAAATGTCTTCATTGAGCAAATACCCGGGGCTCGCCATCATCTAGTTAATGAAAGCGAGGCCTATAGAGGTCAGGTATTTGCGGCTGTAGATAGAGCGCTTGGAATAGTGTAGTTTTTGTCTAAAAAAGCACACGACAGCGAATAGTGCCCGAGACTTGGTTAAGCTTCTCAAGTGCAAGTTCACTGTACTTCTGGTCTATGTCCATGACCACATAGCCTACTTCTGCGTTTGTTTGCAGAAATTGCGAACGGATATTGATTCCCGTGTCAGAAAACATGGAGTTGATTTCGGCTAGGACACCAGGCACATTCTTATGAATATGAAGTATGCGGTGGTTATCAGAGTGGCCAGGTAAGGTGACTTCCGGGAAATTAACCGAGGTCACGCTTGATCCGTTATCGCTGTATTTTGCGAGCTTCTCGCTTACCTCAACCCCGATATTTTCCTGCGCTTCCATGGTGCTGCCGCCAACGTGCGGCGTCAAAATACAGTTGTCGAATTCGCGCAGTTTGGAGACAAATTCTTCGTCATTGGATTTTGGCTCAACAGGGAAAACATCAATTGCAGCACCGGCTATCTTTTTATCTGCAAGTGCCGTTGCCAGCGCATCAATGTCCACCACCGTACCTCGCGATGCATTGATAAGTATGGCCTCCGGGCGCATCCAAGCGATTTGCTTAGCCGCTATCATATTCTGTGTTTGCGGTGTCTCGGGTACGTGAAGGCTGATCACGTCGCACTCGGTCATTAATTCTTCCAAAGAATCTAGCTGAGTGGCGTTTCCCAGTGGCAGTTTAGTCATCACATCGTATAAATACACTTTCATGCCCATGCCCTCAGCGAGGACGCTCAATTGAGAGCCTATATTGCCGTACCCTACAATTCCGAGTTTTTTGCCACGGGTCTCAAATGAGCCTTTTGCCGCTTTTTGCCAGACTCCCTTGTGCAAAAGAGCATTTTTCTGTGGGATGCCCCGCAAAAGCAGTATAGATTGCCCGATGACTAGTTCGGCGACACTTCTGGTATTGGAAAAAGGCGCATTAAAGACCGGAATGCCCCGAATTAGTGCGGCATTGAGGTCGACCTGATTAGTGCCAATACAAAAGCAGCCCACCGCGAGTAATTTATTAGCAGCTTGGAATATTTCTTCGGTTAGCTGGGTTCGAGATCTAATGCCAACAAAATGGACCCCGACAATCTTTTGTTTAAGCTCTTCAATACCAAGAGAGGTCTTTATACTCTCCACGTTGGTATAGCCGGCTTTTTCAAGACTGCGAAGAGCGCTCGGGTGCACGCCTTCGAGGAGCAGTATCTTTATCTTATTTTTTTCAAAGGAGGTGGGGTTCATTATCATTGGGAAATTATTCAGTGATTGAGTAGGTGATTAGTTGTTAATTATGTGGCTTTTTCTTGCCTATTGCGCGGGCCACTACAATATTAACAGTTAGGCGTATCCCTAATGCAATTGCCGCTGGTGAAGGCCTGCTCAAAACGCTGGCGCATGGTAACATATTCAAAGTCACCATTGGTTGATTCAGGCTTTAAGGCAGGATTCTGGATGTCTAGAAGCTGCAGCAACCTACCCATTAATTGATCTGGAACGCGTTAACTATGAATTGCTCGGAAACGGAGCTGTTAGCCAAACTAACTGACATTGTAGGAGTCGACTGGGTTAAAACCAGTGAATCAGACAAGCAGAATTACGGCAAAGACTGGACTAAAGCCTTTGCGGCGGACCCAATCGCTATCGTGCTGCCAAAAACGGTAGAAGATGTCCAATCTTTGGTTCTATTAGCCAATCAACAAGAATTCGCACTGGTGCCCTCTGGAGGCCGTACCGGGCTTAGCGGCGGAGCAGTAGCCATGAATCAAGAAGTCGTCGTGGCTTTTGATAGGATGAACCAAATACTGGATTATAGCGCCAGTGATAGACAGGTGGTGTGTCAGCCTGGGGTTATCACTGAACAACTTCAGCAGTATGCGCAGGATAAGGGCCTGCTCTATCCGGTTGATTTTTCTTCGTCTGGGTCTAGTCAAATTGGCGGTAACATTGCCACAAATGCTGGTGGTATTAAAGTAATACGCTATGGTATGACCAGAAATTGGGTGGATGGCTTAAAGGTTGTTACCGGTTCTGGTGAGCTTCTTGATCTAAATAAAGGCTTGGCAAAAAACGCCACCGGCTATGATTTTCGACACTTGTTTGTCGGTTCCGAAGGAACCTTAGGGTTTGTGGTTGAAGCTACAATCGGCCTGTGTAGCCAAACAAAAGATCCGAGCGTCTTACTGTTGGGTGTGAATGATATGCAGTCGACCATGCCGGTTTTACAATTATTTAGGGACAAACTCAGTCTCACAGCCTTTGAATTTTTCTCCAACAAGGCACTGAATCATGTTATCGCGGAAAAAGGACTGCAAAAGCCTTTTGACAGCCAAACAGAGTTCTATGTGCTAATCGAATTCGAAAACAATACAGAAAAAGATCTTGAGATAGCAATGACCTTGTTTGAGCAAAGCATGGAAGAAGGCTGGGTGCTTGATGGCACTATCAGTCAAAATTTAAATCAGGCTAAAAGCCTTTGGCGCCTGCGTGAGGACATTTCTGAAACCATTTCACAGTTCACCCCCTACAAAAATGATATCTCGGTCAAAGTTGCAAGGGTTCCAGAGTTCTTGGCCGAAGTTGATGAGCTTGTTAGTAAAGCTTACCCGGATTTCGAAATTATATGGTTCGGGCATATCGGAGATGGCAATGTTCACCTGAACATTCTAAAACCTGAGCCTATGGCGGCAGCCGAATTCTTTGAAGAGTGCGGCAAAGTGTCTAGTTGGGTGTTCGAAATAGTGAAAAAATATGATGGCAGCGTGTCCGCGGAACATGGCGTGGGTTTGCTCAAGAAGCCTTATCTACACTACTCGCGATCCGATGCAGAGCTGGAGTTTATGCGTCAGATAAAGCGAGTATTCGATCCAAAAAATGTTATGAACCCTGGCAAAATATTTGATTAGCCGCCAATAAAGTTAGTACTCACTCAGCTCGGTTTTCTAGTAGGAACAGTCTGTAAAAACCGTCAAATTAGTTACAATTTGCGACAATAATTGTTTCCATCTGAAATATTATCGGCGTACACTAATTTTTCGATCGGAGCTGATCGACATCTTACTAGTCAAGTAATTTGATTAATTTTATTAATAAGCACGAGTAAAATATGTCAGAGTCAGTAGAAGGTACGGTTAAGTGGTTTAACGACGAGAAGGGTTTTGGATTCATCGAGCAAGAAGGTGGAAAAGATGTTTTCGTTCACTTTAGCGCCATCAACGGTTCAGGTAGAAAAACCTTGCAAGAAGGCCAAAAGGTAACGATGGATGTTGCTCAGGGCCAAAAAGGTCCGCAAGCTGAAAACGTAAACCCTGTTTAAGACCTGTTGTTCTGGGATCTGTCGGTGCAGATCTTTATTAAAAGATATCTCTGCAGGGGTTCATCCCCAAAAGTCTGCATAGAGAAATTTTGTTAAGGGTATTCTTGAGGCAATAGCTCAAAGCAGGTGCTGAAAGTCTCGACAGGGAAGCGGTTAGGAAATAGGAAATAGATAAGCGGCTAGCTAAGCTAATCCAAAGAAGACTCTGTAATATTCAGAGCCTCCTATTTTTTTGTGTTTTAAAATGTCAACGTGACGTTAAAGTTACTGCGTCAGGCCCGCCCCACTAGATCTATTCCCCCAGTTTAGCTTTAATTTTCTTAGCGCCGTCTTGGGTGCCAAGAATGAGCAGGTCTGCAGGCCGCGCTGAAAATAAGCCATTCGTGACAACGCCGGTAATTTGATTTAAATCGGACTCAAGCTTTCTTGGATCCAGTATTTCCAAATTGTAGATATCCAGAATGTGATTCCCGTTATCAGTAACGCAGCCCTCGCGGTAAACGGGGTCTCCGCCAAGCTTTACAATTTCTCTACCAACGTGGCTTCTAGCTAAAGGAATAACTTCAACTGGTAATGGGAATGCCCCTAAGGTTTTAACTAATTTTGATTCGTCCGCAATACAGATGAATTCTTTAGCCGTGGCGGCAATAATTTTTTCTCGAGTGAGAGCTGCCCCTCCTCCTTTGATTAACTGCAGGTGATGATTAGCTTCGTCGGCACCGTCAACATAGACCGCAACATCGCCGGCAGAGTTCAGATCGATAACCGGTATATTATGTGCTTTTAAGCGTTTGGCAGACTCTTGTGAACTTGCGACAGTTGCATTAATGTCGGTGCTAAGCGCAGCTAGTTCATCAATAAAGTAGTTTGCAGTTGAGCCAGTACCAACCCCTATAATCATCTTCTCGTCGAACATGCTTTCAACTATTTCAAATGCGGCGCGTGCCACTTGCCTTTTCAACTCATCTTGTGTCATTTTTCATCTCCTCAATTTTTTGTGTCGCTATGCTCTCGCCCATTCTAATTGCACTGCCAGCTTTCAACTGCGGGGAAAGACTGATCGTGTTTTTCTGAAAAAGCAAAATTGCTGTAGAGCCTAGCCTAAATCTACCCATCTCTTCACCGACTTTAAGACGAACAGAATTAAAACCTTCTTCGTTAACAATTGTTTTGTTGGCATTTGGAGCAACGGCTCCGGACCAAGCTGTTTCAATTCCTGCCACAATCATAGCGCCGACCAGAACCAGTGCCATCGGGCCAATAGCGGTGTCAAAATAGCATACGAGACGTTCATTTCGAGCAAACAAATTAGCTACAGACGCGGCCGTTTTTTGATTAACCGAAAACAGCTTTCCCGGAACATAGGTCGTTTTTCGGAGTTTACCGGCAATGGGCATATGAACACGGTGGTAGTCTCGTGGTGAAAGGTAGATGGTTGCAAAGCTGCCATTGACGAAGTCTTTTGCTTCATCAGGACTGCAGGCTAGCAGCGATTCAACCGAATAGTGCCGACCTTTGGCTTGCACAATTGACAGCTCGTCAATAGCGCCAAGCTGACTAATCGCTCCATCCGCGGGACTCACAATAGCGCCAGGGTCCTTACATACCGGTCTCGCTTCAGGTTTAAGAGCACGGGTAAAAAACGCGTTAAAGTTTTCAAACTCAAATGGGTCTTCTATCAATGCTTCAGATAAATCCACTTGGTAGCGTTTTTTAAACCAACTGATAAAGGGCTTTCGAAATAACTTACTTTCGGCCGCCCTGCCGACAATTCTTGAAAAGAGGTGTTGGGGAGCAATGTGCTGAAAGATTATAAATGGCGATGGCATGAGAGCTTCTAATGTAAGGTTTTAATTTAAGGTTCTACTTTAACGGTCTATGGGCATGTCGGGCTGGTTTCCCCACTCAGACCACGACCCATCATAGGCAGAGATATTTAAACCTAGTACTTTGCCTACAAGATAAGTTAAGCCTGACCGGTGATGGGTTTGGCAATGAGTAATAACGGTTTTACTTGCATCTATCCCGAGATTAAACAGCTGGCTAGAAATTTTTTCTAACGGTTTCAGCCGCAGACTATTGTTTGTGTCCATCAACTCTAACCAATCTAAATTTACTGCGCCGGGTATATGTCCATTTCTCAGCGCCGTGATCTTAACGCCGTCATATTCTTCTTTGGCTCGCGCATCCCAGACCACAACATCGTCACGGCCTATCTGCTCGACGACCTGCTCTAAGGTAACTATTAAGGATGTATTAATTACTGCTTTAAACGCTGAGGCAACCGTAGGCAATGTGATCGTTTCTATACAAAGGTGAGAATCCCGCCAGGCGATTAATCCGCCATCGAGGTAGGAATAATTTTTGTGGCCAATCACATCCAGCGTCCAGATTAACCTACCCGCCCAGCCTCCTCCTTCATCGTCATAGACGACAACATGGGAGGAGTCCGACAAGCCGGCTCTGGAAAACAAATCAGTTAGCGCATTCTCGCTAGGTATTTTGCCAACCGCCGGCTTTATGCCACAGATCAGCTCAGAAGGTTGGATTAGCCTCGAGCCAGGAATATGACCCGCGTCAAATACGGCTTTAGAGCAAACGCCAATGATCAAAAGATTCGGATTGTCTAGCTGCGCAGCCAATTGATCTGCCTGAACTATTACAGGTAAAGCTAAGTGCGAAGCTGAGGGTGTAGCTAAAGGATTAGCTAAGGGGTTAGTTAAGGATTCAGTCGTCATCAGTTTTCAATAGCTTGCGTAATTTAGAGCAGTATAAAGGCTATGAGCGTGATTGGATAAATCAATTTCCAATGCTCTGAAAAATTTGAAAGTAATTACCTAATCTTTCTGGTGATACAAGGCCATCTTCAACCGCGGCCAGAATCGCGCACTCAGGCTCACTTTGGTGGGCGCAGTCGCGAAATTTACACAGGCCTTTTAAGGCGCGTAGCTCTCGATAGCCGTTTATGAGCTGATTTGGCTCGATGTGACCGAGATTGAACTCTCTTATGCCCGGTGAATCGACAAGATCAAAAGACCCGAGGTGGAACAATCTAGCCGTTGTCGTTGTGTGCGTGCCTTTCTCTTTACCAATTGATAGTCGGCCTACGGCGGCGCTGTCTTGACGGCTTAGACTATTGACCAAGGAAGATTTTCCGACGCCCGACTGACCCACAAGCACGGTGGTTAGCCCTGCAAGTTCGGATTCTAGCTGCGCCATTCCAGCGCCTGTGCTGGCAGAGACTCGGTGCGTGTTGTAGCCAATACTTTCGTATATAGACATCATGTTGTCGATATGGGTTCTATTTTTCTCGCTTACCAGGTCGGATTTGTTCAGCACGACAATTGGGTCTAAGTTGAGGGACTCAATAGCCACTAAATATCGATCGGTAAGGTTCATGAATGGTTCGGGTAAAACGGCGATGACGACCAACACCTTGTCGATATTGGCAGCGACCGGCTTAATCAGCCCTTTGAAACCGGGTCTTGCGAAAACATTATTGCGAGGCTGGGCCGATAAAATGACTCCAGTGTCCTGACTGTCTAGTTGAAAGCGAACTCGGTCGCCGGTGACCAGCCTTGGCAGGTTGGCACGCTGGAAGCAGCGCACTGTTTGATTTTTCAGGCTCCCCTCTAACGGCTCGATCTCTAACTGTTGACCAAAATGGCTGATAACCAAGCCCTGCAATGTAGGGGCTGCATCACCGTCAACAGGCGTGCCTGCCGATTCGGTAAGTTGATTGGCTGAGATTCTCACTTGCTGCTGCTTAGTGAGTTTGCGCTTTGCCATAGGCTAATTGTTCTTAAGGGTCAGTTGAAAATTAGGCGCTACAAATAGGCCTAATCGAATTGAATTAGATTATGGCATATTACAGCCCTTGTAGCTTTGCTACACTGCGCCGCTCAAATAGATTTTGTTTTATAAAGAGCTCGATTTAATCGTTTGTTCGGAATTAGCCATGGATACAAAAACCAACCTCATCTGGATCGATCTTGAAATGACAGGATTGGTACCGGACACAGATCGAATTATAGAGATAGCCACGTTGATTACCGATTTAGACCTTAATCTGTTGGCAGAAGGGCCCACTATTGCTGTTTCCCAGACCGATGAGGCGCTTGCAAAAATGGATGCTTGGAATCAAAGGACTCATGGAGGCTCTGGTCTAATTGACCGAGTCAAAGCCAGCAAGGTTAGTGAGGCCGATGCGCAGCGCGAAACGTTAGAGTTTTTGGAAAAATACTCTGCAAAGAATGGCTCGCCTATGTGCGGAAACAGTATCTGCCAAGATCGCCGTTTCTTAGCCAATTACATGCCCGAGTTAGAAAACTATTTTCACTATCGAAACCTTGATGTTAGTACTTTGAAAGAATTAGCACAGCGCTGGAAGCCTGAAATACTGAAAGGTTTAACCAAGAATGGCAGCCATCAAGCAATGGATGATATTAGAGATTCTGTGGAAGAGTTAAAATACTACCGCGAACACTTTATCGCCTTATAAAAATAACACTGAGAAGCTTAAGCCTGATTAAGAGTACTTAAGGCAAGGTAGGTAAAGCAAGGCTAAGAGGCATCAAGAGCGGTTAAGCTTGATGCTGTTCCAGCGCCCATTGCACATGCTCTCTAACCATAGGCGAAGCATTATCTAATTGCGCTTTCAGTGCCGCCAAAATCTCAGCGCTGTTTGCGGCGTTGCCTAAACCAACAGCCAAGTTTCTCTGCCAGCACTCATAGCCGATACGGCGAATAGCTGAGCCTTCGGTGTTAGATAAAAATTCTTTTTCAGTCCATTTAAACAATTCAAGCAAAGTTGCATTGTCCAATCCGTGGCGGGGAGAAAAATCCTCCTCGGTGCTCACTTTGGTGAATTTATTCCAAGGGCAAATCAGCTGGCAATCATCACAGCCAAAAACACGGTTACCCATAGCACTTCTGAACTCAACTGGAATTGATGTGCGCAGCTCAATAGTGAGGTAAGAAATGCATTTGCTTGCATCAAGTAAATTGGGCGCAACAAATGCGTTAGTTGGACAAATATCTAGACAAGCACTGCAGCTGCCGCAGTGATCACTTTCTGTTTTATCGATAGGCAGCGGGAGATCAGTAAATAGTTCTCCCAAAAAAAACCATGACCCAGCCTGCTTGTTGATCAGCAGTGTATTTTTCCCGATCCAGCCTAGTCCCGACTTTTCCGCGAGGGCTCTCTCCAGCACTGGGGCACTGTCAGTAAATGCCCTGTAACCATGGTGTCCCACCTTGCTCGTTATTTTTTCTGCCAAGCTTTGAAGGCGCTTACGGATTAGCTTGTGGTAATCTCGGCCTCGCGCGTAGCGTGAAACATAGGCGACATTGGAATTACGTAGCGGTTCTAAGGAATTAGAGCTGTCCATGGCATAGTCCATGCGCACGCATATAACCCGGCATGTGCCTTCGAGCAGTTTTGATGGATCACAGCGTTTTTCTTTGTTGTTGGCCATATAGGCCATTTCGCCGTGATAACCGTTGTCTAACCATGAATTGAAATGACCCTTATAGTCATCCAAGTTTATATCGGTAATGGCAACCTGTTGAAAGCCAAGTTCGATGCCCCAGCCTTTGATCTCTTGGGCAAGGTCGTCGAAATCAATAGTACCAGCTGATGAGGAAGTGATCATAACTGGCACAATATCTTGGCCGCGCTTTGGAGTGTGGAATCATCTTTGCAAAAGCAGAAACGTAGTATCTTGGTATCTGGGGCCTCGGCATAAAAGGGAGTTAGAGGAATAGCAGCAACGCCTTTTTCCTGAGTGAGTTCATTGGCAAACTCGATATCACTTTTGTCACTGATAGCGCTGTAATCGGCGAGCTGAAAATAGGTGCCTTTTGATGGCAAAAGTTTGAAGCGAGAGGTGTGAAGTAGTTCACAAAACTTATCGCGTTTTACTTGATAAAAATCACTGAGCTGCGTTGCATGCTGCGGGCATTCAGCCATGAAATCCGCAATCGCGTACTGAACAAAGCTGGTGCTGGTAAAGGTGACATATTGATGAATTTTACGAAATTCCTCGGTTAGACGTGGCCTTGCAACACAGTATGCTAACTTCCAACCTGTTGCGTGGTAGGTCTTTCCAAACGAAAATACTACATAAGATTTTTCTGATAGCTCAGGATGACTTAAAACACTTTGGTGTTTTTGGCCATCAAAAACCATATGTTCATAAACCTCATCGGACAAAACTAGAATTTTTTTAGTGCGTATCGCTTTTGCCAGCAGATCCAAATCCGCTTGAGTTAAGACACTGCCACAGGGATTATGCGGTGAATTAATAATGATCAGCTTGGTTTTTTCAGATATTGCGTCATCCAAAGTTTGCCAATTAATCGCATAATCAGGAAGTTCTAAGCTTATTCGTACCGGAGTCGCACCTGCCATCAAAATAGCAGGCTCATAGGCATCATAGGCAGGATCAAAAATAATGACTTCATCACCTCTAGTTACCGTAGCCTGAACCGCATTAAATATTGCTTCGGTTGCGCCTGAGGTAACGGTTATCTCGTTTTCAATATCCGCCGAGAATCCATAAAGTATTTTGATCTTATTTGCTATTTCCTGACGTAGTAAGGGAATACCCGCCATTGCAGGGTATTGATTTTTATTATCGTACAAGCGCTTTGTCACTAATTCTTTTAAGCGTTCGGGGCAATCAAAGTCCGGAAAACCTTGTGATAGGTTTATGGCACCATAGTCTTGAGCCATCTTTGACATGACCGTAAAAATGGTTGTGCCAATATGTGGTAATTTACTTTGCACGATAATTCACCTAATTCGGGTCTAAAAACTAGCGGCAACGCCGCCCTCAGATTCTATTCTAACTTAACAAGCTAGGGATGTAGCGCACACGGTGCGTGAGCAAGCCATATTTCATTAGAGGCGATGCTATTCTTTAGTCAACATGGTCAAAAGCTTTAAGATAAGCAAGGATAAGAGATGCCAGTGTCAGAAAAAGAAGCAGCAAAAACAGACATTAATAGTCAGCCGGCTAATAGCGATTCGAAAAATAGACAAGTGACAGATAAGCCATTGTATTCATTGCCACTGCTTAATCTGGATGCGGGACGAGCAGCTGTTCTTGCCTACTTCGAAAATACCTGGGCGCTTACCGAGCAACTGTTTTCATCGCTTGCCAGCGAGGAAGCTTATCTAACGCGCCCCTACCACAAAACTCGTCATCCTCTTATTTTCTACTATGCCCACCCCGTGTGTTTTTACGTCAACAAGCTGTTGGTTAGTGGCATGATTGACGCGCCTGTCAATCAAAAGCTGGAGTTACTGTTTGAAACTGGCGTTGACGAAATGAACTGGGATGATCTACACGATGGCGAGCAAGACCTTTGGCCATCTTTGATTGAGGTAAGGGAGTATCGCGCTGAAGTATACAACCTGGTGAAAGATGTTATTCAGACTCATCCGGGTCTGGATGAGCCCATTACGATGGACAAGCCCACGTGGGCACTAGCGATGGCGTTTGAGCATGAACGAATTCATCTAGAAACGTCCAGCGTCCTTATTAGAGAGTTACCAGTCAACTTAGTTAAAGAGCCTGCCGCATGGCCGCCTTATTTAACGGCCCCGGTTGCACAGATCTCTAACCCTGTTGCAGGTAGAGACTACCCAAATAATGAAATGGTCGAGATTTCAGGCGGTGAAGCTAAAATCGGCAAGCCACGCTCTTGGCCTTCATTTGGTTGGGACAACGAATATGGGCATGAAAAGCGCCAAGTTACAGATTTTAGAACATCCAAGTTCCTAATTAGTAATGGAGAGTTCTTTGAATTTGTTAAATCTGGCGGCTATGAGCAAAACAAACATTGGTCTGACTCTGGTTGGGGTTGGCGTCAATTTCGCAATGTTAAATGGCCCACATTCTGGATTCAAGACGGTCCTGCGGGCTCGAACAGATTTAAGCTAAGGAGCACTTTTGCTGAGCTTCCTATGCAATGGAGCTGGCCTGCGGTAGTTAATTTTTATGAGGCCAAGGCCTACTGTCATTGGTTATCGGACAAAGAAGGATCTGAAACTCCCTATCGGCTTCTCCAAGAAAGTGAGCATCAAGCAATAAGGGGGTCTAAAATTGGACGGGCATCTGAGTGGCCTGCAGGTGGTGATAGTGTATTGGCCTATGACCAGGTAATGAACTCAACAGAGTTGTACTCAATCAATCATAACCTGCGATTTGGTAGTGAAGGTGCCATTGATTCCTTTACGGCCAATGATCTCGGGGTCTACGACGCACAAGGCAATGTATGGCAATGGTGTGAGGATGCCTTTCATGCGCTGCCAGATTTTGAAATCCACCCCCTGTATACCGACTTCAGCACTCCTTGCTATGATGGGGAACATCAAATGATGCTTGGTGGTTCTTTTATCAGTACAGGAGATGAGGCGAGTATTTGGGCACGTTTCCAATTCCGTCCGCATTTCTTTCAACACGCCGGATTTAGAGTGACTAGAGAAATTGCAGAGCTAACTAAAAAAGGTGATAAATACGATACTGATGCGGTCGTTAGTCAGTATTTGTTGTTTCATTATGGCTCGGCCGAAGAGCAGCGAGACACTGCAATCAGCGCCGGTGTTGGTCACCCTAGCGCGGTCAATCTCATTGATCGAACCGTAGAGCTGATGGAGAAATTCGCTCTCAATAAGAATAACGCGCTCGATTTGGGATGTGCAGTAGGACGGTCTAGCTTCGAGCTTGCCAGGGAATTCTCTCAAGTTGTCGCTTTGGACTACAGCGCAGCGTTCATAGACGCCGCCAATGAAATTAAGCGCGACGCAGAAATAGATTATGAGCGCTGGGACACAGGAAAATTTAAAACTCGCTTAACCGCGTCAGTCGATGACTGCATAGACCGTGAAAGACTCACTTTTATTCAAGGTGATGCGGCAAATCTAGAAGCTGAAAATGTGTTTAATACCACCGCGCCTTTTGATGCGATTTTGCTCAGCAACTTGCTGTGCCGATTAACACACCCAGAGAACTGCTTAAGCCAATTTGTTGATTCGGACAAATATATTAGCAGTGGTGGAATACTCGTTATCACTTCGCCAAATACATGGATGGAGCAATACACTCGAGAGGAAAATTTCCTCGATGGCCAGGACAGCGATGCCACATTGGCTGCAGTAGGCCGCTTGTTGCCTGGCTTTGAACTCATACATCACGAAGACATTCCTTTTATGATTCGAGAACATCGCAGGAAATACGAATACATTATCAGCCAAGGATCGGTTTGGCGAAAACTGTAGGAAAGCGGCTAAAAACTGTAGTTAAAAACCAAAGACAGAGCCATAGGCAGAAACTATAGCTAAAACATATATTTATAAGATAGTGAGTGTCGCATCGTAGATTTTTTTGTAATCGGTGTCAGTAGTATATAGCAGTCAAAAGGTGTCGAGGGGTAATTACCTCGGCGTCTTTTGAATATCCATCTCGCTGTCTAGTGGCTTAAGTGAAAACGGACTCAAAAAAAGGCCATAACCTCGCGGTTATGGCCTTTTTTTTAGTAAAAGACTCATCTGTCTGTGAGCATAGATGACCGCAGGTGCCGATTGGTTTTGACAGCCGGCGACGTAAATTCTGAAACACCCATCTAGGCGAAGGCTATGCGTCGACTTGCAGCCAGTTGTTCAGCTCGATAATATCCTGCGGCGTTAAAATACCAGTAACTTGTTTTAACAGCAGCGAGTCAACGACATAGGTATAACGCGCATCGGCATAGAGCCTGAGAGCTCGGTATAAATTCTCCCGCGCCCTAAGTACTTCCACAATGTTTCTAGTACCAACTTCAGCTCCTAGCTCTGTAGCATCTAAAGCCAATTGAGCGGAGTTGATAGACTGCTGTCGCTGAGCAATAACAAGCACATCTGTGTTAACTCTTCGAAACGAATCGCGCACGTTCTGTGTTAACTGACGTTTGGTAAATTCGAGAGATTCTTTTGCGGCTACAACATTGTACTGGGCTTGGCGGCGTCTTGAGCTTACCGCGCCGCCTTGAAAAATTGGAACGGAAAGTGTTAAAGCCAATCTGGTTCGATCAAATGCACCACCACCAATCTGAATGCCCTGTTGATTGATCGGTGCGGTAACATCGTGAGCAAAGGCGGCCTGCAAGGCGATGGTGGGGAGATGGTCGGACTTGCGAGCCTTTAAAGTTTCTTCAGTGGCTTCTAGATTGAATTTTGCAGAGGCAATTGCCAAGCTATTTGAGCCGGCCTGTGATTCCCACTCTCTAAGATTTCCGTCTACATTGATGACAGGAAAGTCTTCTCGCAGCACGTCAATATTGGGGTGTGACTGACCAGTGATAGCTTCTAATACTTCATAAGCAGAGAGTAAGAAGTTCCTCTGCAGGATCGTAGTGTTGCGAGCTAAATCAAAGGCCGCCTGACTATCGAAAACATCGGTAATCGCTACTAAGCCGACTTCTTCGCGCTGTTGAGTTTGCTCTAGCGAGCGCAGTGCGGCCTCCTCTTCTTGAACATTGGTATCGAGTAAATCTGTGGCTCTAAGCACGTTAAAGTAGGCAGAGGCCACCCGAACGATGAGATCTTGTTCTTGGGCTGCCAAGGTTACAGCGCCGGCTTTATCGCTTGCCTGAGCACTTTGAAAGGTATACCAGCTCGCTAGATTTACGACGGCTTGATTAAGGCTCATGGACCAGCCGTGATTGTTAAGGCCAGGCTGAAAGCTATGATCTTGCCTTCTTATAGTTTGTCCTGTGGGGAGCCCCGTAGCTCGATTAATCTCAGGAGAGTATTGAGAGTCCGTCGGGCCACTGGTCAGACGAGAGGTGTTTATCGAGGCGCCTAAGCTAGGCAACAATGCCGAGCGGCTCTGCAACATATTTTCGCGATTAGCGCGGTAGTTAGCTTTGGACTGCCTAAGGGTTGGATCGTTATCGAAAGCAATCTGCAAGATGGTGACCAAGTCATCTGCATGGCCCGGAGAGCTTGCTGCTAAGCTAAGTGTGACAATTCCAAACAGTTTCGCGATACGTCTCATAACATGTGACCTTTTACTATTATTAGTGTGACAAACAGGCATCAATATTGAGCCAAAAAAATCCGGCTAGGGTACTCTAAATTAGGCAACATTTTACACAGTGTAACCAAAAGTGACAATTTCAATACGGGCTTTGCGATAGTTAGACCTATTAAACCTATCAGACGCTCTCTATCCCCTATCAGTTACAGTAGATTCAGTTTTCACTTCGAATTTACTGGTTATTACTGACTTTTAAACTTGGGGCATACTCGAGTTCAAACAAAACTGCTATTTACAGTATAGAGTCGGATTAACAGAACATACCATTGTGCTGGCCTTATCATCGAGAGTCATCTTTAGTCAGTGAGCGTGTATAGAGCAATTAGCGTTTACTAATGAGGGCCGATTCAGAAGAATTATCTCGCTGAAATAAATAAATTGGACCATCGCAACTAACATTGTTCCTTAAACCCTATTTCTCTGTCTCGATTACATCAATTATTGTAGGACTTACGTTGAAGGAAGTCGGCCAGATCTTCAAGCACTTAAAAGTGAGGGTAAGTTAACAAAGGCCGAAACGGCAGTAGCTCTGGAGGATAATCCTTGGATTTGAGTTAATAACACGCGCTGGGCGCTATCCCAAAAATAAGGCCAGCACAGACCTTCGGGTCGGTTTACCAGCAATCAGGGATCTGCGAATCAAAAAAAGGTGTCAGCTGGAAAATCCCAAAAAGAATTGTCAAAAGAGAGTCGGCAGAACAAGCTTGGTAAAAGAAAGTTGCCAGATCAGTATCCAAACGAGGCCCAACAATACGCAGAAGCTGTACACGGTGAGTTCTGTCTTTGGCG
>Ga0208414_1001551_pt1 | contig 17082 bp, 20 predicted proteins | sample AntAceMetag02UKE_FD_184770 | JGI IMG/M metagenome (GOLD analysis project Ga0208414, IMG submission 184770) | Saline lake microbial communities from Ace Lake, Antarctica - Antarctic Ace Lake Metagenome 02UKE (SPAdes) (version 2) | ecosystem: Environmental > Aquatic > Non-marine Saline and... | reverse complement strand
GTTTTGCTCTGTACACCGAAATGCTGGAGGAAGCGGTTGCTGCAATTAAGTCAGGAAAGTCTCCAGACATAGCTCTGAACCAAGACAAAACTATAGATATAAATCTGCGTATCCCGGCACTCATCCCAGAGGATTATTTGCCTGACGTGCATACCAGACTGATTATGTATAAGCGCTTAGCAACCGCAAAAAGCAACGACGAGTTGGTAGATCTACAAGTAGAGATGATAGATCGCTTTGGCTTACTGCCAGAACCGCTCAAGCGCTTAGTCAGGGTGACCGCTCTCAAACTGCGCGCCCAAAAACTTGGCATTAGGAAAGTTGATGCTAATGTCAAAAATGGTCGCATTGAGTTTTCGCCCAACACGGCGGTCGACCCTTTATCGTTGGTTCAACTGATCCAGCGTGACCCGATGACATTTAAATTAACCGGCGCCAATCAGCTACATTTTATTCACGACTGCGAAGACCATGAAGACAAGTTACACTTCATCGATCAATTATTGGATAAGATAAAATTGTCCACCAAGAAAGCAGCTTAAGAAATGGGTTCACCAAGACTACTTCAACAGCCTAATGATCATGCAAAACAAACATTTGCACTGCTATTAAAAACTGTGGCTGTAGCAACATGTCTGGCGAGCGGCGGATTAATAAGCCTATCCGCACAAGAGTCTTGGTACAAAATAGAGCTGAGTATTTTTAGCAACGAGGCCCTCGATGATAGAGAGCAAGAGCGATGGCAAGCCGACCGTGCGGTTCTTGATTACCCAAAAGATATTGCTCGCCTTAAGGAACTTGGCGACTTATTGTTAATTGACTCATTGCTGCCAGAGCCGCTCGAACCGGCAACCGAACTCGACAGCGGGCAAGCAAGCGAAGGTGCCATTGAAGGTACGACACAAGGCACAACAGAAGATGCGGCAATAGATGTTCAACCCGGCGACTTAGCGCTGGCTGCCTCGCCTGCCCGAAGCACTGCCGATGGAGCCGCTTTACCCGTACAGGCAGCAGACCCACTATCAAAACAACAGTTGCAGGCTGAAGCTATCGGGAAAGTCGGTCCCTTTGCGGCGCGAGCCGGCACTCCATTTAAATTTTTCAATGTAGAGCGAGACGAATACCTTAGATTGCCCGCCAGTTTAAGTGATTTTGCCCAAACCAACACAGCCCTTAGTCGATCCCCAGAGCACAGGCTCCTTTTTCATGGGGTGTGGCGCCAACCAGTTCTTTTTGAAAATGAGGCCAAAGCCATTTTAATAGAAGGCGCAGAGCGCTATGGCAATCAATCTGAGCTACAGGGCAGTCTCACTATCCGGTTTAACCAAAACTCGGATCGAGTTGTGCTGGATGCCGACATTTGGCTAACCGAATTTGTTATTGATGATCTCCGCACTTCATTAGAAACCACAATGCAAACGGCAGCAGAACCCAAGCAAGCAACTGAGCTATCTGCAACTCCATTGACCGCCGCACCAGTACAGTGGCAGTTACCCGACTTACCCACCACTATCGCAGATGGCCCTCTACAGACCCTGCGCAATCGACTTCAGACCGATAAATCTCAGTATCGCGTCCAGAATGTATTTCAAATGCTGCAAAGTCGGGCTATGCGAAGCAATGAGTTTCACTACATGGACCACCCCGCCTTAGGCATAGTGGTTCAAGTGGAACCCTATGAAGTGCCAGCCCTGCCTGAGCCTGAAATTGAAAGCACCGAGAACGGCCCAAGCGCAAGCTCTATTGAGGACTTAAACGAGCCAAATAACTAGCTCATCGCTACGCTTGCCAAGACTCGAGCGACAATACCCATCCCCTCATCTAACACCTTATGGATTTCGTCCATGCTGATCTCACCTGCAGATAGCCCTGCGCCCCAATTCACCGATAGAGCGAGCATGGCATAAGCTATATTAAGTTCTCTCGCCAACGCAGCCTCAGGCATAGCAGTCATGCCTACAAGGTCACAGCCGTCCTGACGCAGTCTACGTATCTCTGCCGCGCTCTCCAGACGTGGACCTTGGGTACAGCCATAAACCCCCGAATCAAGAAACCCAAAATCAGGTTTAGCCTGCGTCTTAATCTCACAAACACTGCTGATTAGCCGCCGCCTAAGCGACTCATCAAACGGATAGGTAAAATCTATATGAGTCACTGCCTCCAAGTTATCTTCGAAGTAAGTGCCTTCTCGTCCCCAGGTGTAGTCGATAATCTGATCCGGCACAGCAAAACAACGCGGCCCCAGCTTTTCGTGAATACCGCCTACTGCATTAACCGCTATGATCTCTGTAACATCGAGTTCTTTTAATGCCCAAATATTGGCCCGATAATTTATCTTATGCGGCACAAGTTTATGCCCCTCACCATGACGAGGAAGAAATGCCACGGAGGAATCTGCCACTCGGAAAAGGCTTATTGCAATTGGCTCATCAGCATAAGGGGTCATCACACTCTCACAGCCGGCTGACTCAAAACAGTCAATTGAAGTTAGGCCCGTTCCACCGATTATTGCCAACATATTTTATATCCGCCAAGCTAAATGAAATAAAAAACTACAATGTTTTTTCAGCGCTATTTTAAACCTATCCTAGGTTCGCTCGAAACACGCAAAGCACCATAAACTAGGTTTTTTTGGACGCAACGTGAGCGACATAAAAGGCATTAGACAGCAGAAATTCGAAATAAAACGCAGGCGACGCAACGAGAATGCTAACGCGCCGAAGAAGGCCTGCAATGACAAATCCAATGTCTGGAGAGCCGGCAGTTGAATTGACGAATAGCCGCCGGCCTTTGCGGCAGCGTTTCCGGCACCTAAGCTAACCACTGAAGGCTTGGCGAAGGTTCTTTATATCGAGTAGCGGAATCAAGTACTATCTAATTTCTCAGAATTACCAGTGTCACGGGCGATAAGGATTCACGTTTTGCAATACATTTCACAAAATGCTCGGTTTTCTCGTTGCATGCTTTACCGATATAGCCTCGAACGGTGCTGGACTGGCGGCGAGGGCCGTGCCCTTTTCATTGGCTTAAACCCATCCACCGCCGACCACCGTAAAGATGACCCCACTATTAGGCGCTGCGTTGGCTTCGCAAAATCCTGGGGCTTTGAGGCAATGCAGATCGTAAATTTATTTGCGTTCCGAGCGACCTACCCCAGCGATTTAAAACAGGCTCTTAAACCAATCGGCCCAGCCAATAACAGCTGGATATCCAAAGCCATCAGTGGCAGCGAAATAGCCATAGCTTGCTGGGGCAACGACGGCAACTTCCTGAATAGAGACAAGTATCTCTTGAAACGTTACCCTGATCTGCACTGCCTTAAAATCAACAGCTCTCAGCAACCAGCCCATCCCCTTTACCTGAAAGCGAATCTAAAGCCCTTTCCCATGAATCTAACAATAAGGTCAGCCCAATGAGTGCGAAAAGAAGCCTAGCAGGTCTGATCTGGTCTATGGGCTGGCTAGGATTAAGATACAAAAAGTCTGCTTACAAAGTGTTAGCGAAAGCTGATCGTGCGCCGGACGCGCCATTCAGAGCCGATTTCTTCGGCTTAAAATACGAAGGAAACCTGAAAAACAATATTGAATTCAGCATCTACTTCTATGGCGCCTTTGAGAAACCGCTGTTGTTTTTCCTCAGAGACGCATTGGCTAGCCTAGCCAACGCCTCTGCCAATAAATCGCCTAGCTGCTTTTGTGATATCGGCGCAAACATTGGTCAGCATTCTTTATACATGTCTCAATTCGCAACCGCCGTGCATGCTTTTGAACCCTTTGAAGAAGTCAGTAAGAAGCTGGAGCACCAAGTCAGCTTAAACGCGATTGAAAATATAGCACTGCATAAAGTAGGCCTTAGCGATATCTCAGAGAAGCTTACATTTTATGCCCCCACTGGGAGCAACCAAGGTATCGGTTCATTTGATGCCAACACAGTAAGCAAGGGCAATGAGGCCTTAGGCGAACTATCTCTTAAAAACGGTGATGAACTGTTTACAGAACTGGCTATCGAGCAAGTCGATCTGATGAAAATCGATGTTGAGGGCTTTGAGAAACGCACGCTTAAAGGCCTGCGCCAAACCCTAACTCAGCAACGGCCGATCATCGTCTGCGAACTCAGCTACGGCGCGGAATTATCTTTTGATAGCCGAGAAGAATTCATTGCAACCATGCCAGAGGATTATGAGTTTTTTGTCTTCGATATTCGCAAACCCGATGGCAGCAAGGCCCGCAGAAGAGGCGCGAAGGCCAAGCGCTCAGGATACTATCGACTGATCCCACACCGCGGCTGGCGCGACAAGGGCCAGGACGACATTGTCGCTTGCCCCAAAGAAAAGGTTGAGCTGCTGCCTCGGAAAAGCCAAGCCTCTTACTAATAACGCTGTGAACACTTAAATTAAAACGGCCTAGCGCTAAGAATTCAATCCTAACGTAGGCCTATAATATAAGCATGTTACAGTTCATATTGTCGGTAGTACGAAAGGTATCTTTAGTAAGCAGCTGTTTTTTATATCTATTTGCGCTCGCCGCCAACGACACTAAAGAGACCGAGCTTAACCGCAGATACGGCATGCTCTAGTCCCGGAACAGACCCCACCTAACAAGCAAGCAAAAGAAATAGAACAAAAAGAACCCCTAAAATGATAAGGCTGCTGGTTCCAAGCCAGATTTAATGTACAATACCGCCGGATTTCAGCACCACATATGCGCCCGTAGCTCAACCGGATAGAGCACCGGCCTTCTAAGCCGGGGGTTACAGGTTCGATTCCTGTCGGGCGCACCAAAAAACTTTTTAAATCAATAAGTTAGAGCGAGAGTGCGAATTGTATCGCGCGATACCAACTCAAATTTCTACAAGTGTGGCCATTATGTGGCCGTAAATGCTCTTCAGTTAGCGGCATATATACCGAATATCATTGCTCCAGTATTAGGTCAAACCTCTATTTTTAGCTGTTTATCACCACTTAGTCCAAAGTGTGGCCTTAAATTCTTCCCTGATTACTCAGTACACAAGGATTTTCTGTGAACATGTCTTTAATAAATAGAAAATTGCCCGATGTAGACGAAAAAGACGTCGAATATTTCTATAAATATTTACCTTTCGATGATGGGTCGCTGAAGATAATCACTGAAGGGACTATAAAGTTTACTCGTCCATCTGAATTCAATGACCCTTTCGACTGCTTACCGGGCACAGATGATTCTGTCGTCGATAACATGGGTAAAGGATACCTAAAGAATCTAGGCGAAAGGCTGGGGCTTAGTCCTTCCGAGCGCATCCTTCAGAAAAAGAAACAAATCCAAAAGCTAAAAGCAGCTGTAAGTTCTGGTGTGTTTACGCATGGAGTTAATGAAACTATTGGAGTGTTGAGTTTGTCCAAAACCCCAATAAGCCCTCTGATGTGGTCGCATTATGCGGATTTTCATAAAGGGTTTGTTGTTGAGTTTCGAATTCCTGCTTCGTCAGGCGACCCTGAGCTGTTTGCTGCCTATCGCAAAAACCTACTTCTATCTCCTCAGCCAGTAATTTATTCTAAAGACAGGCCCATGCTAGACCTAAATATACCCAATGATGATGATGAAGCTTGGTCGCAAGTTGTAAGCCAGCTTTATACAAAAAACATTGATTGGGCTTATGAGCAGGAGTGCCGAGTCATAATGCCCAATAGGGAGCCTGGTATTTTCCCTTATGAAAGGAATTGGATTCTAAATAGTGTAATTGCAGGGGCTTGTATTGGGGATAGAATTAAAGAATTGGAGCTGATCGTTGACCAATTAAACAACGATCAAGGTATTAGCGTGGAGCTTTTTAAAGCAAAGTTAAGCGATAACAAATACAGCATATCCATCCCAGGCCACCAGAAATATCAAAGTTAGGCTGTAAAAAAGAGTAATGGAAGCGCTTAGAGACATAAGCGAAGCGGGCTTTATTGATTGCCGTAACGGCACAAGGTGATAAAAAATAGCATCAGTGTGCGTGAGTATTCAATCTAGGAATGTATAGATATTATTGGTCCCTAGGACATTGTGGATTGGTTTATACCATATTAGTTAGAGTATTTTTGAAGGGGATAGAATGAAAGCGAAAGTCTCTAAAATTCTTTTGATCTTGTTCTGGATTATTTTGGCTGTCATAGGCTTGGTATTTTATATTGCTGTTACATCGCCAGGCCAAGAAATTGCACAAGACAACACGCTGGCTAAAAGCAAAGTAATCGATCTATTTGATGGGGCTGGTGAGCCTGCTGCGCTTGCATCTAAATGGACATCTAGCACCGTCTTTACCATTGTTGTTAACGACGATGGCTCCATTCGAAATGGATACGCAATGTATGCTTGCGAAATACTACGCGAAAACGGACTCTCATCTGGATACTCGGTCGAAATAATAGATAAACCGAGTGCGCTTGGTGAGACAGCCCGAAATATCTTAGGCGCTGCGAACTGTTGAATTAGTTGTGAATAGAAAAACTGAGTAAAACGAGTGACTGTAAATGTATTCAGGTCATGCTGAGTATCCAACCTGAACCGCCGCATAAAAAATGCAAAAGCCCCTCAAGCAAAAAGCAAAAAAGGCATTTTAGATTGCCACGACTACCTCGAGGACATCAGTCTGCGACCTGAAGGGGTTTTATAGAAACAGGGCACCCACCGTCTAATCCCTGTCCCTGATATCCCTAGCGGAGTGCTCCGGACTGCAGCAATTCGCAAGGCTGAAGCAGTTTGTGTTGCTCAAGGTAGGCGCGCTCGCTTTCACTCTCTAGCAGGGGCTCAGGGGCATCAAATTGCCACCATGCGTAAGGGCGAGTACCGGGATGTTCAAGCAGCCACGTTGCCATAATTTCGCTGGAAAGGCGCTTCCAATCGACCTCCATGCGGTCTAGGTCGCATGAATTATCCGCATAAATGAAATAGCCAAGTCCTCCGAGTAGACAAGGGCCACTTAGTAATTCCTCTCGGCAATATTTATCCGGCAATCCGTCATTATTTATTCGGCTTTTTCGCTTTCGATTAGTTGGCATTAGTTATGCTCCCGGTGGTCGGCCTCGCCCATCTCGCAAAGGCTCAAGGTCTAGATTTAATGATTTTAGGGCTTGAATCATCTGACTGCGAGAATCTCGTTCAACAGCACAAGCAGGGTTGCTTTTTAGCTGGTCATAACGATCCACAATGCAGATACCGTGCTCTTCAATAGTTGCTTGGGCCTGTTTCATGCGATCAAACGCTTCGAGTGCGCTTTGAAGCAATAACAAGCCTGCTTGATCTGCAATCCCGTACTCTGATTTGATTTTGTCCCACCATGCTTGTGCATCTGGGCTTAGGTTGGTTGAACTTTTCAAAAGAAAATACTCCTTTAAGTTAAAGAGCTTGTTCCCAAGCGGTTTTTTGACGGTGGGCTGCGAGAGCGGCGCACACCCCTACCCCCCTAGCAGCAGTTAAGGAGTTAAAGTCAGGCCAGACAGTTTCGCCTTCATCTGCGATCGAAGGAGTTTTGCCCTCATGCTATTAGCTATCTCTTTGGGTAGTTTGCTAGTGGCCTGTCGGTCCTTTGCGTCCGTTAGGCTGCGGGCAGAGACGTTGCTGTCTTTGTAAGCAGGCAAGGCAACAGTTGAAACCTCAAACAGATCCACGTCTAGCAATGTGCGTTCATACAGGCCACTGGGTAATTCGCGCCAGCTCTCACCGGCGGCGCCGTTAACCTGAAAGCTAAACGACATATGCACTAGATCACCACGCCCAACGAGAGAATGTACATCGCGTCCTAGTGACGTGTCAGGCACATCAAGTTCAAAATATAAGCCACGACTGTCTTCAGTTAGCTTCAGTGTTTCACTGCGCGTCGATCCTAAAATATCTGCAAAATTATGGTGATGAATTGCAAAGATCGGATGCTTATCGCGCAGGGTTCTTGCGAAGGCTCCGGGAGCGATCACCTCTATGAAGTCTCCAAGGTCTACAGAGAATTTATTGAATACTGCTGCGTGTCCAGTTAGCTTCATTTGCTTCTCCCTGTGTCGATCCCACAACGGCGTAGTTCGCCACCGATTCGATCTACTTCAAAGTTCCACCGTTCAACAGCTTGTTCTGTCTTTGCCTTTTCCGCTTTGTTTCGGGCCTCTGCTAACCGAGTCAACATCCAGTTTCGCGCCAAGGGGTGCCGCGCAATGCCCGTGTAGGTGCTGCGTTCCAATTCAGTCATTTTGATTCGCGTGCCAGCTTCTGCTCGTTCAGTTTTGATTGCCATGCTTCCTCCTAAATGGTTTGACCATCACGCTGTGCGCGTCTTGACTCATTTATGCCTAGATCAATCATAAGTTGCGTTCGCTCATCGCCTTTTGGGTGAATAGCGGCGGTGATGCTTACAATGGTGCTTGGGTTTAGCAGTATCTTTTCATCGATTTCCGCTGCTGACCGTCTACCGGCAATAATTGCGTTTACTGTTTTGAGACACTCTTCGAGCACTGCTTGTGCCTGAGTCGCTTGGTGTAATGCCGTATCAAGGTCTTTGCGGTACTGAGGTGTGGAAGCTATCGCTTCACGGCCTTTCATTAATCGAATTGCCTTATGGATTTCAGTGGACTGCCTGCGAAGTACAAGCTCCTCATCTTTCAGGTTTGCAAATGCTTGCTTTGTTTCTCGTAATTCTTCTAAATCACCGGCGGCCATTGCCACGTCTTGCTTATGAGCATTAGCTTGTTGCTCTGAGTCAACCGCATCAACCCGCGCAGTAAGTTCTCGTTGAATTTTTATTAATTCAATAGTGCCTGGAAGTTTCTTTACAGCATCGGCTGCTCGTAGTGTCAGGCTTGGTTGTTTGATTCCCATTTTATTTCCTTAAAATTTGATTACGTCAGATTACATTTTACCAACTGTTTAGAGTTATTCCGTGACCTGTCACGGCTTCAGTTGAGTCCTCAATAAAATTCGACAGTGCACTAGCTACAGCGTCAAGGTTATGGACGCTTTCAACTGACAAGTAGTCCAACTCGATCAGTGTTTCAACAGTATCTATGTTCACTTCCACGCGTAGCACACGAAGCCCTAGGGCTCTTCTTGCTCTCAATTTTCGCATGCGTGTTGCTGAATTCATGAACTACTGATCTCAAGAAATAGTGTTCGGGTTTTAGATAAATTTGTTAACTAATGATTGCAGTCCCTAACTATTTTTTTCGCTCTTGAAAGTTTTCCCTCCATAATTTCTGAGCCTCGATATTCTTAGTTAGCCGGCCTGTCATTGTTTCCAGTGCTGACAATTCTTTATCTGAGATTCTGGAAGCTTCAATAAACTTTAGTTTCTCTATTTGCGCTTTAAGTATGCGAACAGTTTTAGACATTAGCTTTCCCCAATATGATATTGAAAATCTATTTTTGACACGAAGGGCATCCTTCGCCATCACAGCGAGGGCATGTTATTTTATTTAGCTCTTCATCTAATGGATCGGTACCATCTGACTTCAAGTAATTAAATTCATTTCCTATTAACTGCTTTTGACTTTGCTTGTCTGGTCTTTGCTTATCTTTATTAGAGACCTTCCGGTCACCCTCAAGGTCATCTTGCGAGTCCACGTTAGGGTCTAGCTGTGATTGATTTTCTGCTTTTCTTAGTGCACCTTTCTTACCGCCTGCGGATTGTTTTTCCCGAATTTCAGACAGGTGTTTTTTATAATCATCAAGTTCCGGACAAACAATGGCGCCATTAACGTATTCAAAATATGGCATCACTATTTGTAAGCTTTCAGTCAATACGTCCTTGCCAAGAATTGCAGACAATGAGGGAGGGTCAGCAGGCAAACTTTGATTGACCCAGCACTCATATTTCATAGTTATGAAAAGTCCACGCTGCTCCAAGGTCATCAGGCGAAAATTCCTCTGTGCTAATAGTTCGGCTGGATATTCTTGATAGGCTGGCGGTTTCCGGTTTTGAGCCATGTTAGCCACCACCCGAAACTGTTTGATAATCGCGCCAACTTTCTGACGCTTTGCACTTCTGATCGGTCACAGATTTTCTGCCAAACTTGAGACTTGTGCTTAGCGTGGCATGCTTTAAACCAGCAGCTAAAAGGCCGCTATTTTGGTGTGAGACGGTCTCTTTTATGGGGTGGGTCATTCCTCAACCCTCCACTTTTTGTTGCAGATAGCTGTCAAGGTCGCTGCGGCGATATCCACAACATCGGGGAGAAAATCTAATTTTTTTAGGAAAGTCTGGGTCTGTTTGCTCAAGACGCCACAAGGTTGTAGTGCTAATCCCGCAATAGTCTGCGGTGTCTTTTAGTCTGAGAATACTTCTGATCTGATCTGCTGTTTGTTTCACGGTATCACCTCTGATTTCAGTAAGTGACACCTATTATATGCAGGTATGTTTAATTACAAAGCAACCGTTTTTCCGTTTACGCGCAGATGGTAAAAGTAATTTTAGTTTTTCTTCGCCAAGTGGTCCGCAATGCTACTTTTACTGAGCCAAGTGCCTCGAATCGTTCTTTCTGATATTTTTATACCAGTTTTTTTGAGCCTTTCGGCATGTAGAGGGGCAAACGTTTTACGCGCGCCAGATCCTCCCTCAGCTGATAGCCAAATATTTATTACCTCTTTTTTTGCCTCACTGAGCTTCCTGTTTTTTTCTCCTAACGCTGTTTCCGGCCTTTCTTTATATTTGATGGCCAGCATGCCCAACTGCCCCGATGTCATACGTTCCATGAATCGGCCGATACTAATCGCTGTCATGGTTGCCTCGTACAAATCTCCCTGGTCAACAGCTATTTGCGCAGCTTTTAAGCAATGAAGAACTGTGTGTGCCTCGGTCCAAATACTTGGAGGTAGTTCTCCTTCCTGAGGATATGGCTGGTCTGTAATGTAAGTAACTCGCGCACCGATGAAGTCAAATTGTGCTTGCAGCTGTTGGGCGGGGGACAATCGCGAGAATTCACTGCCACTCATCCCTCCTTTCCAATATTCATTAAAGAATGTTTTAACGGTGACCTGTGTCATGCCATACCCTCATTTACTGGCTGCCCTTGTTTTTTAGATCCCGTAATTGACTCACCAAACGTGGCAATAATGGCAGCGGCGTCCTGATTGCCTAAATGAAAATAGTTTTCAGCAATCATGGTTCCATCTTTATGTCCCACTAACTGAGCTACAGCCAGAACCGGTGCGCCTTGCAGTACAAGCTGGCTGATAAAATTATGCCGGAATGCGTAAAAATCTAGGCCCTCTACTATACCTGCTAACTTTTTCACTTTAAGCCAGTGAGTTCGATACGCCTTCTTGTCCATCACTGAGCCCGTGCGATCAGATTTAAAGACATACCCAGTTTTCGGGCTCCCTTGCTGTTCTCGCCATTGGGTAAGGATTTCAAGCAGCTCTCCACTCACGGGGAATTGCACCTTTGCCGGATTGTGGCCCTTGTCCTTCGTTTTTTCCGGTGTAAATGTCAGTAGTGTCTGACTGTTAAATCGGTTGTAGCTCAAGTATTCCCATTTCAGCGCTCTAATATCACCGGGACGCATCCCTGTCAGCCACGCGATTTGTGTGAATGGAACAAACCAATGAGGGCAAAGGACACAATCTAGGTCCGCCAAAAAGGGTTTCCCGTGTTTTCGGCTATTACGCCTCTGCTGTCTGATGTGCTCTGCGAACAGATCCAGTCCTCTACGAAGTCCCTCCTTAACTTCATCAGGTATCACATTGCGCTTGCTTTGCCCCTCGCGGTCCTCGATCTCTTGTGCCTCACGCTCTGCCACAGTCCTGCGCGGTAACTTTACGTCCTTCAAGGGATTAACTGCCAATACAGGAGGGGAATCGTCGCGCGGCAATATTGCGTGATTTAGCATAGCCTTAAAAGCGGAAAACTCGCGCACCAGCGTCACCCGACTGATCTCACCTTTGCGCTTATCGTGGAACCATGCGGTGACGTCTGCGCCTGTCAACTTATCCATATCACGATCAAACAGGTGGCCAAAATTGTTCCGTATGCCGTTAAGGATAAATTTGCCGGTGCGTCGGTGGTCTATCTGGAATGGAGTATAAATAGTATTAAAATAATGGCCGGTGTTCAGGTACTGATTCGAATCGGCATTCTGTTTCGCCTGTCTTTGTTCGATCCGCTGCGCTTCCTTCACGGATCGCGGGCTAACACCTTTTATAACGTTCTGACGCCATTGCAGGGCTGTTTGCGCTGCTTGCTCTGGCTTGGACTCCCCGTTTGCAATCGTGTCTGTCAGTCGCGCCCCTGAGACTGGGTCCGTATACCTGAGACGCCATGCGCTTTTGTGCTTCAGCTTCAATAGAAAAAAACCAGGTATTTTAGTGCAGCCTAACTGCTCTCTGTTACTTGCTTTGGCCTTGAATTTTGTGAACCTGTCTACTGTGATTGAAGTGGTCGAATGTGCCATGTTCTTTCCCCGTGTGGCCAATATGTAGCCATTCTAAGGTATAAACCTGAAACGAACTAGGATTTATTGAAATAACAAATACAGTTAACCTACTGAAATATATAGTAAGTTGCTGATTTTAATACCTTAGCACACGTTCTTCTAAGCCGGGGGTTCCAGGTTCGAGTCCTGGCGGGCGCACCATATACCAGAAAGCCCGCTTTTTAGCGGGCTTTCTGGTATATGGGGTTTCCGCCTAGACTCGAAGCTAGGTTCGACCAATCGCGCAAGGATAAGGACAGCGAAGCTGCCCGCAGGGTGAGGTCAACGCTTAAGCTGTTGAGTGAATCTGTCCTGGCGCTCGCCGCATGCACAAAAGCCTAATCGAATTCCCAACGCTTCTGTCAGTCAATCCGCTAAACTCGAAAGACTAAACCAACACTCGATTCGACCAATCGCGTAAGGATAAGGACAGCGAAGCTGCCCGCAGGGCGAGGTCAACAGCGAAGCTGTTAATCGAGCCTATTCATGTCAGCAAGATCTGTTGGACAGCAATAAATTTTATACAAGGGCAGGGGTGCAAGGGGTTTAGCTCGCGCCGACAGAGTAAAGCTATTTGGATTCAGCTTGAGCCTTAGTGCGAGGCTTCTTAGCAAAAGTGTCGTCGCCACCGCCCTCGCTGTAGCTGTGCTCTACATGAGGCACGCCATAACATGTCACTCCGGCATACATTCCTGCCAAAACCAAATTAACCTTGTTACAGACGCTCACAAGCCGCGACAGCGGGCCCCTAGGCGCCCTGCACTCGCCGTTCTGTTCGAGACTGCTATCGGCAGCTGTTGATACAGAAACTGATAGCTCTGCAACTGAGGTTGGCCTGCCATTGCTGGTTTTGGCTTTAATCGATTTCATCTGGATTCCGTGAGTCTTTAAGACAAGACCCCGCGCAAGCAAAAAAACTTGCTAGCCCGGAGGCCTTTGAGGGATTTTCACGCGACACGTCGATGGAGACTTATGGGGGAGATTAAGGAGGAACTTAAGGCTTTGGAACAAATTACAAATGAGATCTAGCAGACAATTGGGGTGACTGACGGGGTTCGAACCCGCGACCACCGGAGTCACAGTCCAGGGCTCTACCAGCTGAGCTACAGTCACCATAAATCGTTCAGCATTCAACAAAAAAAAAAAGTGAAATTGGTCGGGGTAGAGAGATTTGAACTCCCGACATCTTGCTCCCAAAGCAAGCGCGCTACCAGGCTGCGCTATACCCCGATTTTCAACCTTTCCAACACACGCATGCTGTGTGCATTTCAAGAGGACGGCATAATACTCGCGTCATCTTTGCCAGTCAATCCAAGAATGCGGACTGGCCCTAAATTTCTTCCACTTAAACACAATTAATACGCTTTAGCGCTCTATACGCCAGCTACTTCCATCGGCGCCATCCTCAACAACCACCCTTAATTCGGCCAATTTATCACGTATTTCATCCGCCTTGGCCCAATCTTTATCAGCTCTGGCCTGTTTTCTCGCCATTATCAGCCCCTCGACTTCGCCTGCATCTACTTCACTGCCCACGCTGCCTTGTAAAAATTCTTCTGGACTTTGCTGCAGCACTCCTAGAATTGCACCGAGTTTTACCAATAAAGCGCCTAGCTGACCTGCCAGCTCAGACCCTGCTGCCTTTTCTTTGTTTAGCTCTTTCACCAAGTCAAACAAAACGCCAAATGCTTCGGCCGTATTAAAATCGTCATCCATGGCCTTTAGAAAGGCTTTCTCAAATCGGCTATTAGTTAGCGACTTGGCACTAACGATATCCACCCCTTGAAGCCCTATGTAAAGGCGCTCAAGCGCTGCTGATGACTGCTGCAGGCTCGCTTCAGAGTAATTGATTGGGCTGCGGTAGTGGCTCGCAATTAGCAAGTGTCTAACAACTTGCGCATCATATTTCTTCAACACTTCTCTGACGGTAAAGAAGTTGCCCAAAGACTTAGACATCTTTTCGTTATCTACTCTAAGAGGCCCGTTATGCATCCAAAGATTGGCAAACTTTTCGCCAGTCGCTGCTTCCGACTGCGCTATCTCATTTTCGTGATGAGGAAACAGCAGATCTGATCCGCCTCCGTGAATATCAAAATTATTGCCTAATGCGCAAGTGGACATTGCTGAGCATTCAATGTGCCAGCCCGGTCGACCATAGCCCCATGGCGAATCCCAGCCCACCCCGTCGTCTGGGGAAGACTTCCAAAGCACAAAGTCACGTGGATCTCGTTTTAACTCACCAATATCCACTCGCGCACCGTCTAACAATTCATCGAGTTTCTTTTTAGAAAGTTTTCCATAATCCTGAGAACTTAAGACAGAAAAATAAACATCGCCGTTATCGGCTTTGTAGGCAGCATCTTTTGATACAAGCACCTCAATCATTTGGACGATTTCTTCGATGTGGCCAGTTGCCCGAGGCTCTTGATCGGGCGGCAGAATAGACAGCGATCGCTCATCTTCATGCATCGCGTCAATAAATCTATCGGTTAGATCTGAAAATAGCTCGCCGTTTTCTGAAGCTCTCTTAAGAATTTTGTCATCGATATCCGTTATGTTACGAACATAATTAACGCCATAGCCTTTTGCTCGCAGGTAACGCACTACCACATCAAATGCCACCAGCATTCTTGCATGCCCCAAGTGGCAGTAGTCATATGTAGTTATGCCGCAAACATAGACGCCGACATTGTCTGCATCTTTCGGCACAAAATCTTCTTTCTTTTGAGTAAAACTATTGTAAATTTGCATGAGTAAAGTCTATTTGGCTGACCACGAATCTCGCAGCGTTATTGTTCTGTTAAATACGGTTTTTGAAGCACTGGAATCAATGTTATCTCGACAAAAGTAGCCTTCTCTTTCAAATTGGAAATTTGACTCTACCCCGTTCGTCAGCGCCGCGGGCTCAATAACACATCCTTCAACTGTCACCAGCGAATCCGGATTAAGGTTTTCTCGATAGTCCTCAAATTCTTTGGATGCCGGGTTTTCAGCGGTGAACAGGCGATCGTAAAGTTTGACGCTCACTTGCACCCCCTCACTTGCAGATACCCAATGCACAACCCCCTTCACTTTTCGACCTTCTGGCTTTTTACCTAGCGTGTCTTTGTCTACAGAACAATGAAGCTCGGTTATCTCGCCAGAGTCGTCTTTGATGACTTCATCACATCGAATAACATAGCACCCTCGAAGCCGCACTTCGCCGCCTGGAATTAAGCGCTTAAAACCCGCTGGAGGAACTTCTTCAAAGTCAGACCTGTCAATAAAGACCTCTTGAGTGAAAGGCACATCTCTGCGGCCTTTTTCCTCGTCTTTAGGATGATTCGCCAGACGCAGCTGAACAATCTCAGCTGCGTCTATGTTGGTGAGGATAACTTTCAATGGTTTTAAAACACACATGACTCTGGCCGCGCTGGCATCTAAGTCTTCTCGTATCGCATGTTCTAACATGCCCATATCAACCACGCTTTCACTGCGGGCCACTCCAACACTTTCACAAAAATTACGAATGGAGGCAGCCGTAAAGCCCCTGCGCCTCATACCAGCCAGGGTCGGCATGCGCGGATCATCCCAGCCACTGACCACGTCGGTCTCCACCATCTCCTTTAAGTTTCGCTTGCCCATCATGGTGTAGTTTATTTTTAATTTGGCAAATTCTGTTTGTTGGGGCAAAACATAACTATCTGGCGAATCAGCAAGGTCACTGACCCGCTTCAAACCCGCACTATCGAGACTATTTAGTATCCAATTGTAAAGTGGCCTATGATCCTCAAATTCCAGCGTGCAAAGGGAATGAGTTATATTTTCGATGGCATCACAGATACAGTGCGTATAGTCATAGGTTGGGTAAATCTTCCACTTATCACCGGTCTGATGGTGATGAACATGGCGGATACGGTAAAGCACTGGATCTCGAAGATTGATATTAGGTGATTCCATATCAATCTTGGCTCGCAAACTCAACTCACCATCGCCAAACTCGCCTTCTCGCATGCGAGCAAACAAATCCAAGCTCTCTTTAATCGGTCTATTTCGGTCAGGGCTAGAACGCCCCGGCTCGGTAAGCGAGCCTCTATATTCGCGCATTTGCTCAGCATTGAGACTGCACACAAAAGCTTTATCTTTCTCGATCAGCTCAACGGCAAAAGCGTAAAGATGATCAAAGTAAAGAGATGAAAATCGCACTTCACCATTCCACTCGAAACCAAGCCACTTGATATCGTTTTTAATGGACTCGACAAATTCCACGCTTTCCTTTGCCGGATTTGTATCATCAAAACGCAAGTTGCAATGACCGTTGTTTTCAGCGGCGATCGAGAAATTGAGACAGATCGACTTGGCATGCCCTATGTGAAGATACCCATTTGGCTCCGGCGGGAAACGAGTCTGCACTCTCCCCTGATGCTTGTTATCAGCTAGATCTTGAGCAACTAAGTTTCGAATAAAATTTGAATGTGGTGCAGCGGCAGCTGCCTTTGAATCTGTCATTAAGAGAGGTCTTTTATGATGGCCTGCTAAATAAGGCGGCAGCTAAATGTTGGCTTTCAAACTCATTAAGCTTGAAGGCAAATGTTGCTAGGGAAAGTCTCCCTGACTCAGGACTATCTAGAGCTTGCTAAAAGCCTTATTATAGCGCCTCAAAACCATCGATAACAAAGTTAAATCAATCTCCA
>Ga0208414_1001542_pt1 | contig 17149 bp, 10 predicted proteins | sample AntAceMetag02UKE_FD_184770 | JGI IMG/M metagenome (GOLD analysis project Ga0208414, IMG submission 184770) | Saline lake microbial communities from Ace Lake, Antarctica - Antarctic Ace Lake Metagenome 02UKE (SPAdes) (version 2) | ecosystem: Environmental > Aquatic > Non-marine Saline and... | reverse complement strand
CGTATCACCGCAAACGCCGTCAAGCCGCACTAGGGCGTTTGACGCCGATTGAATTCGAGACCATGATGGCAACACCGGCCGCTGTGGCCGCGTGACTAAAACTGTCTCCTAAACCTGCATCAGTCCCAAAAGTAGGAAAAGCTTGCGAATGGTGAATAATCTTTCATCGTAAAATGGCTGTCTGAGGCCAAGGGGAATGCGGGGGAAGTTAATCCAAACCTGCCTTGAACCTACGCCGATGTTGAGCGGTTTTTTTGGACTCGCGCACCTTTGGGCCTAAATCAGTGGTTGCGAAAAGCAGCCTTTACTGGCCGGTCGAAAACAGCATCACTTCGTTGACTAGCCAAATGCACATCCTCATTGACCAATCATTGAGGAATACAGTCCGATAGTGCTTGAATCTTGGCCCAAGTCGCCGGTGAGTAGTGCTCGATCAAGCCCTCTATTGAAATGGTCACAGGCGGTTTCGGGAATAAGGCAACAGTTATAACAAGCGGCTAGGTTGCCTCCTGAAGAGTTGTGTGTGGTGACCCCTGTCTGCATGCAGATTGGATCATTAGAGCACCATTCGGAGGCCTTAAGCGCATCCTCTAGAACACCCTTGAACCTCGAGGGATGGGCCATTTCGACCAGACCGCCCATCGTCCCATCACCTGAGGAGGATGCTGTATAAATCAATAGTCCGCACTGGTCCCCTTGCGCATAAATTCGCTCACCGAGGGAAGCAGCCGTATACCCACACTGAAACACAAGTTGCTGGATAAGGAGATGAGAAAGTGTGTGGAGAAGCACGAACTTTGGAAAAGTTTCGAAGCTGTGAGGGCTTCGTTCTTCCTTGAACGTGTCCGCAAGAGGCTGCATCCGCTTTCGTACCGCAACCCCTCCCTCCCAAGAAGCAAGGACTTTAGCGTCCATGGCGAGGAAAATCCCCTCTCCTGCATGCTGCACTCCCGGAAGCCACCCAGACTGGTTCTTGAGAAATGGATTTCGTCTTAAGAGTTGCTTGCCCTGCGAGACACCGACTGATCCTGGAAGTATTCTCGAGAACCCCTGGAGAGCCGTCGTTTTTTTGAGGAGGGGGACTCCCAGAACAGAACTGATTCCAAAAAAATCACCATCTTTCCAGCCGTATTCCCTCACGACGAGGTTCTTGCTTTCCACTGGCTTCTTCAGCGCCTCCCATTCGGGGTTTCTATCGAACTCAACTCCCTCTTCAACCGGAAGCCCTTCCCCGTCGGGGAGGACGTCATCTATCACCGCCTCGAGAGCCTTCTCTAAGAGTGCTAGAGGGTAATCCTCAAGCCGTGAATCCTCAGTTTGGGCAACCATCGCAATGTTTGAATAGGTCTTCCCTTGCTGTGCCCAAGCTTTGTATTTTCCGAGGAAGTTTGAAGTCTCAATAAGTTCCACAATTGGTGAATCTAGCCGTTTGGCTTCTGGTATGAGGATAGAGCTGACCGTCGACGCGAAGTAGAGGTTGCTCTGATTACGGAGAATCATTCTGATGGGTTTTCCGCATTTGCTCTCGGCGATATGCAACCACGGCTTGGACCCACGGCAAAGGAATGGTTCTCCGTTTGCCGACAACTTGGCCGAAAGGAGGGTGCTTCCGTCTTCACTTAGCTCGTTCGTACCTGACAGGCTTCGTGATTTCCCACACGTGCATCTGACGGACTGTTTTCCTAACTCGGCAATGCCTTTTGCGGAGAACCGGAGCGTGTCGTGCCCGCACACGCTGTCTGTTCCTTTGTGGACCCACTCACTCCACGGGAATTCGTCAAGATGACCGTCTTCACACGCAACGACAAAGTTTGTTTGGACTCTTTTCCAACCTTTACCCTTTGACTTGGCCTGGCAGACAGTGCAGCGAAGAAGATTCAAGTCACTACTTGACAGTCGAAACATCGCGCCACACCTGGCACTTGTGCATACGGTCCACTTCGGAAACAGCGTCACTCCGAGAACACCATCAACCAGTCCTTCGGTTTCGGTTGCACCTTCTGCTGGAGGCGAGACAAAATACTTGACGTGAAGGGCCTCGGCAAGAGCTTTGTCGTAGACCTTGGCGTCAACCGGGATCGTCTGGTAGCGAAGCTTCTGAGACACGTACCAAGAATCAACCCCAGGCATGAGTGCTGTGCGCCCATCTTTCATGACGGTCAGGGAGCCCGGTCCGCTGCCCACGACGAGTGCGGACTGCCTCATTGTGGTTGCTTGATTCTTCTGGTTCATTCGTCTTCTTCCTCTTCCTTATCGTAAACATTTGATTGGGGCAGAAGGAAAGTCTGATTGTCGACACTTCTCATGGAAAAGGGAATTAGATGAGATTGGTCCCCCGGAATGTGCGTCATTTCTTTTGTGGAACGACGGAGTAGCGCCGTCTCCAAATCGTCGGTGCTGAGATCCGATTGGCCCCATTTGTATTGCCATTGGGCAGGCTTGTATGCCGACCACAGCTTCCGGAATCGTTCAACACTTGCATTCAGATCGCTGATGACCTGTTCGCCTACTCCAATTGCGGCAGCCCTTTCAGCGAGCACCTTAGACGACCTGTCGAAAGAATCGACGTCCGGTTCGAGGGAGCTTTGACTTATTGGTGTCGTCATTCGGTAGTGGGAAAGCAACGCACCTTCCAGTCCTTTTTCAAGCGTCTGGAATGCGAAAGGGGTCACGCTGAGGGGCTCCACCCGGGAGTACAGGCGTTCGTGGAAACTTCTGAACTGTTCATAGATACTCCTGTCGCGCGCTCTGCTGGGGTTGTAAAGCATGACAACGAGGCCGGGACCCTTGTCCCGAGCTCGGCCGACCCGTCCCGCGACCTGAATGTATTGCGACGTCATCTTCGGTTGCCCCATAATCGTCAAGAGACCTAAGCGTTGGACGTCTACCCCGACCTCCATGATGCTTGAGGCGAGACAGGTGGTGACCGATTTGTTTTCGCTTGCAGAGATTCCAAGTCTTTCGAGTGCGCCTGCAACCTCCGCAGCTGAAATTCGACCGGTTAGTTCCATCATCGGCTCGAGGCTTCGACTGCGTTCCTTCGGTAGTCGAGCGTCCCGCCACATAGCGTCAATCAGGGATAAGACTGTCGACTGCATCAAGGTAAGGGTCTGGCCGAGCTCCTTGAGGCTGTTGAAAAACCAGACGGCTGTGGTGTAGAAATCAATCTCATCCGGACTCCCCTTCCAGGAATCCGGAGCTTGAGAGAGAATCGCTGCAAGCTGGGATGCGGAAACCTGTCCAGTCGAGTAAGTTGCCGGATTGATACCCACAAACGCTGTACCTTTCACCGGTTGACCGTTTTCCTTCGCCACCGAGGAAAAAAAGGTCTCGTTAGCCCGTGAGATTGCTTGTGGGAAAATCGTTGTTTTTTCCTTCCCAAACAGAGACAGCACTTGCTCTTGAAACCGTCTGGTCGTTGCGGTGGAAGCAATTATCTTCGGACCAATCTTCCCGTTTAGGCTTTGATAGCTGCAGAGTTCTTCAACCACAGCCTCGTAGAGCCCCACCATCGACCCAAGCGGCCCGGAGATTAGGTGCAACTCGTCCTGGATAATAAGTGATGGAGGCAGACCAGTTTGAGCGCCGGAGTCGTCCCGATTAAAGAGCGCTCGCGCTCGCGGCTCCCAACCAAGGCGGGCGAATTTGTCCACGGTTGCAAGGATGAAGCTGGGTCGCTCATCGTAAACGTCCTCGTCTGTAATCCAGATCGGCAGGGCCTTCGAGGGAGTGGAAAACTCACAATTCTTCCGGTCTGGACATTCGAAACGAAGCGTTCGCGGGGTTGATTCAGATTGCTTATACCCGAGCCAGGAATTATTGCTTTTGCGATATCCGAATTGTGCTCCGCACCACGGGCACTTATTGAGAACAAAAGGGTTAGCCCCTGAATCGGGAAGCCCCTTTTTCTTGAGGAAATCGATTGCTTTTTGGCGTTTGTTGGGTGTGGTCCCATCTCCGAGCCACACACCAATCGAGAAAGGAGCCTCTCCTAATTTTTCGGGGTTATCCCGTCTGAGGTGTTCCATCGCAGCAATGAGACCTGCGGAACGCTCAAATTGCTGGATAGTTAACAGCCTGAGTGTGTATCGCATAAGAACATCAACCCCACGGTGTGAAGCGTCGCGCAGCCGACGGTGGAACATCGTGAGAGCTGCCGCCCCAAGATAAGCCTCAGTCTTCCCTCCTCCTGTGGGAAAGAACAGGAGGTCAACTTCTTCTCTGCTCGGGTCGCCTTCAACGACAAGTCCCGTGAGAGTCAGGAGGATGAATCCAAGCTGGAACGGACGCCAAGACCCAAAAGAGCCCATGACAGGTTCTGGCAGCTCCAGGGATGGGAACGACAGTGGCGCGCCTGTTGAGTCTTCGAAAGGGCGAAGTTGAACCTTCCCCCTTTGTTGCTGCAACAGCATCGCGCTATTCGCTAGCCGGAAAGCCATAAGAACCTCGGGGTGCTGTCCGTCAAGAAGTGTGTCTAGCCCGGACTGCATCCGAGAAAGTATGTGCCCAGCCTTGTTGGCGAGGCGCCCAGAAATTATTTGGGATGTCGGTGAAAGGCCATTTGCTAGCGCCGTCTGTTCCTGGATCCAGTCTGAGTAGTTGTCGATAAACAGTTGTATGGCAGCCCTGAGTTCATCAGGCTGTGCGCTAGCGAGAAAACTCATCTGGAGGGCATCGTTGACACCTGAATCTCCCGAAAGCGCAGTTTCGAGGACTTCCGAGTGAAATACAGGTATCGATTCGGTGAAGATCTTTTTCACTCCGTCCAATCCTGGGTCGTCCCAGTTGGCACTGACGCCATGGCCAACGGCAAACGCTGAAGCATGTCGGTAAAGGAATTCAATCTCTTGCTCTTCGTTATCGAGATCTACCCATCGTTCTTCACGGCTGCTTGACACGAAGCGCCCGTCAGTTAGTTGTATTTCAAGCTCGAATTGATACAGCGGGACATTAGTTTTGCCGTCGTGTTTCACAACGGCGGTCAACATGTGATTCTGGCTGTCGTCCTTGTTGCCTCTCCGGGATATCCGGGTTTGAAGAGAAGCGCTACTGCCTAAATCCCCAGGAATTTTGTGGCTTGTGACCACTCCAATGTCTTTCGTGAGTGAGCTGAAATCGACCGAGATCTTTTCAGTGTGTCGAATGGGTCTCCACCATGTTTGGCTGTAGCTCTCCCCTTCAAACGTCACGTCAAAATGGCTGTATGTCGTGGCAGAAATTTCGAATGTCACAACAGTGGTGCCGGCAGATTCAACGGTTGCAGACAAACCCATGGCACTAGGTCTTTGATTTTGGGAACGTTCTAGTCCAAACGGCTCAGAGTCGTTGTCGCCTGTGAGCTTTGCCTGACTGATTTCGAATTCAGGGGGGAGACCTAGTTCCTTCCCTTCTTCTTCGATGACCCCTGAGGCGCCGCCGTCTTCATCATCACTGACAGCTTCGGTCCGAGGAGGATGAAGAATACCTGTGCCAAATACGAATCTTGGTTCAGTGCCACGGATAATTCGCAATCCATTGCTCGTATCGTGGTGGGCACTATTGCGGTGCTCCTTTGCGATTTGGATTTCGGTTCCATCTAATGGGTCATGCAACGGCACTGAATCTTCCCCGTGAGGTTTAACCGAGCCCAACACCTCGCCTGTTACGTAATTTAGGATGCTCTGGCGCGCCGAGATGACCTCGCTCATTCTTTCTCCTCACTGCCGTTACCGCTCACTCGCTTCATAATTTCCTGCGAGCCGACCCAGACATAGTCATTTAGAGCCCGAGTCGCTCCAACATAAAAAGCCTCCAGGGTTGAATGCTTCTCTTGCAAGAATTCAACGTGGATTATCGCCATTGCTTCAAGTCCCTTGAACTCAGCAACTGACCCCCAGCGAATGGTGTTTGTCTTCGGGTTCTTGAGGGGCGAACTTGCAAGAGTGAGACCTTCCATGACTTGTTGGAGAAGTTTGCTCGAGCTGCTAACAATAACGATTTGGTCTGCTCGATACTTCTTCAGAAGTGTCTGTGCCTCTTGTTTGAGGTTGCTCGGTATTTCGCCGTCGTGTGTAACATTTACGGGTTTGACAGCTCCATCCGCAAGGTCGTTTCGATAGGAACTGTAACCCGGGTCTAGCTCGAGAAGAGTTTGAACGAAGAGACCTACCTCTCTTGTGTTGCGGCAGTTGGTTTGCAGAGGACTTGGGACCTGTAAGTCGGGAATTGCGCTCGTGAACTGCAACCTTGCGTCTTTACCGTCAAGGAAGAGGCCCTGATTATCGAAATCACCACAGACCAGGGCTTCTGCGGTAGCAAGCCCGCCTTCGAGCAGAGCATCGAGGACGAGAAGATACTCCTCTGTTCCGATGTCCTGCGCTTCGTCAATAATGACTCGCTCAAATCGGAATCTTTCTTGGGCAACATCGATATTTTTCATTGCAAGATTGGGCAGTTCCTTCGACCACCAGTGGTGGTCGGCCCCTGCCGGCACGGCTGTCTCGGCAATCTCTAACAACAGCGCGTGTAGCGATGTGACTCTGACAAGAGGCGAATCTCTGAGTTTTTCTTGTATGTCTCTGGCAAGGAGGGAGTTGAAACACAGAAGAAGCGTGCTCTTTCCCGCCTCCTGTGAGAGTCGGGCAGCATGGACCGCAATATGTGTCTTCCCCGTTCCGGCCAAACCCTCAAGCATTAATCTGGGGAGCGTGAGAATCAGCGAAACACGCTCGAGTTGTTCTTTGAGGGCTTTTTCCAAAAAGTCAGATATTTCCCGCTGCCTTTGAATTGGGGCTTGCTGAGCCACAAAAATTGGGGTCAGAGTCTTTTCGAGAAGACTAAGCTTCTTCACGCTCGCCCTATCGGACCCGAAGCAAATGGGCAGGTTAGTTACTCTCGATGTGATGGTTGAGGAAAGTACGTCGAAAATGTCATGCTTTGTATCCTCCACCCCCAGTAGCTCGTCGTCATTCCACTCGATACTGGTGGGAATGGCGCTCTTAGGGAGATGCGTAAACCAGACAGCTGAAACAAACGGAATGTCATAGAGGTCGACATTTTCTTCTGTTAGGTAGGCGCGTATCGAGTGCATTGCATCTCTGGCTTGTTTGAAAGGCCCCTTTTTGCTGTGTGTTTGTCCCAGCCGCCAACCGTTCCCATCACGCGATACAGTCCTTGCTGCTTTTACTTCCAGGGCAAGAACGCCTATGCCCGGAGCGAGAATGAGAAAATCACACTCACCCTCTGACTGATTGATGTGCCTACCTATTTCAAGGCTGTGAAAAACTGTCCAATTGGCGCCTTTCGTGCTGTTTCGGAAGGCGTTGTAGAGCATCTGTTCACCATCTGAAGCGTTAGGGAAGAGGTCATAGTTCGAAGGAATAGTTCTCATGACGTACCTCGATGATTCCGAGCAACTAAAGACCTAACCTGGGATGGGTCGCACATGATTACCTCTGAGCTGACTGAAGTCACGGGCGCCACCAAATAGCTAGCGTTGCCGAGTTCCTTCAGTATTACCGTCCGCCCTTGGTCGAAATGACTCGGATCGCTTTCCTCTTCGTTTAATACTCGCACCACCTCTAACCCTGCTCGGAGACCCTCGGCGATGAGGTGTGCCCTGAATTCTCTTGTCAGCTCCATTGTCCTGTTTGCTTCGGAAGGCGTGAAGCCCAGAAAGAGAAGAAGCTTTCTGAAGTCTTCATTCATTTGTGGCGATATTGTTCCCGGCTCTGACCAGTAGGAGAATCTGTGACCTGCGGAAATACCGGCGGCCTGCAGCTGCTTTTCTAGGATATTTCGGCCAAATCTATGCTCCATTTCGGATAACTTTGACTTCCACGATTTCTGGCCGTTCTCGTAAACAGGAAACTTTTCACCCATGGCGAACCCCGCCCGTTTCCTTAGGTCGTTGGTTTCGGACGGGTCGATAATTGCGAGGACCAGGTCACCGATGTGTAACTCGTCATAGGGATGTCTGCCGTGGGCTTCCCACTGGTCTGAGATTGCGTCTTTTTGGAGAGCGGTTACACGTGAAGCGTCCTCTTCTACCGGCAACGAAAAACGCTCTCCCAGGTGAAGAAGACGACACGGGGTTGTGCCAGCTCTGAGCGATGGCACCACGGCGGGAACTTCTTCGGTGGCTGGGGCTAAATCCTCATCTTCAATTTCGTCTGCAATAGCATTAACAAGTGGTGCTTGGCCGGTGGCGATGGGTAAGACTTTTGGCAACTTTGTGTCTGATTGGAACGGCAACAACAGCTGCAACGCGCTCTCGTCGGCTGGGGAGCACGCCCAGCGCGGCGCAATGAAGGCGACATCCTCGGACGCCCCGGATAAGCAAAGTGCCCTTGCAAGTTTTTCTAATTTCGGACTGCGGAACAATCGGTGAGGCGCACCCATAAAAATCACGCTCTCTATTTCGGTAATTTCGAGCGAGCGCAAGCTCGCCGATCTCGCTACGGTGATCTTCTCGTTCTCGGACCAGCCGGCTAGCCATTCGCCCACGTGGTTTGAAAGTCGAGGTGTGGACAGGACCAAGGCGACCCTGCCTTCGCGGAGTGAAACCTCGGCTTCGAGAGCTTGAAATAGCTCTTGGCTTGAACGAGTCCCCCATTCCACTAAACGGTTCGCCAACTCCTCTAAAGGCGTGAGCACAGACTGAGGCAGGAACCCAGAAATCTCTTTGACTCTTGTCGTGAGCTCTACTAGTTTCTCCGCCCAATAGGCCATAGACACAGTGTCAGGCGCGCAGTAACCACGAAAATCAGCTGCTACCACCCTGAGAGTTCTCGTCAAATCCTCGGCTAGTGACATATCAAACGACTCATTTTGCCTAAGCACTTGGTTGATAATTTGTGTGCCACTTCGACCGGCTTCTCCCGGCAGAACGAGTAGTCGAAATTTTCCTGGTTCTCGCCCTTGTCGCTCCAAACGCGAATAAGCAAGGTTTAGTTCTGCGATCGATTCATGACTCATTTTTTGCTCCCCACGACCATAAGTAGGTTCCGGGTGGCGGAGTCCAGTCAAAACCATCTTGGCCTTTGTGCAACCAGAGGTTGCCTGCCTCGGCGAGGAAGGCTTGAAACCCTGGGTTCTGGTTGACCGCGTTCGCAAAGTCGACAATGCCGAGAACGCGGCGACCATACAACCGCTCGCTGGGGGACAAGCGGGAGACCGCAGTATTGCCGTCAAGCACGACCCAATCGGTCATGTCCATTCGGTCTTGTTCCAGCGAACCTAGGTCCTGAAACTTGATTGATTTCTCAAACACATTGACGAAATGTGGATGCTTGTCGTTTGAGAGATAATCGAAGCGGGCCGCATCTCGAAGCGTGAGTTCGTTAGTCCCGAGGATGGCTTGGAGGTCAGGATAAATAATCTCCGTCTCCATTTGCCGTTCGAAGTGAGTTCCCTCGGAGAAGAAAGCTGCGGCGGGGAAGACTTGGCTCCAAAACTGTTCTTTGATTCCCTGAGCTGTCCCCTTCTCAGACACAAGGTTCTTGTTTTCTTTGGTTCCTTGAGGTGTCGGTGCGCCGATCCGGTAAAAGCGAATGTTCTTCGCTCCAAGAGGCGGATGGGCGACACCATCAATCTCGAGGAGTATCGCCGGGGGGTTCCTCTTTTTGTCGAGGCCTATGAAAACAGCATCACGCGTGCGTTGCGGCCACACCGCTCGAATTTGGGTTCCTTCTGGCAAATCGTCTAAATCGTCAAGCGTAAGTTCTACAGAATATGTTCGCTGGCTCAAAAACCTGTGCCGCGAGATTCCAAACCCTATGGCCGGTGCAACAAGCTCGCGACGGGGGACAACCAGCAGCATTCGATGGTTTTGAGTGTCTTTGGACGCTGCAACTTCCATCATCTTTTCTCCGAGAGCAACAAAAGTGCTAAACCAAGGTCCTGGAATTGTCCACTCGGAAGTGCCCTGCTGTCGCAGTTGGATGGTTCCTGGGCCTTGATTCATTTGCTTGATTCCCAAAGCGTTTCGGTTAGGTGTTATGAGCGTAACTCATGCTTTGAATTGAGCGCCTGGAACGCTGGTTGTCCGAGGTTGGACGCTCGGCCCGGACTTCCCGATTTGGGGCAAGAAGACTACTCCAGGAGCTCCGAAAGAGCTCCTTCCTCAATCAAGCGAAGGTTGAGAACGTAGTCAATTTCGTCGAATGCTTTACGAAGGGGTATTCGGGTGGTTTTCCAGCCGGCCCCCTCTGTAATCCAGACAAAGGTTGCGGGGCTGCGTCGAACCTCTTGTTGGAGTCCAATGTATTCGGCGGCGGTCGCTTTTAGTTTGGAGCCGCCACCGCCATAAGCGTTGACTTCCAGAACGAAAACTTTGCCTTCGCGCATCATTGCAAAGTCAAATCGTCTGCCGGGGTTCAACGAGCTGAGGTCCACTCCCCACAAGCTCTCGATTCCTGCTGGACTGATTTCTTGGGCCAGCTCAAATTCTCTCTCAGCGCAGTGGTCCTCAAGAACCTTGGCAACGATATGGGCCATGGCGCTCCCTCCCCGATTTTTCCGAGCGTTACTGTCCACTCCAGCTTCTGCCCCAAGAAGAAAATCGCGAACCCTGGTAACACCCCCTTCCTCAAAAATTCGGCGCAATCCCGACTTCGAGACAAATTCGAGCGCACGTTCGACATCGCCTTCCGAAAACGCCGGGAGAGAAAAATCGAATTCCCTAAGACCCTCTCTCCAGTCGATGTTCTCGGTAATAATCGAGAACCTTTTCGTTCCAGAACCATCACGCACGACCAGGGAGGGAATCGTGGTCGAGAGTTGGGGGTACTCAGCCAGCAAAGATCTAAAGGATTCGTTGAAGTCCTGCACCCCGATGAGGACGTCCCACTTGTCAACAAGGTCGGATATTTTCCCCGTATTTGCGAACGCTTTAGTCCAGTTTACGAAGTAGCCCCATTCACGAAGATTGTCGCGGAAAGTTCCGGTGAGAAAGTTGAAGATATCGGTGGGGTTCTCGAGACCAAGTCCGGCGTAGACGGGCAGTTGCTTCATTGCATAGTTCCTGTGATCATCAATTGGGTGGTCACCTAGTAATTTCTCACCAGGAGTTCAGCAACAGCCCCTCGCCCTGAACCCTTTGAGTTAATACTTCTTCGTGCGTAGACGGTTTCAATAATGAAGTCCTTAAAGATTCCCCTTACCTCAGGGGTGTCGGAATTACTGAGAAGGACTTTCACGCCTGAGTCATGAAGTGCGGAAACTGTCTGAGCAAGGCTCTCGTGGTCGCGGAAGGAAAAACCCTTGGCTTGGTAGCTCGTGAAGGAAGCTGTCTTTGTCAAAGGCACATAAGGGGGGTCTAAATAGACGAAGTCGCCTGTCTGGGCTCTGTCGGTGATGGATTCAAAGCCTGTATGGAAGATTTCGGCATTATCGAGGGTCACCTTGCAGGCTCTAAGGTGATCGATAGTTGGCAGGGTAACTCGCTCCTTTTTTGCGAAGGGGATGTTGAACTCCCCCTTCGGGTTCTCCCGATACATTCCGTTGAAACCAGTTTTATTCAGGAACACCATGAGAGATGAGTGGCTGATACTTTCCTTTATTTCCGAGTTGAAGAGAGTTCGCTTGGTGTAGTAAAAATCAGATTTATCATCTGGATTGAGGTTATTGAACTCCTCTTCAAGGGAGCGAAGAGCTCCATGGAGCTCGGAAGTGTTGTCTCTCACATGGGTGTAGAGATTCACCAAGCTTTGGTTGGTGTCTGAGATTGTTGCTTGCTCTGGGGATAGTGCGAAGAACACAGCTCCGCTTCCAAGAAAAGGCTCGTGGTAAGCGTTGAAATTACGAGGAGCTCGAGGGAGTATCTCTGGGAGCAGTTGGGTCTTCCCCCCAGCCCATTTCAGCACCGGCCGCGCAACGGGTAAGAGCGTTTCAGTCACAGGCTTTGCCCTCCTTATTACCTTCATTGTTTCACTAACCTGCGACACGGGCATATTTACATCAGCGAAAAAGCACTTCGTCAGTGACGCTCGATATTCTGTCCGGATGGCAGCCTCAAAACCCCTTAAGCCTTACTCCTCGGTAGGTCCAGCAACTCTTTATTTAGGGGACGCCGTTGACATCATGAACCGGATGGAGCCAGAAAGCGTGGAGATGATTTTTGCCGACCCTCCATACGGCCTCTCCAATGGCGGATTCAGTGTTCAATCTGGCAAGCAAGTGAGCGTCAATAAGGGGGCTTGGGACCGAAGTCGGGGCACAGTTGGTGACTTCGACTTTCATTTTGCATGGCTGGAAGCATGCCAAAGAGTTCTGCGGCCCACTGGGACTCTTTGGGTGTCTGGCACGTATCACTCAATTTATGCCTGTGGTTATGCGATGCAGCTCCTGGGCTATCGGATTCTCAACGACATTGCGTGGTACAAACCAAATGCCCCTCCGAATCTCGGCCGACGAATGTTCACCGCCAGTCATGAAACGCTAATTTGGGCTTCAAAGTCCAAAAAATCGAAGCATACCTTCAACTATCAGCTCATGCGGAGCGGCGAATTTCCCTCTGACCGGTTTAAGAACCCTGGTCGACAGATGAGATCGGCTTGGGAGGCTTTTGATGCCCGAGATTCATTATGGCCAATTACCGCACCCCGCAAGCACGAAAAGGAATTCGGTAAGCATCCCACCCAAAAACCGCTCGCGCTGATGGAGAGGATTGTTTTGTCCTCCACCCAAGAGGGTGACGTTGTTCTTGACCCATTTTGTGGCTCTGGCACAACTGGTGTTGCCAGTGTTTCAATCGGCCGCCGGTTTATCGGGATAGATAGCGAACGTGCCTATCTGAGGGACCTCGCAAAGCGCCGAATATCTAAGGCTTTAGGGTCGTTGTAGCGGTCGGCGATTCTGACGGGAAGAAGAACTGAAAAACCTGTTGTTGAGCTTTCCCTACTATTTTCTTGTCACCTCCGTCCAGTAGCGTTGAGGTATGGCAGACAATGGTCAGTCGCGGAATAAGCGGTGTCCCGCAGGGGTTCCCTGTGACGCCATTGAAATCCGTCAACTAATACGCGGGGTTTTAGATGGCACTTTCTAAACAAGAGCTCGACAAATATTGGGGAGCCGCAGTCATTCTGCGCAAAAACCTTGACGCTGCAGAATACAAACACATCGTGCTGGGTCTTGTATTTCTCAAATACGTCTCTGATGCGTTCGAGGACCGGCGAGCTGAGCTTGAAGCCTCTTTCTCTGACCCAGACAGTGACCGGTTCAAGGTTGACCCGGCACGACGTAAAGCGGCATTGAATGAGCGCGACTATTACAGGGAAGTCAATGTTTTCTGGGTCTCTGAAGGATCCCGGTGGGACCTGATTCAAGAAAACGCAAAGCAACCCGACATTGCCACCCGTGTTGATAACGCCCTGTACGAGATTGAAAAAGAGAACCCAAAGTTAGAGGGCATCGTGGAGCGCCGCTACGCGGATGCGAAGCTCTCCGCTGATGCCCTGGGTGCGGTTATCGACTTGGTCGGTTCCATCAGCTTCGGTGCCGATCGGAGGTCAGCCTCTGATGTTTTGGGTCAGGTCTATGAGTACTTCCTCGGACAGTTCGCTGCCGCTGAGGGCAAACTCGGTGGGCAGTTCTATACAACGCCTTCCATTGTGAAGACACTGGTCGAGATTCTTCAGCCCACCTCTGGGCGGGTGTATGACCCGTGTTGTGGGTCTGGCGGAATGTTTGTCCAAAGTGAACGCTTCGTTGAAGCACACGGTGGACGCTTGGGTGACATTGCGATCTTTGGGCAAGAATCGAACCCCACCACCAGACGCCTGTGTGCCATGAACCTTGCCATTCGCGGCATCGACTTTGATCTGGGCAAAACCCATGGGGATACCTTCCTCGAGAATCAACACCCGGACAAGCGTTTTGACTTCATCATGATGAACCCGCCCTTTGGGAAAACCGCCGCATATCCCAAAGCGCAACTGATGGATGATGTGCGATGGAAAAAATACGGTGTTCCCCGTGAAAGACCAGCCAACTACGCCTGGCTCAGTCACGCCGTCCACCACCTCGCCCCGAAAGGGCGAGCAGGCATCGTTATGCCCCGCGGCACCCTCACCTCAGCACAGGGCGGGGATGACACCATCCGGAAAGCCTTCCTCGATGATGATGTCCTTGAATGCATCATCGACCTCCCAGGGCAGTTGTTCTTCAACGTGCAGATCCCCAGTTGCCTCTGGTTTTTCAACAAAGACAAGTCAACGTGGAAAAACGACCGAGAAGGTCAAGTCCTCTTTATTGACGCCCGCAAGTTCGGCACGGCAATATCTCGCACCCAGATTGAATTCAGTGACAAAGAAATCGCCCAAATAGCGGGAGCCTTCAACACATGGACCTCCGGTGACTATGAAGACATTGACGGGTTCTGCAAATCAGTCTCCAGAGAAGAAATCGCCAAGAACAGCGATTCCCTCTCACCCGGGCGCTACATAGGCACAGAAGAAATCGAGTCAGAAAATGACGGAGACTTCAACTCCCGAATGGAATCCCTGGTCGCTCAACTGGGGGATCAGCTTAAGGAATCCAGAAAACTTGAAGAGGCAATCAGCAAGCAACTAAAGGGGCTCGGCTATGAGCTCTAGCCCCTCTGTGTTTCCTCTCACTCCGCTATCCGAACTTCTTTCCAATGTGGTTGACAATCGGGGTAGAACCTGTCCGACAGCCCAAGAAGGCATTCCACTTATTGCTACGAATTGCATTACCAATCATTCCATTTTTCCTGTCTTTTCGAAGGTGCGGTACGTGTCACAGGAAACCTATGACACATGGTTTCGTCAACACCCCCTTCCTGGAGACATTGTCCTCGTGAATAAGGGATCACCCGGGAACGTTGCTTTGGTGCCGGACCCTGTGACCTTTTGCTTTGCTCAAGACATGGTTGCCATCCGACCGATTGAATCGATAGATAACTTCTTCTTATTTGCTGCTTTGAAGTCAGCGCAGGTTCGAGCCCAAGTGGAAAACATCCAGGTGGGCACAACGATTCCCCATTTCAAGAAGAGCGACTTCGACAAGCTACTTATCCCAGTGCCGCCTCTGCCAGCCCAAAAAGCCATAGGGCTGCTCCACTACCGGCTGGGTCTCAAGGTCGAAACGAATAGACGAATCTCTGAAAACCTCGAATCCATCGCACAAACCCTGTTCAGGTCGTGGTTTGTTGATTTTGATCCGGTGCGGGCGAAGATGGCGGGGGAGAAACCTGCCGGTATGGATGAAGCGACTGCTGCACTGTTCCCTGACTCGATGGAAGACACCGAACTCGGTGAGATACCCGCGGGGTGGAGCGTTTCCCCACTGACTGCCATATGTGATCGCGTGGTCAATGGGTCAACTCCGCTTAGGTCAAATCCGGAGTATTGGACAGCGGGAGAAATCCCATGGTTCAAGACCGGAGAGCTGGCTGATGGCTTTCTCTTAAAATCAAGCGAGAAGATTACTGAAAAAGCCCTCATAGAGACTTCGGTGAAGATTCTGCCTAAGGGATCGGTCCTTGTCGCGATCTATGCGGCTCCGACAGTTGGGCGCCTTGGGATTCTTACCAACGATGCGACTTTCAATCAAGCCTGCACTGGTCTTACTCCATCAAATTTGTTTGGAACTGGTTTTATTTTTCTCGCTCTTCAGGCAAAGCGTGTCTACTTCAATTCGCTCGCAATCGGTGCGGCGCAACAGAACATTTCCAAGCAAATTGTCGAACAGGCTCCGATAGTCATCGCGACGGCGGAGGTTCAAAGTCAGTTCAAGGAAATTGTTGCTCCAATTTTCGATCAGATTGAGTCGCTAACTCGGCAAAACGAAAACCTGGCGGCGATCCGCGATTCCCTTCTCCCTCGCCTTATTTCCGGCGAGCTTGAGGTTCCAGAAGATTTGTTGGTGTCGTGATGGTTGCGTTGAACGAGGATTCCTATGAGCTGCAGGTGTTGGAGTGGTTGCGGGGTGTGGGTTGGGAGTGGGTGCGCGGTCCTGAGATTGCTCATGATGGGTTAATGCCAGAGCGGTCGTCTTATAAGGATGTTGTGTTGGTGGGGCGTCTTGAGGATGCGTTATCGCGGATTAATCCGGGTATGCCAAAGGATGCGGTTCGTAGGGTTCGCCAGTTGGTGGAGTCTCCTGGGGAGACGGACGTGGTGAAAGCGAATCAGCAGATTCATCGGTGGATGACTGAGGGCGTGCCGGTGAAGGTGCGAGAAGCATCTGGTGAGGAGACGACGAAACTTTTCTGGGTGATTGATTTTGAGAATGTGGAAAACAACGACTGGGTGGCAGTCAACCAGTTCTCAGTATCAACGGACGCTGATGCGGGTACCAGACGTCCCGATGTTGTGTTGTTTCTCAACGGCATCCCGGTTGCGGTAATTGAATTGAAGAACCCAGCAAGTGATGATGCCGATATTTGGCAGGCGTTCGACCAGCTACAGACTTATAAGGCACAAATTTCGAGACTGTTTTATTACAACGCTGTGTTAGCGGTTGCTGATGGTCCAGACGCCCGAATGGGGAGTTTGACTGCTGATCGGGAGCGTTTCCTGGGGTGGCGATCAACCACCGGAGAAGATTTAGACCCCTATGGTCTCTTTGGTAATGCCCAGACCCTGATTGAGGGGTTGTTTGCAAAGCGTCATGTTTTGGATCTGATCCAACACTTCACGGTGTTTAAGGCTGACCCGAAACTGATCAAAATGTTGCCTGCCTACCACCAGTTTTTCGCGGTGAAAAAGGCATACGCCCGCGCTGTTGAGGCAAGTGGTGAGCATGGTGATGGTCGTGGTGGTGTGATGTGGCATACCCAGGGTGCTGGGAAGAGTTTTGAGATGGCGTGTTTGGCGGGGATGCTCAGCACCAGCAAAGAGCTCAAGAACCCAACAGTCGTGGTGGTGACCGATAGGAAGAACTTGGATCACCAGTTGCATGACACGTTTGTGGATGCGAAAGCGTTGATGCGCCAAACCCCGGAGATGGCTGATTCCAGGGATGACCTGCGGGAGAAGATCGGAACCCGCCCTGCCGGTGGTGTGGTGTTCACAACCATTCAGAAGTTCTCCCCAGAAGACGGGGAGAAGACGTTTCCGGTGTTGACGGAGCGTCGAAACGTGTTCGTTTTCACTGATGAGGCACACCGCTCCCAGTATGGGTTCAAAGCTCAACTTGATAAGTCGGG
>Ga0208414_1001540_pt1 | contig 17192 bp, 21 predicted proteins | sample AntAceMetag02UKE_FD_184770 | JGI IMG/M metagenome (GOLD analysis project Ga0208414, IMG submission 184770) | Saline lake microbial communities from Ace Lake, Antarctica - Antarctic Ace Lake Metagenome 02UKE (SPAdes) (version 2) | ecosystem: Environmental > Aquatic > Non-marine Saline and... | reverse complement strand
TTGGAGTATTTGGTTAAATAGGCTTACTTTTATCATTAAACGGGGGTGTTTGTTTTAGTACCACTAATCTAGTGGATCAAACTTGCCGTTTTTTTTATTCCTTAAAATTTATTTTGGACAGATGTGTTTCTCATTGCCTAATTCCACTGCAGATTTTTATGATGCAACAAAGCATCACATAGCGAACTCAACTGTACCAACTGCGCTGAATCCATGGATTAATGATTTTTTACTAGTTTTCTAGATTTTGCTAATTTGCCAATGTTTACAAGCATTGCTATTCCTAGAATGACAGAACAGCAAAATTCTCAGAAATTAAACAACAACATTGTTATTGGTCCTGAACCAGATTTGTATTCATACCCAATGACCTTTTATCGATGGGATTTTAATACCAATACCATTGACGAATTCAATGTTTTAGATGATGACGCTTATGATGATTTAATTGAGATTGGTAATGACCTCGTGATTACTTTAGGTTATGAGTTTGATTATGATAATGAAGCAACATTTACTGGTGGCTGTGAAGGGGGGTTTGTTGTTGGTGATAATAATTGTGACGGAAACTGTGGAGAAAATGCAACCAATAGTCCAAATGATTGTGGAAATCATGATTTCAATAAAGTGGTTTATCTGCAAGAATTCGGAATAAACACAGATGTTAAAGATAAAAAAGCTACAGGTTGGGTTCCCTGGATTCAGCACGCTTAGCATCACCACTGGGAACGTTGGTTTTCAAATAGATATGAACCCGGTTTTGCCAGTTATAGCATAAGAAATAATGCAAACTTTCATGGTATCAAAAATATTGATTTGGAAAAGGTTAGAATGAAGAATGTGAAAAGAAAGACTATTAGAAAAATTGGAGGTACTCGTTCTTCTGGAACTTCTGTATGGAATCCGGCTAAAATGAGAAGTGATAATTCAACGCTATCTTTGGTAAAGGGTGATGAATCTATTGTTTCTTTGAATTACAACCCCTTTACTACAATTTTATATATGAGTTTTTATGAAAAAGACGCACAAAGAAGGCAAAATAAATATAAGGTTGACATAAAATACAGTTCAATTGGGCCACCTAATACCATTGACGAAATGTGGTGGCGAGGTCCATATGGTTGTATGACTGGAACAAAATTGGAAAATGCAGAAATCAAGAATAATGGTAGCTTTGGAATCCCAAAACCTTCCTATACAAGGTTTGTTAATACAATCCTTCCAGATCCAAGCAGCTGGGTGGACGAGCAATTAAATGCTCAAGATATTAAAGCTTTGTATATGACAGGTATGGGAGATAATCATGTAGACTATAAGTTATATTATTTTGTAAATAAAAGACTAAAATGATCAGAAGTCTTTTTATAATAGTTTTTCTGGTTTTTCCAATATTGCTTACTTCACAAATAAAGAATAATTATTCATTTAGTCTTAGTTATGATTTTGTAGGGTATTCGAAAGATTTTTTAGGTTTTCCACCAAAAGATGGTTATTCCAAAAACACTTCATCAGATTTGTTTCAAACCTCCAATGGCAAGAATTACTCAGTTTCTTTTGAATATAAGACTAAACGAAAATTGATAAAGCGAGTAACTTTTGAATTTTCCAAACAAAACTATACTATTAAGCAAGTCAATTGGAGTGACGCGAGTAGTCCAATCCATTTTTCCTATCCTTTGTTCAGTTTGGGGTTGAATTATTATCCATTGCAGGTTTTGGATAAAAATAATTCCTTGCTCCTTGGTTTAGGACTTAGGCGTTATCTATTCTTTAATAAATCTTTAAAAATGGTAGAGAGACATGAGAGTGAAGATAAATATATTCCTAATCTAGCAAATTCTACCTTAGCGATACCGGCCGTTTTGCTGAAATACGAGAAAAGGATGAAAATTGGTAAAATTGAAAAACTGGCATTGTTTCTAAATGCGAGTTTTGATTTGCCAGAAGGGGTTTTACCTTCTGGTTATATAGAAAGTAGGCCAGACCCTAAATTTAACCTACATTTTGGTTCATATTTAAGAACTACAAAACTCCAAATAGGTATGAAGTATGAAATATAGTATAGCCTGCCTATTAATTTTGGCACCGACATTCCTGTTGTCACAAATATTAAGTGGAGAGCTAGGGTTTCACAAAACGGGCTTTGGAAGACGGTTGTCTAGCCCAGTTGGTAATAGCACGTATTTGGTGGATAGTGGTAGCCAAGTTGATAAAATAAGGGAGGGCAATATTGGCAGTTTGCAAATAGGTATTAGTTCGCAAATTGCTATTAATAAATCAAGTATTTACCTAGGAGTTCATTATTCAAAAATAACGAATCAAGTAGAAATTTCTGCAATACAGGGCAAAGGCAGATATAGGAGCACAATAGACATATCTCATATTAAGATTCAGGCTGGATATGCTTTCCATTTTAAAAAGTTTAGTTTTATACCCAAGTTGGAGTTACTGAGGGAAACAAATAGAAGCAAAAGGTTTAGTACTAATACTTTTATTGCTTATCCTGGTCAAACCATTCAGGATAAGAGGTTTTTATCTTATGCAATTGAAAGCTCTCCGGAAGTATCAGTTGGAATAAACCTTGAACTTAGTTGCCCATTGGTTAAAAAAGATTCAGTGAAACGCTTTGCGGATGTGTATTTGCAGTATAGTGAGCAAATTGGTAAATACGGGTATGGTGTGATGCGATATAAGGAGAAGACAATGTTTATTAGCCCAATAAGTTATTTACAATTGGGTTTAGGGGTTCGATTCTACATTAAATAGTTTCTTTTTGTTAAATCCTAAAATCTAAAATGTATAATAATTAAGTATTTTAGATTGTGTTCGTCACAAATGAGAATCCTTACATTTTATTAATGTCATATTCATCTCTTTAACTCATTGATATTTGATGGGTTCATTACAATCAGCTTGCATTTGAGCCTTATCTTTGTATTCAAATGAAATTAGTGTTAGGATTAATAGCTGCAGGCTTACTTTCTTTTAGTGCATGCAAGAAAACTGAGCTGGAAGTTGAAAAGAAAACAGAAGTAGAATCTATTCCTATGGTATATGAAACCACGAACAAAGCGGTGCTATTTGAATTTACCAGCACAGGATGTCCAGGATGTGGATCTTGGGGCAAGCCAACCGTAAGCACGATGACTGCTTCGCATGGAAGTAAGGTTGTTCCTATGGCAGTACATATTAAATATGGAGATAAATTTATTACGCCAATTTCGGAGGCAATTGCCAATAATAGAGTTGGAAGTAGATGGACTCCTCAACTTTGGGTAGATAATGAGAATGCAACCTTAATTAATAGCTCAGGAATTATAGATGGTAATGGTTCTTTAGCCAAAATGAATGCAGATATTACTGGAAAAACTCAGGATAGTGATATATCTATAGGTGCAGGCATTGAATACAAAGAGTGGAAGATGAAAACACGTTTTGGTGTAAAAATCAAGAAACCAGCGGGCGAAGATTATTACTTGGCTGCCTATTTAATGGAGAACGATTTAGAAGGGGATCAACAAGGTTCTGTAAATAATCCAGTAAAGCATAATTATGTGATTATGGATGCAGCTAATGGTACTTGGGGTCAAAAAATTACTACAACAGGAGAGGCTCAAACATTAGAATTTGACCATAAATTTGAAAAGAATGCAAACCCAAATAGTTATGTAACAATAATTCTTTGGAAAAAGATTGGTACACGCTATTTAGTAGTGGATGCTAGCCAGTTTGAGTAGAATAAAACTTTTTTTGTTATAAAAAATACTTGGGTCTAAACATTAGTCCAAGTATTTTTGTTTTTATAGGATATGAAGATTTACACTAGAAAAGGAGATGATGGCAAGACGGCTTTAATAGGCGGGGATAGAGTTAGTAAGCATCACATTCGGGTAGAGAGTTACGGAACCATAGATGAATTAAACTCTCATTTGGGGTTTTTGCGTTGTGGTTTGGATGAGGAAGAAAAAAGAACAATTGCACACATTCAGAACAGGCTTTTTACGGTTGGGAGCTATTTAGCTTCTGCAAGTGGTAGTAAAATGGTATTGCCCGAGATACTTTCTTCAGATGTAAAATTGCTCGAGAATGAAATAGATAGGCATACAAGTGAATTGCCCGAATTGAAGAATTTTATTTTACCTGGAAGCTCAAATTTGGGTTCTCATGCCCATGTTGCCCGATGTGTTTGTAGAAGGGCAGAACGTTTGGTGGTGCATGTTTCGGAGATAGAAGAGATTGAACCTTTGATAATTCAATATTTAAACAGACTAAGCGATTATCTCTTTGTTCTTTCGCGTTTTATTGACCATGCTAGTGGAAATCCTGAAATTATTTGGGAGCCAAGAAAAAGCTAAACAGCACTTATTTTAAAATAGAATCACTCTTTTGCTTATGTATTGAGTTGATTTAGTTAAATTTGCATCCGTTTTGGAGCATACTTTTGAGATTTTACCGACCCAAATCATGTCTGAGTTTAAATCTTCAGAAATGATTAATCCCCTTTCATCTTTAGAACCTTTAAAAAGTAACGGTTTGCCGGATTATGAATACGCAGCTGCTATTTCTGCAGCTTATTCAGCTAGTTGTGAAAGAGATGAAATTGATCCACAGAAATTTGCTGACTGGATTAAAAAGGGTGAAGAAAAGGCACCAGAAGAATATGTGGATGCTTTCTCACTGTACAAATGCTATTTACACATAAGAGGAAAGAAGCTAGAACGTACTACTGCTAATGAAGTACATTCTATTTTAGCCGAACCTCATTTACCAAAAGTATATCATGGTGAAATTAGAACCAATCCATTGTTTGTAGTAGACAGAAACGATAAGATTGAATACACTGCTTGTGATGTAAAAAAGTGTGAGGACGAGTTAACCAAATATTATAATGATATAGAAGCAATAGCTAATGAAACGCTTAATTCAACAGAACAAGCGTATATGGCTACAGCAATGCACTTGGTTTTCCATAAGATTCAACCCTACCACAATTTAAATATGCCAATAGCACGTTTAATTGAAAAGTGGTATATGATGAGTGTTTATGGGGAAGAGCTAATTGCACTTCCTATGGAAAAGAATTATTACGAGCAAGAGCATATCTACCAAAGAGCAAGACGTAAAGTTGGTAAGGACTATTATAACCTTAACTACGCTAGAAGTAGCTCTTTCTTTGCACTAGCAGCAGAAGCTTACTAGTTAAACAAGAAGTACGGAAAGCGTACCTGCAAATAAACCAATCTTTAGGAAGAAACTAATTCTTCCATATTCAGAATTATTCTGAGCCATCCAAAGTTGTTGAATACAGAAGATGAACCAAGCACTTAAAGCGCCTGTGGCAAGCCAATACAATTGTTTGTTGGTGTAAACAGCAATCATTACAAGTACTGAAATGGTAAAAAGTGTAAGTATAGAAGCTAGCCATTTGGATACTTTTGGACTGTATACTATGGGTAATGTTTTACCGCCATGTGCAGCATCCCCTTCCATGTCTTGAATATCTTTAACCAATTCACGGCTAAATGTTATTAGAAACGCCAAAAGCGTGTATAGCGCATAATAATTGTTCGTATTGCTATAGCAAGCATAAGTCGTAGTAAATACAACTAAACCAGATAAGAAGGATACCAATAAGTTGCCGAATAGTACCGATTTTTTTAGATCTTGTGAATAATAGTAAAGCAAAACATTAACCGCTATAACTAAAATCAAAAAGGTTCTTCCAAAAAAAGCAGCTGCAATCAAACTGGCAAGTACTAAAATAAAGTAGAATATTCTAGCTTGTTTAAAGCTAATATGAATATCGACGAATTGCCTTAAAGGTTTGTTTATTTTATCAATCTCTACATCAAAAAGGTCGTTAACAATATAACCGGCTGCTGTTGTGAAAATAATGGATAACACAATCAGAATAAAGTCGGGTAGGATTATACTGCTTAAGTTAAAGCCAGTTGCTTTAAGTACAAAAACCAGTTGTGTAAAAAAAATAATGAATAGATTTATCGGCCTTATCAGTTTAAAATAATATGGCAGATGTTTCATCATTTTGGGAATTTCATTTTGTAATCTATCTTCACATTGCCAGTGGTAATTTTTTGCAATTTACCTTTTAACATGGTTCTTTTAAGGGGATGAATCCTATCAACAAATAAAATGCCTTCAATATGATCATATTCATGTTGTATGATTCGTGCAGGCATCCCTTCAAATGTTTCGGTATGTTCAACCCAATTTTCATCATGGTATTTTATGGTTATTTCAGGTTTTCGGTTTACATCCCCTCTTACATGTGGAATACTCAAACAACCTTCTTCAAAAGCCCATTCTTTTCCGCTTTCTTCAAGAATTTCTGCATTGATAAAAACTTTTCTAAAGCCTTCACAACCAGGTTCTTCAATCACATCAGCATCTACAATAAACAAGCGTAAATCTTTACCTATTTGAGGAGCAGCCAAACCAATTCCGCTAGCACCTTCCATCGTATCAAACATATTGGCAATTAATTCTTGTAAGTCATTAGAGTCTTCCTCTATATCTTTAGTTTTCTTTCGTAAAATGGCACTGCCGTAGGCTACAATTGGAAATTTCATTAGATTCTACTTAAATGTGTTTGCAAAATTATAGTAGCACTTACAGAATCTACTAAACCTTTCTCTTTTCTTTTGTTTTTCTTTAATCCGGAATTCTGGATGTAGTATTGGGCTTCTTTACTGGAAAGCCTTTCATCTATGGTAAAAACAGGAATGTTAATTTCAGATTTAAGCTTTTCAATAAATGCAATAATGGGTTTTGTTGAATGAGTATCATCCCCATTTAAGCGTAAGGCCATACCCACAACAATCTCGTCAACCGTTTCTTGAGAAGTATAGGTTTTTAACCAATCCATCAAGGTGTTTGTTGGAATGGTTGAAAGTGGATTGCAACTAATTCTCAATGTATCAGTAACTGCAAGCCCTGTCCTTCTTCCTCCCCAATCAATGGCCAATACACGTCCCATAGTGCAAAATTAGGTTAAATTAATGAGGTATTTTAGATTGAGGGATTGCAGAATCCATCCCAAACAAGGGTTCTTTAACAATCTGCAATTTTAAAATCTGAAATATATTAGTTTTGAAATCATGGGCGAGCCAAAAACTATAGTAAATGATTTAAATGTAAAGGACTTTATTCGTTCAGTTGAAGATGAAGGCAAGCGTGAGGATAGCCTAAAAATCATTGATATAATGCAAGAGATTACTGGATGCGAGCCTAAAATGTGGGGTAAAAGTATTATTGGGTTTGGGACCTATTCTTATGTTTATGCCAGTGGGAGAAAAGGGGATTGGCCTATTTCCGCATTCTCTCCTAGAAAATCGAACCTTACTCTTTATATTATGGAAGGGTTTTCAAGGAAGGATGAATTGTTGGCTGACTTGGGTCCACACAAGCTTGGAAAATCCTGTCTTTACATTCGTCGTTTGAGTCTTGTAAATGAGTCTGTGCTCAAAGAATTGGTTTCAGAATCAGTGAAATGGATGCGTTCGAATTATGAAACTTCTGATTAGTTGTTTTAAAAAAATAGAATAAGAACGAAACAAATAGCTTGTTTGTAGAAAGAAGCCTTTTGAGAAAGGTTTGTGTGTTTATTTGCAATTAATTCCATGACCTTTAAAGAGCAATTACAAGAGGGCTTGCAAGCTGTTAAAATGAATAAAACGCGTACGGTTATAACCAGTATGATAATATTGCTTGGAATCACCGCTTTGGTTGGAATTTTAACTTCAGTAGATGCATTAGAAGGCGCCGTAAGTAAAACGTTCAATAAATTGGGTTCCCAAACATTCACTATTCGGAATTCTGCTGGAATGCGAAGGATGGGCGAAAGGAAAAGAATCTTCCCAGAAATTCAGTATGAACAGGCCAAATGGTTTAAGGAGAACTTTAAAAATTGCGATAAAATTTCTATTTCTCAAAATGTAAGTTTTACCTCTAAACTCCAGTATAAAGGAGAAATTACCGATCCTAATATTGTAGTTACGGCATGTGATGCCAACTATCTTTTAACAGGCTTAGAAATCTCTACCGGAAGAAATTTTTCTGTAATGGACGAAAAAACAGCTATGCCTGTTGCAATAATAGGAAGGGATGTAAAATATAAACTTTTTGGCGAATCGAGTGGATTAGGAAAAAAGATAGCAATAAATGGCAAAAAGTGCACGGTAATAGGGGAGTTGAAGGCAAGAGGAAGTAGCATGGGGATGAATGGAGGAGATAGATTGGCGCTAGTTTCGCTAGGATATGGTAGGCAAAACTTCAATGAAATGAGTCCGAACTACATTATCAATGTGTCGGTTAAGGATGAAGAAAAACTGGACAATGCGATGGAAGAAGCTAATCTCTATATGCGTCAAATAAGAAGAATAAAGGCTCATGATGAAGAGGATTATAGCATTGTTAGTGGACAGGCGGTTGCTAAGCAAGCCATTGAACAATTGGGGATGGTTAGTACAATTGGAGCTATTATTAGCGCAATTACGCTTTTGGGTGCGGCTATAGGTTTAATGAATATTATGTTGGTTTCTGTAACGGAAAGAACCAGAGAGATTGGTTTACGGAAAGCTATTGGTGCACGACGCAAGAATATTAGAAATCAATTTTTATCCGAAGCTGTAATTATTTGTCAACTTGGAGGATTAGGTGGAATTGTATTAGGAATCCTAGTCGGAAACCTTGTTGGATTAGCCCTAGATACGTCTTTTATCATTCCGTGGAAATGGATGCTATTGGCCGTAGTTATTTGTACCATAGTAGGTTTGGTAAGTGGAATATATCCAGCAAATAAAGCAGCCAAATTAGACCCAATAGATTCTTTGCGATACGAGTAAAACCCCTATTTGCAATTAAGGAGTTAAAGGCAAGTTGCTTTTTTAATACAGAATTGTAGTCCAACTGAAATGGAAAAATATTACCACTTTTATCGAGTTTATTTAGAACTAAATTAACGATCTATTTTTATTGATTTAGTTTTTGTGCAATTGTCGTAGGCGAATTGTAAATTCGCAGCATGTCAAAAATTAAAGTAACTAATCCAGTTGTTGAATTGGATGGGGATGAAATGACCCGAATTATATGGAGTTTCATTAAGGATAAACTAATTCTTCCTTACTTAGACTTGGATATAAAATATTATGATTTGGGAATGGAAAGCAGAGATAATACCGATGATCAAATTACGATTGATGCAGCGGAAGCTATCAAAAAGTATGGAGTAGGAATTAAATGTGCTACCATCACACCCGATGAGGATAGAGTAGAAGAATTTAAGCTTAAGAAAATGTGGAGAAGCCCAAATGGTACAATTCGTAACATCGTCGGTGGAACTGTTTTTAGAGAACCAATTGTTTGTAAAAATGTACCTCGTTTAGTTCCAAATTGGACGCAGCCTATCACTATTGGTAGACATGCATTTGGTGATCAGTACAAAGCAACTGATTTAGTTGTTAAGGATGGTGCTAAACTCACCATGACTTTAACTCATACCGATGGAAAATCTGAAACCTATGAGGTTTTTGATTTTGAAGGTAAAGGTGGAGTTGCCATGAGCATGTACAATACCGACGAAAGTATCTATGGTTTTGCAAGAAGTTGCATGAACATGGCGCTAACGAAAGGATGGCCTTTATATTTAAGTACTAAAAACACCATTCTGAAAGCTTATGATGGACGATTTAAAGATATCTTTCAAGAAGTGTTTGATGGAGAGTATAAGACAAAGTTCGAAGCTGCTGGCATTACGTATGAGCATCGTTTAATAGATGATATGGTAGCCTCAGCATTAAAATGGAACGGCGCATTTGTTTGGGCTTGTAAAAATTACGATGGCGATGTTCAATCGGATACCGTTGCTCAAGGTTTTGGTTCATTGGGATTAATGACTAGTGTTTTAGCTACTCCAGATGGTCAAACAATAGAAGCAGAAGCAGCACACGGAACAGTTACGCGTCATTACCGCCAACATCAAGCAGGTAAAAAGACTAGTACTAACCCAATCGCATCCATTTTTGCTTGGACTAGAGGATTGGCTTACAGAGGAAAGTTTGATGGAAATCAAGCCTTAATAGACTTCTGTAATACCTTAGAAGCAGTTTGTGTAGATGTAGTTGAAAGTGGCAGAATGACCAAGGATTTAGCATTGTGCATTCATGGAAAAGAACTAAATGAATCACACTATTTAAATACCGAGGACTTCTTAGAAGCACTTAATCAAGAATTAAAAAATAGAATAGCAGGACAGACTTCATAGTTTTTTCAGCATTAACATTAAGCCTCCCAATACAATTTGGGAGGCTTTTTTTGTGATTAATTAGTTGGCATTTTAGATTTCAATTAGTCTCAAAGGTTAGGCTAGAATAAACTGAATAAGTACATTTGTTTGGTATTTATAATGGAAGATTGGATGTCTTATGTAGTTTATTTGATTGCTTATGTAGCATCCTTTGCAGCATTTGCATTTAACTCCATCTTTTGGCTTCGGGTTCTAACGATAGTTTCCTCTACATTTTTTGTTATTTACTATTTCTTCTTTCAAATAGAACCACTTTGGATGGATGTTGTTTCAGAAGGTGCAATGGTTTTGATGAATGTAGGAATGCTCATCTTATTTTGGATACGACAGAAGCGCAATGTGTTAAGCAAAGAAGAAAAAGAGATTTATGAGGCCTTTTTCTCAAATTTTTCCTTGTTTGAATTTTTTAAATTAGTACGCATTGGCAAATGGCTAAACTTTTCATCAGAACACGAATTAATAAAAAAAGGAGATAAGCTTCATTTACTCTATTTTATTTATGATGGAAGTTTAGAAGTTCATACCGAAGAAGGTTTGGTAACATTGAATAATGGGCATTTTGTAGGGGAACGGAGTTTTAATACAAAAGACCTGGCTAATGCAACAGTAAACGTCCAAAAGTCTTGCAGACTATTGGTATGGGAGCAAGATGAATTACGAAGTTTATTAAAAAGAAGCCCTTCCATGCAACAGGAATTTAATGCTGCACTTCACAAGGATTTAGCTAATAAATTGTATTCATAAATAAAGCAACGGCGGTCACGTTATTTTCTAGTTTTCACAAGGCGTAACTTACTCCTAAACCAAAGAAGTTTGCACTATGTCTAAAACGTTTGTTCTCTTCGGGTACTGTTTGCACCGTATTATCTGTGGTTAATTCAGTAAATAAAGTGTGGAAGGTAGCCCTTGCAGTCCAGCGTTTATTAATAGCATAGCGCGCATACAAGCCACCATGTAAAGTTCCAATGTCATTGGCTCCTACAAGTAATATATTAAAAGCAGTAGGACTAACTTTCTGTTTGGTTTCAACTCCATTTTGGATAAATGTGGGTTCGCCTTTTGGTCCAAAAGAGAAACCAATAGCGTCTAAATTAAAACCCATAGCAAACTTTGGCGAGAAGGTATAGCCCAAATCGATAAAAAGATTTCCAGAGAATATATAGGGCGTTGGGGCTAGTATTGTGTCTTGCAGGTTAGCATCTGCATAGAGCTTAGGAGGAGCTGATACAAAAGTTCTATCTTTACCCATGAAAGCGCCTAAGCTAAAGCCTGTTCCAATATACATATTTTTGAAACCCTTTTTGTCCTTGCTCAATGCCCAAGTTTTGTGAATTGCCGCATTTATTATTTGAGATTTTTGACCAATTCCAATTCCTAGGTCAACATACATAGGGTGTGATTGTAATAAATCTTTTTCTTGAGCTTTAAGAGTAAAGGTAAAGACCAAAGCAAGAGTCCAAAGTAACGATTTTTTCATATTTTGTATTGGTTGTTAAAAGGATTAACTCCTTACAAGGAATTAATAGTTTCAATCTTTTTCGTGAAGTCTAAATTTTTTCTTCACAATAGATACAATGGTAGTAGCAAGTATTGCTCCTAAAAATGCTAGGAACATGTCCTTTTGAGCATCCCAAATATCTCCTTGAGATCCAAGATATGCTTCGCCTTGCTCCTTAAAGAAAATATCGGCTACAGCCCATTCAATAAGTTCGTATAAACCACTTATAGAAAGTGTTATTTCAATAGGAAGTGCCCAAGCCACCCATTTAGGAAAGTTTAACCATTTAAGGAACACTTCTCTCATAGGGTATGCAAGTAAAAAGCCAAAACAAAAATGGACTATTCTATCATATGGATTCCTAGTTAGATTAAAAGTATCTTTTAACCAATAACCAAAAGGGTTTTCGGCATAGGTATACTTAGAGCCATATACATGCATGCACAAGTAAATACAAATAAGTAAAAAGCTTAAATCACTGAATTGGTATTTTTTATAGAATACAATTAAAACAAAAAGGAAAATAAAAACTAACGTATTTTCAAGCATCCAATTGGAAATGTCGGAAGTCCTAATTAGTGAATCTCCCCAAATAAGAAGAAATATTCCAATAAAACTAAGTAACCATAGGTTCTTTTTTAAAGGGGATCTATCTTTTGAAATAGCTGTAGTAAAAATCATCTTTCTATTCTTTCAGTTCCAAAGATAGTTTGATAATTTTATACCTTACCATTTAGGCTTGGCAAGAAAGCTACATATTAAATCTAATAATTTGAACCTAAATCCAAATTTCTAATGTTATCTAAATTCCTATTTCTAAAATATAAAAAACTAAAAGAAATCTTTCATCTTATCAAAAAACGATTTGTCTTTTGCATTAGGAGTGAAATTTTTGCTTTCTTGAAGACTTAATAAAGTGTCTTTTTCTTCTCCGCTTATTTTAGTTGGTACATAAACTTGAACTTGAATCAGTTGATCACCTTGACCGTATCCATTCAAATTTGGAAATCCTTTACCTTTTAGTCTAAGGACTTTGCCAGGTTGAGTTCCAGCAACAATCTTAAGTTTGGCTTTACCGTCCAAGGTTGGCACTTCTATATCTGCACCCAAAGCAGCTTCTGGGAAGCTTAACCAAAGATGATGAATCACATTGTTTCCATCCCTATGTAATTCTTCGTGTTCTACCTCTTCTACTAATACAATTAGGTCTCCGGGTTGCCCACCAGCAGGACCATAAGAACCCAATCCATTAATGCTCAATTGCATTCCATCTGCAACCCCTCCAGGTATTTTTACTGTAGTTTCAAATTCTTGTGCAATTAAGCCTTGTTCATTGGCATCTCTTGGTTTTGAACTAATAGTTCTACCTATTCCACCACAAACATTACAAGCGGCAGAAGTAGCCATTTGGCCTAAGAAAGTATTCTGAACTCTACGAATTGTTCCAGAGCCTTTACACATTTTGCATTCAGAATATTTGACTCCTTCAGCTTCCACCATACGGCGGTATTTAACCTTTTTCTCAACCCCATTTTTCATGTCGGTAAGGCTAAGTTTTAGTCTTATTCTAATACTGCTACCACTTCTTTGATTGCTAGCTCGGCTTCTGCCGCCTCCACCGCCACCAAAGAAAGATCCAAAGAAATCATTGTCTCCACCAAATACATCTCCAAATTGGCTAAAAATGTCTTCCATGCTAAATCCTCCAGCACCACCGCCACCAAAACCACCTGGTGCATTGTGTCCAAATTGATCGTATTGCTGACGTTTTTCTTGATTACTTAATACATCATACGCTTCAGCTGCTTCCTTAAATTTTTCTTCAGCTTCTTTGTCATCTGGGTTTTTATCCGGATGAAATTTAATAGCTAGTTTTCGGTAGGCTTTTTTAAGTTCTTCTGGGCTTGCCCCTTTGCTTAAACCAAGAACGTCGTAATAATCTCTTTTACTCATCTTTATTCTCCTACTACAACTTTAGCGTAACGCAGAATAGTATCGTTTAGTAGATAACCTTTTTCCACTACATCTACTACTTTGCCTTTCATTTTTTTATCTGCTTTTATCTTGGTAATTGCTTCATGAAATTCAACATCAAACTCTTTGCCTTGTGCTTCCATAGGTTTTAAGCCTTTTGAAGTTAGCATGTTAAATGTTTTTTTATAAATAAGCTCCATACCTTCCATTATCTTTTTCCCTTCATCGCTAAGGTTTTCAGTAGTGGCAGCCATTGCTCTATCAAAATCGTCAATTATTGGTAATAGTGCTTGCATCAAATCCTTATTAGCAAGTGAAGCAAATTCCAATCGTTCTTTGGCAGTTCGGCGTTTGTAATTGTCAAACTCACTGTACAATCGCATGTATCGATCTTTTTCTTCTTGAACTAATTCAGCAGGAGTCTTTTCTACAACCTCTTCCTTTACTTCTTCTGTCGTTTCCTCGGCTTTAGAACCTTCTGGTGTTCCGGTTTCTTCCACAGATTCTTCTGATTTTTGTTCTTCCAAATTTTCTTCTGACTGCATTGTTTCTAAAATATCAATTATGTTGCCAATTTGGGCAATGGTGACAGCTTGTCACCATTTAATATCTTCTCTTCATTAGGCTTTTGCTTATTTTTGCCAAATGTTCACAGGAATCATTGAGTCACTAGCTAAAGTGGTGCAGATTGAAGTAGAAGGAAGCAACAAGAGATTTATTCTAGAAGTTCCTTTTGTAAATGAATTGAAAGTTGATCAGAGTGTGGCACATAGTGGAGTTTGCTTAACTGTAGAAAAGTTGAATAAGGAAACGTATGAGGTAGTTGCCATAGATGAAACCTTGAATAAAACGAACCTTTCCCATTGGAAAGAAGGAGATAAAATTAATCTAGAACGTTGTATGTCTGCCAATGCAAGATTTGATGGACATATAGTTCAAGGCCATATTGATGGGACTGCAGAATTAATTAAGATTGAAGAAGTAAGTGGAAGTTGGAATTTAGATTTTAAGCATCTACCAGAAATCGGTCTAACCGTTGAAAAAGGAAGTGTTTGTATCAATGGAATTAGTCTGACAGTAGTGAATTCTAAGGCTGATGGATTTTCAGTTTCAATTATTCCATATACTTGGGAACATACCAATCTACATTCTTTAAAACCTGGAGATACCGCAAATATTGAGTTTGATATACTGGGTAAATATATACAGAAGATGGTCAATAAATCAATCTAGAAACACCTAAGAAGACTAATCTAACAAACAAAAAGGCCGAGCTCTTACGAGCTCGACCTTCAATTATGAAACAATACTTATACTTTAAAACTCTACGGCCTCGGACTCCTCCGAAACCATTGGTGTAGATTCATTTATTATCCATTCTCCCTTTATTAACCAGGTTACGTAACAATGATCTGCTTCGTAAATCAAAGTGGCTCTTTGTTCGTCTGTAATATCTCCTTCTATCGAAATGGTAGAATCAACAGTAGTTACAAAATTCCCTTCTTTATCTCTTCTTACTTTCTGTTTAACATCTGCATCTACATCTCCGATTTCCCAGCCATTTCTTCGGGCTACATTTCTCACTGTTGCTACTTTGCACATGCTTTTCCCAGCTAGCACAAATTCTGGAGGACTGAAACCTAAATCGGTGCCTTTGCTGCTTACTGGCTCATCACCTATAAGAGCATGTCTGCCATTGGAAATCATAGATTGGTATCCAGTCGGAATGTTTTTTATTTTAATTTCTGTCGCCATTTAAATCTGTGTTCACCCATTTGTATGTTAGAATGAATATTCCTTACAAGCAATTACAGATTTATGACAAAATGGAGCTACTTCAGTAGCTTAACAATATCCTCTTCCATCTCAATTGGCTTGGTTTTGGGGGCGAATCGCTTTATGGGTTTTCCATTGGAATCTATTAGAAACTTAGTAAAGTTCCATTTGATACTATTAAAAATAAACCCACCCAATTTTGATTTTAGGTATTTAAAAACGGGATGAGTAGTGGACCCATTAACATCTATTTTCTCTGTCAATTGAAAGGTAACTCCATGGTTAATTCGGCATGCTTCTTCCATGGTTTCATTGGTTTCTGGTTCTTGACTTAAAAATTGATTGCAAGGCATTCCAAGGACTACTAAGCCCTTGTATTTGTACTTTTGGTGTAGGTGCTCTAATCCTTCAAACTGAGGAGTTAAACCGCATTTAGTTGCTGTGTTTACTATCAAAACGGGTTTTCCTTTGAAGGAATCCATTTTTAATAATTCGCCATTGCTTTTCTTAATTTCTAAATTGTAGAAGCTCATATAAGTATTAGTACAAAGGTAACCGCATGGGTAGGATTTGGTTTTGGCATTTTAGATTTTAGGATTGAATTAAAGATAAAGTTAAGAAAGGATTTTCCCTATTGCGGCGGGTTTTTAATTTTGGGTGAATCAAATTGAAGGCCAGAGACTGCAAAGCAGTCAACCCTTCAATAGTCTAAGCATGTTGGCGATGACTAACTACGACGTAGTTAAACTTTTAGGACAGGATTATCCCGATTGCATCGGGATGATCCTTTGTGCTCCGAATTCCGAGACAAAAAGCCCCGAATGCGGCAGGTTTTTAATTTTGGGTGAATCAAATTGAAGGCCAGAGACTGCAAAGCAGTCAACCCTTCAATAGCCTAAGCATGTTTGGCGATGACTAACTACGACGTAGTTAAACTTTTAGGACAGGATTATCCCGATTGCATCGGGATGATCCTTTGTACTCCAAATTCCGAGACAAAAAGCCCCGAATGCGGCAGGTTTTTAATTTTGGGTGAATCAAATTGAAGGCAAGAGACTGCAAAGCAGTCAACCCTTCAATAGCCTAAGTATGTTTGGCGATGACTAACTACGACGTAGTTAAACTTTTAGGACAGGATTATCCCGATTGCATCGGGATGATCCTTTGTACTCCAAATTCCGAAACAAAAAGCCCCGATTACATCGGGTTTTTAATTTACATCTGCATTCCTTCAAGCAAAGCTTGGGAACACAGCTATAAATCAAAAATGCCCCTCCTTTGGAGGGGCTGCTTTTTGTCTCTTCGTGACCCCGACAGGATTCAAACCTGTAACCGCTGGAGCCGAAATCCAGAATTCTATTCAGTTGAACTACGGGACCTTTAAAGGGGCAAAGGTAGATAGATTTAGAATGAGTGACAAGCATATTTTTGGGATTAATTAAATCTAAAATATATAACAATAATTCAAGTAATGCTAATATTATAGGTTTTCAACACATCTGTCCAAAATAAATTTTAAGGAATAAAAAAAACGGCAAGTTTGATCCACTAGATTAGTGGTACTAAAACAAACACCCCCGTTTAATGATAAAAGTAAGCCTATTTAACCAAATACTCCAA
>Ga0208414_1001538_pt1 | contig 17200 bp, 16 predicted proteins | sample AntAceMetag02UKE_FD_184770 | JGI IMG/M metagenome (GOLD analysis project Ga0208414, IMG submission 184770) | Saline lake microbial communities from Ace Lake, Antarctica - Antarctic Ace Lake Metagenome 02UKE (SPAdes) (version 2) | ecosystem: Environmental > Aquatic > Non-marine Saline and... | reverse complement strand
TTAGGCGGATTATCTGGTCCCGGAATGTTAACTATTTTTTTATAGTAGGGACAAAAATATTTAATATCATTATTTCTATAGCCAATACCAATTGTTAATTCAGGAACATATCCTATTACATCTATCAGTTCTTGCTTATAATTCACACATCTACATAATCCGGTGTCTAGACCTTTTGATGATGCACTATAAATTATATTGCTTGCAGCAATACCCAAATCTATATAAAAATCTTCTATTCTAAAATCAAGTTTTTTTGTTGCTGTTTCTCTTTTTCTAAAAAATAACAACCAAGGCGCTAATACTTGCGGATTATGTCTTGCGTTTTCTTCTAAGGAAGCAGCATGACCACGATAAATTTTTTTACAGTTTTCTTTGTTGTTATTTCTGTATACATCAATGTGATATCTTACTATTGATTGTTTGCTCGGAGAATAGTTATGTAGTTCACCAATTATAGTTTTGATTAATTCTACATCAGGAACATCGTCTTTCCAGTTGTATGTATTAACACGTAAAGATGCATATTTTTGCCAATTGTTTGATTCGTTTGCTAATGAATTTATCATAATCACTCCATCACTAACTTTATATCTTTACCTGGACCGGTTTTGCTAGGCAAGTCTCCGTATTGCTCTACATACCATTCTATCACAGCAGCATACCAACGTTGACTGTCATGATGTGCTTGTGTATTAAATTGCCAAATATTGTCATTTGTGGCTTGCATAGTACTTAGTGCTCTTGCACTTTCGGTTTGCAATTCACGAAGACTTAATTTATCTAAATCCAATTTTCATAAACCTTGTGTATTTTGGAAGTTTCAACTCGCCTTCATACAGAATCGTAGTCATTGGCGCACTTGCAGTGAATTCTTCCAGTGTGTTATATGTATTTACATGTTCTTCTACTTCGTGGTAATCGTTGGCCTGTAGCACTACTAGTTTGCCTACTGGAATTTTATTGTACCATCCTACAAAATCAGCAATATGTTCGCAACTTGTGTTGATGATAGTGTCTGGCATTTCACATAATTCTAAACTTGTGCCGTTTGCTCTATATGTAGTATGCTCTGTTGGATAATCCATTTCTAATATGTCAAGTGTACTGGCCTTAAATTGCCATCCATCCATTACCCAAGGTCTATTCATTGTATCAGCAATAGGAGCACATGTATGATCAATATCAAAACTTCTTATTTTGTCGAATTTAGATCTAGCTCTTTCAAACATCAGTGCTGCTAATGTTCCATACCAACCTGCACATATAAAAACTGTTCCTAAATTTTCTGGCAACTTTTCTATTAACCATAATTTGCTACTTAACTGACCCAAGCTAAGTGCATCCTGCATAGGAATTTCACTCTCAGGAAACATATCCAATGTCCGTTTTAGTTGTGGAATAAAAGTGTTTTCGGGATATAGTAATTCTAAACCGTTTAATAGATTAACTGTATTGTGCATCAAACTGTTCCTTTAACCAGTTAAAATCATTTATCAATTTAAGTGCTATTAGGTTATCTTGATTTAAAGATCCATACTCTGCGCCTGCGACGGCACCTGCTATTGCATATTTGCCGTACTGCCTGTTTTCTCCAACGGTGCACCAAATATTAAGACGCTGTAATGTTTCGTCATCTTTCTGCCTGTCGATAACTTTACTGCTTAACTTAACGCATTCTCTAAATGCACTTTTCCATGTATTAAAAGGATCAGTATTAAATTTGGTTATGTTTGATATCTCCGGCATTGCTTGAAACTTACTGCTAACACTGGTGGTCATGTCTGTCTTGGTTATATCCATGTTTATAGTAAGTTCTGTAGGAAACAATTTTACACCTCCATAACCATATACCATATCGTTGATAGGATTTTGACTACGCCAAACATGTACAACTTCTTTATCCCAGCGCGGCACCTGGTAATCAAATTTGAAATCGTCTAAAATAATTGCGTCAGCGTCTACGATCCAAAACATATCAGTATTGCACAACTTTGCGGCAGCTATATGCGCAGCATGAATTCCCTTGACACCGTGTATCCGTTTGACATTTGGAAATTGATTTAATAAACGAGTATGATTTTCGTCTGCTGCGGTTTCTTGATAGCTTATAAAAACAATATCGTAAGGCTTGGGCGTACTTATTACGATATTGATTTCTTTTTTAGCTGAAATAAATTTGTAATCAAATTCGCGCCTACTAAACTTTGCATGTTTGCTGCACAATACAATTCCATCGTAATATTTACCATTTAGGTACACATGATTTATTTTCCTACTGTATTGCTCGTCATGACTAAAATACGTATCAAACTTAAATCGACTGGTCGGATCAACATAATCGGGTATGATCCAAAACATTTCAGTTTTACTAATTTTAAGTGCGTTGAGATAGTCATCGTATGTTGTTGGATAGAAAGTATCATATTTACACGGACCACTTGCAACAATATCCCATTCCTTGGCATTTACTAAAAATCTATGATCCACTTCTTTTTGTGTAAGTGGCCTGTGTTTGTTGCATAAGAATACGCCATTGTATAAATCTCTATCACCTACTCGGTGTATAAATGCGTGATTTTGTTTACGGTCATACTCGTTGTCATGTGTGAAATACAAGTTGGGTATATCAGCAGTTATGTTCTTACTGCTCATCCAGAATAATTCAGTGGTTGAGTTTTCTACAGCATTCAAGTATTCGTCGTAGTTATCAATTTCAAATACATCATATGACTTAGGACCACTTGCAACAATATCCCATTCCTTGGCATTTACTAAAAATCTATGATCCACTTCTTTTTGTGTAAGTGGCCTGTGTTTGTTGCATAAGAATACGCCATTGCGTTTGCCACAGTGTAAAAAGTTATGATTTTGTTTTCTATCATACTCATTGTCGTGTGTGAAATACAAGTTGGGTATATCAGCAGTTATGTTCTTACTGCTCATCCAGAATAATTCAGTGGAAGAACATTTGAGTGCAGCTAAGTATTCGTCATAGCTGTCAATTTCAAATACATCATAATACTTGATAGTGCTGCCGACTGTATCATGCTCATATCGGTTGACTGGAAATCTATATTCAACTTCATGCTTGCTCAGCGTTTTCTGTTTGCTACATAAAAATAACCCGTTATACAAGCGTTGTTCGCCAACTGTATGAATAAAAGCGTGGGTTTGATTTTTTAGTTGAGTATCGTGATGAGAAATATAATATGAATCAATTAAATCGTAGTTAGCGTTAATACTAGTACTACTCATCCAAAACATATCAGTTGTGCTGGTTGCAAGTGCAGACAAGTATTGGTCATAACTGTCAATTTCAAATACATCATAAGACTTAGGAACACTTGCTACAATGTCAACTTCTTTTTTGTTGACGTAAAATCTATGCTCGATTTCTTTAACAGTAATGTTGCTGTTCTTAGGTATAAGAGCAATACCGTCGTACGTGTCTTTGTTTTTAAAAACATGCGCCACGTCCATACTCCAAAAATCAGGAACATAATCAAACTCAAAGTTTGATATAATTACATCATCGGGTACCAACCAAAAAAATTCGGTTAATGCAATACGTTGCGCTTTTTCAAAACTATCCACATGCTTTGCCAATGGATATTTTTCTTTTAATGATATCCACTCAGATGAGGAATTAACTTTAGATACAAATATAATATCATACATACTGTAATTATATAGCAGTATTTTGCAGTTGTCAATCATATTACGATAAATAATGATACAAGGAGATTGCAATGGAATACTTTGAAGGTGCACCGTATAGAATTAATATAGAAGGGGCAGATAGTACGCTAGTACTTGATAGTTTTGTTAGAACGCTCAAAGCAAGCGTGGTAGATCAAGATGACAATATTATTGTTGATCATGAAACAAAAACCATATACGGTACACTAGTTGGAAACATTGTCGATCAAGAAAATAATGTTATATTTAACCTCGAACATTCTGTAATGAATGTTGATGTTATTACTGGAAGTATTGTTGCCGGTGATGGTAGTATTTCTTACAATCATAATACTAAAGTATTTTCAGGAGAATTTGATGGAAAATTTACCGGGCCGTTGACAGGCAATGTTACAGGTACTGATCAGAAGTTATTAATTGATTGCCAAAGCAATCTGATATTAGGAAATGTTAGAGCTAACTTATTAAATGCAGACAACACTGTTGCATATGACAACGAAACCAATACTTTTCAAGGTAATTTTGTTGGTAACTTTCTGGATTTAGACGGTAATATAATACTTTCTGGAAATAGAATTGACATTGACGAAATAAGTGCATCTCTAATAACAGTTGACAATAATGTTGCGTTTGACAATATATCGGGTGTGTTCAATGGCACATTTGCAGGAACTTTCTTAAACAATGACGGGAAAATAATAATCGATGGCGACAGTTCAGTAGTAAACATGGATATTAGCGGATCGGTGTATTACAATGATGGCTCTATTGCAGTTGATCGAGAATTTAGTATGTTACATGGATCGTTAATAGGTGCGGTGCTGGATCAAAATGGTGGCATAATACTGGATAGTCTTAGTAGTACCATAACAATAGACTACTTGAGTGCTAAAGAAATAACAATGGAAACTGGTATTTTTGGAAACAACTGGCTTGACAAAAACTGCAATCCGCAAGGTGTTGTTATACACATGAGCAATATTTTTTCGTACGAAGGAACAGCAAGTTTAATGCCGTTAAAATATCGAGTGCAACAAGAAAATAAACTTATCGAAAGTGTACAATCAAAAATTCCTATGTGTGTTTTAGAATTTGATCAGCGTGCAGCCGAAGGATTTGTACCATGGCGTGCAGAAACAGGACTTGCAAAAGACTTAGAACTCACTGATCTTTCAACTGCGGTACTTCCTCCGTGGCATACTTATGATTGATTATTTTAAACTTTTCAGGAGTTGCTGCTTTTGGTGCGCATAGTCCACACCAGCATTTTGTTTTTTTGCACACAATAGTCGGTGTTCCTAGCAATAATCTGTCTATGATGGCACGAGTGTCTTTTAAGTTTCCTATGGGCCCAATGCGATCGTCCCAGGTCATACGACAGTCTTTGTTTGTAAAAACTTCACCTGTGGTTTGTCTAATATATAAAAAGTATTTGTCAACACTACAACTCCACCCTTGGAAGTTGTTTCCTTCTACATACTTTGTGTCATAACTATTGTTAACACACATGCTGTTGCCGCCGCAACATGCTCTTCCGGTACTGGCTAAGTCGTGACCGCGAGTAAGTACTGCTTTTATTTTTTGTGTTAACTTTGTAGGAGTTTTTCCTGTTAAAAACTTTACCTGTCGTGGAGAATAATTAAAACGTATGTCAAACCAGTGATGATCAATTTGTCTCACGTGGTATGGTGCTTTAATTGCTTTTAACCAGCGTATTATTTTTAAACATTTTAGCCATAATTCTTTTTTTGGATGCATCATAACATTTACTTGGAATGATTTTTTTCTAATTATCAATCCTCTAACATTGTCTTTGAATAGCCCTTCTTGAGTAGAATTTCCTTCTGCATGAAAACTTACGGTAAAATGATCTACTAACTTGCAAACTTTGTCCCACTGATGCTGACCTACTACTGCATTTGTTATCAACGCTACTGTAAGTGTATAATCTATCTTTTCTTTTTTTGATTGTATGTATTCTAATATTTCAATGATGTTTGGGTGAAACACGCTTTCGCCGCCTTGAACGTTTAATCCTGCGATTCTCATATGGCTGGGCTTATTGTTCATTTGTATCTGTAAATATTCAAATATAAAATCAACAGTTTTTAAGCTATCTTCGAGACTAGGATGTTGCAATCTATTATTATGCCCATCGCCGCAATAACTACAATCCATATTGCATTTTAAAGTGCTTTCCCATGCAACTTGAAAACTTAAATTGTTTACTGGTACTAATGAATCTATCATTGTATTATCCATTTTTTTATAGAAATTTCTCCGGCGCATCCGCATATATCGCGTGAGCAAAGTGTCGGCTGTATTGTAGGGCTGAACTCAAAGTCTTTATCGTTAATGTTATAAGTCTTATCAAATAGCCGCTGGTTGCAATTGGATGTTATTACTCTGTTGGTAATTTTAATATGATCGACTCCTAAATTACAGTGCCATCCTTTAAAATAGTTTAAATTATTTCGAGTAATCCAACTGTCACTGTTTGTAATAGTTTTTTCATTATTGTTGTGCGTGATTGTAATTTCTGTTCTTGGTTTACGAGAAGTAGAATGAAACCAATCTGCGTTAGGATATCGTTTAATAGGTTCTTCAAAATATTTTAATTGCTCAATTGTATAACAAGATTGACCATCAAACAATACAACTTTTGCAACAATTGGCCAAGGCAGTGTTAACTGTTGCATCTGTTCGACTAACTCAACGCATGTGTTAAATGCAGCTGGATCTATTAACACATCTACATTAACTAGTATCTCCGAACTGTATAAAAAATCAGCAAGAGTTTTAATTTTGTTTATTTTTGCATATTCGTGGTGTACGCTAATATTAATATGATCCAGCACTCTTGCTGCTTTTTGCCACCATATTATACCTCTAGTACCATTGGTACTAATTTCTAAAATACAATTGTATTTTGATTTTAAGAAAATACAAAGTTCTAAAAAGTCATCCCATAATGTGGGTTCACCTCCAACAAAAAAAATATTAAACACATCTTTGCCATTTGCTGCATAATGATTTAGAACTTTTGATAAGTTTGTTTTAACGATTTCTAGGTCCGGCCAATTTGTATTGCCCTCGTTGCTGCCCGGGAAGCAGTAATTGCATTTTTGATTGCAAGTATTTCCTAGCATATATTCTATTCTAAGAACATTATCAGGTTGATTATTTTCTACTTTTATTATCATAATAAGTGTGCTAACTCAGGAAAAATATTTTTGGCGCTAATTCCTCTAATTGCATCTAACTTGTTTACATATTCCTTGAATCCAGGTAGCCTTTCGGTATGGTCAGCACTTTCCATATAAACTAATATTGATTCCCAACGTCTCCATCCATAAGGATTTGACTCCCAAAAACTTTGATCTAAGTTGCCGTGATTTTGTAACCATATTTTAAACTGCATAAACTTGTCACGTATTTCTTGTTTATCATCTTTGGAGAAATTTTGTATATTTAAAAATGTTGGTATGTATAAGAGGTGCATATTAATCAGGCCGCCGCCTGCTTGCACATTTTTAATTACTTCTGTATTGACTTTTTTAAAGTTACTATTGACTTTCCAATGTATAAAATCTGGAAGGTGCTTGATATTAAACATCTGAATAGCAGTAGCAATACTAGGACGTATGTTATCAGGAGTGTTGTCCAGCATATGGAGGTTACGCTCAACTGTTTCCCAATCTGTTGGGTACCTAATGTAATTGTTACGATCTGTATGTGCGTCAATGCTGACTCCGACTTTTACAACTGCAAAATGTTTCCATAGTTCGATAAGTTCTTCGTCTACAAGAATGCCATTGGTGTTATAACGCAGCCTAATTTTTTTATTGTGTCCACTGCGTACAATTTCTTCGATAAACTTTTTATGTTCTTTGATCATTAAAGGTTCGCCGCCTGCGAAGTACACCTCTTCTAAATACGGAATTTGTTTGTACAATTGATCCCAAAATATTTCATTTTCGTGCCATTTGTTATTAAAGGACGATTTATCCCATTGCATCTGCCGCTTGACTTCAGGATCTTCTAATTGTGGTGCTAGCACTTTCCAGTCAGCTACCCATTTACTACTGTCATGTGGCGAACACATAACACACTTGATATTGCAAGTATGCCCAAGCCTTAGATCTAAATATTTGAGTTGATCTTTGTATCTACCATCAGATTGCGTGTCGTTTAACATAGTGACAGGATCGAGGCCGCGCTCCATCCAAGTAGTGGTTTCCCACATACGCTTGCTCACAACTCCTTGTTGCTCTTCAGCAAAGCACTTGGTACAACTTGCTGGAATGTTACCGTCCATCATTGTGCGTCTGATGTTACGCATATATTCACTATTCCATGCCTGCATAGGAGTGGTAGTACTAAAGTTTACTGGATCACCTGCGTCATCCTTTACTAAGCCCACTGTATGATCAACACCAGCACCACTAGCATTAGCACTGCAACATACCCGCATGTCTCCATTTGGTCGTGTTGCCATGTGTATCCAAGGTAACGCACAAAATGTAGGAGTAGCAGTTTCTGCAATGGTGTCTTGCCATTGATCTAATAGTTGTTTCATCTATATCCAATCAACAAAAATCTATTATATAACGGCAAAGACAATGTTTCTTTTTTCACTATGGTATTTATTCCGCTGCTTTTAGCAAAATCGTCAACTGTGTCAAAGCATCGAATATGCTCAGGCAATTCATAATAATTATTGCTTTGTAACACTATGAGTGTATTAGCAGGAATTCTCTCTAACCAGATGTTGTATTGTAGTTGTGTGATATGTTCTGTACTGGTATTGATAACCACATGAGGAATCGTGTTGTATTCGTATGTACACATGTCATGTGTTTCTGCACGAAATATACCAGACATTTCTTGGCGTTTACAAATCATTTCGGCAACTTCCTTGCATGATTCGTCGATGTCAATACTGCATATCTGTGCAATCTTTGTAAGCCTGTTAAACATCATACTTGCAAGAACGCCGTTCCAGCCACCATGGATTGTAACATTTAATGCAACACCATCATTTGGCAGGCAAGGCAATAAGTGTTCAATTAGCCATTCTTTACTTCTAAGTTGGCCCTTCCAGAAACTTTCTAACACACCATAATGATTTTCATTATTGCGTACAGCATCCATCCAAAATGCAATATCATCTAAATTTATGTACATAATTGTTTTTTAATATCCGGGCACAAGATCTGTTGAATACGTTGAGACATAAAGTGCTTGAAATTGTACGCTCTTGTTTCTTTTGTTTTGTTGTTTAATTCTTCAATTGTGTATGTTTTCATTGCATGATCCAATGCGTTAATTGCAGCAAAAATTCGTTTGTCTGTATCCATAGTGTCATACGATTCATCAATAAAATCGTCAAATGTTTTAAACCCTAGTTCTCTAAGATACTGCAATGCATAACGTGGCCCAATTAGAACGAACATTTGTTTTGATACTATAGGTTTCCATATTTTTTCACTAAGAAACATATGACTATAATTGTTAAAACATTCATAGTAATATGTTTCTGTAACTAGATTAATTAATGCCTTGTTATAAAATGCTTTGTTAAAATCATGTGGGCGACTTCCAAATAAAAAATTCTCAGTGTCTAAATTCAACGGTAATTTTTGTGCTGTAAGACTCACTTGATTTTCTAGTGTTTGAAATATTTCTTCTGAAAATTCATGAGAATAGTCAAACACTACTTGAGAAAATGAAGCAGGATTGGCAATATGTAGTTCGTATGTTTTATCCAAACACGATATCTTTCCTTTTTCTAACATACCCAAATAATCCATGTATGTGATTGCTACTGCTCTGTGATTATGCAACCGATTATTTAAACACATAAACCATTCAGTTTTGTTTATAGTACGCTTTTTTAAATTATAATCTATAGTATTTTGTTTAACTCTGTAGTACCAGTTGCTATTATAACATACTTTGAACAGCTTGTCAAACTGATTGTCTTTTAACCAAAGATTATATTCTTCCTCCACATCACGATTACCAGACAGAAATATAAATTTGTCTTTGAGTTGGTGCTTTACTGAATATTCGTGCAATCTTTCAAACTCTACAGTTGTATATCCTTCAAGGCAACTGTCATATAACATGAACAAGTTATGAGTGTTGCGAATAACGTCCACTGCTACTTCTAACAAAGAAAGATCAGAAGCAATACGATATATGTAAATACTTGTAGTATCCTTGTTATCTAGCCATTGATTAAAATTTAAATGAGTATTTAAACCGGTCGATGAATACAACGGATCGCCTGGCGCAAGATTAGAATATACTATTTGATTATTGTTTTCCAATGTGCAATTGTCCTTGCTATTCCATCTTCGTAGGAAACTTTAGGATACCATCCTGTTTTTTCAGTAAGCAAGTTATGATTACTGTTGAGCCACCAAATTTCCCCATGTCGAGGATCTTTGGTATCCCAGTTAACAGTACCCCTCCAATCAAGTTGTTCTGCAATATAGTTTGCACAATCTTTAATCTTGCGAGGCTCGTCTGGACCGATTGTAAAGATATTTCCGCGGCAACTATCTCTATTTTCAATCACAGCCATCCATGCATCTAATAAGTCGTCAATGTAAATGAAGTTTCTATATGGCTCGGCATATCCTAAATTGCATGTATTACCTTTGAGCATCTGACTGATAATTTGCTCTGTGACAAAGTAGTCGTTGTCTTTGCGACCGTAAGCATTAGTTTGTCGAAAGCTAGCCCATTCTAATCCATATGCACGTTCGGCATATTCGAGGTATTTTTCACATGCATATTTTGCAACTGCATAAGGGGCATTTGGATGTGGTTGTGTGTGTTCATCAAATGCAACATTTTGAACATATGTGCCAGTTTGTTCAACTTCGTCGCTGATCGGTTGCCACCCGTAAACTTCCATAGTGCTTGCAAATACAAAATAAGGCATCGGATCTACATTACGACAAGCTTCAATTAAATTAACAGTACCTACGTAGTTTACTTCGCTAAAACTAACTTGCTCATAAAAACTTTTTTGTACTTCAGTACGTGCTGCCAAATGCACAATAATATCAGGTGTAACTGATTTTACTTCTTGTTGAATTGCAGCGTGATCTGTTAAATTGCTTTGTAATTCTACAACTTCGCCTATTGCTTGTAATCTTGGCAGCAAATGTTGCCCAATAAATCCACTACTTCCTGTTAATAATATTTTCATATTGTTCCTTTAAACCATCGATGACCGAAATATAATCCGGATTGTCTGTTATATTTAACATTTTTCTATACACGTCAACTTGAACATGGTTAGTATTAGGATCAAGTTTTTTTAAAATCTTGCGACGTGTTTTTTGATCGCCTACAATTTTAAGTAGCCAAAGCCAGTTATAGTGTACTGTCTGTTCGACTTTTTTTCTAAGCATACTGATGTCTCGGTTACAAATTTGCTTTACTTGTTTCATAAATTCTATACAACGGGTTTCGTCATCTTCTATACTGTCAAACGAATAATCAATTATATTGTCAAACAGCTTAAATCCCAAGCTTTTAATGTATTCATTTGCACGAGGATGCCCGTAAACTAAAAACGGACGCCGGTTCCAAATAGGTATGTAGGTTTTTTCTGTTATAAATTGTACATCAACTGTTGATTCGCATATTACACTAAACAATGCATCTTTGAATTCCAGCGGAGGAAGCATATAGTCTACATAACCGTCTGGTCTATTTTCATGTAGGTCGTCAAACTTTAATATTTCTGGTTTCCAATATTTAAATTCATAACCGTAATCCCAGTTATCAGAATTTCGAAAACTGATATATCCATGTTGAAATAAGTTTGCGTTGAACATATGGTCTAAAAATAAACACCTATGCGGGTGAGCTCTTCCGTTTAAACTAACAAAGTGTTTGTTAATATCCTTGCTGTGTCCCAACGGCAACTGTGAGTGAGAAAGTGCATTTTCAACAGTTTGAAATGCAAAAAAAGTTTCCCACGATATAAAGCTATCTCGGTGATCTATTATAGGGTATCTATAATTGAGTTTGTAACTTAGATTGCAGCCTGTTATTATTTCTAATGTGATATTATGATAATTGCAAAATCCTTTAAATATTCGAAAAGTTTCTGAATCATGATAAAACGGCATAAAAACATATTCTTCTGCACCCAACAATCTTATTGTAGAAATATCTTTCTTTTCAACAGCATCAACTAGCCATTTGAAATCGCTGTGTGTGTATGCCCAGACATTCAGATAATATATTCCATTATGCACTGTGTCTAAATATGTTCTTTTCATTGTGTACCTATATAAATATTACTATGTTTGATATAGTAACCCAGTTTGAAGAACGTATTGCAAAATTCTTTGGAGCACCATATGCTGTTAGTACCGATTGTTGTACTCATGCTGTTGAATTATGTTTAAGGTACAATAAATCAAACAACATCAGTATTCCAATGCACACTTACTTATCAATTCCTATGACTGCTAGCAAACTAGATTTAAAATGGACGTGGAAAGACGAACGCTGGACTGATTATTATTATATAGACAATAAAATAATTGACGCTGCTGTTTTATGGAAAAAAAACAGCTATATAACAGGAACAATGATGTGCATTAGTTTCCAATATAAGAAGCATCTAAGTGTTGGGCGCGGTGGCATGATACTGTTAGATAATTATCAAGCATATACAGATTTAATCAAACTTGGATACGATGGAAGAAATCGGCAACCGTCGTGGAGCGAACAGGCCATTGACTGCATAGGATATCATTACTATATGACTCCAGAAACAGCACAACAAGGGCTCGATAAACTGGATACAGCTATTAACTCTACTCCTAAACTGTGGAGTTGGCAGGACTATCCAAATTTAACAACTATGCCGATCTTTTCTAATTAAGTTTTCATCCAGGAGCATCTGTGATTGTATAATGATTATGAGAATTTTTACGAATATCTTGATATTTGTAATCTATAATATTATTAATAATTGATATTGCTTTGGGAATATCGGGTTTAAGAGTTACTTTTATTTTTTCTAATGCATCGTTATGCAATGAAGAAAATATATCTACAGTAGACTGCTGTAGTTGTTTATCAATTGCAGGATATATAAATTCTTGTAGTATTTGCATGTGTTGAATTATATCAGGATGGCAATCTTGAATTACATCAAACGGTTTTTGAAATTCGGATCTTTCAAAATTGTAATAAGGTATCTCGGGTAATTGATCTAGATAAAATTTTGTTATTTCTGACGAAGTTTTTTTTGTTTTAAATGCTTCATTTTTTGCTAATTTAAATGCACTACCTTGCCATGTGATATATTCTCCAAACATTTTATTAGCAGCAATTATTGCTGTTGAATTTTTAACAATATCATTGTCATACGACCAATACCGTTTGATAAAATAGCGATTGTATTCTGTATTGCCGCCGTTGAATACACTGCCTGTGCATACCCAATTACTGTTGCGGATTCTGTCTTCTCTGCTCCAACTGCTCCAAAGAATAAAGATTTTGTCGTCTTTGTTGAATTTTAATTTTGCATTGGCTTCCACCATACGATGCATAATTCCTACGTTTCCCAATCCAGGTAATGCAAAATTATGATATTCGATTTCCATGTCGTATCCTAATATATTAGCCCAAGTTGGCCAGCCATACTGTGTATAGCTGCATCCAAATATGATTATTCTGCTCATGGCACTCCTTAAATAGTTGTATGAATATTTATAGTACAAACGAATGGGATCCATTAAAGAAGGTTGTTGTTGGTGTTGCTGATTATTGCCGTATTCCAGAAATGGATAAAAGCTTACGAGTTATTAATTATGCTGATCGCAAAGACGTAAGCGATGTTAAAGCTGGATTGTATCCTGATCAAGTTGTTGAAGAAAGCAACGAAGATCTTGAAACATTTGTAAAATTTTTAGAAGGCGAAGGTGTAGAAGTTGTAAGACCCAATCGCACACCGGATGTTGAATATTACAATTATTGTCCACGTGATACTGTATTTGTTTATGGTAAGAAAATGCTTGCTACTCCGATGAGTTTGCGAGCAAGAGAACGTGAGTTTCATCATATGCTCCCTCACATAGCAGGCGTTGAATTAAGCCCCCGTTACAAAAATAACGACCTGTACGATGAAACTTGTGTCGGCGACCCTGATCAGTTGGCATTAACTGAAGTAGCACCTTGCTTTGATGCTGCTAATGCTATCCGAGCAAACGACGATGTGTTGTATTTGGTTAGCAACAGCGGCAATAAAGCGGGTGCTACTTATTTAGACCAGTGGATTAACAAACCAAAGTACGATTTTATAGATCGTGGAAATGTAAAAGTTCATACACTTGAAAATGTTTATAGCTATATGCACATCGACAGCACTGTTGCGTTTTTACGCGAGGGATTGTTGTTGGCAAACCCCAGCAGAATTAAAAGTCGAGATGTGCTACCCGGCCCATTTAAAGATTGGGATATTATTTGGGCGCCTGATCCTGTAGACGCTGGACATTATCCAGGGTTGTGTAATAGTAGTATTTGGACATGGAACGTAAATTTGTTCAGTGTTAATCCCAATCTTGTGGTATTAGAGGAACATCAAGAGCCTACACGCAAAGCGTTAGAAGCGTACGGTATCGAATGTGCTATGTTGCCATTGAGACATGCCAGAACTTTAGGTGGATGTTTTCATTGCTGTACGCTAGACCTTGTCCGTAAAATTTGATTTACTTAAAATTTCTTTTAATGCATCTGCTGTTTCTTGATGAAATATAGGACCATCGTGTGCATCGTCTCTGGCCTTGTCATATGTAGTAGGCGTTATGTGCCATAATTTATATTTACTATGTAAAATTTCTTGCTCGATATCATCATCCCATGTAAAGTTTAATACCGGTACTCCTGCTAGTTTCCACGTATTGTTAAAACTTTCAAACCACTGATATATATTAACGCTCATTTCTCCAGTGTTGACTATGTAACGTTTTCCCCACCATCGGCCGTCTGGAGTATGGGTTTCGCTCATATCTTTCAAATAAACGTGCTTGCTCTTGCTTACTGTAGGAATATACACAGAGTCTTTAAAAGCAAAATGCTTTCTTGTTTTTTGCGGCCATTGTACTATTACTATTTTTGGAGTGGGAGCGTTGTTGGTATTCCATAACAATGTATTAAATGAAGGAATATCAGGTCCCGATACTTGCTTGGCAGCATTATAGAGATCCAAGGACAAATATTTAGAAATATGGTCTGTCCATATTTGATCAGTACGTAGTCCTACTCCTTCGGTATAACTACAGCCAAATGTTAAAAGAAAATTATTATCTAATTGGTTGATTTCTTTTGTTCTATAACCTAAACTATTAAAGTTATAAGTGATTGGCCAGCGGGGGTATTTACGTTGGTGGTTAAATGTGTCTGTTGAATATATAGAGTTTGTTTGATTGCAATCGTGTGCAGCAACCAGCAGTGGAGTTTCGGGATGATATTCTAGCATTTCTTACCTTGAATAAATATATGTATATATTTATCAACGGAGTTACTGTATGTCTGAATACAATTGGTTTATGTCACTATATTTTAAACCTAGAAATAATTTACTACCCGAATTAATCAACAAAGATGGAAATCGAACTCCGTTGATACATATTGGAAAATGTCAACACTTGATGCATTTGATAAAGGACAGTTTTTTATCGTTGGATCAACGGCCTGTAATAGTATTTAATGGCACGCATTCTATACATTATTTAGAAAAATTATTTGTTACTAAAAGACATAAAGCTTTATTGCAGACAGAAGAAATTGCTTTCTACTTTTTTGAACCACTAACACACTATGTACACAAAAATGGGCGAGATCCCGAAATGGAACCACACATTTTAAAAATAGACAACGAGCCGCACGAAATTAAGAATATACGCTGCTTAGAATTAGAAAGTATAAACAGCTGGGCTGAGAAAAACAATATTAAAAATTTAAGTGTATATTGTACAGATCATGACTGTTATAAACATTACGCACAATTTTATCCATATTTAAAATTATACGAAGAAGATTTATTTACATCATGGCTGTGTGATTGTATTTCATATAGGTCTACACGCAACAAAGGGTGGGAGCACGATTTAGATTCTTCGTTGATTACAAAGAAATTCTGGAGCGGCGCATGGAGATACGAACCCAGTAGACATTTTATTACTGCATTTTTAGTAGGCAAAGATTTAGTTAAAGACAACAATGTAAGTTTTTATTTTAAAATTTCAAACAGCGAAATGAAAAGACGCATGTGGTTTGGTTGGAAAGAATTTAAATTAAAGTATCCTGCTGTTAGTGATATAGTAGAAACAGGCAATGAAATTTTACAAAATATTGTTCCTCTGAGCTTGGCTGTAAGCAACCCTGTTTCAGTCAACGGAAACGCATCCGATCCAGAAGAAGATAGCGAATTAGATGGCGGAAATGTTAGAACCACACACGACCCGAGAGATTCGTATACCGAAGCATTTTGTGCAATAATTCACGAAAGTAGATTTACTCAACCATGGCCAAATATCAGCGAAAAGACAATAAACGCGATCAACAGTTATAGACCGTTTGTGATGTGTGCTGCTCCGGGTACATTACAGATGTTAAAAGATATGGGGTTTAAGACGTTTGACAAATACTGGCCGGAGGATTACGACAGTATTGTGAGTAACAAAGATCGAATAGTTAAGATATGCGAAACCATCGAATATATCAACAGCTTTAGTATTGAAGAACTTATACACATGCACAAGGATATGGAATCGATATTAATACACAATAAAGAAAATTTTGCAAATGTGCAGAAATATTACGACAAATTAAACAAAAAAATTAAGAAAAATTTTCATTAAAAAGTTTTTCTGCCCAGTAAGCGTGAGCATCTTCTTTGTGATGATGCAACAATTGGCCATCAATACTAAATCCTGCATCTAGACAATGTTCAAAGAAACTCTCGCGTTGATCTGTAAATCCTTTGTAATTTTTGCCATCTACTCTAGAATTATAATACTGAAATCTGGTATTGGCTGAACAAAATTCCAACGAATTTTTAAATATATAAGATATATCGTGAACTTTTAACATACTCTGCAGATTTAATATATTCATGTAACGATTTACTTCCCAATGAGTTTCGCTCATGAATAGATGTCTACTCAATGCTCTAGCGTTAAAGTGATCGTGCTTGTTAACATAAGAAAAATAATTTGGATGTAAATGACCAACGTGTTCGTCTGGCACAAACGGTATTTGCATCCAGAACCAATTGTTGTTTTCTACTCCGTTGTGAAAATACTCGGCACGGGCTGCGCCAGTCCAATTGATTAAAAACAAACTTTGTTTTGCTAATTCAATGTTGTCTTGTATCCAGAAATTTGTTGTTCTAAAAATATAATCATTGCTAGCGCCAGGTAGTGCAATATTAGTATACTCTACTCCTAGACGT
>Ga0208414_1001536_pt1 | contig 17204 bp, 17 predicted proteins | sample AntAceMetag02UKE_FD_184770 | JGI IMG/M metagenome (GOLD analysis project Ga0208414, IMG submission 184770) | Saline lake microbial communities from Ace Lake, Antarctica - Antarctic Ace Lake Metagenome 02UKE (SPAdes) (version 2) | ecosystem: Environmental > Aquatic > Non-marine Saline and... | reverse complement strand
AAAGCTGGTCGCTCAGATTGAAAAAATGCACAGTGATGGCGTGGCCAGATATGATATTTCTTTACGACCTAAAAACCTTGGTGATATGCAAATTAGCCTTGAGTTTAAGGGCGAAGAAGCTCAAGTTCGTATTGTAACCGAAACGACTTCAGCTTCTCGTGTTTTAATTGGTGCTGAAGACCGTTTATCACAGATGTTGGATGCCGCTGGGTTTAGACTGGCGTCGTTCTCTGCATCGATGGATGGTGGAGTGGGCCAAGGCTTAGGACAACAAGGGAAGCAGAAACAACAATCAACACCTGGTGATAACAAACATAGAAACCGTGGAGCAGATACGGATGCAAATGTGGAACGTACCAGCCAACTTCATAATGGCATGGTAAATGTCATTGCTTAAGTATCAGGAGAATTTCGATGGCAGACAAAGATACAGATGAACCAAAGAAAAAAGGTGGCCTAGTAAAAATTATTGGGTTGGTTTTTGGTGGCCTGCTGTTGATTGGTGTTGGTCTTGGCGCTGGCTTTTTCATGTTTGGTGGCCAAGGGCTAACTCCCAGTGCAGAAATTGAGCAAATTATAGAAAGAAAACTGAGGGAAAGTGGCCAATTGCCTGAAGAGGATACTGAGGTGGCTGAAGATGCAGAGCCTGCCCTCCAGAAAAAGGAAACCCCTTCGGTTGATACTTTTGTAACATCTTACTTTGAATTCGACGGTAACTTTACTTCAAACCTTCGTGACTCGCGGAAGTTCCTTCAATTAGGTGTTGGTATCTCCACTCAATATGATGAGACTGTGGTGGAGAATGTTGAGTTGCATCAGCTTGCACTTCGGTCTGAAATTCTGGGAACTGTAAGTGATTTTACTGAAGAAGATATTAGCGGCAAAGAGGGACGCGACCGTTTAGCTGCCAAAATGGTTGAGGCTATTAATGCTAAATTAGAAATTTTGGAGGGATTCGGTGGAATTGACAGCGTTCACTTTACGTCCTTTGTTTTGCAATAAGGGTACGACCTAGCTATGGCTGCATCTAAAAAACTGACCTCTGAAGAGGTAGACGCACTGATCGCGGGCCTTGGTGATGATTCTGAGGCGTTGGACTCTGTTTCATCTGTTGAAGCACTCGAGGTCAAATCGTTCTCTTTTGGATCGGATGATCTTTCGCTATTGGGCGATTATTATGCGCTGCGTATGATTAATGAACGGTTCTGTCGTTTTGCACGCAGCGTGTTTCTTCCAATGCTTCGGATACAACCACGCATTTCATCATTCCCGCCAGAGGTTAAAACCTTTGACGAATATTCCAGTGATGCGGATAGTTTTATGAGCCTAACAACAAGCCGCCTGGAGGAATTACGTGGCAGCAGTCTGCTGGTTGTTGCACCCAATTTTATATCGTTGCTTACCAATGCTTATTATGGTGGGACTGCTGTGCGTCCGTTGCGCAGAGTGCCAGGAGAGTTCACAGCTACAGAGCAGCGAGTTATTGAAATAATCTCTGGTGGGCTCATGACGGCCATGCAAAACGCATGGAAGGATTTAACCACAGTGTCCTTTGCGGTTCAAAGCCACGAAGAAAATATGCAATTTGCTTCGTTCGTGGATAACAGCGAAACGGTAATTGTGTGTACTTTTTTAGTCCAATTGCCTGGAAGTGAACCAGCAACTTTTGATGTAGTCTATCCCTTGCAAACGCTAAAGCCAATCGCATCGCTACTGCGCTCTAGGGTGCAGTCAGAGTTTGTTACAGAGGACCTGTCTTGGCGTCAGAAATTAGAACGTTCAATTTTGAATATTCCTTTGGTAGTGACAGCCGAATTGGCTAGACCTAAGGTATCGATTAAAAATCTCTTAAATTTGCAAGATGGTGATACCTTTCCGATGCAAGTTAACAATGGAATAAAAGTTCTTGTGGAAGGTAAGACGCTATTTAATGCAGAGCTTGGCCAAGTTGGACCGCAAGCTGCGCTGTATTTGCGCGACCGGATCACATCAAATAAAAACCCTGAATAGAAAGTTCTTATTATGTCAGAAAACTCTCTCCCACCCGAAAGCCCAATTGACCAGAAACTTGAGCGCAATGGCACCGAAAACCTGCGGGTCCTTGAAAATATTGACGTTCAGATGACAGTTGAAGTGGGGCGTTCTGAGATTACAATCCGAGATTTGCTGCGTTTAAGTGAGGGTTCCATCTTGGAGCTAGACCGCTTGGCTGGTGATCCTCTTGATATATTAATTAACGGAACCAAGATCGCAAAGGGTGAGGTGGTTATGGTGGGTGAACGGTTTGGGATACGGTTTGGTGAAATAATTGAACCTGAAAAACGTGTAGAAGTGATTTAAATCGTCCAAACGTCGGATTGTTGACAAGTGATTTTTTTAAAATCACTTATAAACAGATGTTTGCATATTTTTAATTAAAAATCATTATTTGGCACGATAATTGCTTTTATGATCTCAAGGGAGATTAAGAGCGATTATGTCCGATATACAACCATACCAGATCGTCACTATAATAATATTCATTGCGATATTATTAGCTGCGCAAATTATCATCAAACGATTGATTGGCCGCGGCAAAGTTACGCCGCTTCAAAGTGTGATGAAGATCACGGAAACGCTCAGCGTAAGCCCTAAAGAACGTTTGTATCTTCTGAATATTCGGGGGCAGGATTTTCTTCTGTGCGCCTCCAAGGCTGGCAATAGTAATATTGTCCAAATAAACTCTTTGGCAGAGGAGAGTTTGGATGCGTAAGTTATTCTTTATTCCAACAGTAATAGTTGCTTCCATTATTTCCACCTCCGCTTTGGCGCAGGGCTTGGACCTGAGCGGCCTGCCAGCGTTCTCGTCCGAGCAGACGGCGGATGGAAATGTCCAATATTCATTGTCGCTACAAATTTTGGCATTAATGACAGCAGTCACACTCTTGCCATCATTGGTTTTGGGCATGACCTCGTTCACCCGTATTATCATCGTATTGTCAATTTTGAGACAGGCATTAGGCACCCAACAAACGCCGCCCAACCAAGTTCTGATTGCCATCGCATTATTCTTATCGTTTTTCATAATGCAGCCCACTCTCACTGAAGTATACAACGTAGCGCTTTCGCCATTTCTTTCTGAGACATTGCCTGCTGATCAAGCAATTATGGAGGCATCAAGTGTCATGAAAGACTTTATGGTAGCTAACACGCGGAGTGATACGCTTTTGATGTTCAGCGATATGGCGGGTGCGGACGGATATGAAAGCAATGCGGATATTCCGTTTTCAACACTTTTGCCCTCTTTTATAACTTCAGAACTCAAGACTGCCTTTCAAATTGGGTTTCTATTGTTTTTACCGTTCTTGGTCATCGACATGGTGATCGCATCAATCTTGATGGCGCTCGGCATGATGATGCTCTCTCCAATGTTAGTTTCCCTACCCTTCAAACTGCTTCTTTTTGTTTTGGTTGATGGTTGGGCCATGACGGTGGGTTCGCTCGCTGCAACATTTTTAACACCGTGAGGCAAAATGGAATTCGATAGTAACATAGAATACCTAAGGTTGGCATTTTGGCAGATTATCATGACCTCTGGGCCAGTTTTAGGTGTGGCGTTGTCGATTGGTTTACTAGTCGGTGTTTTGCAAGCTGCTACCTCAATTAATGAAATGACGCTTAGTTTTGTTCCAAAACTGATACTAGTTCTAACTACTATTGCGCTATTATCTAGCCTGATGATGACCCAAATGAGTAACTACTTCACTTTTATTTTCCAAGAAATAGCCTTGGTTGGTCGGTGATACCGCTCAACGAAATATCACTTGGTGCATTGCCAGGAATGCAAATGCAGGACCTTCTTGATTGGTTGCTGCAGGTGCTAGTAATGAACCTGCGCGCCGCGGCTTTTTTACTTTCAGCGCCATTCTTTGGGTCGCGTATGCTGCCATTACAAATCCGAATTATTTTGTCTTTTGCACTAGGGGCATTTGTGATGTCGCAAGTCGAAGCGCCAACAATGGCGGTCTTGACTTCATTTCAGGTGATACCATTGATTTTGCAAGAGCTCGCAATTGGTCTATGCGTAGGATTAACATTCACAATCCTTTTTGCATCGGCTGGATTGGCGGGCGAAAAAATTGCGTCATCCTCAGGATTATCATTTTCAATGCAGGTTGACCCTAGTGGCTCGGGCCAAACACCCGTAGTTAGCCAAATTCTTACATTGTTTTTGTTGGTTATTTTCTTTTCAATTAATGGCCATTTGCTCGTTTTTGCGCTGATCCTTGAAAGTTACACTGTTGTGCCGATTGGAGCTACATTAGTTCTAGATGGGATGATCCAAGCCGGTATTGATGCTGCAGGTCTAATGTTTGATTTTGCCTCAAGCATGATGTTACCAATTGTGGCAGTCTTGCTGATAATCAATCTCGCAATTGGGATTATCACGAAATCAGCACCGCAATTGAATTTGTTTTCATTTGGTTTTCCAATCACGATTTTTAGTGTGTTTGTATTGCTAACTTTATCAATCACGCCGTTTGCGTGGGCTTTTTCAGATCTAACAAACGCGATTGTTAATTTTCTAAGAACGCTTATCGAAGGAATGCAAAATGGCTGAAGGTGGCGACGATAGCCAAGAAAAGACAGAGGACCCAACCCAAAAACGTCTTGATAAGGCGAAGGAAGATGGTGAGGTTCTATCCTCGAAAGAGCTTTTTGTCTTTATGACAATGTCGATGGGCGTTGCCATGCTTTATGCACTGTCTATCTTTATACCTTCGCAAATGAGCCATTGGGTCGCTTTTTTCGAATTTGGAAGTCTTGATCAGATGAGTAGTCAAACTCTCACTGGATTAGGCCGCGCGATGAAGATATTCATTGTTGTTTCGGCCATTATTGGGTTGCCGATTATGCTCACCGTCTTAGCGTCACAAAGTGCCTTGAGCGGCGGCATTAACTTCTCTGCAAAATCGTTAAACTTTAAGGGAAACCGGCTTAATCCTTTGAGTGGTTTCAAGCGCATGTTTTCTGTGAATGGCTTGATGGAGCTGGTCAAAGCAGTTGCCAAGGTTGGATTGCTGACATCTGCGTTCGTTGGCGTTATTTGGTTTATGTTGCCGACTATTTTGAACTTGATGTCGACGAATCTGAGTGCTGCCTTGTTAGAGGTTTTTTCAAGTATTATGCTCGCGCTCGGTACGTCGCTGATTGTTTTGAGTGCTATTGCTGGGATCGATCTTGTTTATGCAATCCATAAACATACAAAGAAATTAAAAATGAGCTTAAAAGATTTGAAGGATGAACACAAACAATCTGAAGGTTCGCCAGAAGTAAAGTCACGCATACGCCGTCTTCAAATGGAAGCAAGTAGCCGGGCATCGGAGCAGGGTGCCGCCGTCGATAGTGTGGCCGATGCAACTGCTATTATTACCAACCCTACCCATTTCGCTGTAGCCTTAAAATATGTTCCGGGCGAAATGAGGGCGCCAATTATTTTGGCTATGGGCCGTGGTAAAATTGCTGAGAGGATTATTGCAAAAGCCGACGAGGCTAACGTCACAGTATACCGTAGCCCACTTCTTGCGCGGGCATTGTATTTCACAAGTGAGATTGGGCAAGAAATTAATGATGGCGTCTACACAGCTGTTGCTGCAGTCTTGGCCTATGTGTTTCGCCTTGATCGGGGTGAAACCCCACCAGATCCACTTGTCGAAGTTCCGGATGACTTGCAGTTCGATGAATTTGGTAAATCTTTAAGTGGAGGCTCAGATGGCGCGCAATAGAACAAGGGGAATTGGAGAAATCGTTTCCACGATTGCGTTCTTTGGAATGTCTGCCTGGATAGCGCTTGAAGCTCTTTCTTTGATCGGCTCAGTTAGTAAGGTTCAAATTTATGGACTTTTTGCTGCGTCGTTTATGTGTATGTTGGGTGGTTTTAGATTTTTGATTGTGGAAATTGTACGAATAGTGACTGCTGCGACTAAGAAATGAACAATAAATTTAACTACATAGCTTGTGGACGATGCCAGCATTATTTTGTGACTTATGATCCAAAACGCCCGCGCGGCTGTATGAAGTTTGGTTTTAAGTCTTTGCAGTCGCCCAGCCTTGAAGTTTTTGCGGCAACTGGCACGAATTGTGCTCACTACCAAGAGAAGGTTCGACTTGCTGACGATGCAAGGTCTCGAACAGCCAGGAGATTGAAATGAGTGCGGGTACTAAATCTGTAGAAGATAGCATAAAAATCGCTTTGGATGCAGCAGATGCGGCGACCAACGTCACTGATGAATTTGTGCGCATTACAAACGACTATTCCGTCGTGGAGGGAAAGGTGAAAAAAATGTATAGAAACGCCACAATTATTTTCATCAGTTCTGCGGCCGCGAGCCTGATCGCTGTTTTAGTTGCATCAATGATGTATTATCGAACGATGGAAACTATGGAGACCAGCAATAATACCTCGCTTGAGGCTTTGGTTATTTTCGCTGAAAATGTTGATAAGCTTGCAGCTGCAACAACCGCACTAGATGTTTCTGTTGCCGAACAGGAACAACTTCTGGAAGCTACTGCCGCTGCGAATGAAGCACTGGCCCGTATCGAAAATCAACAAGAATTAAATGCCGCGCAGACCCGCGATGGCTTGGTAGACCTGTCAGAGACAAATATCGCTTCAGTTTCCCAATTTAGCTCTGGAGTTCTAAATAAAATTGACGTGGATCTGGTAACACAAACAGAGACGATCACAGCGGCATTAGCCCAGATAGAACTCGCTCAGTCAAAACTCATGGAGACTGTTATGGCGGAAGGTTCAACTGAGCAAGCTGGGCAGGCGATGGGACCTGAAATGGCGGCGAAGGTTGAGGCAATTTTAATGCTCCAGCGTGAGATTTCAGCAAAAATTACAGCAGCAAACAGCCCGCCGCCCCGGACCCGTACGGCGCCTAAACCAAAACCAAAAGCTACCAAACTGCGGCCTAAAACGGACGACCCAATTTCATACCCTTAAGGATAGACTATGGCTGTTGAAGATGAAGCACCAAATGAAACTGATACTCCGCCTGTCCACCAGTTTCTGAAGGTACTAAAGCAGGGCATTGGCAGTGAGGCTGTTGCTCATCGTATCAAAGAGAACGATATTCTTGTCGCAATCGATGGGGAGTTGTTTCTGGGCGACAGTGAGACGCTAAAAGCTGCATTCGAGGATTATGACCCAACAATGCCTGATGATGTTGCTTGGCTTGTCACGTTCTGGCGTGATGGAGTATTCTTTAATCAGTGCTTCCACACGCCGCTTCGGGCTGAATTTGATTTTGTTACTCCAGAAGAAGCCCTCTTGATTAGTGAGGGTTTTGGGAAATTAGAGTTTGAGCCAATTGAAAATTACCAAAATTATGAAATTTTCCGTGATTTAAAGAGCAATGCAGCAATGCATTCGATGAAATATGATTCACTCGCATCTTATTTTCCTTTGTTGTGGCTGCTGAATAATAGGCTCTACTATCCAATGGTGGCAATTTCGATTGTCTATGGCGTAACGATCGTAACCCATATTGCGCTGTTTGTATTGGGTTATATACTTGTAGGGCTTTATGTGAAAAAGGCGCAATTAAACCTTCTCCGTTCTTATCATTTGTTTGAAGATAAATTCTTTTGGTTTGTTATTGGTGCGGCTAGTGAAACCCAGGCCCGTGAAGCCTGCCGCAAATTAGACCCTGAGATCTTGTTTCCATTTGACAAAGCAGACGTCCCGCAGAGGCTCAATCGTATTCAGCGCAAAAAAGCACGCGAACGCCAGGCTGACACCTAACAGCTAAGTTTATTATTTGGGGCTGACCCAGATAACTACTTCAAGTGGCGCTTAACCCATTGCCTTAGCAGTAATAACTGTCTTGAAGGGTCACTGTTGTTAAAACGCCACTCACATTCCATAAAGATAGACCAAATTGAGCCTTAGGAACACCATTGAATCTGCTCTGTGTAGGTTCAGGTCTTTTGAGACTCACGCGGCTTCGGCCTGAGTGATTCGAAGGTACTCCATCGGTGTCTTTCCTTTCAAGGCGTGATGTGGCCTGAATGTGTTGTATTTATCGACAGCTTTTCGAAGTTCAAACCGCATGGCCCCTATGCTGTCAGCAATGAGATCACGACACGCATAGAATTCTTCGCGGAAGGTACGGTTGCCACGTTCGACACCACCGTTGTATTTCGGCCTTGCTGGGGGCAGTACAATAAGCGGGATGCTCATCTGCTCACACGCCGTCTCAAAATCAGCCATAAACTCAGACCTACCATCCACTTGAATTGAGAGTATCTTATAGGGGGCTATTTCAACGAGCTCTTGCAAAAATCGTTTCGCAGAGCGTGCAGTGGCATTCGAATAAACCTGCGCGTGGATATGCTTGCTACACCTCTCCCAGGCTTGAAAGTGTTTGCACGTGACGCCGTTCTTCGTGGCAGTCATATGATCGATCTGCACACGCTCTCCAACCTCTATATCGCTGTAAACCTTATATTTCCATCCCTTGGCATGCCCCTTGGAAAAATTGCGCTTACGCTTTTGGGGCGCAGACCTTGATCGTGTGATCAGACCTTTTTTTCTCAGAAAACTCAAGATACGTCCCACGGTGCTATCGCTCATGGTTTGGTTCTTTTCGCGCCGCAAGATAGCCGCAATTTTCTCCTTGCCGTAGGTTTCATTGTCGTGGCGGGCCTCAAGCACCAATTGCTTTTCTGCCTCGCCCCACTGTGATTTGTTGCAGCGTTTTGGGGCCTTTGACGGCGGTATGATTGCCTGCGCCAAATCCTTCAAAATTCGCTTGTGTCGATAATATGTCGCGCGGGAGATGCCAACGAATTTAGCGCATTTTGCTACGCAGACACCCTCCGCGCGCAAATCTTCCCACTGGCGAACCTGACCTTCGTATTTGATACGGTAAACGTCCAAACATTCTTGTGTCCGCGCCCAAGCATAAAGTTTATAAACGTTCTTGTGTAGTCCGATGATTTGCATATTGGCCTCGTGAGCTGATTTCTTTCAATTCTCAGTATCCGAGGCCGCCTAAATCTTGGCAACAAAAAATAGTCTCACATCTATCTGAACTTATTCACCCAGCAGTGCGACTAAAACTTAAGATTGGCCAGCCATAATAGCCTCACGGCGTCTCTGGAAAGACGATGGAATTTTCTGTAGCGTGCGGTATTTAGCGACGGTACGGCGGGCTAATTTGACGCCTGCTTTGGCCATGAAATCGACGATAGTATCATCGCTGTAGGGTGCTGTTGGTGGTTCTGTGTCAATTAGCTTCTTGATTTTGAATTTGATTGCAGATGCAGCCTCGACACCATCTTCCGCACCAGATTCAATGCCGACGCTGAACATATCTTTGAGGCGGAAGCTTCCCTGAGGGGTGGTCATAATCAAACCTGACGTGACACGACTGACTGTGCTTTCATGTACATTTATGGCGTCTGCCACATCTCGGAGGACAAGAGGCCGTAAGGCACCCACTCCATGCTCTAGAAAGGCTGTCTGACGTTTGACTATCTCAGCGCCGACAGCCATCGTTGTTGAATTACGCTGCTCAACCGCGCTTTTCAGCCAACGTGCACCGGCAACTCGCTCTTTCAAAAAGTTCTTATCTTCCTCGGTTGACGCTGATTTTAATGCGACTTCGGCGTAGTTGCGATCAATTTGGACGCTGGGCAGTGTGCTGCGATTTAGGTCAATACGCCATCCGTCATTGTTTTTTGTTACAATTAGATCTGGTGCCCGTATCGGGTCGACATCCGTTTCAAATAGTGTGCCTGGTTTTGGGTTAAAGCTGCGCAATAAATTGATCATTGTACGCAACCGATCACTGGATACGCCACATATTTTTTTCAGAGATTTCAAATCACCAGATGCCAGAATGTCGAGATGATCCAGCAATATTGTGAAATGTTCGCTATTGGTTCTATGCGCATTGGCTTGAAGTTGTAGGCATTCTTTAAGGGATCGTGCAAACAGGCCTGCGGGCTCTATTGTCTGCAACTTGCTCAAAACAAGCTCGGCTAATTCGGATGATATGTTTAACATCTTGGCCATTTCCTCAACGGATTGACCCAGCCAACCTGAAGGTTCTAACGATTCTGCATAGACGTATCCAATCATGCGTTCTTTGGGATCAGTCAGCATGCGGTCTATTTCGGCACAGATATGTGCATATAAGGAGGGACCACGCTCTTGAACTGTGGAGGCGATGACATCCCAATCTTGTGTACTCGATGATTTGCTGCTCGTGACGCCAAGATCCAACATGTTGGATTCAAATGTGTTGTCCATTGCCTCTGATGTAATCGGGGTGTCTGGTGCCTCAACACCCAATTGAACGTCGGCGCTGTCGGGAACAGCTGCGGTATGTTCAACTGTTGGCTCTGGCTTGTCGGCTTTGGTGTCATTTGCAGAAGAGTTAACCATATCTAGAAATGGGTTTTCTAAAGATTGATCTTCTATGAATTGTTCGAGTTCAAAATTATTCATTTGAAGAAGCTTTATTGCCTGCTGCAATTGGGCAGTGATGACCAGTGATTGCTTTTGTCGGATGGCTTGTGATGCTGTAAATCTCATATCATCTTCTCCTTGGGTGGATTAAAGCGATAATAACTCTAATACCAAGTATTGAATTTGACGTTAGCGTTACGGAAAATTGACAAGGAGTGGTTGTTCTCATAAAAAACAGTGTGTTGATTATATTTTAGGCCGTCAAATTGATGACGGCTATGTTGATTTAAGTGATTTTTTTGCAAAAATTAACTTTTAATTTGAGCTAATTCTTAATCATTTACGAGTAATTTAAAGCTTTAACTAAACTTTCTCAGATCTTGTCGTTTCCATACTCATACGCCATTAGCCTAATCCGCAATCGCTCTACACGATGTTGATTACGAAGCGTGACTGGCATTGAACCGAAGGGAGACAGGTTATGACTGTTATCAATACCAACATAGCGTCTATAAACGCTCAATACAATTTGAATAAAGTAAATAAGCAGATGGAAACTGCGATGGAGCAGCTTTCCTCAGGTAAGCGGATTAACGCAGCATCTGACGACGCGGCAGGTTTAAGCATCGCGACCCGCATGGAAAGCCAAGTGCGTGGCCTGCAGCAATCTATCAACAACGCCAAAGATGGCATCTCCTTAGTATCATCAGTCGAGGGTGCGCTTCAAGAGAGCACTAACATCATGCAGCGTATGTATGAGCTTTCAGTGCAAGCGTCTAACTCGACTTATACAGCAACGGACCGCGAAGCTCTGCAATCTGAAATTTCTCAGCTTCAAACTGAACTTGATAGAATTTCCAGTGACACTGAATTTAATGGTCAAAAGATCCTTGATGGCTCTTTCTCCGCAAAAACTCTTTCAATTGGTTTCACAACTCAGGGCAGTATTTCACTTGACATTGCCGATCACTCTTCCGGCGCGCTCAGCGCTGACGGCACAACAGACGCCACGGCCTCTTTAATGAGCTCTGTATCAAACATCGCGCTTGGTGCTGACACGCAATCGGCAACATCTTCTACTTCTCAAATTGCTGTTGTAAAAGCCAACACACAGGCTGCCACTATTAGTCAGAGCCAGTTCAACATTGGTCAAGATGCCACACAGGCACTGTCATCAACAACTACGGTAGATAATGTTTCTGCTAGTGCAGTTGCCGAAACGTTCACAGTTAAAGAGGCTGGTATTGCAACTGTAACTACTACAACGCAGGGTTATGGTGGTACTGTAGCCTTAGCAGGTGCTGTTTTAACCGTTGCTGGTTCTGGTTTTGAAATTGGTGCTACTGTAAACTGGACCGACACTTCTGCTGAAACTTACACAATCGGCGCGGAAGATATAAAAGCAACTACTGCTTTGACGGTGGCGAGCATTGCTGCAAACATTGCCGCTCAAGTTAATACACAAGTCGCCAATGGAACTTATGCAGGTGCAGGGATTACAGGTGCTACGTCTGCGCTTGGAGTAGTGACCTTCAATGCCTCACCCAGCGCTGCAACTACACTTAATTCTGCTGCGGCAGCGGCCGCAACGGGCGTTGAAGTGGTTACGTTCACTGGTGACTTTGATGAGGGTGATGTCGTCACACTCTACGGGCGTAGTGCAACTCAAAAAGAGAACTCGGTTTCCTACACAGTCACGGCTGCTGATGCTGCACTAGGTACTGCCGCATTGCGGCAGGCCGCAGTAGCAACTGGGATTACAGCAGCTGTTAACGGCACCACAACTGGTCATTTTGAAGGTGTTACTGGTGGTGCTACCGATGCTGTAGCTGCCACAAACGCGGTCACAATCACGAACACTGTTGCTACTTCTGGTGACTCAGCTTGGAGAACCCAGGTTGATACCGCAGATGGTCGCCAAGCGTTTGTAACTGCGGGTACTCAGGACACTGAAATTGCCTACGTCGATGCTGCGAACAGCGCGACTGGCGTAGACAGCATCGTAGCTAAAACGGCTTTCAGCTTGAGTGGGCAAGTTCAACAAGGTGATATTATCTCTGTAACGTTTGCAGGGGCTGCAGTTGCTCACACTGTCGACGTTGATGATCTTGACAACAATGCGACTACGACAAAAAGCAATGCAATCGACTCCTTTATTGCAGCCTTCAATGCTGCAGATGCTGGGGCTCGCTCGGATACAACTGGCGGTGTAGTTACAGCAAGTCGTGAAGGTGATGGGACTATTCTGTTTACCGCCTCGGTTGCTTCGGCCACAGACCTGGCTCCAAACGTAGCCTACACAAATACAGCGCGTGTTGCTGCGACCATAACTGGACCGACTGGTGTTGCTGCAAATGGTGCTGTTGCGGCGACATCCACTTCAACTATCGCGAATACTGGTTTAGAAGTGGGCGATAAGTTCAGTATGACTACAACTGGTAGCCTGGGCAGTGCCATCGAGTACACCGTTATAGCAGATGATATCGGCTCTGATGGTGACGCGACGCTCGAGAATGTTCGTGCCAAAATGATTGCAGCATTTAACGCTGCTGCTGACACAGCGGATATTACAAGCAACACTTCAGGTCTTGTGTCCGCCTCCGCTGGTGTCGCTGACGGTGCTATTGTCTTCTCTGGCACAGATACAACGAATGCTCTCGCATTGGTTGTCACTGTAGCTGAGACAAACGCCACGAGCACTTTGGCTGATGGAACTCAAGTTGTGGCAACAGAGGTGACGCGTGCGACTAACAATGCAGGCAGTGCAACTGGAACCTATGAAGAAGACAATGCTATAGCAACTGCATCAAGCAAGATGGTCAAATTTGACCCTGATGGTATTGGCGCAGCAGCTGATAACATGGAAGTAGGTGATACGATTTCCATTACGGTGGGTGACACAACAGTCTCCTATGTTGTAGAAACCGGCAAGAACACTGTAGGGTTTATTGCAGCAGAGCTTGCAGACTTGGTAAACGACACTGATGGCCAGGGAACAGGGATTTCAACAGCTGCTGCGGGAACTATTGTAGCTTCAGCGAGTGCTGGTGAGTTAACTTTGACTTCAACAGAAACCGGTGCTGCAAGCGATTTCAGCGTCTCAGTTAGCACATCCAACAGTGCGGCGGTGGCTCAAGTCTCTTCAGTAGAGATGGATGCAGCTCAAGTTTTGGAAGTGGGCGACGAGGTTAATCTTGCTGTTACATTTGCCGCTACTGCGTCAGCAACTGAACAGAACGCCGTTAGTGTGTCGGTTACGCAAGCCATGGTTGATCTTGGCGCAGCAGGCGCAAGAGAAGCTGTACGTGACGCCTTGATCGCTCTAACCGGTGACTTGGAGAACGTTACACTGACTGCAGATGCGAACAATACCGACAAAATCGTGATTGCATCTGATGTAGCCGGTGTCCAGTTTACAGCAGCTATGACCGAGACCGCCGCTACCGCAGTACGTCAACAAGACACGTTGGAGCTTTCCGGTGAAGTTGGAAGAGGTGATGTGTTTACCGTACAAGTCGCCGCCGCTACTGTCACTTTCGCAGTTGACGAAGCAACGGCCGCTCTCAGAACCAACGATGAACGCCTCACAGCAGTGAGGGACGCGCTAGTCGATGCAATCGAAAGTGATGCAACTATTTCCGCACTACTTTCTAGTGTTGTGGCGGATGGCGACGCAGGGCTTGTATTAACTGCTGTGACAGCTGGTACAGCCATCGTCAGCACTTCTTCTACAACTACAAACAATAGCTCGATTGCAGCACAATCTCAGATTGATAACGTTGCTCTCTCTGGCGATGCTGAAGAGGGAGATGTATTCTCGATCTCACTGGATAATGGGTCTTCTATCTCATATACAGTGACAGCTGATGACGCATCAGGTGCGACAGCAGATGACCGTTTGAATGCTGCACGTGATGGCTTGGTTGCTGCGGCTGCCTCTGGTTTGACTGGGGTAACGGCTTCAACCTCTGATAATGCTGGTGAAGTTGTGTTGACATCAAGTCAAGCGGGTGTTGGTTTTGAAACATCAGTTTCGACGGTGAATGCAGGTGACGTAGCTCAGGTTGAAGCAGTTGCCTTTGGGAATGTTGAGGCAGGAGATAGCTTCACACTCACCATTGGTGCTGAAACAGCTAGCTACACAGCCCTCGAGGGTGATGATGCCGCAGCAGTTGCTACCTGGATGTCTGAGAATGCATCATTTACTGGAAAGGCACTCTCAGTATCTGATGGCCAACTTTCAGTGGAAGGTGGGGTAGGTGAAAGCTTCGCGATCACAACAGCTACCACTAACTTCTCCGGAGGAGTTCAATCTGACGAGTTTGCACTAAGTGGAACAGTGGAAACTAACGACGTTTATTCAGCGGTCATTGATGGAACCAGTGTTAGCTACTCCGTACAAGACACTGACACAACCATGGACACGATAGTTGCAAACTTGGTAGCGGCTATTAACTCTTCGTCAGTGGCAGCCACTGTTACGGCTTCTGTCAACGACAACGGTAATCTGGCGCTCACCTCCACACAGGCGGGTCTTGGATATTCAGCGAGTGTTGAAGTATCAGATGTAGGTCGTAGCCGTAACTCAGTTGCTTCGATTGATATCTCTACAGAAGCAGGTGCGACTGCTGCGCTCGAGGTACTAGTCGGTGCAATCGAGCAAGTCGGTGAAACTCGGTCTTCCTTGGGTGCGGTCCAAAACCGTCTGGATCACGCGATTAACAACCTTGGTAATGTGGTTGTTAACACTGAAGCGGCACAGTCTAAGATTGAAGATGCTGACTTTGCTAAAGTGACTGGCGAATTAACTAAGGCGCAGATCATGAGCCAAGCGGCAACAGCAATGCTGGCGCAGGCGAATGCTTCTAAGCAAGGCGTACTAAGCCTGCTTCAAGGTTAAGTTGGGCGCAAGCTCAAGAAATCTGTCCTGAACCTGCTGCATTTGTAAGCTGGTCAGAAACAGAGAAAAGGCCTCCTTCGGGGGGCCTTTTTATCTTGTGACGACGAAAGACTTAACGTGCTGCAGCACGAAGATGCTATGCCTTTTAACGATTATGTTAGGTCTGATCTTAGAGATGCTAAATGCTCATCTACGTATGTTAGAGCACTAGACACACTGGCTAGCGGGTACCTATACAGTAACAGATTGAGCAAGTTTTTTGCAGAAAAGTTGAGTCTGCGTTACATTTGACAAGCACCTAAGCAAATGAAGTATCTACTAGCCCTCTCCACCATTTTGTCATTGGCCTTTACCCCTTTGGCAGCAGAAAAGGCAGAAAAGGCAGCAAAGCAGATTGAAGCCAAGGAACTTGAGTTAGTTGTTAGCTATGCGAATTCATTATTCTCAGAAGACTGCAACGAATTCAAAGATGCATTCTCTTATGTGCAATTCAATAAAAAATATCAAATAGATGATTACTAGATCTATGAGATCCTATGCAGAGCAGCAGCATATAATGGGTTTTCAAGGTGGTTTAAGCAATCCAGTGATGGATCTTTTACTCCAGTCTATTTTCCAATGCCGAACCTCGAGAAAAACTCCTCAGGTCAATTCATCATTGCAGGATTTAGAGATGAGAATGAGTTGATTAATCCTGAATTTGATTACCAATCCCAAACAGTCATTTCTGTCAACAACTGGATAGGATCTGGAGAAGCCTCTGAGAGGACTGAGTGGGGGTTTCAGGATGGTTCTTTTGTGTTCTCAAAGTATCTGGTGGATGAGACATACGATGGTAAAGTGAACCCAATATTAGTTGAAGAAGAGTAGACGATTAGGTGTAAACTACTTCAGAATGAAACAATGAAGTTGATCGCCTTTGGTCAATATAGTAAATTGATTTAATTTACTTTATCTCGTTACTCTCATTGCTAGGTATTAGACTGGGAGTTCTCTTAGAACCTATGGGGGGTGCTGAAACTATCCCGACCTATACCTAGATAATTGATTGTAATTGTCTTCTTTAATGGTCTTTGCTGTAGATATTCATGACCATGGTCTTACTTTAGGTTCTCTCTATTTGTGGGAGGACGCTTTTAATCAACCACACCATCATATGGCTCAGGGACCCTGTTATAGACCACCAACTTGACGTCTGACTTCCAAAACCTTTTGCAGTAGTTGGATGCTGCCTGAGCAATAGTGCAGTATGCTCTGCTTCGTTTTGGAAATAGGTGTGGATCAGTGTAAGGATTTGGGTGCAATAGAACGTAGTTTGATAGGATATCTTGGAGCTGTCGGTCTTCGCCAAGCCTTGCGTAATCTATCAGATCCTTCATGAACCCTAGTCGTTGATTTGGTGGGATCCCATATAGCTCTTCAGCCAATCTCATGGCCCTGTCAAAGAACTCTCTGTTCTCCCGCCTCTTTGTTGCGCTGCTGAAGGAGTTCCTGGTTGGTTCAGAGTACCGCTTTCTACAATTTGAATTACAAAAGACTTTATTTGGTCTGCCTATAACAGGTGACTTGCACTGTGGGCACAGACGTTGTGGTTTGCTTTGTGGGGTGACGTTGTCTGACTCAAAAACATCGAAATCAAACCCTTCTCTACCATTGCTCATATCCATTGGCGTTTCCTTTTTAAAATTTTAAGGGATGGCCATGGCTTCGCCGGCAGTCGCAGGTTGTTCGTTCTAAGACAAATTTCCGATGCGTTATGTTGAAATAGTAATCTGTGAAATGCTTGTTGTCTACAACCGAAGTGAATAGCACTCATATTGTGACACCATAATCATTTGCGAT
>Ga0208414_1001535_pt1 | contig 17212 bp, 16 predicted proteins | sample AntAceMetag02UKE_FD_184770 | JGI IMG/M metagenome (GOLD analysis project Ga0208414, IMG submission 184770) | Saline lake microbial communities from Ace Lake, Antarctica - Antarctic Ace Lake Metagenome 02UKE (SPAdes) (version 2) | ecosystem: Environmental > Aquatic > Non-marine Saline and... | reverse complement strand
GGCTGTAGGGTTTGGCACCGCTTGTGTGGTTTTATGCTTGTATTTTTTGCCGCGCATCAAAGGCGCAGTGGTGGCCTTCCAATGGGCCCGTGGCTTGAATGGCTTTGGCAAGGATACCTCTGGCATTGCGGTAAAAACCAACTAAGGTTGGCCCTATGACAGATACACCCATCCGATCCGCATCGACCCTTATAATTTTGCGCAACTTCGCTTCGAGGCCACAGGTGCTTATGGGCCAGCGCGGGTCAAAAGCCGCATTTATGCCAAATAAATTCGTATTTCCGGGCGGTGCAGTGGATACAGCCGACAGCGCCATTCGGCTCGCGCAGCCCTTGACCGATCGATGCCACGCCAATCTACAGCAAGACAGTACGGGCCCCGCGCCCGAAACCCTCGCTGTCGCGGCCATTCGGGAGTTGTGGGAAGAAACTGGCCTCATGCTTGGCGCCTTAGAAGCTTGGCCCGATGCGCCTGAAGACTGGGCAGATTTTGCCAAAGCCGGGTTTCGCCCCTCAGCTGCAAATATGTATTTCTTTTTTCGCGCAATCACTCCCCCGGGCGCACCCCGACGCTTTGATGCGCGATTTTTTCTGGTCAATGCCGATCAGCTATCAGGTGATTTGGACGATTTCTCCAATGCTTCTGATGAATTATCGCATCTGCAATGGGTCTGTTTAGATGAAGTCCGCTCGTTAAACCTGCCGTTTATCACCTCGGTGGTTTTGGGCGAACTGGTAGGAATGACCGAGATTGGCGCGCCAAATTCCGTTCCATTTTTCAAAAACCAAGATGAGGAAAGCTTGTTTCTCAGGCTGCAAGGATTATAGCAGTAAAATCAACAGCACCACAGAGGCGCTTAAGAGCAGAATGCCCAGAGCTTCACTGCGGCGTAATTTCTCGCCAAAGACAAAAACCGATATCGCGAATGACGCCAAGATCTCCACTTGACCCAGCGCTTTAACATAGGCCGCGTTTTGCAAAGCAAAGGCAGTGAACCAAGCCATTGAGCCAAACAGTGACAACAGCCCCACCCAGACAGCCACGCGCCACGCCTGCACCACCGCTTTGATTTGCTGGGGTTCGCGCCATGTCAAAAACAAGGCCATGCCCATAAGCTGCATCAAAATAGCAGCCATAAGCGTGACGCTGGCGCGGGCAAAAACGTCTTCCGCCCAAATATGCAGCGTAGCGCCCCGGTAAAATACCGCGCAGGCGCCAAACAATATTCCGCATGATAGGCCAAGCGCGGTGGCTTTGTTGAAAAACCTTGGGCCTTCAGATCCTGCAACTTGCGGCGTGTCAGACAGCACGATCACCCCCAGTACCCCAATTGAGATGGCCCCAAGTGCAGGCATGCTCACACCCTCTCCCAAAAACAGCAAGCCAAAACCCACCGCCAGCAGCACCTCAATTTTCTTGAACGTGATTCCGACTGTGAAGTTGCGTTGCTGAAACAGGGCAACCACGCACATAGTGGCACTAACTTGGCAGAGGCCTCCGGTGGCGGCAAAGGCCCAGAATGGCCAATCCACCCGCGGCAAGCTATATCCACGCACCAAGGAATAGCCGATGGCCAGCGCGCTGATCAAAGGGGCCGAATATAGGAAACGAGCAAAGGTCGCACCGCCCGTTGAGAGCGTACCTATCCGCAACCGCTTTTGAACCATAAAGCGGAAGGTTTGGGCAAAGGCTGCAAACAGCGTGACTGGGATCCATAACATAACGCAGGCTTAGGCGATTACTTATCCCTAGACCAGAGTGGATGCGGCACCGGATCTTTGCGCCGAAAAAGGTAGTGCCGGAACAGCTGTCCATAATTTTGATAGACATAGCCATGATTTAGCTGCAGGAACTTGTCTTTTTGCGCACGATAGAAAGCCGGCAAAGCATACCATGCAATTTGCGGATTCAAGTGATGCACCGCGTGAAAATTATTGTTTAAAAACAAAAACGCCAACAGTCCACGATCTTCAACAACAGCGGTGCGTGCGCCCACATCTTCATGAGCGCGGTGTTCGGCATAGGTGCGAATTTTCAAAAGGCTCAACCCGCCATATGCCGCGATTAGATAGGCCCAAATTGGAAATTCAGCTTGGATCAGCAATACAACCACCAATGCGCAGGCCGGGACGTGGATCACCCAAGCCCAAAGTACTCTGCGGTCGCCCGCACGAGCTTCATGCCAATCACCCAGCATGAAATAGACTTGCGAGATTAATGCGCCGAGCAACAACCGCCCCGCTAGTGTTCCATTAGCCAAGAATATCCAGCGCCCAAGTCGGGGCATCTTCTCCCATCTGGCCGGGTCTAGATAATTGGTTTCAGGATCATCGTAGGGATCAGTCAGGCAGGCGTCTTGGTGATGAGCTAAATGCATATCGCGAAACCGTCCGAATGGGATTAGGAGGTTTAGCGAAGCTAATACCAAAGCCGCATTCACCCAAGGCCATTTGGTAGGATGACCGTGAATGACCTCATGTTGTAGCGACGATTGCAGGGCAATTGCCAAGGCTAAACCCGGCACAGCAATCCAGAGCGGCAGGAACAGCAAGGCCATCCAAGCCCCATAGCAGCCAAGCAATGCTGCAAGCGTGGGCCATTCGGTGTGCAATTTTGGGCGGGGCGAAGACATCATCTACAATAAGTTATAGGGTTTTGAACACTTGCGATATTTGGAATATTATGTATTTTTATTTACTATAATTTATATAAATCACCAATTGAGATTTTAATGGACAAACAAGACCGCTCAGCCCTCTTTAGAACGCGCCTGCAAACCGCGATGAACCTCAGCGGTGACACGCAGTCGAGCCTGTCGCGGAAGACTGGAGCAGATCGCTCAACCCTGTCACAAATTCTTGTCGGCACCGATGCGCGGCTGCCAAATGCCAATTTGGTGGCGGAATGCGCGCAATCTCTGGGCGTTTCGGCGGATTGGATTCTGGGATTGTCGGACCAGCCTGAGCCCGCCGCACAGGTTTTGGCCCAAGCCATGACAATGGCCGATGCGCCCCGCGCCCTGATTGATGCGCAAATCTTTGCCTGGCACCAAGAGGCTGCCGGATATAAAATCCGCCATGTCCCAGCTGGGTTGCCAGATATGATCAAAATTCATGAGATGCTGGAATGGGAATATGAACCAACCCTTGGTCGCACCATCGGCCAAGCAATTGGCGCATCTGAGGATCGTTTAAACTGGATGAGCAATGCCCAGTCCGACTATGAGATTGCCCTGCCGCTCCATGAACTCTATGCCTTTGCCCGCGCTGAGAGTTATTATCACGACTGTCCCCGTGACATTAGGATCAAACAGCTTGAACATCTCAAAACCTTAGTGCAGCGGCTCTATCCGTCTTTGCGCCTGTCACTCTTCGACGCCCGGCGTGTGTACTCAGCCCCCATCACAATTTTCGGACCATTGCTGGCGGTAATCTATCTGGGGCAAAAATATCTGGTATTTCGGGACCGCGAACGGATCGGCGCTTTGAGTCAGCACTTTGATGGGTTGATCCGGGAAGCACATGTAGGATCGCGCGGCTTGCCGGATTTGATCCAAACTCTCTTGGATGAAATCTCATAAGCCGCACGCCTCGGATTAGACTTTTGGATCAGGATTTTCTGTATGCCCATCCACGGCAATCACCTGCCCCGACACCAAACGTGCGCCCTTGCTACATAAAAACAACGCCATATTGGCGACATCTTCTGCAGTGACCAAACTACGCATAGAGGTGCCCCCAGCATATCCATCGTAAATATGCTGATAGCTGGTGCCTTTGGCTGCTGCTTCACGCTCCATCACCCCCTGCATGCGAGGGCCTTCCACTGCGCCCGGGCAAATTGCATTGGCCCGTACACCTTCAGGGCCCCATTCCATAGCAAGGGTTTTCATCAACCCTATGATGCCCCATTTGGCCGCCGCATAAGGCGCGCGATTTGGAAAGCCATAAAGACCCGCGGTCGAGGAGGTTAGCACGATTGATCCATGCGTGGCTTTCAACATTGGACCACCATATTTCGCCGCCAAAAACGCGCCTTCAAGGTTCACAGAAACGCAGCGTTGCCAGTCTTCGATTTTGATGTCTTCCACCGCTGCAGTTGGACCGGCGATCCCGGCATTGGCGCAAAGAGCATCCAATTCGCCCCATTGCGCGGTTATCTCAGCAAACAACTCGGCCACCTGGGCCTCATTGCTCGCATCGACTTGGCTTTTGCCCCAATGCGCCGGACAAGAGGCCAGACAGTCTGCGTCAACATCCGTAACCCAAACCTCAAAGCCTGCGGCGTCAAAGGCCTGGCCCATCGCGCGCCCAATACCGTTGCCACCCGCGGTGATCAGAACCCGGTTCATTTCTTGCCTACCATACGACCAAGACCTTCGGGACGCGGCAGCACGGAATGAGCCTGCGCAATTCGTCCTAAGATATCTGCAATGTTCTCAGAGGGCAATGTGGCTTTGCGCGTCTCTAGTGAAACGTGGATCAACATATGCTCACCAGTCGCCAGCAAACGGCTGCCTTCAAACATCTGATGGAACAAGTGCATCTTTTTGCCTGCCCCTTCAGCACAATAGGTCTCGATACGGATCACATGGCCTGCGTGCACCTCATCCACATGGCGGATATGGGTTTCGGCGGTAAAATAGCTGCCCCCTGAAGCGATATAATCCGTATTGCAGCCCACAATCTCCATAAAGCGGTCCGTGGCATCGCCAAAGGCCTGCAGGTAACGCGCCTCATTCATATGGCCATTGTAATCTGTCCAATCCAAAGGCACAGCCCGGCGAAGCGTTTCGGTCAGACAGTTCAGATCCAGCGCTACGGCACTTCTGGGCATCTCTGCGCGGGCGTTTAAGAGGTGATCTTGCTCCTTTAACAGTGCACCAGCCCCCCAATCTTGGGTTTTCAACGCCCGCATCATGCCCACCAAATTGTTGTCGCGAATGCGCTCCAACTCACGAATGGAATGCATACCAGACTGTGCATCCGATTGATCCGAGATCATATCCACCAATTCATCGGTGAACTCAGGCACATCCATCAGCTTGGTCCAAGGCCATTGCAACGCGGGGCCAAACTGCGCCATAAAATGCCGCATACCGGCTTCGCCACCGGCCACACGGTAAGTTTCAAACAGACCCATCTGCGCCCAACGAATACCAAAGCCATAGCGAATGGCATTGTCGATTTCCTCAGTGGTAGCGATGCCATCTTTGATCAGCCATAGAGCCTCACGCCAAACAGCCTCCAAAAACCGATCTGCGATATGCGCATCAATTTCTTTGCGCACCCGCAGTGGATACATGCCCATATCACGTAATATACACTCGGCACGTTCAACAATCGTGAGATCGCTTTGATCCGTAGGCACAACCTCAATCAAAGGCAAAAGATAGACAGGGTTGAACGGATGACACACCATGATTTGTTCAGGTCGCGTAGCGCCTGCTTGCAACTCAGAGGGTTTGAAGCCAGAGGTAGATGAGCCCAGCACGGCCGCCGGATCACAATGGGCCTGTAGGGTTTGATAGACCTTCTGTTTGAGGGCCAATTGCTCTGGTACGCTTTCTTGGATCCAAATCGCACCCGCCACGGCTTCCGAGATGGTGGTATGAAAACTTAACTGGCCTTCCTCTGGCAAAGGCGCCTCATAAAGCCCCGGCAAAGAGCGGCGCGCATTGCCTAACACTTCGCCAATTTTACGCTCGGCTTCTGGATCGGGATCAAATACCCGAACATCCCAACCGTTGAGCAAAAACCGAGCAGCCCAACCGCCGCCAATCACACCGCCACCAATAATCGCTGCTATTTGTGTCATTTAATTTATCCTACCATCTTCTAAATCTGATCCCTGCGTCTGTAACAGCAGCGACCGGCCCTTAGCCCCCAATTGGAGCGCGTTTGACCAAGCCCAATTTCTCGCGCACCTCAGCAGGGCCAATCACCCGTGCACCAAGATTTTCAATGATGCTCACTGCGCGGTCTACCAGCTGATAGTTTTCCGCCAAGACTCCCCGATCCAGCATTAAATTATCTTCCAAGCCAACCCGCACATTGCCCCCTGCCAAAACAGAGGCCGCGACCAGAGGCATTTGATGCCGGCCCAAACCAAAGGCGCTGAAGGTCCAGCCGTCAGGCACATTGTTCACCATGGCCATCAAGGTGTTGAGATCATCCGGCGCGCCCCAAGGCACGCCCATACACAGCTGCACCAAAGCATTGGGCTCAAGCACGCCATCAGCCACCAATTGCTTGGCATACCACAGATGCCCAGTATCAAAAGCTTCAATCTCAGGCTTAACGCCCAGCTCTGTCATCATCCGGCCCATCGCGGTTAGAGTGCCCGGCGTGTTAGTCATAACGTAATCGGCTTCGGCAAAATTCATGGTGCCACAATCCAACGTACAGATCTCGGGTCGACATTGAGCAATATGGGCCACCCGTTCGCTGGCCCCAGCCATATCCGTGCCCGCAATGGGCGGCAAAGGGTTCTCTACATCGCCGAATACCATATCCCCGCCCATGCCAGCGGTGAGGTTCAACACCACATCCACCTCAGCATCACGGATCCGGCCAGTCACTTCGCGAAACATCCCAATATCCCGGCTTGGCGCACCAGTTTTCGGGTCGCGCACATGGCAATGCACCACAGCTGCCCCAGAGCGCGCGGCCAATATGGCACTGTCGGCAATTTGCTTTGGGCTGCGCGGTACATGCGGGCTTTTGTCTTGGGTGGCACCAGATCCGGTCACTGCACAGGTGATGAAAACTTCTCGGTTCATTTCTAGGGGCATTGTGATCTCCTCTTTGTCTTGATCAATCTGTGACGGTTGTAAAAACCGATTTGCCTATATACGAATATTTCTTGATGATATCCGCAAAAAATATTTGGCAAAATACCGATGCCCCGCTCCATGTTGGACTTTTGGTCTTAAACGACAGCAATATGCTGTCGCTGGCTGCTGCAGTGGACCCCATGCGTGCCTGCAATCGCCGTGCGGATCGTGTATTGTTTTCATGGCAATTTTTAGCTCAAGGTGGTCAAGAGGTAAGCCTGACCTCCGGCATGGTGCTGCAAACTGAAGACATCAGCGGTTTCATCGGGGATTTGCTAATTTTGGTTGCAGGCTTCGGGCTGGAGCAACACAGCACCCCAGCGCTCACCATCGCTTTGCGCCGCTGCGTGATGGATGGCACCCACCTTTGGGGTGTTGATGGCGGCAGTTGGGTGATGGCGCAGGCAGGCCTATTGGATGGACACCGGGCAACCTGTCACTGGGAAGATGCCGAGGCTTTTGCCCGCCGCTTTTCTGCGGTCAATTTGGTACCAGATCGCTATGCTATAAGCGGGCCCTTTGCCACCACAGGCGGCGCCTCTCCCTGCATTGATTTGATGCTACATCTGATAACCAGCCGCCACGGGCGTGCCCTGTCGGAACGGGTGGCGGCCGCCTTCATCTATGATCCGATCCATGCCGGTGAAGCCCCCCAGCAGATGATTGCCACCACTCGCATTGCCGCCAAGCATCCACGCATTGCCAGAATTCTCAAACAAATGGAAAATTTGATCGACAGCCCACCCACCATCAAAGCCCTTGCGCGCGCCAATGGGATTTCGACACGCAAATTGGAATTGGAATTCAAAGCCGCCACCAGACGAGCACCGGGCACTTATTTTCTGGATCTGCGTTTATCAGAGGCCCGTAGGCGCGCCATTGACAGTGCTCAAAGCGTTCAAGAAATTGCTTTGGCTTGCGGGTTCACCTCACAAGCCAGCTTTGCACGCGCCTTCAGACAGGCCTTTGGGCAATCCGTAACCGCCCTGCGCCGTCAACATTGAGCTTTTAATACGGCATCGGATGGGCACGGTGGGTTTTGCTCAAATCGGCTAAAACCTCTTTCGGCAGGATGATATCCTTGCCGTCCAAGATATGCGCCACCTGGGCCACGTTGGTCGCACCAAAAATGGCGGAGGCCATGAACGGCCGGCCAACGCACCAAGCCAGAGCCATATGAACCGGATCCAGACCATGCTTTTGCGCCACCGCCACATAGGCTGCAGCGGCCTCATGCGCCCTTGCGGTGTTGCGGCCGCCCAGTTCGGGTGAGACGCTCATCCGGCTGCCTTCAGGCACCGCATCGGCGGCATATTTTCCGGTCAAAAGCCCAGTGGCCAGCGGAGAAAAAGACAACAGCCCCACATCTTCATTGGCGCTCAACTCGGCCAAATCGGTATCATACATCCGACACATCAAGGAATATTCATTTTGAATGGATGCTACACGAGGGCCATGCCCCTCTTCAGCAGCACGCACCCACTGCGCCGCGCCCCAAGCACTTTCGTTGGACAGGCCAAAGGCGCGAATACGCCCGCGCTCCACTTCTAAGGCCAAAGCACCCAAGCAATCCTGAATATTCTGAACCGTCTCCGCTTTGTTTTGTTTCGATGGGTCATAGCTCCAATTTTGGCGGAACATATACGATCCCCGATTGGGCCAATGGAATTGATAAAGATCAATTACGTCGGTTTTCAGCCGCTTTAGACTGCCATCAATCGCCTGCGGGATAGAACTGGGGGTGATCGGCGCGCGGTCACGAATATGTTTGATGCCAGCACCGGAATGTTTGGTGGCCACGACAACCTGATCGCGCTTGCCACGGGCCTGAAACCAATTGCCAACAATCTCTTCGCTATCGCCCTGCGTCTCGGCAGTGATTGGGTTAACAGGATACATTTCCGCGGTGTCGAAAATATTAATCCCCGCATCCAGTGCCATATCCATCTGCGCAAAAGCATCCGCCTCGTCGGTCTGGGTGCCATAGGTCATAGTGCCCAAGCAAAGATCAGAGATCATAATGCCGGTTTGGCCCAATTCATTCATTTTCATCTTAAAGTCCTTTTGTTGCGGATAAGATAAGCGAACAATATGCAGCTGCAAGCCAAAAATAGATTGAGAACAAAAGATGAACTAGTTAGACTTTAGAAATGATGTCAGCTGCCCCAACTTTTTCACAACGCAAGCCCACAGCCCCTGCCCCCATGCTGGAACTGTGGCCGGATCTGCGCTTGACCTTGGGGCGCGTGCATGAGGCTTGCGGCCCCAATCGGCGCAGCTTTGCGATGATGATCGCCCAAAAAACCCAAGGTCCAGTGTTTTGGATTGCGCCCCAATGGGCCACAGACAGGCTGCATGCGGATGGAGTACACCCCTTCATCTGCCCCGGCCGTCTGACGTTCCTCACCCCAAAACGCGCCGAAGACATCCTGTGGTGTGTTGAGGAGGTGTTGCGCAGCGGTGCGGTGCCGTTAGTGGTTGTGGATATCCCGAGGTTGCCAGCCCTCACGCCAATCCGCCGCTTGAATTTGGCCGCAGAGACCGGGACGGCTGAGGGGGCATCACCACCGCTCGGGCTACTGCTCACCCCCGGTGATGGCGGCGCACCCGGAGTTGAGAGCCGCTGGCGTCTTGCTGCGGCCGTTCACCAAGGCCTCGGTGAGCAGTGGCATCTTGAACGGATCCGCAGCCGCAGTGATCCCCCACGCAATTGGCAAGTGTCCCGTCAAAACGGGCGCTACACGCTTGGCCCTTTGTCCAAAACAGACGACACCCTATAGCGCAGATCATAGGCTTGCCTGAAAATTTCACCGACACCCATAAATCTCACTTGCCACCACCAAATCCCAAGCAGATGGTTGGCTTATGCGACTCATACTTTCCCTCGCCGCTCTTTTTCTATCGGTCATTCTCTTGCAACTCTCCTCGGGAGGAGTGGGTCCTCTGGATGCGTTGACGGGCTTGGAACAGGGCTTCAGCAAAGGCCAAATCGGGATCTTAGGCTCTTCGCATTTTCTTGGTTTTTTCATCGGGTGTTGGTGGGCTCCGCGGGTTATGGGCAGCGTTGGGCATTCGCGCGCTTTTGCGGTTTTCACCTCAATGGGCGCGATTGGCATGCTGGGTCATACTTTACTAATTGATCCCATAGCTTGGGCAGTGATGCGGGTGGCCTCGGGCCTATGCGTGGCCGGCTGCTATACCGTGATCGAAGCTTGGCTGCAGGCCAAAGCCACCAATGAAAACCGTGGTCGCACGATGGGCGTTTATCGCGTAGTCGACATTTCTGCCTCCCTGGGCGCGCAAATGATGATCGGAGCCTTGGCCACGGTCGAGACCTATCTCGCCTATAACCTTCTTACCCTGTTTTGCTGTGCCTCACTTTTGCCCTTAGCGCTCACCAAAGCCAGCCCACCCATCACCAAAAGCGCGCCGCGTCTGCGCCCACTACTGGCACTCAGCCGATCCCCCTTGGCCGTTTCGGCTGTGGTTGTGACCGGCCTGACTTCTGCAGCTTACCGGATGGTAGGGCCAATCTATGGCTCAGAGCTAGGGCTCAACGCATCACAGATCGGGCTTTTCTTGGCAGGCTATGTTTTGGGTGGGGCCATCTCGCAATACCCCTCCGGTTGGCTGGCGGATAAATATGACCGCCGCTGGGTGGTGATTGCGTTGTCACTCGCCTCATTGGTCTCCTGTAGCATCTCCTTCTTTGCGACCGGCGTGACCCAAATCATCACAGCCTCCTGCTTGTTTGGCTTTATCACCGTGCCGATTTACTCAATTGCCACCGCCCATGCCCATGACTTTGCCGCCAGCGACGAAAGGGTCGAGCTCTCCGCTGCTTTGTTGTTCTACTTTGCCATTGGCGCCATTGCCTCGCCCATTATCGCAGCCCTTTTGATCCAAGAGTTTGGCGCCGGCTCCTTCTTCGTATTCATTGCGTCGGCGCATTTTTTACTGGCCGTCATCGGTGGGCTGCGCATGTTGCTTGGGGATGTGGCCCTATCTAAGACAGCTTACATATATTCTCCTAGAACATCCTTTTTGGTGGGTCGCCTCACGAAAAGATTGCGCGATCCTGGCTCTTCTTTCAAGCCTTAGGGCTGGGCTTTCCGATGGGGCATGGTTAAATAGAGCTAACTTTATTTGGGCATTGCAATGAAACGTATACTGATCACATCAGCCATTCCTTATATCAACGGGATCAAACACCTTGGAAACCTTGTGGGCAGCCAACTGCCTGCGGATTTGTTCGCACGCTATCATCGGGCGCGCGGTAATGAGGTTTTGTTCCTCTGCGCAACGGATGAGCACGGCACGCCCGCCGAGCTGGCCGCCACTAAAGCCGGCAAGCCAGTGGCCGAGTATTGCGCCAATATGCATGAGGTTCAGGCCAAAATCGCCCAAGGTTTCCGCCTGTCGTTTGACCATTTCGGCCGCAGCTCTTCGCACCAAAACAAGGAGCTGACCCAACATTTTGCAGGCCGTTTGGCTGAGCAAGGGCTGATCAGCGAAGTGGATGAGCAGCAGGTCTACTCGCACACCGATGGCAGGTTTCTGCCAGATCGCTATATCGAGGGAACATGCCCCAATTGCAGCTATGACAAGGCCCGCGGCGATCAATGCGAAAACTGCACAAAGCAGCTAGACCCAACCGATTTGATCAATCCCCGCTCCGCGGTCTCAGGATCCACAGACCTTGAAGTGCGCAACACGCGGCATCTTTATCTGCGCCAATCCTCTCTGCGCGACACTTTGAATGATTGGATATCCAAAAAAACCGACTGGCCAATCCTCACCACCTCAATAGCTAAAAAATGGCTCAACGATGGCGAAGGCCTGCAAGACCGTGGCATCACGCGGGACTTGGATTGGGGCGTGCCCGTGCGCAAAGGCGATGCAGCATGGCCCGGCATGGAAGGCAAAGTCTTCTACGTTTGGTTCGATGCGCCTATTGAATACATCGCCTGCGCCCGTGAATGGGTCGATGCAGGCAAGGGCACCGATTGGGAACGGTGGTGGCGCACGGATAAAGGTGCTGACGATGTCTCATATTATCAATTTATGGGCAAAGATAACGTGCCCTTCCACACCCTCTCCTTCCCCGCCACGATCCTAGGGTCTGGCGAGCCTTGGAAGCTGGTCGATTACATTAAATCCTTCAACTACCTCAACTATGACGGCGGCCAATTCTCCACCAGTCAAGGCCGTGGCATCTTCATGGATCAGGCTTTGGAAATTCTGCCGTCAGATTACTGGCGCTGGTGGCTTCTCAGTCATGCGCCTGAAACCTCTGACAGCGAGTTTACTTGGGTTAATTTCCAAGCTGATGTGAACAAAGACCTTGCCGATGTTCTGGGCAATTTTGTGTCCCGTGTGACCAAATTCTGCCGCTCTAAATTTGGTGAAACCGTGCCCAGCGGTGGCAGCTATGGCACGCGCGAGCAGGCCCTGATTGCCGATCTTCAAATTCGGGTTCAGGCCTATCAAACCCATATGGAAGCGCTGGACGTTCGCAAATCAGCCGCAGAGCTGCGCGCCATTTGGGCCGTCGGCAATGAATATCTACAAGCCGCAGAACCTTGGGCGGTATTTAAAACTAATCCTGAAGCCGCTGCCGCGATTGTGCGCCTGTCGCTGAACTTGATCGCACTCTATGGCCAGCTATCAGCACCCTTCATCCCCGATGCCGCTGATGCCATGCGCGATGCCATGGGCCTGCCAGATCTTCAATGGCCCGAGTCTGTCGTCACCGCTCTCGAGCGCTGCCACGCAGGCGACGCCTTCACTGTGCCCGAAAACCTGTTTGCCAAGATCACTGACGAACAACGCGAAGAGTGGAGCGACCGGTTTTCAGGGATCCGCAGCTGAGGGCTTTATAAAGGTAAACCTCAGAAGATCAGGTGAAAACGGGACAGCGCGCGCAAAAAACACCAGACAGCCCAGTGTCGTCGATTGCGCGCTGGACAAGGCCTGAAAAAACGGCAATATACCCGCTGAACGGAAGATCATAGGTAGTATCACCGATGTAAATTGGTACGCTGTCTGGATTAACCTTCGACCTAGAAATCGAGACCTATACTTGATTTCAAACCACAAGAGGCGGGTTGGTAGAGTGGTTATGCAGCGGATTGCAAATCCGCGTACACCGGTTCGATTCCGGTACCCGCCTCCACAATATCTTGTAGATATTAATCAAAAACCATTCGCAAAAACAACATATAGTCACTATATTTTTGTACACAATTCGTACACAAAATATCGGTGTAGATTTGACGAATCCAATGCTATCGTTTGTGTGAACGAACGGGAGCAGTTTGCAGATGAGCTATGGAGTTAATTCCATACAAATTCACAAAAAACTCAGGCTGGATAAACGTGCTGGCAGTGACAACTGGTATGCCCGTTTAACACTGCCAAATGGCAAACGCCTGGTTAAGACAACCAAGACTGAAGATGTAGAAACCGCCAAAGAAGTGGCACTGAGACTTTATTATGAAGTTGATGCTCGCATTCAAAACAAACTGCCAGCCACTACCCGTAAGTTTGCTGATGTTGCTAAACACGCAGTCAGTCGAATGGAAACAGAAATACGTGAGGGTATGGGCAAGCAGGCGTACAGAGACTACACTCAAGCACTCAACAAATGGCTGATACCCTACTTTGGGGGCACTGACATAGCCAAGCTGGATTTGGCTGCTGTTACCCAGTTCGATGCGTGGCGTACGGCGCAGAGTGGTAAGGTGCCCGCACAAAGTACCATCAACAACCATAACTCAGCACTAAACCGTGTGCTGGACGAAGCAGAACTAAATGGTTGGATAGTAAAGTCACTACGCCCTACCCTGCTCAACAAAGGTACAAAGACACAAAGCAGAGGCAGCTTCAGCGTTGAAGAATATCGTGTAATTTATAGCGCACTGAGAAGCTTTCACAACCAAACACCCAATGAGAAGTCAGCAGCAACACGTGAGACGCTGAGAAATTATGTCTTATTCCTAGCCAATACGGGCATCAGGCATGGCACAGAAGCACTTGGACTGCGTTGGCGTAACATTGAATGGTATCTACGTGACGGTGAACGCTACTTAGCAATCAATGTGGATGGTAAAACCAACAAGCGCACGGCTATAGCACGAGACAGTGTTGTAGACTTTCTGTGGAGGCAGGCTCAGCTAAATCCAAGCATTAGGGCAGAGGATTTTGATGGTTTGATAGCCGCTAAATTGGATGAGCCAGTGTTCGTCACAAGGCTTAGTACGACAGTAACCGTGCATAATCTTAATCGTGCTTTTAATGCACTGCTGGACGAACTAGATTTAAAAACTGGAGCAGATGGCAGAACACGCACGCTGTATAGTTGGCGGCATTTCTACGCTACACAGGACTTGGAGCGTGGCGTGACGACACATGCACTCAGCAGACAGCTGGGCAACAGTACTGAGATGATTGACAGGCATTACAGCAAGTACAGCCCACTTATAAATGCTGAGCTGCACAGTGGGCGAACGAAGAAACACTGATGAGACACCGGTTGTTCAAAACTGCACGGTTTTATGCTGTGTATGGTTTTGGGGGCTTTAGTGTTAGGATTGCCAAATTGTTGGGGGGAATTTTATTTGGCTGTACATCTCGGTTCACGCACCAATTTCAAGCTGAACCGTGCCGCTGCTCTCGCTGAGTGGCGTCAATTATTGAGCGCATAGATTTAGGCTGCACTAGCAATCTGATGCGTGTTCGCATTAGTCTGGCAGCGCTGAGCGGCGTAGGTTCGGCTACCATAGAGTATGACATAAATTCATTTTGCTTTGCTCTGCGATACCAGTAAAGAATAGAGGGTACGTAACTAAGGTTGAGATATGTCTGCGCAAACCATCCAGAAAGCCCAACTTCCGGACGCGATTACGAAGCCCTCGGCTTGGTTGGGGACTGACATGGCACGCAATCCCGATGCCTGGTTTTATCAGCTCACCGTCGAGGATGTGCGCGATCTTGAATCCGCCGCTACCCATTTTCAAAGTCTTGGCATTGATGTTGGTGAGATCAGCAGAGAAACGTTTCCCCTGGCGACATTCGGTGTGCATATCGCCGGCCTCAAGCAAACCCTGCTTTCAGGAGTTGGGCTTGAGGTTCTGCGCGGTTTGCCTATCGAAAACTATTCGCAAGCGTTCTGCGCCACTATCTTTTGCGGCATTGGTGCCCATATCGGCAGTACTCGATCACAAAACGCAGATGGACACATCTTAGGTCACGTGCGTGACATTGGCGCTGATGCGAATGATCCCAATAGTCGCATTTATCAGACCTGCGAACGTCAAACATTTCACACAGACAGTGCAGATGTTGTTGGTTTACTGTGTATTCGCGAAGCGAAGGAAGGTGGGAAATCACTGCTGGTTAGCGCAGAAACGATCTACAATCGGATGAAGCAAGAATGTCCCGATTTGCTTGAAAAACTCTTTGATCCGATTGCAACGGACCGCCGCGGCGAGATCCCGGCTGGGGCCAAGCCTTACATGGAAATCCCAGTGCTGAGTTGGTATAAGGGCAATCTGACCGTTTTCTATCAACGTCAATATATCGAAAGCGCCCAGCGATTTGACGGTGTGACGCGCTTGTCCGCTGAACATGTCGAGGCATTGGATATGTTCGACGCCTTGGCCAATCATCCTGAATTATGTTTTGGCATGCAGTTGCAGCCCGGTGACATGCAGTTTGTTTATAACCATTCGCAGTTGCACGACCGAACTGGTTTCCTCGATTGGCCGAACCCCAACCAGCGGCGTCACTTGATGCGCTTATGGTTGTCGATTGAAGGGGACCGCCCTCTACCCGAGTGCTTCAAGGAACGCTATGGCTCAATTCAAGTCGGGAACCGTGGTGGTATCATAACCAAACATACCGAACTACACGCGCCGCTGGACTGAATAATATAGGCACTTCAATGATCAAGAATCCATTCCAACCTTATTCAGACAAACCAACCACAGTTGACGGCATTTACAGCCAAGCTGAAGTTGGTCTCGCAAATCGAAATAGTGGCATTTTGCTGGAGACATTAGCCCTAGATGTCACCCCTACAGGAGTTCATTATCTACTCAATCACTTTGATGTGCCATTGTTGGATGCTGCAACGCATAGATTAGAATTTTCAGGCTCCTTTAAAGCGCCATTTGAATTATCAATTGCAGACATCATGGCGTTACCTGCGGAGACGATGCCCGTCACTATGGAGTGCGCTGGCAACGGACGCGCGGGTGTGTCACCGCGCTCCCATTCCATGCCTTGGATGTATGAGGCTGTCGGAACTTCCGAGTGGACGGGAACGAAACTTGCGCCCCTCATTGAGCAAGCTTGCCCCGATGATGACGTTGTCGAAATAACATTCACCGGCGCGGATTATGGTTACGACATGGGCGAACCTCACTTCTTTGGGCGCAGCCTGACGCTTGCTCAGATCAAAGAGCTCGATGTTTTGGTTGTCTACGCGATGAACGGTGCACCTTTGCTACCCCAACACGGTGCGCCTTTGCGGATCATTGTTCCGGGTTGGTACGGAATGGCGAGCGTTAAGTGGCTAACACGTATCGAAGCCCTAACCAAACCCTATGATGGCCATCAACAGGTCAAGACCTATCAGTTCAGGACGCACAAAGATGATGTGGGCATACCCATCCAGGAAATTCGCGTGAAATCACTTATGGTTCCGCCAGGTGTTCCCGATTGGTCGACGCGCAAACGTTTTGTACCTTCCGGTGAGGTTGATTTGATAGGGCGTGCGTGGTCGGGCGGTGGCGTTCCGATTGAGATTGTCGAAGTGGAGATAGCCAATGAATGGCGCGCAGCAATACTGTCAGAAATGAAAGATCGCTACGCGTGGCAAAAGTGGACATTCTCTTGGCAGGCCGAACCAGGTGAACATCTGTTGAGATGCCGTGCACGCGATGTGAATGGCAATGTTCAACCTCTTGATCCACCTTGGGATCAAGCTGGTTTCGCCAATAACGCGGCCCAATGTGTCCACGTGTTTGTTAAGTAATTACAAAGAGATTTGCCGCTCAAATTGATACAAAGAACGGCTATGTGACAAAGGAACGAGCCGCAAAGGCTTATGGTTTATGACGGCTCTGTCAGAGTAAACTTGCTTGAGGCGGGCAGGGCTAATTTGTAACCATGCCGAATGACAAAACGTTCCCCATTCCACTACTTTAAAACCAGCCCTGAAGTCATCCGACTTGCAGTAATGATGTACGTTCGATTTCCGCTTTCGCTCCGTAATGTGGAGGACCTTCTTCATGAGCGGGGTGTAGATCTAAGCCATGAAACGGTCCGGTTCTGGTGGAACCGATTCGGGCCAATGTTTGCATCAGAGATTGC
>Ga0208414_1001522_pt1 | contig 17308 bp, 15 predicted proteins | sample AntAceMetag02UKE_FD_184770 | JGI IMG/M metagenome (GOLD analysis project Ga0208414, IMG submission 184770) | Saline lake microbial communities from Ace Lake, Antarctica - Antarctic Ace Lake Metagenome 02UKE (SPAdes) (version 2) | ecosystem: Environmental > Aquatic > Non-marine Saline and... | reverse complement strand
TTAACCGCTGGAGCCTTGGATGGATTGAACAAAGCATAGACAAAGGCATAGCCCGCATAGAGGACAGCCAGCATGATTCCGGGCAAAAGAGCTGCCTGAAACAGCGTGCCCACAGATACAACAGCAGGTTCGCCCAAATAGGTCAAAGCATCGGTACAGCCCGCAGTTCGCGCCCGCACTTCTTGCGCACGAGAATACAGATCGCCCGCCAAAGTACCCAAAAGCACGATGACAATGGATGGTGGAATAATCTGTCCCAAGGTTCCCGAGGCCGCGATGACCCCGGTGGACAACTCTGGAGAGTAGCCATTGCGCAGCATCGTGGGCAGGCTCAGCAAGCCCATGGTCACAACCGTGGCCCCCACAATCCCCGTAGAGGCTGCCAAAAATGCCCCCACGACCACAACAGAGACCGCCAAACCTCCCGGCAGAGGGCCAAACACCCGCGCCATAGTTGTCAGCAAATCATTGGCAATCTTTGAGCGTTCAAGGGTGATGCCCATCAAAACAAACATCAAAACAGCCAGCAATGTCTCAATCGACTGCCCTGCCAGAACCCGCTCGTTGATCCGGTTCACAATGAAAGACACATTGCGATCTAGAGCCACTTCCCAACCTTTTTGAAATACAGGCACCTCGATACGCGGCAATTCGGGGTATCGAAACACGCTAATCGTATCCGCTCGAACGCCCTGGCCCATTAAGGCTCCAAATTCCGCTGATGATTTATCAATAGCTTGATGCAGCAACAGACCGCTGCTGTCCAAAACAGCAATAATCCCAAAAGAGATCACCGCAGCCCCTCCAATGGCAAAGGCCACTGGGAAGCCAGATAGAATTCCACCAAACAGGCAGAGGAAAACGATCAATAGGCCTACTTCGACGCCATCTAATCCAAAAAACATCATCCCTGCCCCTAATGTATTTCTGCGGCCAATTCGGCCACGTCATCGCCGAGAACGTCTCGGTTAAGATATTTACCTTCTGCGGCCTCTCCTTCTTTTCGTTCCAGGTAGGAGCGATAGAAGAAGGCCACGGCTTGCAACATGATCATCACACAGAAAATCACGAGCAAGAGTTTGAATAAGAAATAGGCATTAAAGCCATTGGGCGAAAAGCCTATGGTCTCTACATTCCATTTGAACGCTCGGGATTTTCCATCCACCAAACGTTGCAATGTGTCACTCGCCGAAACCTTAGGCGTCACCAGATGCCGCCAGAGGAAGTACCAAGAATACATATAGGTAAGGATCGCGGCCGGGATCATGAAAAACAGGCTGCCAAACATATCGATGGTCTTTTTGGCGCGATAGCTCACAACTGAATAGACCAGGTCAACCCGCACGTGGCCGCCTTGAACGAACGTATAAGCCGCACAGAGGCAAACTATCAACGCATTGTAAAATTTTAGCTCTTCCGCATACCAGCTGATATCTTTGTCCAAAGCCACGCCCATACCGAAGGTGATCTGCGCTTCAAGAAAAATGCGTTGGATGAACACGATAACAATCTGTTGCAAAACCATTAACAGTCCGGCCCAAGCCGCCAGACGACCGACTGTATTGGCAAACCACTCCAACCCGCGCACCACACCCCATAAGACAGAATTTCGCCATACACCAACGATGGTCAGCAAGAAAAACGCGGCAAGGGCTACAAAAAATAATTCAGCGGAGGCGCCGTAGTAAATGAAGCGCATCACGGCCTTGCCGTTGCTCCAATCCAGCCACTGCATGGGATGGGTGATCGCATACCCAAAATTGTAAAAAGCCATTACAAAACTTTGGAAAAACCAGATAATCCATTCCAACAGTCATCCCCCCTAGAGAATTAGCCCATCCTTATACCCGGATGGTAGGTGCGAAGAAAAAGGGCCCCAGTTCCCCAGAGCCCTTAACTTCAATTTAGCCGTTGGCTAAAACGCGGTTGCGCTGAGACACAAACTCTCCATCAGACTTCAAGAGCCAATCGGAAGATTTTGCCAAGGATGCGTCGAATGAATTGCGGATACGTGCAAACAATTCGTCACCCATGTTTTCGTCCAGAACTTCTTTAGAAGCCGTACCAAATGCATCCCAAACATCATCAGAGAATTGAAGTGTTTGGACACCCTGTGCCTGCAAACGGGACAAGGCGGCGCCGTTGTTGGCCAGCGTTTGTGACAACTGGTAATGCGTAGTGGCCTTAGTCGCATTATCAATAATGGACTTGTGCTGATCAGATAGATCATTCCAGACATCCAAGTTCATGCCCATTGCAAGGCCTGAACCTGGCTCATGGAAACCCGCAGTGTAGTAAATTTTGGCAACTTCTTGGAAGCCAGCGCGTTCATCGGCGAATGGGCCAACCCACTCAAGACCGTCTAAAGCGCCGGAGGACAGCGCTTGATACAGCTCACCGCCTGGGATGTTTTGAACGGATACGCCCAATTTACCCAAAACCTGGCCTCCCAAGCCTGGCATGCGGAACCGCAGACCCGCTAAGTCTTGTGCGGTTTTAATTTCCTTACGGAACCAACCACCAGACTGAGAACCCGAGTTGCCAGCCAAAAACGATTTAAGACCAAAAATTTGACCTAGTTCATCATGCAGGTCCTGGCCACCGTCATGATAATACCAGTTTGTAAGCTCTTGAGCCGTAGCGCCAAAAGGCACAGCCGTGAAAAACGCATAACCCGGGTGTTGGCCCAAAAAATAATAATCAGCTGAGTGATACATATCAGCCTGACCAGAAGTAACAGCGTCAAAAACTTCAAGCGCACCAACCAATTCGCCGGGTGCTTTTTTCTCAATTACCAGATCGCCGCCAGACATGGCATTCACTGCTTCATTGAAATAGGTTGCAGCATCATCCAAAACGGCAAAGCCACGTGGCCATGATGTTACCATCGTAAGAGTTTTAGCGTGTCCGCCTGCAATCGCAGGGGCGGCCAATGATGATGCAGCAGCTGCACCGCCACCAAGGGCAGTTGTCTTCAGAAAAGAACGACGATCCATTAAATTTCCTCCTATAGAATATCAGTAGGCATAGGAATACACCCCCGACAGATCGTTAATAGTGAGAATACAATAGCGAGATAAGCGTACCCCACAATACCCATGACTACTTAGAAATACGATTTTTGCGCAGTTTTAGGTGACCTCAGTCAAAAATAATGTCATCTTTACTCAACTTATCGCCCTAAAAAGAGATTGATGATGATGCGACTCTCACAGCTTTTCAAACTGGATTATGGCCGAAAGCTTTTCTTACTAGCAACCCTACCACTGATTTTTGCAGTGGCTGCGATCTCAATCGTTGTGACCAATCAATCTAACGCCTCGCTGAAACAGAAATTTATGCGCTCGAGACACAGTTGATTGAGGCCAAAAAGGCGGAATTGCATAACTATGTCACCCTCGCAAAGAACGCGTTTTTCTCGATCTATGGCGGAGCGGCACCGGATGACGAAGAGGCAAAGCTCCGTGTGACCCAAATTTTGGCGGCTATGATTTACGGAGATGAGGGATTCTATTTCGTCTACGATTATGACGGCAACAATATAGTTTCCCCACGTCAAACCAACCTGATCAATCAAAATTGGTCAGGCCAAGTGGATTCAAACGGCGTGCCCATTACCGATGAGTTGATCCGCATCGCACGCTCGGGGGCTGGCTATCATTCCTACATATGGGCCAAACCCTCGACTGGAGAGCCCGCGGAGATGGTGACCTACGTGACAGGAATGCAAAATTGGCGTTGGGCACTTGGCACCGGTGTGTTTATCGATGATGTGCTGTTAACCGTCGCCAACACCCGCACCGAAGTTGAGACCCGCATCGCGCGCACCTTTGTGCAAATCGCCATCATAACCTTCTTGGCCTTATTTTTGGTGTTTATATCTGGCTACTTCATCACCGTCCGTGAACGACGCTTGGCAGATGCCAGACAAAAAGCGCTCACCGCACGCATTGTGAACACCCAAGAGGAAGAACGGGGGCGCGTCGCCCGCGAGCTGCATGACAGTATCAGTCAAATCTTAGTTGGTGTTAGCTATGCCTTGGACTTGGCTCGACGCCGGTTTCGCAACGGAGATGATCATGCGGGCGAAACCTTAGACAAAGGCATCGGCAGCCTCGCTGGCGCCATCCAAGAGGTGCGCCGCATCAGCCGCAATTTGCGCCCTAGCATGCTGGATGATCTTGGGCTTGGTCCTTCGGTCAAAACCCTGATTGATGAATTTTCACAAAGAACGGGCACGCAAAGCCGATTTGAAACTGTGGTGTTTCGCAATAGGCTCGACAATGACAGCAAGATTGCGCTATACCGCGTCGCCCAAGAAGCGTTCACCAATATTGAACGCCATGCTAATGCAAATTTGGTGACTGTCAAACTCAAAGGCACCCGGGGCGGCGCCTTAATGAAAATCATTGATGATGGAGAAGGCTTCGTGATGAGCAGCTCAGGCAGCAGTTCCGGATTGGGCCTGCGGAACATGCAAGAACGGATCGAGCAATTGGGCGGGACTCTGACCATTACCTCCGGACGCCAAGGCACAAAAATATCCGCATTGGTGCCTTTGTCACATATCTTGAGTCCACAATCCTCTGCAAAGGAAGACTAATGAAACAGACGCGCGTCATGATCGTTGATAACCACCCGATGGTGGCCGAAGGCATCCAATCCATTCTGGAGACCTATGATGACCTAAACATTGTTGCCTGTCTCACCACCGGAGAGGATGCCTTACAACATCTCGAGGCCTCATTGCCTGATGTGGTTTTGATGGACCTAAACATGCCCGGCATGGGCGGGCTGACTGCGACCGAGCTGGTATTAGAACGTGCGCTGAGCACTCGAGTCCTAATCCTCTCCATGCATGACAGCCCTGAATATATCGCAACCGCCATGAACCACGGGGCCAGTGGATATATTTTAAAAGATGTGCCAACCGATGAGATCAAAATTGCAATTGATACTGCGATGATGGGCGAGCAATACCTGTGCACCGGCTCACAAGCTGCACTTGGCAAACAAGGCACAGGCCCACAGTCAGCACTTACAGGCCGTGAGCAAATGATTTTGCTCGAGTTGGCGCAGGGCAAATCGAACAAGGATGTTGCCCTGCTGTACAGTATTTCGGTGCGCACAGTGGAAACCCATCGCAAGAACATTAAACGCAAATTGGGGATCACCTCAACAGCAGGCCTCACCCGCTATGCGATGGAACATGGCGTTTTGCAGGGCACAAGCAGCCGATAAATTGCATTTATTACTTGCAGGAGGGCTTTTCTGAAATAAAAAATCTCAAAACGGGCACTTTTTGTCAGAAAATTTACAAAACTCGGTTGACGCCCCTGTTTTGGCCTCATAAGTTCAGGGCAGAATAAGGAAATCGATGCATGACACCTATCCTAATCACTGTAGTCGTGCGGCAAAGGGGCCGCTGCTGGTACTGAACTTCAGTCCCTGCCCTGCCCTTTGCCCCCGCAAACCGGGGGCTTTTTTATGCCAAGAATGAAAGAGAATGAATATGACCCAAACAATGTCCGGCGCAAAAATGGTTGTTCAAGCCTTGATCGATCAAGGTGTTGATACGGTATTTGGCTATCCAGGCGGCGCGGTGCTTCCAATCTATGACGAAATTTTTCAACAAAACAGCATCCGTCACTTTTTGGTGCGCCACGAGCAAGGGGCCGTGCATGCAGCGGAAGGCTATGCCCGCTCTACCGGCAAACCCGGCGTTGTGCTTGTCACCTCAGGTCCCGGCGCCACCAATGCGGTGACCGGTCTTACAGATGCGTTGATGGACAGTATTCCAATCGTTGTGCTTACAGGACAGGTTCCAACCTTCATGATCGGCTCAGACGCCTTCCAAGAAGCTGATACCGTGGGCATTACCCGGCCCTGCACCAAGCACAATTGGCTGGTGAAAGACACAAATGAACTGGCCGCGACCCTGCACACTGCTTTTCACGTGGCCACGGCTGGTCGCCCCGGCCCGGTTTTGGTAGATATTCCGAAAGACGTCCAATTCGCTGATGGCAGCTATGAAGGTCCGGCTAAAATGAAGTCCCATTATCAGCCGCAAGTGAAAGGCGATCTGGACGCGATCACCCAATTGGTGGAAGCGATGGAAACCGCCAAAAAACCAATTTTTTATACCGGCGGCGGCGTGATCAATTCCGGCCCTGTGGCCAGCCAATTGCTACGCGAATTGGTGGCGACGACGAATTTCCCGATAACCTCAACGCTGATGGGCCTTGGCTCATACCCTGCCAAAGGTGACAACTGGTTGGGTATGTTGGGGATGCACGGGCTTTATGAGGCTAATATGGCGATGCATGATTGTGATTTGATGATCAACATCGGCGCAAGGTTTGACGATCGCATTACCGGCCGTCTTGATGCATTCAGCCCAGACTCCATCAAAGCCCATATCGACATTGATAAATCATCCATCAACAAGGTCATCCGCGTGGATATTCCGATTGTGGGCGATGTGGCACATGTGTTGGAAGATATTCTGAAAGTGTGGAAGGCCCGCGGCCGCAAAACCAATTCTGAAGGTGTTAAAGAATGGTGGTCTGAAATTGACGCTTGGCGCAAAATTCGCTGCTTGGATTACAAACCTGGTACCAAAACCATCAAACCGCAATATGCGCTGGAGCGGCTCGAAGCTCTCACTAAGGACCATGATCGTTATATCACAACGGAAGTGGGACAGCATCAGATGTGGGCGGCGCAGTATTTGGGGTTTAACGACCCCAATCGCTGGATGACCTCTGGCGGCTTGGGGACCATGGGTTATGGCTTTCCCGCCTCCATTGGCGTACAAGTGGCTCATCCAGACAGTTTGGTGATCAACGTGGCCGGTGAGGCCAGCTGGTTGATGAACATGCAAGAGATGGGCACGGCCATGCAATATGGTCTGCCGGTCAAGCAATTCATCCTCAACAACGAACGCCTCGGCATGGTGCGCCAGTGGCAAGAGTTACTGCACGGTGAACGCTATTCACAAAGCTGGTCCGAGTCCTTGCCCGACTTTGTAAAATTGGCAGAAGCTTTCGGCGCCAAGGGCATTCTTTGCTCTGATCCGGCGGATCTTGACGATGCCATTATCGAGATGCTGGCTTATGACGGTCCAGTTATCTTTGACTGTTTGGTTGAGAAGCATGAAAACTGCTTCCCGATGATCCCATCAGGCAAGGCGCATAATGAGATGCTGTTGGGAGATTTTGCCATTAAAGGCGCCATCGACGCTGCCGGCTCGGTTTTGGTATAGGGAGAGATGACATGAATGCTTTAAACATCACCAAAGGATCTTCTTCGAATTCCGCCTATAATCTGCGTTCTGGCCATGAAGATGTGATCGAACGCCACACGCTGGCGGTGCTTGTGGCCAATGAGCCCGGCGTTTTGGCTCGGGTCATCGGCCTGTTCTCTGGCCGTGGGTACAATATAGAAAGCCTCACCGTGGCTGAGGTTGACCATGCAGGTCACACCAGCCGCATCACCATTGTTACCACAGGCACACCGCAAATCATCGAACAGATCAAAGCCCAGCTAGGCCGGATAATTCCGGTCTATGACGTGCATGATCTCACCGTTGAAGGCCCTTCTGTTGAGCGTGAATTGTCGCTCTTCAAGGTCAGTAGTAAAGGCGAAAAGCGAGTGGAAGCGCTGCGCTTGGCAGATGTGTTTCGCGCCAATGTGGTCGACAGCACTTTGGATAGCTTCACGTTTGAAGTGGTGGGTAGCCCCGAAAAGATCGATGCTTTTGGCGAATTGATGCGCCCCTTGGGCCTGTCTGAGATGGCTCGAACCGGCGTGGCGGCTCTGTCTCGAGGCTAGGCTACGTTACAATAAAGTGATATTCAGGCTCGCATCTTGATGCGGGCCTTTTTCTATGTAACCGCCGGTAAGAGGTCGCAGTGAGAAAGATTTTGTCGCGATAAGCAAAGTTTGGGCTAAGAATGCGGCGTACCACTAAGTCATAGTGGAGAGCATAATGGCCATAAACCTAACCCCTACCGACATCGATTCAGTCCAACGCCCTGTAGAGATGGCCAATGGACTAGCCAATGCGCATTATATTGATCCGCAGGTCTTTGCCGAGGAATCCGAGGCGGTTTTAAAAGCCACATGGGCCGGTTTGGCCGTGGGCGCTGATGTGCCCAATCCCGGTAATGCCAAACCCATCAGCTTCTTGGGAATCCCCCTGCTGCTGCTGCGCGACCAAGATGGCGATCTCAGGGTCTTTGAAAACATCTGCCGTCACCGCGGCATGCAATTGGTCAGCGAAGCCAAAACCATTGAAGGCGCGATCCGGTGCCCTTATCATTCTTGGTGCTATTCCACCAAAGGCATGTTGGTCAGCACCCCACATGTGGGCGGAGCGGGCCACAACACCCATCCCAGCATTGTGAAAGAAGATCTTGGCCTGAATGAGGTGCGCAGCCATGTTTGGCGCGATGTGGTTTTCATCAACATTTCAGGCACAGCCCCCAAATTTACCGATGTTCATGCCGATCTAATCACGCGTTGGACTGAATTTGACTGCCCCATTTTTCATGGCGGGGACGACAGCAAGTTTGATCTGGAACTGACTGCCAACTACAAATTGGCGGTGGAAAACTATTGTGAGAGCTACCACCTGCCTTGGGTGCATCCCGGACTCAATAGCTACTCGCGGTTAGAAGATCACTATAACATTGTAGAATATGGTAAATTTTCCGGCCAAGGCACTTTAGTTTACCGACAGTTCAAAGCCGAAGACGGCTCTGCTGCCTTTCCAGATTTCCCAAAACTATCCGAGCAGTGGAATGAGGGCGCAGAGTATATCACCGTTTACCCGAACGTCTTGCTGGGGGTGCAGCGCGATCATGCATTCGCGATTGTGCTGGAACCAAAAGCGCATAACAAAACTGTTGAGCATATCCATCTCTACTACGCCTCTGAGACCACAGATGCAAAAAACCGCTCGGTGAACAGTAAGCAGTGGAAAGAGGTATTTGCGGAAGATATTTTTGTGGTGCAAGGCATGCAATCAGGTCGCTATGCCCCCACCTTTGACGGTGGACGGTTTAGCCCTGTGATGGATGAGCCAACCCATTGCTATCACGATTGGGTCGCGCGTAAAATTGCAACCTACCGTGGCTAAAGGCGGCTATCACCTGAATGCCGACATTTTGGCGGCCCATGCGCGCCAGGATCATGCTCTCCTGATAGATTTTTACACACAAGCCGCCGATGTGGCTGAGGACCAAGACGTTGAGTGCTTTTTCCTGACCTATGCGCATATCTTTTCACTCGAGTTGGGTTACCCATGCCAAATCCCCCTACAAGCCCGTTTACGGGCCTACGGGCGGGAATAAGCAACACTCCACTCAAGGTTTAAACAGAAACCGGAGGGCCAAAAGCCCACCAGTTTTGTCGTTCAAGCTCTCTATTCATACCACTCAGTTAGATGCCTGCGGCCTGAACGTCGTAAGAGGCAAGCGAACCGGCCCCTCTAACTCGTATTAGCTGCAGCCAGATGTACCGCCGCAGGTGTTGCACTTCATGCAGGTGCCGTTGCGCACCAAAGTGTAATTACCGCATTCCCCACAAGGATCGCCCTCATAGCCCTGCATTTTTGCCTTGGTGCGATGATCCATCGGAGCCAAAGCCACAGTTGCCACCTCGGGCACCCGATTAGCCAAAGCCACTGCGGCATCAAGCGTTGTATCCAGAGCCAGAGCCCCGTCCGCGATAGCACCCGCCATTTGACCACCTTGATAGACAACAAACTCATGCGGTACCCGGTTGCGGTGATAGCCCGTCGAAACCATCTGCTTTAGCACCTCTATGCCCTTCGCGGCTTTGGCCTCTTCCAGAGCGCGCAAATTGGAAACGCCTTCTTCTTCGCCGCGGCCGATATCATCAAAGGAAGCTCCTTCTGGCTTCACATGTGCCAAATCAGTTCTGTCCAAATAGGACACAGCCAATTCCCGGAAGATGTAATCCAAAATTGAGGTCGCATTCTTGATGCTATCATTGCCCTGAACCATGCCGGCTGGCTCGAATTTAGTGAAGGTGAACGCATCTACAAATTCGTCCAAAGGCACGCCATATTGCAAGCCTACCGAAACTGCGATGGCAAAATTGTTCATCATCGCGCGAAATCCTGCGCCCTCTTTGTGCATATCTATGAATATTTCGCCCAACTGACCATCTTCATATTCACCGGTCCGCAGATAGACCTTATGCCCGCCGACAATGGCTTTTTGGGTGTAGCCACGCCGCCGCTGAGGCATTTTGTCACGGTCTCGGCGGATGATCTCTTTGATCACTATCTTCTCAACGATTTTTTCCGCCAAAACGGTAGCTTTTTCTTGCGCAGAGCCACTGGCCAGAATTTCTTCGGCTTCCTCATCATCTTCCACCAAGGAGGCGGCCAAAGGCTGTGACAATTTAGAACCGTCACGATAAAGTGCGTTGGCTTTGATGCCGAGCGACCAGCTCAATTCATAGGCTTTTTGGCATTCTTCAATAGTGGCATCGTTTGGCATATTGATAGTTTTGGAAATCGCGCCCGAGATGAAGGACTGGGCTGCGGCCATCATATAGATGTGGCTATTCACACTTAGGTAGCGCTTGCCTTTTTTACCACAAGGATTGGCGCAATCAAAGATACTGTAGTGCTCTTGCTTCAGATGCGGCGCACCTTCGAGGGTCATCGTGCCACAAACGTGATTATTGGCAGCTTCAATGTCTTTGCGGTTGAAGCCCAAATGCGTCAACAGATCAAAACTTGGATCCATCAACTTATCGGCAGGAATACCCAGAACAGAAGTGCAGAAATCCGCACCGAGTGTCCATTGGTTGAAAACAAACCGGATGTCAAAGGCTGAGGGCAAAGCAGCCTCAATCTTGTCAATCTCCGCATGACCAAAGCCATGACCAATCAATGAGGTGTGGTTGATGCCCGGTGCATTGCCCATGGAGCCGTGACCAACGGCATAGCCGACAATCTCTTCAATCTCATTGCTGCGATAGCCCTGTTTGGCCAAAGCCGCTGGCACCGAGCGGTTGATGATCTTGAAATACCCACCACCAGCCAGCTTTTTGAACTTAACCAAAGCAAAATCTGGCTCAATGCCCGTGGTGTCGCAATCCATCACCAAACCAATCGTACCGGTCGGCGCAATCACGGTGGATTGAGCATTGCGGTACCCATGCATTTCACCCAATGCGATGGCATTGTCCCAGCTAGATTTTGACAAAGCCACCAAAGTTTGATCGGGGCAATTGGCATGATCCAAAGCTACCGGTTTGATCGCCAAATTTTCGTAGCTGTCGGTTTCACCATAGGCTGCGCGGCGATGATTGCGCATCACGCGCAGCATGCTTTCGGCGTTTTTCTTGTAACCAGGGAATGGACCAAGCTCGCCCGCCATCTCCGCGGATGTAGCATAGGCTACACCGGTCATCACAGATGTCAAAGCCCCACAAAGCGCGCGGCCTTCGTCGCTGTCATAGCCATAGCCCATATTCATCAGCAAACCACCGATATTGGCATAACCAAGACCCAAGGTGCGGAAGTCATAGGAGCGCTGTGCGATCTCTTTGGATGGGAACTGAGCCATCAGCACGCTGATTTCCAAGGTTACCGTCCACAAGCGAGTGGCATGCATATAGTCTTCGGACTGAAACTCTCCGTTTTCATAAAAGGTCAGCAAGTTCATCGAGGCCAAGTTGCAGGCGGTATCGTCTAAGAACATATATTCAGAGCAAGGGTTTGATCCACGGATAGCACCATCAGCCGGGCAGGTGTGCCATGCGTTTACAGTATCATGGTACTGGATGCCCGGATCGGCACAGGCCCAAGCCGCATGACCCACCTGCGCCCAAAGATCTCGCGCCTTCATAGTTTTGTAGACAGCCCCATTTGTTCGGTTGATCAATTCCCAATCCGCGTCTTTTTGAACGGCGTATAGGAAAGCGTCAGTTACTCGGATGGAGTTGTTTGAGTTTTGACCTGAAACGGAACTGTAAGCCTCTGAATCCCAATCAGTATCATAGGTGGGAAATTCAATACTGGTGTGGCCTTGCTTCGCATAGTCCAACACCCGTTTCACATAAGTCTCAGGAATAGAAACTTTCTTCGCGGCTTTGACAGCCTCTTTCAACGCCAGATTTACTTTGGGATCATAGGCATCTTCCGCCGCGCCGTCCCAAGATTTGATAGCGGTAAAAAGAAGATTAAGCTTCTCTTCATGCATCTTGGAGCCTGCAACGATGGAGGCCACTTTCTGCTCTTCAATCACCTTCCAATTTATAAAGTCTTCAATATCAGGATGATCAGCGTCGCAAATAACCATTTTTGCCGCCCGGCGAGTTGTGCCACCGGATTTGATCGCGCCGGCAGCGCGGTCCCCAATTTTCAAAAAACCCATCAGACCGGAGGATTTACCGCCCCCAGACAGAGACTCACCTGAGCCGCGTAGCGATGAAAAATTGGTTCCAGTGCCAGAGCCGTATTTGAACAAGCGTGCTTCGCGCACCCAAAGATCCATAATGCCGCCCTCATTTACCAAATCGTCAGATACCGATTGGATAAAGCAGGCATGCGGCTGTGGGTGCTCATAGCTGCTGTTGGACTTTGTCAGTTTCCCGGTTTTAAAGTCCACATAGTGGTGTCCTTGGGCCGGACCATCTATCCCGTAAAACCAATGTAGCCCCGTATTAAACCATTGTGGTGAGTTTGGTGCGGCGCGTTGGGTTGCAAGCATATAGCGCATTTCGTCGAAGTAGGCGCTCGCATCCTCTTCCGTTGAAAAATAGCCGCCCTTCCAGCCCCAATAAGCCCAAGCACCGGCCAAACGGTCAAAAACTTGCTTGGCGGATGTTTCTCCGCCAAAAGTCGCATCATCAGTTGGCACATGGCGCTGAAGGAAGCTTGGCATGCCCGATTCTTTCACCGTTTTGGTGTCAGAGGGCACTCCGGCTTTGCGAAAATATTTCTGCGCCAAAACGTCAGACGCCACCTGGGACCAAGCCGCAGGCACTTCAAGATCTGCAAGATGGAACACGACGGTGCCATCGGGGTTGCGAACCTCACTGGTGGTTTTTGTAAACTCAATAGAACTGTATGCGTCTTCGTTAGGACTTGTAAAACACCGTTTAATTTTCATTTTTGCCTCATTTCGCCACTTAATACTGCCTAATATACACTAAACTAGGACCAAAATAACTGAACCTTCTGCCGTAACAGCGGCCTCACCGCCTAGTTGGCAATACTACATTTAGTGTATTTCTCTGCCTCAAACACTAATTGACCCTAAATGAAGATTTGGTCAACAAATTTCTATAATTTTTGGTAAAAAAATTTCTTGACGGGAAATTTTCATCGATTAGGGCAAAGCTGCATATATTTTGGGCACGCCCCACAAACAAAAGCCAGAGCCCCTTAACCTTTTGATGGCGTGATTTTTTGACCCAAGGGAACACCGCTTCTAAAAGGAAGATAGTTCATCAAGGGCCAGCAAAATTATGCCAAAAAAGTAAAAGCAGCCCCAAGCTGCAAATACTATAAAATACTAGAAGTAGTGGTCGGGGCGGCGAGATTCGAACTCACGACCCCCTGTACCCAAAACAGGTGCGCTACCAGACTGCGCCACGCCCCGACACTGCGGCTTCTTTAGGCAATTGGATTGGAAATGAAAAGCTCTTTTCACTTGCAGGTGAGGGTTTTCTCATCTTGGGCTAAGCTTGCATGAATTAAAACCGTATCTGGACCTAATTTTAGGGTTTTTGCCAAGCCCGCATTAATCTCTAGAACATATTGAACTGGGCCAGAGCTGCGCAGAGGTGTCAGATCGCCCGGAATTGCGTTTTCATGGAGATCTAGCAATTTTCCCTGAGCAGTAAAATACAATATGTCCAAATAAATAAGGGTATTTTTCATCCAGAATGCCACCTTTTGTGGCGCGTCATAAATAAACAGCATACCGGAAAACTGCCCTATACTGTCAATATACATCAAACCCTGAGCTCGCTCTGCATCATCGTCGGCCAGCTTAACCGCAAACTGAGCAGTGCCCCAACCTCCCGAAAGATGCACGTGATCTTTTGCGCAATCCGCAAGAGCCAGTTCTACACTCGCCACAACACTGATGGCTGAAATCCATATCAATCGCATCATTTGTCGCTTTGCGCCGCCTCCCAGCTCAATACAGGCACAGCCATAAGACCGCGCTCACCTTTTATCACCCCGAGGGCGACGCCTTCTCCAGCAACCAAACCCGAAAGCCCACAGCGATGCAAGACGTCTATATTTGGGAAAATGTCGTCGGACTGGGCAAACCGATTGGCAAGCCCAAAACCTTTATCTTATTAACCCACTTAAACCGCCCCGGTTCTAGGGCTATTTGGGAAACAGCAACCTAATCTATTTCGACAGCATCTCAAATGCCAAAGGCTTTAAACTCAGCCCAAGCGGTGATGCTTAATATTTCAAACGTTTGGATGCCACGTTCAGTTTTATGGGCTCTTACAAAAAATTCAACGCCATCAGCAACAGAGCTTTGGCCATAGTTTTTTAAAACATTGGTATGGAGCAAAATATCCATTTCAGAGCCATCGGATATTACAAATCCAAACCCTTTGCCCGGATCAAACCAATTAACTGTCCCGGTCAGTGTCGGCACATCCCTTTCGGGATTTTGTGCCATCTTAATCCTTTAATCACTTATTAAATTGAAAAAATCTTAAAATTAGGCCCGTATTGATTAGCAACCACACGATCAGGACTCCCGGACGAATAACAATAGTTATTGATAATACCTCATGTATTATTTAACAAAATAAAGTCTTAAGGGTAAAGCCTATCAACTGTCCAATCCGCGTCCTGTGCGCCACGAGTCCAACGAAATCTATCGTGCAAGCGTGCCTCACCATCGGCCCAAAACTCCAGCTCCACAGGGCGAATTCGAACCCCCCCCCAAAAGGCTGGCCTTGTCATCTCATCACCATGTAATGCCTTTAGATTCGCCACACGCTCCATCAAAACAGAGCGTGACTCCAGCACTTTTGACTGATCAGAAGCCACAGCCCCTACCCGCGACAGAGGAGATCTACTCATAAAATACTCATCAGCCAATGGGCCATCCTCACGTTCCACCACACCACGACAGCGGATCTGGCGACGCAAAGATTTCCAATGAATAACAAAGGCAGCCTTGCCAGCCCCAAAGACCTCTTGTGCCTTTTTGCTCTCATAATTGGTATAAAAAACAAAGGCATTTCTCTCTATGGACTTCAGCAGAACGATGCGTGCATTGGGCATACCATTAGAATCAACCGTCGACAGCGCCATGGCATTGGGATCATTCATTTCACCAGCCTCAGCCTCCCCCATCCAACGGCGTGCCAGTGTAAAAGGATCGATGCCTTCGAAAATACCAGTTCTTTTTTCCATGCCGGATGTAGCCTTTCGGTTGATGCGTGATAGGTGTTCGCTTAGACAAAACATAATCTAATTTTCGATGGGGGAAAGTCCAATGGGACTTATGACCGGAAAACGTGGCCTTATAATGGGGCTCGCCAATGACAAATCTATCGCCTGGGGCATCGCAGAAGCGTTGCATGCCGAAGGGGCTGACATTGGGGTGACCTATGTGGGCGACGCCATGAAAAAGCGTGTACTGCCCTTAGCCGCACAAATTGAAGCGTCAATAGTGGTGGAATGCGATGTGGGCGATCCCGCGTCAATAGCGACTCTCATGGCGGAGGCAAAAGACAAATGGGGTCAGATCGACTTCATAGTACATGCTATTGGTTTTTCTGATAAATCAGAGCTACGCGGCCAATATATAAACACCTCTCGCGACAACTTCCTGATGACTCTAGACATTTCGGCCTATTCTTTCACTGCTATTTTGCAAGCCGCTCAAGATCTGTTGGCGCCGGGCGCCTCTTGCTTGACGCTGACCTATTATGGCGCGGAAAAGGTGATGCCTAATTACAATGTCATGGGAGTGGCGAAGGCCGCTTTGGAAGCCTCGGTACGCTATTTGGCCGAAGATCTAGGACGCTACAATATTCGCGTAAATGCCATAAGCGCGGGCACCATTAAAACATTGGCGGCCTCCGGCATCGGAGATTTCCGCGAAATCATGAAATGGAATGAAACCAACAGCCCATTGCGCCGCACTGTAACGCAGGCCGAAGTGGGCAAGTCTGCGCTCTATCTGTTGTCAGATCTCGGATCCGGAGTCACCGGAGAGATCTTGCATGTGGATGCGGGTTATCATGTTATCGGAATGAAAGGTCTTGATCTGCCAGAATAGCTGGGGTCAAAATTAACTTAAGTAAGGAAAAGCTATGTCAGATCTTCTGCCACATGAAAAAGGGTTCCACGTCAGCTGGGATCAATTGCACCGCGACTCGCGGGCTTTGGCGTGGCGGCTGGATGGTAAAGGCCCCGAGGATGGGTCATGGAGGGCAATTGTGGCCATCACGCGCGGCGGCATGGCGCCGGCCATGATCGTGGCCCGCGAACTCGATGTGCGCAATGTAGATACGGTCAGCGTTAAGAGCTATCACCACCAAGATCGCGCTGATGCGGTGATCCTCAAAGCACCAGACGCAGAGTTGATGGGAGATGGCACTGGGATTTTGGTCATTGATGATCTGGTCGACAGCGGCAAAACTCTTGAGCTGGTGCGGGCCAATTATCCAAAAGCGCATTTTGCCACCGTCTATGCCAAGCCCCAAGGTCGCCCCATGGTCGATACATTTATAACTGAAGTTAGCCAAGACACTTGGATTTTCTTCCCTTGGGATATGGCGTTACAATATGTGCAGCCTTATCGTGGAACGGATTGAGCCTAATTTGCAGTCTGAAATCAACAATATACGTCTTGTGAAGGATGATTTGATGAGCCGTAACATCATTATTGATACAGATCCTGGTCAAGACGATGCGGTGGCTATCCTGCTGGCCTTAGCCTCGCCTGAATTAAATGTGCTGGGCCTGACCTGTGTGGCGGGTAATGTGCCTTTGGCCCGTACGAGTCATAACGCCCGGCAGGTCTGTGAATTGGCAGGACGGGCCGATTTGCCTGTATATGCAGGATGCGACAGACCTATGGGCCGGGGATTGGTCACAGCTGAACATGTGCATGGCGACAGCGGCTTGGATGGCGCTGTTTTGCCTGAGCCACAAATGCCGCTGCAATCACAACATGCGGTAGATTTCATCGTTGAAACCCTGCGCCAAGCTCCTGCTAAATCAATCACGCTTTGCTCCCTTGGTCCGCTGACTAATATCGGTACAGCCTTA
>Ga0208414_1001518_pt1 | contig 17374 bp, 13 predicted proteins | sample AntAceMetag02UKE_FD_184770 | JGI IMG/M metagenome (GOLD analysis project Ga0208414, IMG submission 184770) | Saline lake microbial communities from Ace Lake, Antarctica - Antarctic Ace Lake Metagenome 02UKE (SPAdes) (version 2) | ecosystem: Environmental > Aquatic > Non-marine Saline and... | reverse complement strand
AAAATGTTGGACTAAGGGTCCCTCAGCACCCCCTCGCGCTTGCGTTACTTCGCCATTTTCGCCACCTGGGCGGTCACGGGGTGGCGGCGCCAAGTGCAAATCGATACCAGGCAGTATCGCCGACGAATGCCCAAGCGGTGAGATTGGGGCTGCACCAATATTTGGCGCCAACGGACATCATCCTTGATGGAGGCAACTCCGATGTCGGGGTCGAATCCACCATTATTGACTGCACGCGCGGCAGTCCCATCATCCTGAGACCCGGAGCAGTCACGGCCGAGATGATTGAAGAAACTACGGGAATGACCGTTACCACCACACCGGACACAAATCCCCGGGTTCCCGGCTCCCGCCAGCACCACTATTCACCCAAAGCCCAAGTACTGATTGGCGGCGTTTCTATACCAGGGGAAGGTCTCATTGCCGGGGATGACGTCCATACTCCCCCCGGGGTCATCAGGCTTTCCGCACCGGCAACAACCCCAGAGTATGCGCGCACGCTCTATTGGGCTTTGCGGGAGGCGGACCGGCGGGGCCTGATGGTGGTGCGGGTCGTTCCGCCCGGTGGCGGTGGTCTCGCGATAGCGATTCGAGACCGTATCCTGCGTTCGGCAGCGCAGGGTCTGCGCTAACCCCATCTATAGACCCGCAACAACCTGCAGAGGCCGCGAGGTGGGTCTGCTGGTGTCAGCCTGTGGCGGACAATCGCCGTGTGTAGAGGAGCCGGAAAGATAGGAAGTCACCGCGGTTTTTTGCTGGCCAGGAATTTCACTTCCTTGAAGGAACCATCGAGGGTGTTGTGACCTCGGTAGAGGTCGACGTCGGGGGCGCTTCGGGTGGAGGCGACTCGGGCGAGAAATCCGCTGCCCGTTGAGGAGACAGTCCTGGTCGTCGCAATCAAAGAAGATGCCCCTGAGGAAGCGGTGGTGCTCCCCTGTGTAGCGACGTGGAAGCTGTCAAGGACAAAGCCCGCTCGCTGAAGCCGGTGCCGTTAACCCGCAACTACGTTGCTAAGAGTTGTTTCCGGCTTCTCACTGCTGTCCGTCATCAGGAAGGCTCTGAAAAAGCTCAATCTTGGCGTTAATCCACTCTTCTACATTGGCGCATTTCATGACCTTCCCCATCTCCGCCATGGCCTCCAGGTGTGGGTCATCCGCGGTGCGGGCCAACTCAGCAGCATGCTCTTGGCTTGGTGTGACACTTCGTCAAAGGTTGTGCCAGAGAAGACTTTGTCGCATCCTCCGCCGAGCTCTAGACAGCTGATGCTTTTCATGGGGCACAGAAGCGGTTGAGCCCCGCACACACAAGTGGCTGGTTCAGCTGTGCTACGGCTTCACCCCTGCCATGCCTGGTGCGTTACGCGAGCCGGGCAAGGCTGTCGGCGAGCAGTTGGAGATTGAGGCCGGAATTCGGGCTTGCGTCACGCAGAGCGTCGGCCACGATCGACAGGTCTGTGCGGTCTCAGACCAGGTCAGCGGTTGTGCGTCCCTGCGGAGGCGCACGCAGTCCGCGTCAAAGCGTGATGTCCTCCTCCAGCAGGCTGAGCCGACGACAGCGGAGATCGGCGCGTTGTATTTGACGACGGACCGGGGTTGGTGACTTCGGTCCAATTCAGCAGGGGTGCCAATGGCACGCAGCCACGCAGCAGGATGCCCGGAGACCACGACACCGCGGTGGCCGTCGCCGAGGTGGTCACCTGCCAGGCATGCGGGATTAATACTGATTCACGCAGCGCGCGCGTCCGTGAATCAGTCATTCGTGCTCCCTGGCGGATTTCCGTCGCACCTCCATCACGTGGACTAAATTTTGCGCGGGCCAAAAATGGTGAGCGAAATTAAGCGGTTCGAGGGGTCTAACTAGAGACGCGAAGCGAGCGCTGACACCACCGCAGAAGCGTTGTCAGAGAGATTCCCCCGATGCAATGCTCCCCCGACTAAAAAGGCCGTATTCTTCCCGTAGACCGCAATCATGTCGTCAATCCGGTCGAGGGACATACCGCCGGCCGGAGAAATCCATGCCGATTTGAGGTGCCCCAGCTCTTCCCTGGCCGCCTGTGCAATCGAGAGGCACTCTCGTTGGCTGAAGCTAAAGCGACCCCCAAAATTGGGGAAAATCGTAATGTCAGCCCCGGCAATCCGCGCGAGTTGACCAAACACGATTGCGTGGGTGAGTCCCGCCTTTGGGGAATTCACGAGTGAGCCAACCATTGCAGGGTGGGCCATAATCGGCAACGCAATATCGTCGTTTTCGGAAATTGCCCTCATCGTGTCCCAGCCTGCAATTCCCGGCAAGACGAGAAGTGAGGTTGCTCCGAGGGTTTTCGCTTCCAAGGCTCTTTGATGGACTTGATCAGAAGGCAAATTTAGGCTCGGCGCGTAAAGACAATTGCGCCCCGTCTCTCTGTTGGCTCTACCAACCGCATCAGCAACAAATCCAACCCGCTCACGCCACATTGACCATGGCTGGTTGGCGAGTGAGTGGTCGTCCTTAATCGTGTCGAAACCCGACTTTGCAATGAGGTAAGCAGCTTCCGCAAGCTCCTTGGAGGACAGACCCATGGGCTTCAGAGCCGTCGATGCGAGGGGTCGGTTTGGCGCGTCAAAAATTTCGCGAAGACCGTCGAGGCCGAAGCGGGGGCCATTAAATTTGCTGAGGAGCGAATTGGGGAAGTCGACTTTTCGCACCTTGACGCCGGGCAACATCGAAGCGTTTCCCCATAAGACATTCAGCAACGCGGGCATTTCCCCACCGGTCGTGTCCGGGTTATAGGAAATGCTCAGTTCGGTTGCCTCTCCTACCGTTTCACCCACGTGGAGAACTTGTCCCACAACGTTGGACTGAATCCATTCGGGGGCGAGCTCGTTTGGAAACTCAATTGACTGCTCGACCCTGAGTGCTTCCGCCGCGGCATGAGGATCTTGGTCAAACACTGTGTAGTGAACGACGAGTGATTCTGTCATTAGAGTGCTTCCGCTTTGGCGGCGCTGTGAACGTCGACAATCCGAGATTCAGAGAGTTCCGCATCAGAAATGGATAGGGATTCTCCGATAGCGAATTCCACTCGGTTCACAAGCGCTCTTGCGTCAAGTCCCAGCTCTGCCATTAAGTATTTCTGGCTCGCGCCATGAGCGTAAGTGTCCTGCACTCCAATACGAGAAAGCCGCGTTCCGATTGAGTTCTCCGCCATAACCTCTGCTACCGCGGAGCCGAGACCTCCCACAATGCTGTGGTTTTCCATCGTGATGACCGCCTTAGAAACCTTGGACAAGGAGGCGAGGACACGTTCGTCCGTGAAGGGCTTCAGTGTAGAGACATGGAGGTGGTCGATACTGACTCCGCGGGAGGCAATTAAAGGAAGCGCTCGAAGCGCCTCTTCCGTCATGATTCCCGAGGTCAGGAGAGAAATATCTGTTCCCGTCGAGAGCTGGCGGGCTTGGTTGAACACCATGGGCTCATCTTTGGCAAACATTCGAGACACCTCGCCTCGGAGCTGACGAATATAGACGGGGCCGTCGATAGCGTGTGCAATGTCGATAACCGATTCAACTTCTGTAGCGTCTCCGACTTCCAGAACTGTCATATTTGGGATAGCCCGCAGAACGGCGATGTCCTCAATGGGCTGGTGAGTCACTCCCCCTGGGGTCGTGATTCCTGGCAGAAAACCGACGAGTCGCACGGGGAGCGCTGGGTAGGCAATCGCCATTTCCAACTGATCTAGCGGTCTGCGATACAGGAAAACGGAGAAGGTGTGCAACCAGGGCTGGAAGCCTTCTCGCGCTAGACCAGCTGCAACGCCAAGCATGTTTTGCTCGGCCATCCCCATGGAGAAGTAGCGTTCGGGATAGGTGTCGCGCCACTTTCCCACCTCACATGAGTTGGTGAGATCTCCGGTAAGCACGATAACTTGAGGCTTATCGGCGGACCAAGCGATAAAATTTGACTCGTGGGGGCGGGCGACAATTTCATAACTCATTTGGTCATCTCCTCATAAGCGGCTTCATACTGGTTTCTCTCTTGCTCGCTTTTGAAGCGCAAGTAGTGAAGAACGGGATAGCGCTCGTTGAGAATGGGCAGGCCTCGAGCGGGATCTGTGTAGCAAAGAATTGCTAATGGCTTGGAAGACGCTTTGGTTCCTGCCGAAACAATTTGATCGATGTCGTGCCCATCCACATGATGCACATCCCATCCGAAAGCCCGAACTTTATCCGCTAGGGGCTCGATAGAGAGAACATCTTCCATCGGTCCGTCGCATTGTGTCTGGTTAACATCCACGATGATTCGGAGTGTGTCGAGTTTGTAATGGGTGGCGACTTGCAGCGCCTCCCAGGTTTGCCCTTCCTGGAATTCCCCGTCACTCATAAACACCCAGTTGCGCCCGGTTTCTCCCTTCATCCTCCTCGCTAGCGAAAGACCAATTCCTTGCGACAGGGCCTGGCTGAGGGACCCGGTCGTCGACTCGAAGCCCGGAGAGTGTTCAGCTCCAATCATCTCGACCGTGGAACCATCCTTGTTGAACTGGTCTAGAGCGCCCTCTGCAAGGCGACCGGTCTCTATCAGCGCTGTGTATACGACTAGAGCGTAGTGGGCTGGGGAAACAATAAATCGGTCGCGATTCGCCGATGGTTCACCGTGAAAAATGCCGCCGGTAGTTCTATTTACCCCGCCAATTCCCGGTGTGCCCATGAACGGCGAAGGCTGCATCGGATTTGCTAACACCCCAAGATCCAGCATTCCTCCATAAACGCTGCCGAGAATCTCGGCGGCAGAACACGCCTGGCTCATATAGCCGCCGTTATTTTTAAGTGTGTGTTCAAGAACGCGCCGGCGAATACCTGTCGCAATTGACTCAATCTTCTGTATGTCAACATCATCTCGGGTAATCGCCATAACTTCGTTGTCCTCTCGGGCGGTAGGGAGCGACTCGGTCTCGGAGCCTCATCCGAACCAAAGTATACACGGGGATGCACAATTGTTGGTATTCTGAACTAATGTTCACAAGGCGCTCGTTTTGCCACTCTGAGTTCAGGCTGGGCGCTGCCGTCCTAGGCTAGGAGCGCAAGCACCAACAGGGAGAAAAGAATGCTGGGTCGAGTCGCATCGTTGTATTACACCCACGGCATGACCCACCAAAAAATCGCAGACCTTCTGGGGCTTTCCCGGGTGCAGGTAACACGGTTGTTGGCACGAGCACTCAAAGAGGGCATTGTCGAAATTCATGTTCACTCCGATGAGTCGATTTTTCCTGATCTTCAACTGGGCCTCGAATCCGCCTATGATTTGGAGCAGGCGTGGGTGTCTCCTGGGTTCGACGAAGCGGAACAAAACCTCGAGTCTCTAGGTGCTGTCGCAGCTCAATGCCTGATGACAATGCTGAAACCTCAGGATGTTGTCGCTGTCGGGCTTTCGGTCACCATCGAGTACATGATTCCGCATCTTCCTCGGGCGCCAGTTGGTGCAACTTTTGTGCCTGCCCTGGGAAGCAGGCCCAGCGGCGCTGTCAGCGTTAATCCGCATGAAATTGCAAGCGAGTTGGCGGAGCGGCTGGGGAGCCAGACCCGACACCTTCCTGCCCCTTTCCTTATGGCTTCAGAGGCGTCCGCGGAAATGATGAGAGGCGAGCCCGATGTGAAGGCAACGCTCGACCTCGCTCGAAAGGCGACTTTGGGGCTCTATGGTTTGGGCGGTACGGAAAGAGGGTCTGGCCCTCTGATTGAGGCGATAACCCCTTCTGGCGAATTAGAAAAACTTCAGAAAAAGGGCGCAGTCGGAGATATTTCCGGAATCTACTTTGATCGTGACGGGAATTACGTTCCGAGCTCTATCGAAAGAAGAATCATTGGCCTATCACTGAAAGAAATTCTTGCCATCCCTCAAAGAATCATCGTGGCCTGTGGGGACAAGAAACTAGAAGTAATTGCTGCGGCCTGTCGCTCGGGAATTGTGACGCACCTGGTGACCGATCAGAAAACCGCGGGTCAGCTTGTTGAGCTTTCCTGAGCACATTTGTGTTCCTTTTGTTATCAAAACACGTTGGGCACCACCAATCCATGGTGCATACTAAGTTATGAACCCGAACCACGGTAACGGCTGTGAACAATTGTTCACTACAAATTCTCGAAGGCGAGAGGAAGTTTGGCAACGATGTCTCTCACCTTAAACAATGAAACCGGGGAGATCCGTCCGGTGCTGTGGGATCAATCCACGAGTGCCCTCGTGCTTCTGGACCAGACAGTTTTGCCTTTGAGTGAAGTGGAAGTGTCCTGCCAAAACGTGGATGTTTTGGTGGACGCAATTTCTCGGCTTGTTGTTCGGGGGGCTCCCGCTCTAGGGGTCGTCGGCGCATACGGTGTGGCATTGGCCATGATTCAGAGCGAAAAAGAGAGCTGGGATCAGGCCCAATTGGATCGAGCGATTGACTCGATTCGTAACGCGCGACCCACCGCGGTGAACCTAGCCTGGGGTGTTGACCGGGTTAGGCCAGCAGTATCAGACGGCGTCCAGAAGGTCTTGGAGCTGTCTCACCAGTTAGCTCGTGAAGATGAGGCTGCCAATCGTGAACTCTCGCGATTGGGTGCTGACTGGTTGTTAGACAAACTGGGGGACCGCCCGCTGAGAGCCATCACCCATTGCAACACTGGTTCTTTGGCGACATCGAGCTGGGGAACAGGGCTTGGAATCATTCGTGAGCTTCATTCGCGTCATCGCATCGAGATGGTCTACGCGGATGAGACGCGCCCGTTGCTTCAAGGGTCTCGTCTTACTGCGTGGGAGCTGAAGCACACGGGAATTCCCTACAAGGTGCAGGTTGATGGCGCTGCCGCAAGCACAATTCTCCGGGGCATGGTTGATTTTGCGGTCATCGGTGCGGACCGAATTGCCCTTAACGGAGACACCGCCAACAAGATCGGATCCTTAGGAGTGGCCCTAGCATGCGCAGAAGCACAAATCCCCTTTGTCGTTGCAGCCCCATCTTCAACCGTCGACCTTTCCTACGCTAACGGGGAAGGTATCGAGATCGAACTGCGCCCTTCGGAAGAGGTCACACGTCATGGCGGTGTGCAGGTGGCCCCAGAACTAGACCGAGGGTTTAATCCGGCATTTGACGTAACACCTGCCCGCTTTATTAGCGCCGTCGTGACTGAATGCGGCATTGCGGAACCTTCGCACGGCGAATCTGTGGAGAGGTTAGTGCCGTAAATGTCTCATAGTCCATTGGTTGAGGCCCCTGAACTCCACGCGCTGATTGAACGTACCCGCATCATTGGCTCCGATACGTCTCTGGTGGTGTTTGGCGGTGGAAACACTTCTGCGAAAGGTGTTGTGACGCTGCCTGACGGTGTCGACCGCCGGGTGATGTGGATAAAGGCAAGTGGTGGAGACATGGCCACTGCTACTAGCTCAACTTTTGCGCCCTTAGACCTCGACCGGATTGATGAACTTCGCAAACATCAGGACTTATCAGACGAGCAAATGGTCGAGCTGGTCTCCCAGACCAGTTTGTTAGCGGGAGCACCGCGGCCCTCGATTGAAACGCTCCTGCATGGCTTTATGCCCTTCACCCACATTGACCACGTGCATGCTGATGCAATTTGTGCGCTCACGAACCACGCTAGGGGCGAAGCCGTCACCAAAGATGCTTTGGGTGACGAATGGGCCTACGTCGATTGGATGCGAAGTGGCTTCCCCCTCAGCAAAATAGTGGAGAAGCTCGGAGAGTACCGAGGCGTTGTTTTAGCACATCACGGCGTAATCACCTGGGCAGAGACCTCGAACGAGTGCCTGTCCGAAACCCACGCTGTCGTCAAGAAAGCCGAAGAGTACTTAGAGGCGCATGAGAAGAAAGTGCCGTCGGTTTCTATCGCGGCGCCTGAATGGAACGCGGTGATACCCCGCATTCGCGCGGGTCTGGCGCGGGGCTCGCACGTCATTGCGCATGTGGACAATCGTTTCCTGGAAATTGCGAACCGTAGTGATGTTCAGAAGGTGGTTTCGGCTGGTGTGTCTTCTGCAGACCACATGCTGCGAACCCGCCCATTCTCGCTCGCGTTGGCCGACACAAGTCCAGAAGCAATTGACAATGCTTTTGCGGAATACCGGGACACATACGAGGCCTACGTCAAGCGAAACATCGATCTGCTTCCTGAGGGCTACGAGGTCTTCGAGGGTGTACCACGGGTCGTCCTCGTACCCGGAATCGGTGCGGTGACTGCGGGCAAGTCCCTCGCTGAAGCAGAGATGGTGGCGGAAATTGCGCTCCACACTCACCAAGTTGCAGCCCAGGTTGTTGATTGCTTTGGTCAGGGCGAAGCAATGCCTGACTCAGAGATTTTCCGCTTTGAATACTGGCCCATGGAGCTCTACAAGCTCGGTTTGAAGCCACCTCCGCGTGCCTTTGCCGGCAGGGTCTTCATTGTTACCGGAGCAGCAAGCGGAATTGGTCGGGAGATCGCACTCCACCTCGGTCGACTCGGAGCTTGCCTTGTGTTAGCCGACCTGGACCAGAAAGGGCTCGAATCATGCGCATCCGAGCTCAAAGAAAGTCACCGTTGTGACGCGATTAGCATCGTGGGCGATCAAACGCACGAATCGGTTATCCACGACACCGTCACCCAGAGTATTCAGGCTTTCGGCGGAATCGACGGGGTAGTGCTGAATGCAGGTATCGCCGTTGCGGGTCGTTTGACTGAGCTGACTGAGGACGATTGGAATCGCGCCCTAAACGTTAATTTAACCAGTGCCTTTCTTCTCACTCAGGCTGCGATGAAGGTTCTTCTTGACCAAGCAATGGGCGGTTCCTTGGTCTTTATGGCCTCGAAGAATGCTTTTGCTCCTGGTGGGGGGTTTGGTGCGTATTCGATTACGAAGGCAGGCCTCATTCAAATGATGAGAATCGCCGCTATCGAAGGTGGCTCCGCAGGGATTCGCTCAAATGCATTGAATCCAGACGCCATTTTCGATAGTTCTCAGCTCTGGGCGAAAGGGATTCGAGAGGAGCGAGCGGCTGCACATGGAATCGCGCCCGACGAGCTTGAAGACTTTTATGCACAGCGGAATATTCTGCGCCGACACGTCCGGGCATCAGATGTAGCCCACGCAGCCGAGTTTTTACTCTCTGACGTGTCTAGCAGAACCACCGGCGCGGTCATACCTGTTGATGGCGGCGTCGTAGGAGGTTTCCCCCGGTGAATTTCGGGGGAAAGCGAGGACCCGGGCGAACCGACGGGTCTGGCCATCGAGAGAAAGAGAAGAAAATGAAACTGGCAAGAAATAGAGCTGGCCTGTTCACTGCGGGGTTGGGCATCGTTGCCCTAACTCTTGTCGGGTGCACCCAGGCCTCAGATGAGACGGCACCAGCCGAAGAAGAAACGAGCAGTTCCGGAACTGCTGGTACTTCTGAAGTGACGGCTGAAGTACCAGCACCCTTTAGCGACAAGACGGTGAAGATCGCCATTGTCGAGAACAGTGGCGCCGGTGACTACTTCCAACAGTTCCGCAACGGAGCTGTCCAGCAGGCAGACGCAATGGGCATCGAATACGAGATTTATGATGCGCAGGCTGACAACGCCAAGCAGGCCACTGACATGGAGACCGCCATCGGCTCCGGCGTTGATGGAATCATCGTGCGTCACGGAAACAGTGACACGATGTGTGGTCTCATCAACGATGCGCTTGATGCTGGTATCCCGGTCGTGGTTTACGATGTCGAGATCTCGGAATGTGCCCCCCGTGCTATCGAGACCTCGCAGTCTGACTTCGACCTCGCAGAAACTGTCTTGACGCAGATGGCGGCCGACATGGGAGCCGACATCAACGTTGGTTACGTGAACGTGTTTGGTATCGCTCCTCTTGACCGTCGCCACGTAATCTGGGAAGAGTTCAAGACGGCTAACAACTGGAACGAGAAGTTCTTCGTGGGTGAGTTCACCAACTCAGTCGCAACGGACAACGCCCAGCTTGTTGACGCCGCTTTGAAGGCCAACTCCGATGTCACTGCAATCTTTGCTCCCTACGACGAGTTCACCAAGGGTACTGTTTCTGCCATTGAGCAGAACGGTATGGAAGGCACCGTTGCTGCATACGGCATCGACATCTCGAACGCGGACATCGAAGTGATGACCAAGGAGAACAGCCCCTGGAAGGCAACGGCAGCTACCGACCCCAACGCCATTGGGGCTGCGGTGGTTCGCACCATGCTGCTTCACCTCGCAGGTGAGCTGGCCGAAAACGAATACCAGTTCCCCGGTGTTCTTGTTACCCAGGACTTCCTGGTAAGCAACAGCATCACCAACATGAATGATCTGCGCGCATCGCTGCCCGAACTGAGCCTCGGCTCAACAATGGCAGCCGAATGGATACCAGTCGTATCCTTCTAAGGAACAACCGGTCTGTGGGGCTGGCTAAGGCCAGCCCCACAGTTCCCCACAACACGAGGAAGTTCGATGAAGAACAATTCGGTAGAAATGAAGGATATCTCTAAGTCCTTCGACTCCAACATGGTGCTTCGTGGCGTCGACCTGAGCGTCCCGGCCGGAAAAGTTACCGCCCTACTGGGAGCAAACGGAGCTGGTAAGTCGACCCTCATTAAAATTCTTTCGGGCCTTTATCCCGACCACGGTGGTCAAGTATTGGTCAATGGGAAGCCCGTCGTGCTTGAAAGCCCCGCTCGTGCGAAATCTCAAGGTATTCAGACGGTTCATCAGCGTGTCGATGAAGCTGTAGTTCCCGGACTATCGGTCGCGGAGAACCTCCTCTTTGAGAAGATTGCCGCGGGCGCCAAGGGCATGTCAGGGTCGCTCAGAAGCTTGTTGCCGGAAGCGCGCAAAGTTGCGGCAGCGCTAAGCCTGGATTGGTCGGACCGTTTCTTGCGCAAAGACGTCTACGAACTTGATATCGCTGACCAACAGCTCCTCACTCTGGCTCGAGCCGTCGTGGATGAACCCAGTCTATTGGTTCTCGATGAGCCAACTAGCGCGTTGTCGGCGGCAGAAGTAGATACCTTGATGGCTGTGATCCGGCGCCTTCGCGATCAGGGTGTGGGAATTTTGTATGTCAGTCACCGCCTGAGCGAAGTGGATGCGATTGCAGACCATCTTGTGGTTCTTCGAGATGGTGTGATTAGGGGCGAGCAAGACAAGCCCTTCGCTTGGAACGATGCACTCTCTCAGATGCTAGGTGAGGATTCCCGAGGCGAATCTTCAGCCAGTGCTGAGCAGCGAGGCACGGAGGAGCTACTGGCGATTTCGGGACTTAAACTCTTCCCTCGAAGCGAGCCCTTCGATCTTTCGATTCGCTCAGGAGAGGTCACTGGGGTCATTGGTCTTCTGGGATCAGGTAAATCCGAAATCGCAGAAGCAATTTTCGGGGTTTCTAAAATTTCTCCGCGGTCAATGACACTCGACCAGCGTGCCTATAACCCCACCCACCCTGCGAGGGCAATTAAGCGGGGTGTATACCTTGTGCCTGAGGATCGCGCGCGCCTTTCAATGTTTCCAGAGTGGTCTATCTCCCAAACGGTGACCCTCCCGTTTCTTGAAAAAGTGACCAAAGGCATGACAATAAACTTTGCTCAAGAGAAGGAAATGGGCGCAGAGGTAATCGAAAACCTTGGTGTCGTGGCGCAAGGCCCCGAGCAATCTGTTGACTCTCTATCTGGTGGAAACCAACAGAAGGTGATCGTGGGTCGCTGGTTGATGGGTGATCCCAAAATTCTCGTTCTCGATGAGCCATTTCGGGGCGTTGACATCGGTGCTCGAAGAGCGATTTCCCAAAAATCCCGTGACCTCGCAGCCAGTGGCAGAGCAGTGCTTGTATTCACCTCAGAGGTAGACGAATTGTTTGAGGTTGCAGACAGAGTCATCGTTCTCGTTGATGGTGTGCCGCGAATGGACACCTACTTGAGCAAGACCAACAGAGAAGAAATCATGAACACAATGTCGGAGGTGGCATAAATGTCGGAGATTAAACGGAGGGTGCAGGAAAGTCTGCGCGTTCGAATGCAGGAATGGCTCGTTCGGTACGGGTTTATTGCCGTTACTCTCATTTTGTTCACCTGGTTCCTCCTCAGTGAAGAAACTTTCAGGCAGCCAAGCACTCTCTTTTCGATGTTGAAATTTACGTCTGTCGTGGCAATCGTGGGCCTAGGTGTGACTTTCACCATGGTGGTGGGTGGCCTCGACCTTTCGGTAGGTTCCGTTGCGGGGCTGGGAGTTACTGTCTCGGCGATGATGATGGTCATTTATAATCTCACGGGTCTTTTTTCGGGGATTAGCGTTCTTGTAGCGGGTGCTGTTGTGGGAGCAATCAATGCGGTGCTGATTGTTTGGATGAAGATTCCGGACCTACTGGCGACCCTAGGCATGATGTTTATCATCATGGGTCTCAAGCTTCTGCCAGTTGATGGCCAATCTGTGTCGTCGAAGATGATTCTTCGCGACGGTACCGTCGCTCCTGGGAAATTCACTGATGGATTCTTGCAGATTGACCGCGCAATGGTAGGCGTTGTCCCGCTTCCGGTCGTCATCTGGATAGTTTTGACTTTTATCTCCTGGTTCATGCTGACGCGCACACGCTACGGGCGAATCATGTATGCCGTCGGCGCCAACCCGGAGGCCGCGAAACTTTCGGGAATTCGTGTGGAATGGTACCGCGCAAGCGCATATGTCATTTCCGGCATCTTTGCTGCCATTGGAGGGATGATTCTCTCGTCCCGGATTGGTCAGGGAGACATTAGCGCTGGGAATTCACTTCTTCTTGATGCGGTTGCTGTGGCCCTTGTGGGTACTTCCGTACTCGGCATTGGCAAACCAAACGCATGGGGTACCGCACTAGGTGCGTTGCTTATCGGTATCGTCATCACGGGATTAACCATCAAAGGTTTCCCCTACTACGCGCAAGACATTGCTAAAGGTGTGGTGCTTGTGATTGCCTTGACCTTCTCATTCACGCTCTCACGAAAGAAGGCGCGGTTTGTTCCCGCAACATAGGAGGAGAATCTGTGGATTACGAATTTCTTAACCAGGAGAACATTCCCGATTACATCCGGTCAAGGTCTGAACTGACGGGCACTATCAACGCTGATGCCATCACCTCCATCACGGAAGTCGGTGACGGCAACCTTAACTTAGTGTTCATCGTCGAAGATAGTTTAGGTCAATCGGTTGTCCTGAAACAGGCGCTTCCTTATGTGCGATTAGTGGGACCGGGTTGGCCGATGACACCGGAGCGTGGTGCCCGCGAAGCAAACGCCCTTGTGACCCATGCGGCTCTTTCCCCCGGACTGGTTCCTGTCACCTATTTCTTTGATCACGATCGCTATGCGATTGGGATGGAGAATTTGTCTGGATTCAGAGTTTGGAGGGGCGCCCTTATCGAGGGCCTGCGCCATGAGGGCGTCGCCCGGGACATGGGCCGCTACGTCGCAGATGTTGCCTTTGGAACCTCGGTGTTGGGTGTCGATGCCGAAGTACATAAAGGGCTGGTGGCCCAGGCCAGCAACCCGGAACTCTGCAAGATAACTGAGGACCTGGTTTTCGCGGAACCCTACGATGACATCGGCCGAAATGCCGTCTTAGAGACAAACCAGCCAGATGCGGATGAACACTCGAAAGATCCGGACATGATCCGAGCGATGGGCGAAGCTAAATGGATTTTTATGACCCACGCGGAAGCACTGATTCATGGTGATCTGCACACAGGTTCGGTAATGGTTCGCGCTGACCACGGGAACGAAGGGCCTTCAGGGTCCAAAGCCTTCGACAGCGAGTTCGCTTTTTATGGGCCCGTCTCATTCGACATAGGTGCGCTATGGGCCAACTACGCGATTTCAGCTGCCCGCCATGTCGCCCTAGGAAATGAAGAAATGGCCCACTGGTCTCTCGGGCTGGTGGCCCAGACCTGGAACGGTTTTGTGGAACGGCTCAGGGAGCTCTACCCCCAACGAATCGATAGCCGGGTGTGGAAAGACGACCTATTGGAGTCACTTGTCACCCGGTGGAAACAGGAAGCATGGTTGTTTGCGGCGGCAAAAATGAGCCGCAGAATTGTGGGCCTTGCTAAAGCCGCAGACATCGAGACTCTTGAGCCTTCGATTCGTGAGGGAGCAGCAAGAGGGATTCTAAGGTTGTCGAGGCACCTCGCATCACAGAGCTACACGAACACTGACATCGAGAACTTTGTTTCCCTTGCGGAAACGGTTCTTCGGGATAACAGAACCGGCCACTGAGAATGTTGAAGGGTATCGATCCGCTCCTACGCGGCGAGTTATTGCGGGCCCTCGATGAGATGGGACACGGGCAAAAGTTCGCTCTCGTGGACAGAAATTTTCCCGCATTTCAGTCTGGTACCCCTGTGATTGACCTTGGAGAGGTTAACGCCACGAGGGCTACTGAGGCCATCATGGCCGTGTTCCCCCTCGATGCTTTTGTCGACTCCCCACTCGAGAGAATGGGAGCAGACAGCGACCTTTCCGAGGAAAATGAGGCCCAGAGTGGCGTTCGGATAGCGGCGAACAAGAGTGCAGCTAGCCGCTGGGAGTGGAAAGTGATTCCTCGTTTAGAATTTTATGATGCGATTCGGGAGGCGGCTCTTGTTGTGCGCTGTTTAGAGGACGCGCCATACGCATGCTTCCTCTTCCGCAAGGGAGTCATTTGACTCGCGCCGTAGCGCCGCGTAAGAAGGCCGCCCTGAAAGGTGACATAACAGTGGATTTCTTCTAAGCCCCCAAACTAATCCCGCGCTTCTCCAGGACTTTTTGCGCAGTAAGTGAATTACTTGGCTAGAGCCCGGGCCCGGGCCTGACGGCGCTCACTGAAATTCCCCAGTTCTGCTCACTGAAATTCCCCACTCCGGGTCGCTTCCGCACATAAGGGCGGGCCTTCCTCGATGCTGATGGTCTTCAACCACATATCAGCTCGAGAAAGGCCCTGCTCCTATGCTTTCAGAGGAGGACGACGTGGACATCCACGCGCTCAAACGTCAAGGGATGACGATCAGTGAGATCGCCCGCCGCACCAATCACGACCGCAAGACAATCCGCTCCTACCTGGCCGGAGAACGCTCCCCGGGAGTGCGCCAGCGCGCCGACCCGGACTCGTTCGAGATGTTCGTCGCCTATGTGACGGCGAGGCTCACCGAAGATCCGCACCTCTGGGCGGTCACACTGCTCGACGAGCTGCGACCGTTGGGCTTTACCGGCTCCTACCCGACGCTGACCCGTCAGGTTCGCGATAGGAAGTTGCGGCCAGCCTGCACCGCGTGCGCGCATGTGACTAAACGACCGAACGCGATCATCGAGCACCCGCCCGGGGAGGAGACCCAGTTCGACTGGGTCGAGCTGCCCGACGCGCCAGCAGGGTGGGCGTTTCCGACGAAACGCGCCTATGTGCTCGTTGGGTCTCTGGCGCACTCTGGAGTGTGGCGGGCGGTGATCTCCCCGTCGATGGACCTGCCGCATCTACTGGCCGCGATGACTCTGCTGCTGAGCCTGCTCGGAGGGGTGACGAGCGCGTGGCGGTTCGACCGGATGACCACGGTGTTGAAGGCCGGCACGAGTGATCTGACCTCGATGTTCGCGTCGTTCTCCAAGCATCATGCGGTGAGCGTTGTCGCCTGCCGGCCCCGGTCGGGCAACCGCAAAGGGGTGGTCGAGAAGAACAACCACACCGCCGCGCAGCGGTGGTGGCGCAACCTTGCCGACGAGCTCACGCCCGAGCAGGCGCAGCACAGCCTCACTGCCTTCGCGAGGAGCCAAGACGGGCGGCGCCGCGAGGGACGCGACGGGTCCACGACCGCGGCGGCGATGTTCGCAGCGGAACGCCTCGCCCCACTGCCGCCGACCCCGTTCCCCGTCGTGGTGACGGAGGAGCGCACCGCGACCCGGCAGGCGCTGATCGACTGGCGAGGCAACCGCTACTCCGTCCCACCGGAGCTGGCCGCGACCCGCGTCGTCGTCCACCAACGGCTCGGCGCGACGACCATCGACATCGCCACGGTCTCCGGCGTGGTCCTCGCCCGCCACCAGGTCGCCGAGGCGGGGCTCGGGGTCACCATCCGCGACAGCGGACACGTCACCGCGCTGGAGACTATCGCCCTGGCGTCTGCGCCTCCGGGGCGGCCACACCGGAAGAAAGAACGCATCCCGCCCGGGGCCGACGCCCGCCGCGCCGCCGCGGAACTTGCCGGCACCCCCACACCCACCACGACCGTGATCAGCCTGGCCGCATACGAGCAGGCAGCGAAGAACAGGAAAACCCTCCCATGAACACATCCACCACACCCGTGAGCTCCGCAACATCAATGAACGCGGCGACGCCAGCGAGCATCTACCAGCAACTGAAGGGGCACCTGACCGAGTTGAAGCTCGCTGATGCCGCCGAGGCGCTGCCCCGCGTCCTCGACCAGGCCCAGGCCGAGGGCTGGTCCCTCACTCAAACCCTGGAACATTTGCTGGCCGTCGAGGTCACCGCCACCGACGCCCGCCGACTGGCCGGCCGGTTCCGGTTCGCCAACCTCCCCACTGGCGCCACTTTGGACGACTTCGATCTCGATGCCGCCTCCGGCATCGACCGGTCCCTGCTGGCCGAGCTGGGCACCTGCCGGTATCTCGAGACCGCGACGAACGTGTTGCTGATCGGCCCGCCCGGAGTCGGGAAAACCCACATCGCCACGGGCCTTGGCCATGCGGCAGTAGCCGCCGGTTACCGCACCTACTTCACCTCCGCCGCCGATCTCGCAGCCCGCTGCCACCGAGCCGCAATCGAGGGCAAGTGGGGCACCATGATGAGGTTCTTCGCCGGCCCGACGCTACTCGTGATTGACGAACTGGGGTATTTGCCGCTGCCGGCCGAGGCTGCATCGGCGCTGTTCCAAGTCATCAACCAGCGCTACCTCAAGACGTCTATCGTGATCACGACGAATCGGCCCGTCGGGGCCTGGGGCGAGATCCTCGGCGATACCACCGTCGCCGCTGCGATGCTCGACCGGCTCCTCCACCGCTCCGTCGTCGTCACGCTCGACGGAGCCTCCTACCGGCTGCGCAACCACACGGCCGCGTCCGACGAACTACGCCGTGTGACAACCGGCACAAACTTGCGCTAACCTAACCCTGCGACCTGGGGAACTTCGATGAGCAAGACCGGGGAAATTCGCTGAGCGCCGTCAGCGGCGTAGATGAGCCCCTGAGAAGCTGAGTACTGGACAATGTCGAGTATCACAATCGACTATTATCACGAATGTGGATAAGAAAATTTACTGTTTCTGGACCGGTGAAAACGAAGTTCCAGAAATTAGGCAGAAGAGTGTCCAATCTCTTTCGAATTCTGGCCTCGAGGTATGCTTAGTGACATCCCAGACTCTGGAAAACTACGTGCCGGAAGCC
>Ga0208414_1001513_pt1 | contig 17409 bp, 14 predicted proteins | sample AntAceMetag02UKE_FD_184770 | JGI IMG/M metagenome (GOLD analysis project Ga0208414, IMG submission 184770) | Saline lake microbial communities from Ace Lake, Antarctica - Antarctic Ace Lake Metagenome 02UKE (SPAdes) (version 2) | ecosystem: Environmental > Aquatic > Non-marine Saline and... | reverse complement strand
CTCATTTGCTTGAGACGGGTGAGCTGCTACCGGAGCCGGATTTCGCGGAGCGAATCCGCGTGCTGCGACTGCACTTCGAACGCTACGTCGAATTCTACGGCGAGGAACGCGGCGCGAAGTTCTTCCGCAAGGTCGCACCGTGGTATGCGAAGCGGTTCGGCCCCTCCAAGCCATTCAAGCGGGATATTATCAAGATCACGTCGCGCGCGGACTTTGAGCAGGCGGTGACCGACTACGTCGCGTGGCGGGCGAATTTCTGCGATGAGGCCGGGGAGTTACTGCCCAAGTACCAGCCCGACCCGATGGTCGCATCGTTCCTGCGGGAAGAAGATGATCCCGTTTTTCAACGCGAGGCGATCCCGGTGCCCAAGGGCCCGGTGGAGACGTGGTGAGAGGCACGCGGAGCGGTGCCCTCTTTCTTCTTAATCATGCTCTTAATCTTTCTCCCAACAGGCGGCGTAGCGGGTGGGCGATGATGGGCGGCTTCGCCGTCTGAGAAAGAGCTGGGGAGGGACGTCCGACCCACTGAGGACGATGCGGAGATCGTCCCTCCCATTCCGATCTTCACGCTGCTGGCACTAGGGCGTCGTCGGTTACCGTGAATTTCACGGTGTCGCCTTCGGCGATCTCGTTGGCGATTAAGCTGCGGGCTAGGCGGGTTTCGAGTTGGCGTTGGAGGAAACGTTTGAGCGGGCGGGCACCGAAGACCGGATCGTAACCCTTTTCGGCCGCCCAGTTGCGGGCGATGGTATCCAACTCAACCGTGATGTGGCGATCAGCGAGGCGCTGGTTCAAATCGGCGAGCAGGAGATCCACGATGCGGGTGATTTCCTCCAGCGTCAGTGGCTTGAACAGGAGGGTCTCATCTACCCGATTCAGGAACTCGGGGCGGAAGGCCGCGCGAAGTTCGGTCAACACTGCCTCCCGCACGCTTTCGGGAATCTCGTCGCTGGTGACGCCCTCCAACAGATGGCGACTGCCCAAGTTGGACGTCATGATGATGATGGTATTTTTAAAATCGATGGTGCGGCCCTGGCTGTCGGTGATGCGGCCATCGTCGAGCACCTGTAACAGGACGTTAAATACATCGGGATGCGCCTTCTCGATTTCGTCGAAGAGGACGACGGCATAGGGTTTACGGCGCACGGCCTCGGTGAGCTGACCGCCTTCATCGTAACCCACGTAGCCGGGGGGCGCGCCGATCATGCGGGCGACGCTGTGCTTCTCCATGTATTCGGACATGTCGAGGCGCACGATGGCTGCCTCGCTGTCGAACAACGTTTCCGCGAGGGCTTTCGCGAGTTCGGTTTTGCCGACCCCGGTCGGACCGAGGAACAGAAATGAGCCCACGGGGCGACGGGGATCTTTGATGCCAGCGCGCGCACGCAGAATGGCTTCGCTGACGAGCGTGACGGCCTCGTCCTGGCCGATGACCCGTTCGTGGAGGGTATCGCCCAACCGCAGGAGTTTTTCCTTTTCGCCCTCGACCAAACGGGTGACCGGGATGCCACTCCACTTGGACACGATGGCGGCGACCTCCTCGTCGGAGACTTCTTCTTTAAACAACTCGGTATGCGCCGATTCGTTTTCGAGTTTGTTGAGCTCGGCTTCAAGGGTGGGCAGGCGGCCATGGCGCAACTCCGCCAGCTTGTTCAAATCGTAAGCCCGTTCGGCCTGTTCCATTTCGCGACGGACGCCTTCGAGTTTTTCGCGGACTTTCCGCACGCGATCAATGGATGCCTTTTCTTTGTCCCACTTTGCCCGCAGCGCGGTGGCTTGGGAGCGGGTGTCGGTGAGTTCACTTTGCAGCGCAGCCAATCGATCATGGGAGGCTTTATCTTTCTCCAACTTGAGCGCGGCTTCTTCAATTTCGAGCTGGAGGGTTCGCCGGGTAAGCGCGTCGAGTTCTTGCGGCATCGAGTCCATCTCGGTGCGAATCATGGCGCATGCTTCGTCCACCAGATCGATGGCCTTGTCGGGCAGAAAACGATCCGAGATGTAGCGATCCGACAACGTGGCGGCGGCGACCAGCGCGCCGTCTTGGATGCGCACGCCGTGGTGCAGTTCGTAGCGTTCGCGGATACCGCGCAGGATCGAGATGGTGTCCTCCACTGAGGGGGGCAGCACCATCACCGGTTGAAAGCGGCGCTCCAAGGCGGCATCCTTTTCGATGTGCTTGCGGTATTCGTCGAGCGTAGTGGCTCCGATACAGTGCAACTCGCCGCGGGCGAGCATGGGCTTGAGGAGGTTGCCCGCGTCCATGGCGCCTTCGGATTTGCCGGCTCCGACGATGGTATGCAGCTCGTCGATGAAAAGGATGATGCGACCGTCGCTCGCTTTGACTTCCGCCAGCACGGCCTTGAGCCGCTCTTCGAACTCGCCGCGATATTTGGCGCCTGCGACCAGTGAGCCCATGTCGAGCGAGAATAAGGTGCGGTCCTTCAATCCTTCCGGCACATCGCCGCGCACGATGCGTTGGGCAAGCCCTTCGGCGATGGCGGTTTTGCCGACACCGGGTTCACCGATGAGCACAGGGTTGTTTTTGGTTTTGCGCGAAAGGATGCGGATGGTGCGGCGGATCTCATCGTCGCGGCCGATGACCGGGTCGATCTTGCCCTGCTTGGCGAGCTCGACGAGATCCGTGCCGTATTTCTTGAGGGCATTGTAAGTCGCTTCCGGGTTGTCGGTCGTGACGCGTTGGGCGCCGCGCAGTTCTTGCAAAGCTTTGAGGACGCGAGGGCGATCAAGCCCAAACGACTTGAGGAGCTTCGCGAAATTGTCGGGTTTAGCTTCCTCGACGGCGGCCAGAAAGAGATGCTCAGTGGAGACAAACTCATCTTTGAGTTGCTTCGCTTCTTTCTCCGCTTGGGTGAGAATGTTGTTCACCGCTTGGGTGACGTAGATTTTGGACGCATCAACGCTGCCGGTTACCGTCGGGAGCCGTTCTAGCTCACGGAGCACCGCGAGTTGCAAGGCACTCACGGTCAGGTCGAGTTTTTCAATGAGAGCCGGGACGATGCCTTCCTCTTGCCCGATCAGGGCGTGCAGCAGATGCCACGTATCCACTTCGTTGTGGTTACGACGGCGGGCCTCGGCCTGGGCTTCGGTGACGGCCTGGCGCGACATCTGGGTGAGGGTGTTCATATCCATACGAATCACCCTTGCACACTTCGCGCCAATTGGCGCTACGGGGAAACCCGATCTATCGGCGGGTTTTGATCGGGACATTTCGCGCCAAAGTGCGCCGTCACGACGCACCACGCATGTCCCGCTTTTTACGGGTTCATTTCAAACACCTCCACGATCACTACGCCGGGTTCGGCGGGTTGACGCGGGAGAGACTCAAAGGGGCGCACAAAAACGGTGTAGATACCCGGCGGCAATTCGATCACGACGCCAGGTTCGGTCGGAGCCATGTCGGCGGCGCCGACGGCATCCGCGGCGTCAAAAACCGCCTGCTCGGAGAGCTGATCAACGGTGCCTCGGCTCAGTAGCGGGATCCCGTCGCGATTGGTGCCATCGATATCCGCGCTGGGCGGATCCCAGTCGTCGTTCACAAAAATGAGCTGCGCATCGGCGTCGTAAATTTCGATGATCGGATCTGGCATGACCGAAGCCTCGGGTAATCCGTAGTTGGTCAAAGACGGGCCGCGCACGCGGATGAACATGGTTTTGCGTTGGTTCGATGCACCGGGATCGGCGGTAACGACAAACCCAGCCACCATCGGTCGCTCCGTATCAGCGTAGCCGCGAGTAGACAGGTTGAGGAGTCGCGCCCCGCCGTCGCTGTTACCGACTTGGTAAACCTCGACGAGACCGTAACCCTCCGCGCCATTTTTGCCGACCACACTCGCGGTAAAACTTCCGGGCGACGGCAAATCGAGGACGAGGCCGGCGTCCAAACTTCCCGTCGGAAACGAGAACGCGCCTGCGGTCGTGGCGGCGGCGGCGACCTCAAAGCCATTGGCGGCGGGCAGGCCCCAGTCGTCATTTTCACCGACGACGCCGACGTTGACGTAATCGATACGCAGCGACGGGTCCGCGAGCGCGTTAGGCACATTAAAAGGCTCGGCGCCGATGGTGGGACCGGCGGCGCGCACGAGAATGCGTTTGGTGCCTTCGTCGGTGAGCACGAAACCGCCGATCAAGGTTTGGTCGCCCGAACCGACCCAGGCCCGAGTGGAGACGTTGACCAATCGGCCCGCGCCACTGCGGTCGAGAGACAGCCGATAGTTGGCGATTTGAAACGCCGTTTCTTCGATGGTGCGCGCGTTGTCTGCTTGGCCGGGCTGCCCGGCGGCGACGCCGAGTATCATCGGCTCTTGGAAGAAAAAGGTGCGGCCATTGGTCGTGTAGGAGGTGACTGAATTCTCCGGACTGGAGAAGCGCCGCACCCGTGAACCCGGCGCGTAGGCCATGATCGTGCGCACCTGCCCAGGGCCTCCGACGGTCAAGGGCGCGGAACCGCGAAAGCCATAGCTGTAATCAAAGATGCCTCCGCTGGTGGAATTATCCCGATCGTGCGCGCAGCCAAAGTTGTGACCCAGCTCATGCGCCATGACGACCCCATCGCTCAAGTTCCCGAAGCCGATGACGGAGAATCCAAAAAACGGGGAGATGAAAGCATCCAACCCCTGCATGAGGTAAGCAATGCCGGTGCTGCGGGGATCGCCGCGCCGCACGATCAGGCAAACCAAATCAGCGCCGAGCTCATCGCGGCGCGCGTGCACCTCATCCATCACGCCGTCCTGCGTGGCGGTCACTTTTTGCAAGGCCTCGCTTTGCCAACCGGCGAGACTGCTGTCGTTTTGATCTCCCGGTAACGTCACCTCCATCGTATCGACCAGTCGAATACGTGCGGTGATACCGCTATCCGCGAAATCGCTCTGCACCTTGGCGAAGCCCAGATCGATTTGATTGATGATCCCCGCCGTCGATCCGATCGCCGCGCGGGCCGTCGCGGTGTAAGCCACCAACAGATCCACCACCGCCTGGCCGCTGCCCAACGACTCGGCGGCGGCGGTCGGCGGCACCGAGCCCGGCGTCGCGGTGCCCGAGGAACCGGTCGCCGCCAAAGCCTGAGTTGCCATCGCGGTGAGATGGGGACTTGGCAGTTTCGCGCCACAGTCGCCCTCCAAGGCGGGGTCGACGGAGTAGAGCTGCATTACCGGATCGGAGGCTGCGCCGAGTGATCGTATTTTGAGTTCACCCGACGGCAGACCCTCAAGGGATACCGCCACGTGTTGGTCGTTTACGGCCATGACAAATCGGCTTTCCGTCACCCCGGGCAAGACCCCACGGACGATGAACCGATCCGGCCCAAGCGCGGCGGTCGAAGTCAGCTCGACCTCAACGGTCTCGCCTGACGGCAGCGGCAGAGTGAGCCGTTCGCCGCGACGCCATACCGTCGCAGATTTTCCGGCGATGAGGGCCCGATTCACCTTCACGTAGTGAACCTCAGGGGACGCCGCCGGGACGCGGGCTTCCCACGCGGCGGCATCAGCCGGGGCCGGTGAAAGCGCCCACAACTGATTGGGGGCAAATGGGGGGACGGCGGCTTGAGCGGGAGCCGAGAGATCGGCCGCGGTCTCTGCCGCTCCGGCTGCTAACAGCGCAGGTTGAGGGGGAGCAGGTGGCGGGTTTTGCAGCCCGGTGGAGGTCGCCGGAAACGCATCCATTGCAATCACGCAGTCATCGCTATACCCCACCAAGCAAGCGCCGGGCCGCGGACCCGATTGCCACACCAGCCACGCCAGACCGGCGGCGAGGAAGCCAAGACGCCAGATGCGGCGGGGACGTTGCGGAGAGATTGCCATCGATTAAGCCAGTGGAGCACTGGATCAATTCTGCGACCCCACCGCAAACGACCGGTTCCGTTTGGGTTGGGCATAGGAGAACGCGAACGGGGAGCGGGCGGGGAGCCTTACTTTTCGCCACACGGCACTGGCGCTCATCGAAGGAGAGGAGACCCCCCCCTCCCTTCGTTATAATCTACCGGACCCTCGTGCGATCAGCCTGCACGGTTTTTTCGGCTGATTTTCCGCAGTGCGGTGAGGCAGTTGCGACATGACCATCCCACCGCAATACTTTGCCGGGCGCTACCGGAACCAGGCGAACGGTCGGGCAACCCTGATTTAGGACTTCAAACGTCTCCCCGTCTCGCACCTGGGCTTCTACCGACGCCCGCTGCGCTTTCAGCTCCCGCACGGATATGGTCTTCATGCGGGACAGCCCCGGCTTGAGCTCAGTTTTGTCGATCCTATGAGATCCGGTTTTGAAACTCGATGGGAAGCGGCTTCGCGACGGTTTGGGCCGGTTTCTGGGGACGGCCCAGAGAGGAAGGGAGCGTGGGAGTTTTGGGTTTGGTCCGTCTCGCCCTCCCTCGTACCGCTCCGGCGGGACTTTCACCTTCGTCAAGACTATGGCGGACGAGACGGCGGGCCCCTTTTCGATTCGAAAAGGTGGTGGACGTTACTGGACTCGAACCAGTGACCTCTTCCGTGTGAAGGAAGCGCTCTAACCAACTGAGACTAAACGTCCGTTTCCATCCTGCATTAGGCTGGGCTCGGCAACTTGCCGAACGGAAGGGGGCAAATCAAGTCGGTTTTATGGTGAGGGATGTCGGGCGTTCCGCCCGACTCCGACTGACTCTTGCTGGCTGGGTGTGGGCGACTGAAATCCATGCCTCGCGGGTGAGTGAGGGTTGAGGCACCAGATGACAGGACATGCCGAACGCTTTCGGCGGGTGTAGCGGTCATCGAGTAACAAACCACCACTTCACCGCACCGGGGTCAGCGACCCCGGCTACAGCTAACTGATCGGACTGTAGCCGAGGTCGCTGACCTCGGGTTTCATCTGACGACTAGGTCTCCACGGGACATCGGTTAAACCCGCTTCGCGACGGGTTTACTTTTTGGTTTCGGGGGACCGTTGAGGTGCGCGCAGATTTCGCAGGTGTGACCATCGCAACCTCGGGCCGAGCAATGCTCGCGACCGTAGAAAATGATCCGCAGGTGGAGCGCGTTCCATTGGTCTTCGGGAAACGCGCGCTTCAAATCCTTTTCGACGCGCTGCACCGTACCGCCGCGCTTGCTGAGTTTCCACCGATGGGCGAGCCGGTGGATGTGAGTATCGACCGGAAACGCGGCCACCCCGAACGCCTGCGCCATCACGACCGACGCCGTTTTGTGCCCTACTCCGGGTAGCTCCTCCAAGTCTTCAAACGTGCGCGGCACCTCGCCGCCATGCTTGGCCAGCAGGATTTCGGAAAGCCCCTTGATCGCCTGCGCCTTACGCGGCGCCAGCCCGCACGGCCGCACGATCGCGTTGATCTCATTGACCGATTTTTGCGCCATGTCCCGCGGGTTATTAGCCAGCGCAAACAAGGCCGGGGTGGTCAGATTTACGCGCTTATCCGTGCACTGAGCCGACAAAAGCACCGCAATCAGGAGGGTATACGGATCAAAATGATCCAAAGAGATGGGCGTTTCCGGGTAGAGTGCCGCTAACTGATCTCCCACATAACGAGCTCTTTCTGCACGAATCATGAGGCAAACCGATGCGTATCACTCTGAGTTGAAGCAAGCGCAACGGCCAAAAGCTTGCGATATTAGTGTAGGGTATGCAACTTTCGAGCGATACCCTTATGAATTCCTCAAAGTCCAGTTTGCTTCTTCTTATCGTCGGCTTGGTCCCAGGCAGCTTAACCGCTCAAGTTGTCTTAAGCGGGACATCCTATTCGGAAGATTTCGATGATTTGGGTTCCGGCCTACCATCCGGTTGGAGTGTAACCACCAACGCTTCTCCTAGCGGGCTGGGTGACTCGTCCTCGATAACCACATCGGCTGTAAGATGGGGTGCTGCTAATAGCTCTGGTTTATTCAGAAATTCGTCGAGTTCCAGTATCGATTCTTCATCGAGCACTGACGACCAATCCGCGAATTCCGACCGAGCGCTCGGATGGCGCCCTAGTCTGGCTGCCGAGCGGGATGGAGCTATTCTTTTGACTGTTCAAAATACCCTCGGGTTAGAGAATTTCAATCTGAGTCTCTCCGTTTTCACTTTCAATGATGTGGCAGCATCAGCGACCTACGCATTGGAATACCGGGTGGGAGAAGCGGGAAATTTTACCCAGGTCGGATCAACCTACAACACAGGGACTGAGTTTTCCCAGACGGACTACTCCGTCAACTCTGTGACGCTGTCAGCGATGAATGATCAATCAGATACGGTTTACATCCGGCTACGCGGAACAACGTCATCCGGAACCGGCGCACTGGACGGAGTCGGCATTGATAACTTTTCCCTGACCTACTCCGCCGTTCCCGAGCCCTCCTCTTTCGCAGCCCTCATCGGGCTCGGGGCTCTCGGAATGGTCGCCACTCGCCGACGTCGGCAGAAGCCGGCTGGCGCTTTGAGCGCTTGAGGCGATAATGCCTCAGGCAGGCATAATTCAATTTGCCGGACGGTAGGCCTCGCCTACCGTTTTTTTATGCCTACATCCGTGAACGTCGACGCATTGCTCTCCTCCCTGCTTCCTCCGCCCGACTCCTTCGCCCGGCGCCACAATGGTCCCGGCGCCGCCGAGCAGGACCTCATGCTCAATATTCTCGGTCAACCGTCGCTCGATGCGCTGATTGATGCCGCTGTGCCAGCCGACATCCGCCGGGAGGGCGCCATGTCGATTCCCGCGCCATTGGGTGAATCCGCCGCGTTGGCCGAGCTCGCCGGGATCGCGTCCGCCAATCAGGTATTCACTAATTTCATCGGTCAGGGCTACTACGGCACCCACACGCCGAGTGTTATCCAGCGCACGATTCTGGAAAACCCTGCTTGGTATACCGCCTACACCCCGTATCAGGCCGAGATCGCCCAAGGGAGGTTGGAGGCGTTGCTCAATTTCCAGACGGTGGTCAGCGAACTGACCGGGCTGGAGATCGCCGGTGCTTCCATGCTCGACGAGGGCACCGCTGCCGCGGAGGCCATGATGATGGCGTACCGGATTCGTCGGGGCAAAGGCAGCACGTTCTTCGTTTCAGAAAAATGCCACCCGCAGACCATCGATATCGTGCGCACCCGCGCCGAGCCGCTGAGGCTGGAGATCATCGTCGGCGATCACGCCACGTATAGCCCAAACGCCGAGACCGTCGGGGTGCTGGTGCAGTATCCGGATACGGCGGGTGACATCGTCGACTTCGGGGCGTTCTTCGCCGCCGCCCATGAGGTCAAGGCCTACGCCATCGTGGCCACCGATCTGCTCGCGCTCACGTTGCTCAAGCCGCCCGGTGAGTTCGGGGCCGACATCGCCGTGGGTTCGGCGCAACGCTTCGGCGTGCCCCTCGGTTACGGCGGTCCGCACGCGGGTTTCTTGGCCACCAAGGATGCGTTCAAACGGCAGATGCCGGGCCGACTGGTGGGCGTTTCCAAGGATCGCCACGGGAACCCCGCGCTCCGCCTTGCACTTGGCACGCGCGAGCAACACATCCGTCGGGACAAGGCCACATCCAACATCTGCACGGCGCAGGTGCTCCTCGCGGTGATGGCTTCGATGTATGCCGTTTACCACGGACCCGCCGGGCTGCGCCGAATCGCGCAGCGCACCAAGTTGCTCACCGAACTGCTGGCCACCGCTTTGTGCAAAGCCGGTGCGACGGTGAATGCCACACCGGTTTTCGATACGCTGACCGTCTCGGGCATCCAGGCTGAGCAGGTGCATGCGGCGGCTCAGGCCCGGCAGTTCAACCTACGTCATCTCGACGCCGATTCCGTCGGCCTATCACTCGACGAAACCACGTCGCTGGATGACCTCGTCGAGCTCCTCGCCTGTTTCGATGCCACCGCGAAGTTGGATTTAACCAGACTGGATGGAGCACCGGGGTCAGCGACCCCGGCTACAACGATCGCGTTTCCGGCGACGTTTGCTCGCGAGTCGGGTTTTCTGGCCCACCCAGTCTTCAACCAGCACCACACCGAGCATGAGTTGCTGCGCTACATCAAACAGCTCGAGGTTAAGGACCTGTCGTTGTGTCACTCCATGATCTCGCTGGGTTCGTGCACGATGAAGCTCAACGCCGCGAGCGAGATGTTTCCGGTGTCGTGGCCCGAGATTGGGCAGCTCCATCCGTTCGCCCCGCGGGAGCAGACCCGGGGCTACGAACGTATCATCGACGACCTGGAAACCTGGCTGGCTGAAATCACCGGGTTCGACGCCGTGTCACTGCAGCCCAACGCCGGGTCGCAAGGCGAATACGCCGGGCTGCTGGCTATCCGGGCCTACCACGCATCGCGTGGCGATCCCGATCGGGATGTCTGTTTGATCCCGACCAGCGCTCACGGCACCAACCCCGCCAGTGCCGTCATGGGCGGCATGAAGGTGGTGCCGATCGGCTGTGACGATCAGGGCAATATCGACCTCGCCGACCTGAAGGCCCGCATCGCTGACCACGCCGAGAACCTTGGCGCGTTGATGATCACTTATCCGTCCACCCACGGCGTATTCGAATCGACGATACGCGAGATCTGCCAACTCATCCATGACGCGGGCGGTCAGGTCTACATGGACGGCGCCAACATGAATGCACAGGTGGGTCTCACCTCGCCGGGGCACATCGGTGCCGATGTCTGCCACCTCAATCTCCACAAAACCTTCTGCATTCCCCACGGCGGGGGCGGACCAGGAGTCGGTCCCATTGCGGTAATGAAGCACCTAGCGCCGTTCCTGCCCGGGCACTGCGAGGCCGAGGGATCAAAGCACCAGGATCAAGTGGCCGGTAAATCCACGGCCCTCGGCGCCGTCTCGTCGGCGCCGTTTGGCTCCGCCAGCATTCTGGTCATCTCGTGGATGTATATCCGCATGATGGGCGCGGCCGGGCTCACCGAGGCCACTCGACTGGCCATTCTCAACGCCAACTACATGGCCAAACGCCTCGAACCGTTCTTCCCGGTGCTCTACCGCGGCAACCAGGATCTGGTCGCCCATGAGTGCATCATCGATCTGCGGGCATGGAAGGCTCACGGCATCGACGTCGAGGACGCCGCCAAGCGCCTGATGGACTATGGCTTCCACGCGCCGACGATGAGCTGGCCGGTGGCGGGCACGTTCATGATCGAGCCGACCGAGAGCGAATCACTCGCCGAGCTTGATCGCTTTTGTGATGCGATGATCGCCATCCACGGCGAGATGCAGGCGGTGGTCCACGGCGAATCTGACGCCGCTAACAACCCGCTCGTGAATGCGCCGCACACTGCGCAGGCCGTGACCGCAACCGAGTGGACTCACCCCTACTCCCGTGAAGTTGCCGCTTTCCCGAGCGATTGGACGCGGCAAGTGAAATTTTGGCCGTCCATCGGACGCGTCGACAATGTCTACGGTGATCGCAACCTCGTGTGCTCCTGCGTTGCGATGGCGGCTTACGCGGAGGGGGCGGCGTAGGTCGGCTCGCTTCCGCTCGCCGCTACCGTTCGCGCTATGGACGATCAACCTGAAATCGGTAGCGGCGAGCGGAAGCGAGCCGAGGGCATGCGCAAGGGCTACCTCTCTCGGTTCAAGGGCTACCTCTCTCGGGTTAGGCCTTCTCTTTGTATTTTTCACACCACACACGGTCGTCTTCATCCATCAACGCCTGAACTGCTTTTTCATCGGGCAGCATGACTACACGTGGCTTCTCGATCCATCGCTCTCCCTTTTTCTGCCAGTAGTAAATGACAGCGTAGCCCACGTCATCATCGAACTCGACGATTGCGCCATATGGGTCGCTCGAGAGTGCGACCGGAAATATCTTCTTCTTGCTCAGCGGGTGTCGTCCCAAGCGATCCCGGATGCCGTCAATGACAGCATCACAGCTTTCGAGCAGCGGCATGTTCCAGGGGCCTTTGATTTGCAATGCGATTGCGATTATTTTTGCCTAACGATTGAAGTCAGACAAGAGGGCCTGCCGGACCGGGGTTGAATTGTCGAGACGTGTGACTGGCCCGAATTGTCTGCACTGACTGGGTTCGGCTCCTTCTTCACGCAGGGCTAACAGGCAAGAAAACCTGTGAAATCTTCGGGTGGGTCATGGAGGGAATATCTGCTTTCAGCATCTGACACGCCTTCTCGAAGTCTTCCAGAAAGGGCTCCAGCACTATGACGACAGCATCATACTTCGGATGCTTATCGAGGTGCTTAAGACCTGCAGCATCGGCATTCCCTTTTCCGATAAGCCCAACCTTTCCTTGAGGACGAATCAAATGCGCCATCCCGCATCGCAGATGCTTGTAGAGGTAATACGGCGAGGCCGAATTATTGTATGTCGCATACCGGGAATCTACTCGCGCCATGTAATCGGTAATGCCCCGCTCAAATCGACACTTCGAATGGCCTTGCTGATCGAAGTCGTGCGAATCACGGCAGGCACCAAGAAACTCAATGCCGACCGCAATCTGGCCGTAAGCAAGATAACCAGCGCCGTGCTGAACCATCGCGCGAAGCTGTGGAAGTAACACGTCGTCTACAAATCCAGCCAATGTATGGCTCATAAACTCTTCCTTTCAGCTTTCGACAGAGCGACGACAAGTCGCTCAAGAGCTGAACGAAAAAACGTGGCCCATGCTCGCCGTGGTGCAACGAAACGCGCGAGTGCTGGACCAAACCGGTAGTATGCTCTGATAAATGCGCGTCCCGTGTATGAGACGCCAAGCCGCTCATCCCGGAATCGGCGGAGAACTACAACCGATGGATGATCGTAGCTGCCATAAACAGCGGTCGCAACGAAGCACCCTCCGCTGGAACTCACTTCTCCAGCGACGACCTTACCTTCGCCCAAGATGGGCTTCAATGCCGCGACAATCTTTGAGGCGATGCCTGCGGCCTCACCCCAATCGTAAACCTGCATTTGCGCGCCGTGAGCGTTCCGCTTCCCGCCCATCGTAATCTGCGAGGTCTTCTCTCCGACTTCCATGATGTGAACCGACATGCTTTGCCCGGCCCATGACTTCATGGACATGCCTGTCTCGAACGTCACAAGACCATTTTCTTTATCGACGCCTTTCAGAGTGTAGCCGAGTCGGGCGACCGCAGCCGTGACGGCTTTGGTGGCGGTTGCGGCATTAGCCGCGTATTCTATGACGAGTGGTGTTGCCATTGTGGTGCTGGATTTTCTTTTTTGCCGAACGTCTAAGCTGAGACAGGACCACTTGTGGTCCTTGTCTCCGGCGATTGGTTAGGTCCTCTCAGTGGTGAATTACTGCTAGCCTTCATTCCTCGGTGAAACGGCCTTCTTCAATGGTGATGTTCTGCGAACCCAGCATCGCCGAATATGAGATCTCTGTAAAATAATAGCGTTTCGCTTTCTTCATCAGACTGATGGTGGCTATACCACTATAAAGAACAGGATAACGAATAATTAGGACATTTTCGTCATCCTTCATCACTTCCATTTCGAAAATATTATCCTTGGCTCCGTCTAGTGTTTTTGCCGTTTCTCGTCCGAACCAAGTGTCTGCATCCCTAAATATTCTTAATCTCAGTCCTGAAAATGAAGGTCCGTTTTTTTCCGTGAACTTCAGACCATCGCCGTTACTTGAACTGTGCGACACCGCAACAAGCTCGTAAGATTGGGCGGAAGCGAGAGGGGAAAATAGAAGAAAGATGACAAGCGTCGTGATTTTCATGGAGCGGTGCATATTTAGCCTAACGTCGAAGTCATCCTACGCCTGACCGAGGGCGCGCTCCGACTTCTGGGTTAAAGGTTGAATAGTCATGATGGATCGAACTCACAGCGGGTCATGCGTTAGGATCGACGTCTTGTTAGCCTCTTATTTATCATGGAAGCACGGTGAAGTCCCGACCTCTAGTGAGCGTCCAAAACTTTCCCTGCTTCTCGGGCACTCCAAAAATTCTAATCTTGCGACCTTCCTTATGGGCATCACAAGCACGGATGTATTGATCGGGTGGTAACGGAACTCGAATCCTCAGTCTAATACCTCTTTCTCGTTCCCAAAACATTGTAATCACGTGATCGAATTCTTGTTGTTCATCCGATCCAGGGGGTGTTTCAGACTTCAGCGCGGAAACACGTCCTTCGATGACAGACTCAGGAACCTCGTCAGCACGTTCTAACTCGAGAGCAGCCGCTCTCGAAAACTCGAATGCTCTGCCTTCATAGATAAGTGGTTCCCATTCGGCGCCTAGGGCTGAAGCAAGTTCAGGGCTCCATAAGAAATCATATTCGATCCTTCTTCCGTCTACCGCTTCGTATGCATCTGATAATGCGCGGCACATATTTGCGTTAAAGCCCGTTTTATATGAGCTGAGTAAAGGTTCGATTGAATCGGTTGCTATCGATCTTCGAAGCACATTGAAACCTATCGCAATACGTTCAAAAACCCGACGCTCGAATGGAACTTCTGGGTCAATGCCTACTAAAGGAAGCATCGGAGTAGTCTGAATCGGTGACTCCACGGTAATTCCAAAGCTCCCTTTAAATGTGTGCCCAAAACGACAGTGATGGACAAAATCCCTGCTTACCCCACCTGCTTTGTCGAAAGCGCGCCGCGGTTCATACTCAGTGTAAGCTGAATAGCCAATGAACTGTCGAAGGTTTGCAAGAATCTCTGCGGCGGTGTCCAAAGGTAGAGAATTCTCAACTCCCACAAGCCGGAATAGGCGTGCTCGAAGAACGTCCCTATCCCAACCGGTGATTTGATGAATCAATTTGCCAGCGCCGATCCCGAGTAAAGCAGCCAGTATATTCAAAGATTCGTTAACGATCGGATTAGAGTCTGCTAGGTTATCAACCGCTGGAAGAAGAAGCGACACGTCGCTCATGTCGCTGTCTCTCTTCTCGAAAACTTGAATACGGGCATTCGGATGCGGCACGATTTCCCAGTCGTGCTCCATAAGGTAGCGCCGAAAATCGCCAACCGGAACTGTGCCAATATCGTCGGGCTTCATGGCAAAAGAGTTCCTGCGACTACGTTGTCGAGTAGAGTTATCACGGACGCTGAATCAAAGGTGTTGGCTTCGGGCACACGGATTCGTCGTGTCGCTGTGTTCGTGGTGAAATCATCCTTAATCTGATACCAATATGCGCAATTTCGCAGGATGAGATTATCTTGATCCGTGTGCAACCATTGTTGATCATCTGGATTGAGGCACATCAGAACTAAAAGCAGGGGGAGTCCTCGTGGTTCGGCAGATCTCGCCGCCAGATCGTTAAAGGCGTCGACTTCCAGGTCGTATACAATCTCACCATTGTCTTTGGTCCAATTCGTCGTGGATTTCGCCTGAAAGTCAAAGCCGAAGCCTGTTTGGGTGACACGGGTTCCGCGACGCGTCAACTTGCGCACAAATCCGTCGACTCCGTAGTCATATTCGGAGTCCCACCAAAGATTATTCAACGACTTGCCAACGACCGCAGTGATATATGCGCGGCTTAGACTCTCCTTGCAGTGTGGGATAGTGAGCATCTTTTTTGGCTAACGTTTGAGATCAGAGAAGAGGGCCAGCAAAAGTAGTCCCATACGCCAGAAACGTGCGACTGGTCCGAATTCTCTGCGTCGATTTGTTCGGCTCCGTGGTTTTCACTTCTGTGGGAATTGATGTGATCTTTCGAATTCCAAATCGAGCTTCTTCTGCATGCGCTTACGGAGTCGTAACAAGGCCGCCTTGTTGATAGCGGGCGGCAACCAGAATATCAGGAAGAAGAATAGGGATATAGGGACTGATAACAGAACAGCGCTGTCATCGCTTAATCTGTCGCGGCCGCCAGTTCGCATGTAGGTGGTGAAGAGCAGGCCGCACTGGATAAATATATAAACCAACCCTGCGAAGAATGTATGCGGTGCCCAAAATACGTAACGCCAAACAGTGAGGCCATCCTTTCTCGTTTCCATGTTTTTTTGCCGAACGTCAAAGCGATGTCACTGCCTGCCGACAGCGCGCTCTGACTTCAGGGTTAATGGTTGAACGTTCATTCGACTTTCGACTCAACGCGGGCAGGCAGTTGATCATCCGCGCCTTGTTCGCTGTTTGGGTGATACCGGTCGAACGGAATGTGCCCTTCAATCGTCGGCTGCCGGTCAACCTGGTGAAACCCACATCTCTGAATCACGGCTAAGGAACGCCGATTGTCGGGATGGATGTCTGCAAACAAGACTCGAAATCCTGCGTCGTCCGCAAGTTGAATCACAGCTCGAACCGCGTTTGTCATAGCGCCCCGATGATCTGCGCTCGACCAATAGCCGACTTCAGCTCTCTCCAAGGCTGCGCTCTTGATGTCGCACGCAGCGGCAACTGCTCCATCAGCATCGGTTACGGCATACACAAAATGGGTGCCATGCTCCCATCCTTCTGTCCCCCAACTGATCCAATCAGAAGCCATTGTTTCGGGATACGGTGCTCCGTCGCAAAGAGATCGAAAACACCAATCATAGACGAGCTCCTGATTACAAATAGCGGTGATGCCCCGAAGATGTTTGGGCGACGCGTCCAGCTTCCAAATAGGCTGCAAAAGGTATTGCGCACCTGTAATCGCGTTCTCTACGGAAACGGCTCTATCAAGGTGGTCCTTCATTTCTTCAGCGAACGTTAGAGCTGAGCCGCGGCGGCCAGCGAATTGAAAATTCGGTTAGGAAACAGGACGAATGTTCGCCCAAAGGCGGCTCTGGCCGTCGTTGGCTCGGGCGACTGGATGGGCTCTTTCATTTGGCAATCTCCCATTCGGATTTCGGAATCTGAAAATATGACTCGGCAGCTTCCATGGCCTCTTCAACCGACTGGTGCCATGTATCGCCATGATGCGCTCCGTCTTCGCTTTCGTAGACGAGCAAATGGTTCGAGCCACCGTCATCGGTGATCTCCAATTGCATCTTCACTTCGGCTACAGGAGTGGCAAGCGGCTGCGCTGCACCTTCGGGAAGCCAACCAGTATGCTGTTCGCCACCCAATCGAACCATTCGACTTGGTATTCGTGCGAAAACTTTCACTTCTTCGCCCATCGATTTAGTTGACCTGCCGGAGCGAAGCGCAGGTCCGGTCAAACGGCTGGTTTGATCGGCCGAACTCGCGCCGACAGGGTGCAAAAAAAGGACAATCGAAGACTCGCTGTGCTACGCGTCCTGTCGGCTCTGTATCCTGTCTGTTCATACGCATAAAATAGAATTGAGCTTTTCGTCTAAACTTACTATTTTTCGTGACCGACGTCGACGGCTTTAACGAAGGTTAAGCCGCGCGCCGCAGCTCGAAAAATGGACTTATTCTTTGCGCAGTTGATGTCCATGTCCGCTCCTTGCGTCCTCGCGATCGGCCGATGAAACGATTTAGTTGACCTGCCGGAGCGAAGCGCAGGTCCGGTCAAACGGCTGGTTTGATCGGCCGAACTCGCGCCGACAGGGTGCAAAAAAAGGACAATCGAAGACTCGCTGTGCTAC
>Ga0208414_1001508_pt1 | contig 17453 bp, 11 predicted proteins | sample AntAceMetag02UKE_FD_184770 | JGI IMG/M metagenome (GOLD analysis project Ga0208414, IMG submission 184770) | Saline lake microbial communities from Ace Lake, Antarctica - Antarctic Ace Lake Metagenome 02UKE (SPAdes) (version 2) | ecosystem: Environmental > Aquatic > Non-marine Saline and... | reverse complement strand
ACTTCACATTCAAATTTTGTATGTGGCGTAATTGAACCCGGCTTCGCTAATACTTGACCGCGCTGTACGTCTTCACGCTTAGTACCGCGTAATAGAATACCAACGTTATCGCCTGCTTGACCTTGATCAAGCAACTTACGGAACATTTCAACACCAGTACAAGTCGTCTTGATGGTATCAGTAATACCGACGACCGCAATTTCTCCACCAACCTTAATAATTCCGCGCTCAATACGACCAGTAACAACAGTACCACGACCTGAAATAGAGAAAACATCTTCAACTGGCATCAGGTAGTCGCCATCGATTGCTCGTTCTGGCTGAGGAATGTAAGTATCTAAGGCTTCAACCAACTTAATAATGGAAGGAACACCAATGTCACTGGTATCGCCTTCTAATGCTTTTAGTGCAGAGCCTGTGATGATAGGTGTGTCGTCACCTGGGAAGTCGTACATGTCTAACAATTCACGGATTTCCATTTCGACTAGCTCTAGTAGCTCTTCGTCATCAACCATGTCAGCCTTGTTCATGAAAACTATAATGTATGGAACACCTACCTGACGAGCCAGTAATATATGTTCACGTGTTTGTGGCATAGGACCATCAGCTGCTGAACAAACAAGAATAGCACCATCCATTTGAGCTGCACCGGTAATCATGTTTTTAACATAATCCGCGTGACCTGGGCAATCGACGTGAGCATAGTGACGATTAGCTGATTCATATTCAACGTGAGAGGTTGAAATAGTTATACCACGTGCCTTTTCTTCTGGCGCATTATCAATTTCTGCAAATGCCTTAAACACGCCACCTTGTAGCTCTGCCATTACTTTGGTCAGTGCTGCGGTTAGCGTAGTTTTGCCATGATCGACGTGACCAATGGTTCCCACATTGACGTGGGGCTTGTTTCTTTCAAATTTTGCTTTTGACATGAGATTGCTCCTCTATCACAAATTAGTTAGCCGGATTAAACCGAATATAAACTTACTTACCACCATTAATGATTGCATCTGCAACACTTTTTGGCGCCTCATCGTACTTCTCAAACTCCATGGAGTAAGTAGCGCGTCCTTGTGTCGCGGAACGCAAATCTGTTGCGTACCCAAACATCTGAGACAACGGCACTGAGGCACGAATTATCTTACCTGCTGGTGAATCATCCATGCCAACAACAATACCACGACGACGATTCAGGTCTCCCATCACGTCACCCATGTAATCTTCAGGTGTTACTACCTCAACATACATGACTGGCTCAAGTAGAACCGGTGAAGCAGATAAAGCACCATCACGCATTGCCTGAGATCCAGCCAATTTAAACGCCATTTCATTCGAGTCAACATCATGGTAAGACCCGTCAAATAGGGTTACCTTAATATCCACTAGAGGAAACCCACCTAAAACACCGTTTTGCATCTGTTCTTGAATGCCTTTATCAATTGCTGAAATGTATTCCTTAGGAACAACACCACCGACAATCGCATTATCAAAAATATAACCAGAACCAACTTCTAAGGGTTCTAATTTTAGCCAAACGTGGCCATACATACCACGACCGCCACTTTGGCGTACAAATTTACCTTCCTGGTTTATTGTGTCACGTATCGTTTCTCTAAACGCAACCTGTGGCTTACCAATATTGGCAGCTACATTAAATTCGCGCTTCATACGGTCAACAATAATGTCGAGGTGTAACTCACCCATACCAGATATAATCGTTTGCCCAGACTCTTCATCTGTATGCACACGAAAAGAAGGGTCTTCTTTGGCTAACTTGCCAAGGGCAATTCCCATCTTATCCTGATCAGAAAGAGTTTTGGGCTCAACTGCAACCGATATAACCGGATCAGGAAAAATCATGCGCTCTAGCATAATTTTACTATTTACATCGCACAGTGTATCACCTGTACCAACATCTCTCAGCCCGACCGCAGCAGCTATATCACCCGCCCGAACCTCTTTAATCTCTTCACGTGAATTAGCATGCATTTGCAGAATGCGACCCACACGATCTTTCTTGCCCCGAATAGAATTGAAAACAGAATCACCTGACTTCAAAGTACCTGAGTAAACTCGAAAAAATGTCAGGCTACCCACAAAGGGGTCAGTAGCAATTTTAAATGCAAGAGCAGCAAAGGGCTGTTTATCATCTGCAAGTCGCTCTTCCTCTTTACTCGAAACTTCATCAACAATACCCTTAATTGGGGGTACGTCTAGTGGCGATGGCATATATCGAATAATGGCATCAAGCATCGCCTGAACGCCTTTGTTCTTAAAGGCACTACCACAAAGAGTTGGAACTATTTCACCCCTTAGAGTTCTAATTCTTAAACCTTGGTAAATGTCTTCGTCATTTAAAATACCTTCTTCAAGGTACTTATCCATTAATTCATCACTGGCTTCAGCTGCCGCTTCGAGCATTCTCTCACGCCAAACTAAAGCTTCAGGTAATAAGGCAACTGGAATATTTTCTTCAACATAGGTCGTCCCCATATTGTCTTCATCCCAAATAATCGCCTTCATTCTCACCAAATCAACAACCCCTTTAAACTGATCTTCAGAGCCAATATTAATTTGTACTGGAATCGGGTTACTACCTAACCGATCTTTAATCTGTAAAACAACACGCTCAAAATTCGCACCTTGGCGATCCATTTTATTAACGAATGCCATTCTTGGCACTCCGTACTTATTTGCTTGTCGCCAAACTGTTTCTGATTGGGGCTCTACGCCACCGACCGCACAGAAAACTGCACAGGCACCATCAAGAACTCTTAATGAACGTTCAACTTCAATAGTAAAGTCAACATGCCCTGGCGTATCAATAATATTAATACGATGAGGATCAAATTGCTCAGCCATGCCTTTCCAAAAACAGGTGGTAGCAGCGGAAGTAATAGTTATACCTCTTTCCTGCTCTTGCTCCATCCAGTCCATGACTGCAGCACCATCATGAACCTCACCTATTTTGTGAGAAACACCGGTATAGAACAAAATTCGTTCTGTCGTGGTCGTTTTTCCAGCATCGATATGGGCCATTATACCAATATTACGATATTGGCTAATCGGGGTCGTACGAGCCACCGTCCTGTCTTCCTAAGTATCTTATTTCTAAATTATAGCCACTAAATGCAGCAAGTATTCACTACCAACGGAAGTGAGCAAAGGCCTTGTTCGCTTCAGCCATACGATGCGTATCTTCACGCTTCTTAACCGCAGAACCTTTACTCTCAGAAGCGTCTAGTAATTCACCCGCCAACTTTTGAGCCATTGTCTTTTCGCCACGCTTTTGAGCCGCATCGATCAACCAACGCATCGCTAATGTATTTCGACGAGATACACGAACTTCGATAGGAACTTGATAAGTTGCACCACCCACTCGACGAGATTTAACCTCGACAACAGGGCGGACATTCTCTAGTGCTTTTTCTAACAACTCAATAGAATCCATAGGACTCTTAGCTGCAACGTTATCTAAAGCAAAATACAAGATTCTTTCTGCTGTGGATTTTTTACCACTACGCATAATCATGTTAATAAATTTTGCAATTTGCAGATCACCAAACTTAGGATCTGGCAATATCACTCTTTTCGGTACTTCTCTACGTCTTGGCATTTTACTTAAAACCTATGACTTGGGACGCTTAGCGCCATATTTTGAACGCCCTTGACGACGCGATGGAACACCCTGAGTATCCAGACTGCCACGAACAACGTGATAGCGAACACCCGGTAGATCTTTAACACGACCACCTCTAACCAGAACAACTGAGTGCTCCTGTAAGTTGTGACCTTCACCACCAATATAAGAAGCAACTTCATAGCCAGTCGTTAAACGGACTCGAGCAACCTTTCTCAAGGCTGAGTTTGGCTTCTTTGGCGTTGTGGTATAAACGCGAGTACACACACCACGCTTTTGAGGCGATGCCTCTAGGGCTGGTACATTACTCTTGGACCGCTTTGATTGGCGCGGCTTGCGCACCAACTGGTTAACTGTTGCCATCTATTCGACTCTCCTTAGAGCAGACTAATAATTTTATCTTCAATATACAAACAACAGGCATCACCCGAAGGCGGCCTGATATTGGGAGGCAGAATTCTAGGGGCGAAAGGGCTTGCTGTCAACAGCTCTTTTGCCATTTGTGTAGACTGTTTAGAGACTCTACTATATAGACTGCATGTTTATGGTCTTTAACTGACTTAACTTTCCAGAGCCAATCTTGTATAAATCTTTATTGTGCTAAAAATTAATATGATTTCTTTACGGGTTGCTCTAGGCAATCTTCATTTGATATAAAATATTAAATAGTTTTATATATGTCATTGACATTAGATAAGTACTTTTGATCGAATCAATCAAGTTATTAGTATTATTGATTAAACTTTTGCCGCCTTTTTAAACTTCAACTGACCCAACTGCATCTAAATCTATTCGCTTAAATTCTTTTGTCATTTAGTCTGTTAGACTTATTACTACTGCCTTAAATTAGCAGTCTAGGTAGATCAACTTTATTCACCACTTCAAAGCTTTCTATCGACCACTCTTAGCCGACTGGCAGAATAAAAGAACTTCATACAATCCATTTTATAAAATGCCTTAGACTTTATTCAGAGCGCAATTAAATCAATCGTTAATGGATAAACTATTGAAAAAATTATTGAGCTTGTTAAGCCCAAGGGTATTAACCAATGACAATTATTAGTTTAAGCCTCTCACTTATTAACATAACTAGTTTCACAATTAACAGCCTCTTTTTTATTTCAAAATACTTTCAAGACTTTTAAAAAAAATTAATGAATATAACCTACGAATAAACGAATTTGATATTTCGTATTATCACTTTTATCTGAGTTAAAGACACTGCAAAAAATTCATAGGCCCCAGGACATAAACCAACAGTATTGACTTTATTTATTGAGGAAAAAATATTGAAGGGCTAAGGCTATGAAATATTGCCTATTGCTTTACAAGAGAGGGAACTATGAAGAAACAGAATAGCTAAAAAATAAAGGGTGAATTGTAAAAACTTTAAACCAGCCAACAACAAAAATTGTTGGCTGGTTCTCAGTAATAAACTAAGTAGTGCTTAGAGCCCGCCTATTCGGTATTAGCGGTCGTAGTAACTGCACCCAGCGATGGGTCAATAGGTGCATCTACAACCATCTCCAGTATGTCAGTCGAAGCAACTGCTTCAGACATATCAGGCATCACAGGCATAATTGGCTTCATACGACGCTTACGACGCTCTTCATGATAGGTCTGACCTGTTCCTGCAGGGATCAAGCGCCCTACAATAACATTCTCTTTCAGTCCACGTAAGTCGTCCTTAGCGCCTCTAACGGCCGCTTCAGTAAGAACACGAGTTGTTTCCTGGAAAGATGCCGCTGATATAAATGACTCTGTTACAAGTGATGCTTTGGTAATACCCAAAAGATCCTGAGTATAAGTAGCTGGCATTTTATTCAATGAAACAGCCTTATCATTTAAATCTAACACACGTGACTTATCAACTTGATCACCACGGATGAGGCGTGTATCACCACCGTTTACAATAGTAACCTTACGTAACATTTGACGAACAATAACTTCGATATGTTTGTCGTTGATACCAACACCTTGCAAACGATAGACATCCTGAACTTCGTCTACCATGTAAGTCGTTAGATCTTGCAAACCTTTAATACGAACAATGTCATGAGAATCTAGCTCTCCGTCAACCAAAACCTCACCTTTTTCAACTTGTTCACCTTCAAACACATTGATGTGACGAAATTTTGGGATTAATGTTTCAATTGACTCATTGTCTTTATTGGTAATGACTAAACGCTTCTTACCTTTTGTTTCCTTACCGTAAGATACAACACCCGTCATTTCAGATAGTACGGCTGGTTCTTTTGGTTTTCTGGCTTCGAACAAGTCAGCAACACGTGGCAAACCACCGGTAATATCTCGGTTTTTAGATGATTCTTGCGGAATTCTAGCAATTACGTCACCAACAGAAATAGAGGCACCATCCGAAACGTTAACAAATGCGCCACCAGGCAACATATAATGCGCTGGAATATTAGTACCTGCGTAACACAATGCCTCACCCTTGCTATCAATCAACTCGATAGTCGGACGTAATTCTTTACCAGCGTTAGATCGTATAGAATCATCCATTACTTCAATCGAAGTCAAACCAGTCGTGTCATCAACACGAAGCTGAACAGTCACCGCTTCCATAAAATCAGAAAACTTAACCTTACCAGCCACCTCGGTAATAACCGGGTGCATGTGTGGATCCCAGTTAGCGACAGTTTGACCCGCTTTAACTTTTTGATTGTCCTTAACAACAAACTCTGAACCGTAAGGAATTTTATAGCGTTCTTTTTCACGTCCATTTACATCAATGATACCAACTTCACCAGAACGTGATACTGCCACTAACTTACCTGATGAATTCTTAACCGTTTTAACGTTATGGAATTTAACCGTACCTTGATTCTTGATCTCAATACTGTTGACTGAAGCAGAACTACTGGCTGCACCACCAATGTGGAAGGTACGCATAGTTAACTGAGTACCTGGCTCACCGATAGACTGTGCAGCAAGAACACCAACTGCCTCACCTTTGCCAACTTCATGTCCACGGGCTAGCTCACGGCCGTAGCACTTAACGCACAAACCGTATCTAGTCTCACAAGTAACCGCAGATCGAACCGTCAGTTCATCTATACCTATCTCATCAATAATATCAACTTCAGCTTCTTGAATTAGCGTGCCATTTGCAATTAAAACTTCACCATTATTACCAATCAAATCTTGTTGTAAAGTACGACCTAAAACTCGCTCGCCTAACTCGACAACGATATCACCACCTTCAATAACAGGTTTTAAAACAATACCTTTCATAGTGCCGCAATCGTCTTCGTTCACCACAAGATCCTGAGATACGTCAACTAATCGACGGGTCAAGTAACCTGAGTTAGCTGTTTTCAATGCAGTATCAGCTAGACCTTTACGAGCACCATGAGTAGAAATAAAGTACTGTAAAACGTCTAATCCTTCGCGGAAGTTTGCGGTAATAGCATTCTCAATAATAGAGCCGTCAGGCTTGGCCATCAGGCCACGCATACCGGCTAACTGTCTGATCTGAGCGGCAGAGCCACGAGCACCAGAATCAGCCATTACGAAAATTGAATTAAACGAATCCTGAACAACTTTTTTGCCTTTCGCATCGGTAACAGTTTCTTTACCGATTTCTTGCATCATTGCTTTCGCAACTCGGTCGTTAGTGTGCGACCAAATATCAACCACTTTATTGTAACGTTCACCGGAGGTAACTAAACCAGTCGACCATTGCTTTTCAATTTCCTTTATGTCGGCTTCTGCTTTACTGATTGCAGTAGCCTTCTCAGCAGGAATAATCATATCGTTCACACAAATTGATATACCTGACTTGGTCGCATATTTGTAACCGGTATACATCAATTGATCTGCCAAGATAACGGTGTCTTTAAGGCCAACATCGCGGTAACAAGCATCAATTAATTTAGATACATTTTTCTTATCTAATGTTTTATTGATTTGATCAAATGACAAACCTTTGGGGAGCAATTCACTTAGAATGGCACGACCAACCGTAGTTTCAACACGACGTTTTTGAGCAACTTTTTTGCCCTCGTCATCTATCGCATACTCAATAACTCGACAATGGATTTTAGCTTGTAAAGCAACAACATTAGTTTGGTAGGCACGTAATACTTCTTTAGCATCACTGAATACCATGCCTTCGCCATGAGCGTTAATTTTTTCACGAGTCATGTAATAAAGACCAAGGATAATATCCTGAGTCGGTACAATGATCGGCTTGCCGTTTGCTGGCGAAAGAATATTGTTGGTCGACATCATTAAAGTACGCACTTCAAGCTGCGCTTCAATCGACAATGGCACGTGAACTGCCATTTGGTCGCCGTCAAAGTCTGCATTGAAGGCGGTGCAAACTAAGGGATGCAATTGAATCGCTTTTCCTTCTATAAGAGTCGGCTCAAAAGCCTGAATTCCCAAACGGTGAAGTGTTGGCGCACGGTTAAGCATAATCGGATGTTCACGAATAACTTCTTCAAGAATATCCCAAACTTCGGCTACTTCTCTCTCTACCAATTTCTTGGCTGCTTTAATAGTTGTCGCAAGGCCACGAAGTTGAAGCTTGCTAAAAATAAAAGGCTTAAATAATTCAAGTGCCATTTTTTTCGGTAAACCACATTGATGCAACTTAAGTGTGGGACCGACAACAATCACAGAACGACCAGAATAATCGACTCGCTTACCTAATAGATTTTGACGGAAACGGCCTTGCTTACCTTTTATCATGTCAGACAGAGATTTCAACGGACGCTTGTTAGTACCAGTTATGGCACGACCGCGTCGGCCATTGTCTAACAATGCATCAACTGATTCTTGCAGCATACGCTTTTCGTTACGTACGATGATGTCAGGTGCGTTCAATTCAAGCAGTCGCTTTAAACGATTATTACGGTTGATGACACGACGATATAAGTCATTCAAATCCGAGGTTGCAAACCGACCCCCGTCTAGTGGTACTAACGGACGTAAATCAGGTGGAAGAACGGGTAATACAGTCATTACCATCCATTCTGGCTTATTACCAGAATCAATAAATGCTTCAACTAACTTTAAACGCTTAGACAAACGCTTGAACTTAGTTTCTGATTTTGTGCTCTCAATTTCTTCACGTAATGTAATGGTGTCACTTTTAAGATCGACTTCTTTCAACAATTCATAGATTGCCTCAGCTCCCATTTTGGCATTGAAATCATCACCAAATTCTTCGGTTGCTTCAAGGTACATCTCATCATTTAACAGCTGACCTTTTTCTAGCGTGGTCATGCCAGGATCAATTACAACAAACCCTTCAAAATAAAGAACACGTTCAATATCTCGTAAAGTCATATCCAGCAATAAACCAATGCGCGACGGTAAAGACTTAAGGAACCAGATATGTGCAATAGGGCACGCTAATTCGATGTGTCCCATGCGATCACGACGAACTTTAGTTTGAGTCACTTCAACACCACACTTTTCGCAGACAACGCCGCGATGTTTGAGGCGCTTATACTTTCCGCACAAACACTCGAAATCCTTTACGGGACCGAAAACTTTAGCGCAAAACAAACCGTCACGTTCTGGTTTAAAAGTACGATAGTTAATTGTCTCAGGCTTTTTAACTTCGCCGTAAGACCAAGAACGAACCATATCAGGAGATGCTAAGCCTACTTTGATATGATCAAAATCGTCAACTTGGCCCTGCTTCTTTAATAAATTAAGTAAGTCTTTCATGATTACTCCTGTTCAAGCTCTATGTTAAGGCTCAAAGAACGAATCTCTTTAAGCAACACGTTAAATGACTCAGGCATGCCTGGTTCCATACTGAAGTCGCCATCTACGATATTCTTGTACATCTTATTACGGCCATTCACGTCATCCGATTTAACCGTTAACATTTCCTGAAGCGTATAAGCCGCACCATATGACTCTAGTGCCCACACTTCCATCTCTCCAAAGCGCTGACCACCAAACTGAGCTTTACCGCCCAATGGTTGCTGGGTCACTAAACTATAAGGACCGGTTGAACGAGCATGCATCTTATCGTCAACTAAGTGGTTTAACTTAAGCATGTACATATAACCAACGGTAACTGGCCGATCAAATTCTTCACCCGTACGTCCGTCAATTAATGTTGTCTGACCTGATTCTGGCAAGTCAGCTAAGGCAAGCATGGTACGAATTTCATCTTCATCAGCACCGTCAAAAACAGGAGTTGCCATTGGCACGCCCCGCCTTAAGTTGTTACAAAGCTCCATGATTTCAACATCATTAAATTTGCTGAAATCAACTTTTTCACTTGTGCTGTTGTAAATTTTCTTTAAGAAACCGCGTAATTCTTCAGCTTTATTATGGGCATCAAGCATGGCACCAATCTTTAAACCAAGTCCATTGGCTGCCCAACCCAGATGTGCTTCTAGAATCTGTCCAACGTTCATACGAGAAGGAACACCTAACGGATTCAAAACAATATCAATTGGTGTGCCGTCGGCACGGTAAGGCATATCCTCTTCAGGCACAATCATAGAAACAACGCCCTTGTTACCGTGACGTCCAGCCATTTTATCACCTGGCTGCATGCGACGTTTAACTGCAACATAAACCTTAACCATCTTCAGCACGCCTGGCTTTAAATCATCACCAGCAGTTACTTTTCGCTTCTTTTCTTCAAATAAGTTGTCAAATTCAGAACGTTGACCTGCTAGTTGATCGCTCAAAGATTCGAGTTCCTTACTAACCGTGTCATCACTCATTCGAATACTTGACCACTGGTCACGACTAATAGATGCAAGATACTCTTTAGTTATTACTGCACCACGCTTGAGACCTTCAGGTCCACCACTGGCAGGTTGACCAGTGATTAAACGAGCCACACGTTGATAAATATTACCTTCGATAATACGGAATTGATCGTCGAGATCCTTCTTTAAAGAAATAATCTCAGCGCGTTCGTTCTCAAGTGCACGAGCGTCTTTATCAACGCCATCACGAGTAAATACTCGAACATCAACAACAGTTCCAACAACACCCGACTTCATACGAAGTGATGTGTCTTTTACATCAGACGCCTTCTCGCCAAAAATTGCTCGGAGAAGCTTTTCTTCTGGTGTTAACTGAGTTTCACCTTTGGGTGTAACTTTTCCAACTAGAATATCGCCTGCTTTAACTTCAGCACCAACATACACTACACCAGACTCGTCCAGCTTAGACAAAAGACCTTCACTAACATTAGGAATATCAGCAGTAATTTCTTCTGATCCTAATTTAGTGTCTCTAGCCAAACAGCTAAGTTCTTCGATGTGAATAGTTGTAAAACGATCTTCTTTAACGACACGTTCTGATAACAAAATCGAATCTTCGAAGTTGTATCCGTTCCAAGGCATAAAGGCAACTTGCATGTTCTGACCCAGTGCTAATTCACCTAAGTCAGTTGAAGCGCCATCAGCTAAAACGTCATTCTTTTCAACTTTATCACCCGGTTTAACCAAAGGTTTTTGATTAATACAGGTGTTCTGGTTGGATCGCGTATATTTTGTAAAATTGTAAATATCAACGCCTGGATCACCCGCCGTTGTCTCTTTATCATTGACACGAATAACAACTCGACTTGCGTCAACAGAGTCAACAATACCACCACGTTCAGCTTTAACAATTGTTCCCGAATCAATAGCAACAACACGCTCCATACCCGTTCCAACAATAGGTTTTTCAGCCCGTAAACATGGAACAGCCTGACGTTGCATGTTAGAACCCATCAAGGCTCTGTTAGCATCGTCGTGCTCTAGAAACGGAATCAAAGATGCCGCAACAGAAACGATTTGCTTAGGTGAAACGTCCATATACTGGATTTTATCGACTGAAGATAAGATCGCTTCATTTTGAAAACGTGAAGGCACTAATTCATCAGTTATTAAACCTTTATTGTTAATAGTAACGTTGGCCTGAGCAATCGTATACTGACCTTCGTCAATCGCAGATAAGTATTCAACATCATCAGTAACTTTGCCGTTAATAACCTTTCGATAAGGCGTTTCGAGAAAACCATAGTGATTGGTACGAGCATAAACAGACAAAGAGTTAATAAGACCAATGTTCGGTCCCTCAGGCGTCTCAATTGGACAAACACGGCCATAATGTGTTGGATGTACGTCACGCACTTCAAAACCAGCACGTTCACGCGTTAAACCACCAGGGCCTAAAGCTGAAACACGACGCTTGTGCGTTACTTCGGACAATGGATTGTTTTGGTCCATGAATTGGGATAACTGGCTAGAACCAAAGAATTCTTTAACCGCTGCAGCAACTGGCTTAGCGTTAATAATGTCTTGTGGCATTAAACCTTCAGATTCTACAAGGCCAAGACGATCACGAACCGCACGCTCGACACGAACAATACCGGTTCTAAAAGCATTCTCAGCCATTTCGCCAACACTACGAATTCGACGGTTGCCTAGGTGATCGATATCATCAACCTGTCCATTGCCGTTACGGATGTCAATTAACACCTTCATCGCATCAACAATATCATCGGTAGACAAAGTGCCATTACCAATAATTTCTTCACGTCCAAGGCGACGGTTAAATTTCATTCGGCCAACTTCAGACAAATCATAACGCTCACTATTAAAGAACAGGTTCTGAAATAGGTTTTCAGCGGAGTCTTTTGTTGGTGGCTCACCTGGGCGCATCATGCGGTAAATTTCAACTTTTGCTTCGAGATCATTTGTAGTTGGATCGAGAGCAAGAGAGTTTGAAATGAAGGCACCGTGATCAATTTCGTTAGTGAAAATAGTTTTAATTTGTTTAATACCTTTTTCACGTATCAAAACAATTAACTCTTCCGTAATCTCGTCATTCGCATTGGCGAATACTTCACCGGTTTCAGTATCGACCAAATTATCAGCAAGGATCTTACCGAGGATAAAATCTTCAGGTACCGCTAATGATTTAATTGAAGATTTTTTCAAATCGTTAACATGCTTAGCAGTAATACGACGACCTTGCGGGACCAACACTTCGCCTTTGACTACTATGTCAAATGTGGCAGTATCGCCTTTAAGACGATCCGCTTCTAAAACCATATCGATATCAGTTTTTTTGATTTTAAAAATATCATGCTCAAAAAACATATCCAACATTTGAACATTGTCAAAACCAAGGGCACGCAAAAGAATAGTCGCGGGTAACTTACGGCGACGGTCTATTCGTACAAATAAAGAATCTTTCGGATCAAATTCAAAATCAAGCCACGAACCACGATAAGGTATCACGCGGGCTGAATATAATAATTTACCTGATGAATGAGATTTGCCACGATCGTGGTCATAAAACACACCCGGTGAACGATGCAATTGTGAAACAATGACACGCTCTGTGCCATTAATTACAAAAGTACCGTTATTAGTCATTAAGGGCATTTCACCCATATAAACTTCTTGTTCTTTAACGTCTTTTACTGACCGATTTTTAGCTGAAGCCTCTCTGTCATAAATAACTAGTCGTACTAGGACACGTAGCGGCGCAGCATAAGTCAGACCACGGATTTGACATTCTTTAACATCAAATACAGGTGGATTAATTCGATAGCTGACATATTCCAGCTCAACGTTGCCAGAAAAACTGACAATAGGGAAAATGGATTCGAATGCACGCTGTAAACCAGTGCCTTTCTGAATACCGTCAGGATTTAAAAAACGTTTGTAGGAATCCGTTTGAATAGCCAATAGATAAGGTTCATCAATGACTGCGGGTCGTTTGCCGAAATCCCTGCGAATACGTTTTTTCTCAGTAAAAGAGTAAGCCATTTATAGTCCTCGTAAAAAAACCGTTTTCATGTCACGTTTGGTTGCGCCTGTTTATTGGGCAAGTATGAAGAATTCATAAAAGCCATAAACAGGCGCGGGCTGATAGCGTTTTCCGCCATCAGCCCATGCTTGTAAGTGTTGGGTAAAACTACCCGACAACTGTTTCAATACTTAATTACTTAAGCTCTACAGTTGCGCCAGCTTCTTCAAGCTGCTTTTTAAGGTCTTCAGCTTCTGTCTTAGATGCTGCTTCTTTAATAGTAGCAGGTGCGCTTTCTACCATGTCCTTAGCTTCTTTTAAGCCAAGACCAGTAATACCACGAACTGCTTTAATAACACCAACTTTCTTTTCGCCAAAGCTAACTAATACAACATCAAACTCGTCTTTTTCAGCTTCAGCTGCGCCACCAGCGTCGCCGCCAGCAGGAGCTGCGGCGACTGCTGCCGCTGCAGATACACCGAATTTTTCTTCCATTGCTGAAATTAAATCGACTACTTCCATTATTGTCATACTTGATATAGTTTCGAGAATGTCGTCTTTAGAAACTGCCATTGTTCTTCTCCTGATACAGAAATATTAAAAAAATTAAGCTTGTTTTTGATCGCGAATCGCAGCAACTGTTCGAGTTAACTTGCCCGGTACTTCGTTCAGAGTACGCGCAAGTTTTTCAACAGGTGCTTTCATCACAGCCATCAGTAAACTGATTGCTTGATCGTATGTTGGTAATAATGCTAGTCGTTTAATTTCGGACGGATCCAGTAACTCACCACCAAAGGCGATTAATTTAACAACTAGTTTATCGTTAGCATCTGCAAACTTTTTCAGAACCCGGGCAGCGCTGCCTGGCTCGTCCATAGAAAATGCATAAACCATTTGACCTTGTAATGAATTACACATGCAATCGCAGCCCGTACCTTCAAATGCGCGACGTGCCAAAGTATTCTTGACTACACGTAAATGAACATTGGACTCACGAGCCTGAACACGTAATTGGGTCATCTCACCAACCGACAAGCCCTGGTACTCAGCCGCTATAACAGAATGCGCATCGGTAGCAACTTGCGCTACTTCGCTCACTACTGCTTGCTTTTGCTCGAGTGTTAAAGGCATATAAGTTCTCCTGATTAATAAACCACACTGAACATATGTTCAGTCCTTCAGTCCCTTCTGGCATAGACAGCTTGTTAATATAAACAAGATGACTCTACCTATTCCAAAACGACTTCTTAACCAGGTATTCCTGTCTCAGAAGATCGTCTACGCAGGCAATTAAGACTTATAATCTAACGGTTAAGTAAGATTCAAGTCACCCACGGTCTTTGACGAGTCACCGATGAAATTAATTAATTTCATCGACGTTCTCAAAGATTGTTACAAACAAGCCTACTTGAGATTTAGACTTGTCTGGTCAACCGCAACACCCGCACCCATGGTGGTTGAGATTGAAATTTTCTTTAAATAAACACCTTTAGCCGAACTAGGCTTGGCTTTTTTCAAATCGGCCAGTAAAAACTCTAAATTTTCGCGTAATTGCGCAACTTCAAAACTGGACTTACCAATGGTGCAATGAATAATGCCACCCTTATCAGTCCTGTAACGGACTTGACCCGCTTTAGCGTTTCGAACAGCCGTTGCAACATCAGGTGATACAGTACCAACTTTTGGATTAGGCATTAAGCCACGAGGACCTAAAAGTTGACCTAGCTGACCAACGACACCCATGGCATCTGGGCTAGCAATAACGACACCAAAATCGATGTCTCCAGCCTTCATAGATTCAGCCAAATCTTGCATACCAACAACGTCAGCACCAGCAGCTAGTGCTTTTTCGGCATTTTCACCTTGAGTAAAGACAGCCACACGAACTGTCTTACCAGTACCGTTTGGCAATACACTTGATCCACGAACATTTTGATCCGATTTACGAGGATCAACACCCAAATTGATAGCTGCATCGATTCCTTCATCGAATTTAGCCGTGCTTAATTCTTTCAGTAATTTCAGGCCATCGTCGATTGAATACTGTTTAGTCTTATCAACTTTCTCGCTGATTGCATCAAAGCGCTTTGAAGATTTAGCCATGTTACACTTCCTCCACTTCGAGGCCCATACTACGAGCACTACCAGCAATAATATTAATCGCGGCGGCCATATCGTTAGCGTTCAGGTCTGCCATCTTAGTTGTTGCAATTGCTTCTAATTGAGCACGTGTAACCTTGCCCACTTTATTTGTATTAGGTGTGCCACTTCCTTTTGTTAAACCGGCAGCCTTCATTAATAAAACTGATGCTGGTGGTGTCTTAATTTCAAAAGTAAAGCTCTTATCACTATAAACTGCTATGACTACCGGTAAGGGCATGCCTTTTTCAGCTTCTTGAGTTTGTGCGTTAAACGCCTTACAAAACTCCATAATGTTAAGACCATGTTGACCCAAAGCAGGACCCACTGGTGGACTTGGAGTTGCCGCACCAGCAGGCACTTGCAACTTGACGTAATTGATTATCTTTTTTGCCATAATGACGTTCTCTTGGGTTCAAACGGACTACTCAATTCGCCCTCCCCATCATTGTTTAAAAATACTTTAAAACCTGAGCTGTTATTAACCCTTTTCAACCTGACCGAAGCCAAGCTCTACAGGTGTAGAACGACCGAAAATCTGAACTGAGACGAGCATTTTACTTTTCTCATAATTCACTTCTTCAACAACACCATTAAAGTCATTGAATGGCCCGTCATTTACACGCACTACTTCACCAACTTCAAATAATACTTTAGGCTTCGGCTTATCGACGCCAGCTTCAACTCGATTTAAAATTGAATTTGCTTCTGCTTCGCTAATAGCCGCGGGAGTGGAACTTGTCCCTCCAATAAAGCCAAGCACTTTGGGCACTTGCTTAACCATGTGCCACGTATCATTATTCATTTCCATTTGAACCAATACATAGCCAGGAAAAAACTTACGTTCACTTTTGCGTCGAACACCGTCTCTCATTTCCACAACCTCTTCGGTTGGAATAAGAATTTTACCGAAGCTGTGCTTAAATTCAGAGGTTAGAACACGACTTTCTAGAACCTTTTTTACATAAGCTTCGAAGCCTGAATAGGCATGCACAACATACCAACGCCACGCCTCATTGACCACCTGCTCAACTTCTAAATCATCTGCAGTTACTGACTCTTGGCCTTCAATTTCTTCGTTCGACATATCACTCATTTAAACAGATCACCAATGTAGCTCATCTTAAGTACGTTCATGATGCCAAAATACTTCGAACACCCCAACCCAAGACAGAATCTACCGCCCAAAGCATGAGTGCAACTATAAACACCATGATCATAACCATCAATGTTGTTTGAATCGTTTCCTGCCGAGTTGGCCAGACCACTTTACGCACTTCGACACGGGCATCCTTAAAGAACCCGAGAGCCTTTCGCCCCATATCTGTAATCGAAACCAAAAATATCGCAATTCCACTCACTATTAGTAAGCCAAGTACTCTATATAATTGAGACTCCGCTTCAAAATAGTAATAACCAGCAACAGCACCAATTAACACAATTAAAGCTAATATTAGCTTTAACGTATCAAATCCTGATGCTGACTGTTCAGCCTTTGTAACCACGAAAATACCCCGACCTTTTGCGAATATGGCAGGACAGGAGGGACTCGAACCCCCAACCTGCGGTTTTGGAGACCGCTGCTCTACCAATTGAGCCACTGTCCTAAACTTGGTGACGGAACTAAAACTCCGCCCTAAATATTATCTCTGTCAAACGAAGGGCGGGGATGGTAGCCCATCTCCCGCCCTGATGCAATAATATATCTGCTTACTTACTCTAGTATTTTACTCGACTGACTTAAAACGACCTTATTCAATCAACTTTCTAAAACAAACTTCTTAGATTGTCGCCTTAAGCAAGAATCTTAGCAACAACGCCCGCACCAACAGTACGACCACCTTCGCGTATTGCGAAGCGAAGTCCATCGTCCATTGCGATTGGCGCTATTAGAGTAACTTCCATTTTGACGTTATCACCA
>Ga0208414_1001506_pt1 | contig 17461 bp, 18 predicted proteins | sample AntAceMetag02UKE_FD_184770 | JGI IMG/M metagenome (GOLD analysis project Ga0208414, IMG submission 184770) | Saline lake microbial communities from Ace Lake, Antarctica - Antarctic Ace Lake Metagenome 02UKE (SPAdes) (version 2) | ecosystem: Environmental > Aquatic > Non-marine Saline and... | reverse complement strand
GACCTGCTCACAAATGTGATGATAAATCGGTATGTGGAGCTCTTGCACCCGGGCGGCAGAAGTCGCCGGCACGTTGATTAGGACATCCGAAAGTCCAGCCAACTGGCCACCCGTCTGGCCAGTTTGCGCGATCGTAGTGATGCCCAATTCTCGTGCAGCAATAAAAGCCTTCACGACATTCTCAGACGAACCCGAGGTCGACAAACCCCAAAGCACTGCACCTGATGAGCCGTGGGCTTCGACCTGCCTTGAGAACACCGAGGCATAGTCGATATCGTTTGCCCAGGCTGTGAGGACAGTCACGTTGGAGTTGAGGCAAATCACATTGAGCCCAGATCGCGTCAAATTAAAGCGCCCGACTAGCTCCCCAGAAATGTGCAACGCGTCTGACGCAGACCCCCCGTTGCCACATACAAGCAACGGTTTCCCTCGACTCAACGACTCAGTGATGACTGCGATAGCTGACTCTACCGAAGACATGAGTCGCTCGTTCGCAATCATGGCGCGGTAATTTTCCAAACCTTCTTCAAGGTACTGCTTCATTTTTTCCTCCTCTCACCCATGCGAGTAATAGACCACCGAGGACCCCGTGTTTTCAAACCGGAAGGGCACAAACATTCTCTCCCCTAAGGCAGCGATAATCTTTTTATGGGCATTCGGCGGGGCAAGAAAGAGCATGAATCCACCACCACCGGCGCCCAGCAGCTTTCCGCCCAGCGCCCCAGCAGATAGCGCCCGCGAATAGATTTCGTCGATGGCGCCGTTGGATACTTGATCACTCAAAGAGCGCTTTGCCTGCCACTGGCGATCCAGCAGCTCCCCCAAGTCCAACAGGTCTTTGGAACTATCACGAAGGACATCCAATCCCTCGTCAGCAATCGTTACAATTTCTTGCAAGGCAGCGCTGTTCGCAACCGTATTGGCAATCTGAGATTCTGCGATTTCGGATGCGGTCCTCGAGAAGCCAGTAAAGCACAGGAGCAAATTCGACAGTAATTCCTCTGTCCGGGCCGCAGAAATCGTGATCGGTTCTACCTCAAATCCCCCAGTCTTGGAAAAGGTAATACAGTTCAGGCCACCAAACGCTGCCGCCACCTGATCTTGGGATCCGACACTTTCCCCGATGAGGGTCTGTTCGACGTAAATCGCGTCTCTCGCTAATTCCCGCTTTGTCGGCATGTACCCTTCTAGCGCCCTCAAGGCATGGAGAATCCCAACCGTGAAGGTTGAACTGGACCCCAGGCCAGACCTGGCGGGCAGGTCGGCATTATGAACCACCTCAAGGCCACGGGCGTAACCAACGTACTTAGCAGCCTCCCTGACGGACGGGTGCCGAATTTCCTCAAGCTCGTTCACTTGTTCCTGCTCGAAGTAGCGAATCCTGTGTTTGTATTCAAAAAATGGCGGGAGCTCGCGGGCCGTGATGTAGCTGTACTTGTTAATAGTGGTGCTAACGACCATGCCACCGTGCTCTTGTGACCAAGACGGGTAGTCGGTTCCCCCTCCAAAGAAGGATATTCTGAAAGGGGTTCGACAAATTATCACCCTTCACTCTACCTAGTTCGAGATGCCTTCTTGGGATTGAAACCACTGGATGGTAGTCGCCAGGCCCTCGGCAAGAGACACAGTCGGCGCCCAGTTGAGAAGGGAACTCATGAGCCGAACATCGATAAGTCTCTTCGGGATCATCGCGGGTTTCGAGATATCAAATTCCACCGTGGCACCCTCGTTCCCGGTTAGTCTCAATATTTCTTCGATGATGACGAGCAGATTCACCGAAGAGCCTGAGGCAATATTAACCGTGGCGTACGGGAGGTCCTTTTGCATGGCCAGAAAGAATGCCTCTACAAAATCGGAGATAAAGAGGAAATCTTTGATGTCCGAACCGTCCCCCCACACAACGAAGGGATCCTCTCTTGCCACAGCCCGCCGAATGAGAGCTGGGATGACCTTAGACTCTTTTAGAGAAAATTTGTCGTAAGGTCCATAAAGATTTCCGGGACGAACGACGAGCGTCTCCATCGGCTTGGAAACTTTGGTCGCATAAAAATTGACCATCTTTTCCGAGAACCACTTCATTTCCCCGACAACTTCATACTTGTCGAAGAAGCTTCCCGTGACATCACACTCCGCCATCGGCTCGTCCGATGGAGGATAGACCGTGTTGCTACTGATGAAGCAATATTTTTGCACGCCGTTCTGGTGCGCAGCATCCAGAGTCAATGCATTCATAACCACGTTGGGGGTGAGGTGAATCAGTGGGCGATGTTCCATCACCGCCGCCCCCGAAGAATTCGCCGCAGCCATCACAAACACATCTGTGTCGCGCAGAGCGCGGAGAGCATCTGCTTCCCGCGTCAAGTCAGCTGAGAGGTAGTCAACACCCGCTAACTCAACCTGCGGGGATTTTTTATGAACTAGCCCTCTTACAACCGCACCGCTCTCGACCAGCTTGTTGACCAGATGAGTCCCGATGAAACCGGCAGCTCCACCAACGGTGACTCTCTTTCCCTCAAGATTCACCCTGGTCACGCTCCTTGATCACGTTGAGAAACAATTGGCACAGTAACTGGCCACCAGAACCCATATTGGGGGTCATTCCAGCTAATCGTAAATTGAGATTCGCGGTCGTAGGCGGTCGTCTGCTTATAGTGAAACACCGCTGACTCGGTCATGACCACGTGGCCATTTCCAAATTTGGGCGGAATGAGGACTTGCTCCGCATTTCTTCCAGACAACGTAAAACCCTCCCATTGCCGATACTGGACAGACTCAGAATCGTTGTTGACCACCAAGAGATAAAATGAGCCGACAAGGCATGAAACTAACTTCCACGTCTTTTGGTCGCCGTGAATCCCGCGGAGAACATGCTTTCTCGAAGTGGATATATCGTCTTGAGCAAAGTCACACGATATTCCAGCGTCTTGGTAGAGTTCGCGATTGTAAAGTTCCACATAGGTCCCTCGGAAGTCTTCAAAGTCGGTGGGGGGAGTAATGATGAGAACCCCGTCGAGCGTGGTGGGCTTTACTTGTAATTTCTGAGGCACTGGCAATCAACTTTCATTCAGGCGAACATCAGGTCCGCAGCATCAAATATCGGATATTCCGCCTTCAAACACATCCATGTGTTGCGCCCTCGCGTAGTCCTCTGGAACACCAATATCAATAAAAGTATCAGACCCACGCAATCCGAAAAATGACCCCGTCTGTATTTCTTGGAATCTCTCGAGATATGTTTCTAGGGAAAACGGTGGGGACAGCGCCGAAATACGAAGGCCGGTGCGGCTGGGATCTGCCAGCCACACGCCTCCATTTACCCAAAAGTCTCCCGGGATTGCGCCTTCTCCTGAAACTAACTGCGGACTCCTGACGACCGCTCCTGTGCCGTCCAGGAAAACTTGCCCGTAGCGTTCCGTCTTCGGCGATGAGAAGAGCGAGGTCACCCACGTCGCTGAGCACTCCCTCATTTTTTGTTCCAGCCGGACGAGCGGAACGTTGAAAAAAGTGTCCCCGTTCAAAACCAGAAATGGACCTTCCTCCTGAAATCTTCTTAGACCTAGGGCCAGCGCCCCACCCGTCCCCAGCGACGCGGTCTCAGCGGAATAGCGGATTGCGGCACCCATAAACCTGTTTCCGAAATGTTCGGTCACGCGCTCCGACATGTGCCCAACGCACAACACAAAACGAGAGACGCCTTCCCCTATCCAATAGGCCATCAGGTGCTCGAGGAACGGGCGCCCTCGGACGTCCGCCATCGGCTTTGGCCGGTCAGAAACCGCTGGCCTGAGCCTCGTTCCCAGCCCTCCGGCGAGCACAAAAGCAGTCTTCGTTTTCAACCAGTTGCCTTTGCCGCTAGGCGGGTGAGATGATTGCGAAGGGCTCTCACCACTACCGCATCCGAGGCTTGCAACATGTCGATTCCCAACACGCCACCGAGGAGCTGTAAAATTCCCAGCCCTGCCAGCTGCAGGTATCGCCCCTCGAGGGCCGCCTTTAGGAGGTTTTTCCTCGAGATCCACTCGACCTGAATCCCTGCTTCCCGGACCGCCACTGTGCGCGAAGGGTCGATAAGGCCGGCGAAGAGGTAGTCCTTGATGTTTGTGCGGTCCATCATCAGGTAAAAATGCGAGCCAACGCCGAAGAGGGAAGTTGCGTAGCCGCTTTCCTCTAATATTTCTCTTCGAGCGGCTTGAACCGGGTCTTCACCGGCGTCGATGGCCCCGGCCGGGAACTCAAGGGTGTGTATCCCCAGGCTAGGCCGAAATTGATTCACCAGCAAAACGTTTGCCTGGTGGTCAAAAACACACATGATTGCCGAGTTTGGTCCTGTAATTCTGTAGTAGGGATCCGCTGCTTGGTCGGAATCATCGTCGCTCGCTTCCAACTCAAAGAACGGAGTGGAGAGAACAGATTTAAAATCTATGTAGGCCATAGCGTCCTAGCGGTTGAGAAAAGTGTCACCCGATGAACCGACTCTGTGCCTCCAGTAATCTAGCAGGTCTTGCATCGTCTTTTCGAAAGGAATCTCCGGTTTCCAGCCTGTGTGCTGGAAGAATTTTCCGGTGTTTGGTACTTGAAGATCCGCGTCGATAGGCCTCAACCGGACGGGATCCACCTCTATTGAAATGTTACCTTTCTCGGGAGACAGCCCAATCAGGTGGTCAAGCACCTCGCCAATTTCCGCGGTGTGGGTTCCCCCAATGTTGTAATACTCGCCCGCAATGGGTGACTGGGTCACCAATAAGAAATATGCACGCACCGCGTCTCTTACGTCAGCAATGGTTCTCAAGCTCTTCAAATTTCCGACCTTGATAACTGGATCTTGAAAGCCGTTCTCTACAAGGGCAATTTGCTTGGCAAAAGAGGACTCCGCGAACACGTCCCCTCTTCTGGGCCCTGTGTGGGTGAACATTCGGGTGGTCATCACTGTCATTCCGTAGGCCTCTGCGTAAAATCGGCCTACCAGGTCTGTTCCAACTTTCGAGATTGCATAAGGCGACGCGGGGTGAAAAGTGCACTCTTCGTCGATCGGCAGTTTGTGGGCGGGGACCCGACCGAAAACTTCGGATGAAGCGCACACGTGAATCACTGCCTCTGGCGCATAGGTCTTCAGAGCCTCGAGAAGCCGAGTTGTTCCTTCAATATTTGTGTCCATGGTGTCAAGTGGACTTGTGAAGCTCGTTTGGGGGAAACTTTGAGCCCCTAAATGAAAGACGAAGTGAGGCTTTGTGTCACGGACCGCATTGTTGACGGAAGCGGAATCCCGCAAATCTCCGTACACCAGTGAGACTCGGTCCTTCGAGTTAATAAGGGGAACAAGGTGAGCAATATTGTCGAGGGGGCTTCTCCACCGCGTCATCCCCACCAAATTCCACGTTGTGTTGGCTAACAAGAAATCCGCTAGGTGTGACCCGACCATTCCGGTGAAACCTGTAATCAGAGCTGTGGTCACCGAGCCTCACTCGCATTCGAGGCCGAATCAGAAGATGAAAAATAATTTTGCTTCTTTAGGTACTCATCTTCGTTTTTAATGAACCAATTCCACGTTTGCTCAAGGCCGTTTCTGAGACTGGTTTTCGGCTCATACCCAAGCCATTCTTTGGCCCGAGAAATATCCATTACCCGGCGAGGAAACCCGGATGGTTTAGTGTGATCAAACTCGGCGTCGAAATCTAGAAACTCTTGGAGCGTCTGCACAAGCTCCCGAACGCTATGGCCCTGTCCGCTCGCTAAATTAACAAACGAACCCCTCGTCCCCAGAACAGCAGCCGCGACAATTCCCTCTGCAACATCCGCACTGTATGCGAAGTCCCTAATCGCCGAACCATCGCCCCACACCGAAACGGGCTTGTCCCCGCGGTGTATCTTCATCATCAGGCTAGGAATGACCATTGCGTTCGCAGGGTTAAAGTTGTCGCCCGGCCCATATACGTTACAGGGTCGAACGATGCCCCAATTGGTGCCGAACTCTTTCTGGTAGGCCTGGATTTGGAGCTCGGCCATCCTTTTGGCCCAACCAGGGAAGGTGTCCATAGGCTCGCCTTCGAACCCTTCCCGCTCCACAAAAACCTCCGCGCTCGAATAAGCCCCAATCGAGCTCGTGTAAACAAGGTTTTCCACACTGTTGCGACGTGCCGCTTCCAGAACGTTCGTATTGAATCGGAGCATTGGCACCAAGAAACTTGCAGGCCGGGTCTGGGTCACATCCATTGACCCTTTTATCCCCGCGAGGTGGAAGACATAATCGAACCCCCGAGTGGCTTCCATACAGAAATCAAAATCTGTTAAGTCACCAACGACCTGCTGAGTCGCATCTGGGATCGAAATTTTATCGAGAGAGACAGTGGTCACGGAGGCTCCACTGCTTGCAAGAAGCTTCACCACTTGACGCCCTATGAGCCCAGTTCCTCCAGTAACAAGGGCGCGTTTACCCTCTGGGTGTCCGGACGACAGTAATGACAGATTCAACTCATTCAACAACGAAAAAAGAGACCCTACTCGCAAATGGAAAGCGTTCAAGTCGAATGTTATTTAGTCCGAATGTTTCCATGAGAGCCACCGTCTCACCCGGGGAATCAGCGTCGTTCACTTCGTCAAATGCAACCACGCTTCCTTTTGTAAGGCGGTCTCGTAGCATTGTAAGACAGGCTTTTGTGGGGGCGTAGATGTCGAAATCGAAATAGGCCAAGGCAACGACAGTGTGCGGGTTCTGGCGAAGGTACTCTTCAAGCGAGGCAATGGCATCACCTTCAACAACCGCGTTCTTTTCTATGTGGGACAGCGGGTTCAAAGACTCGTGCAACCGGTATAAACTTCGCAGGCGGTCAGCATACCCATCGGTGACCTTGAGATTACCGGGGTACATAAGACCAGAACCACCGTCTTCCTTGGAGACCTCGGGAAAGCCCACAAACGTATCAAATCCAAGGACTTTTCTGTGCCGGTTAAAGGGCTCGTAAATACTCCTCAGAGTTTGGAAAAGCATAAAATTGTTACCCCAGCGGGTACCAAAATCCATTACGACACCTTGCACTGGCACGATTTTTCGGTAGAGAAAATCCATCAAGAGGATCCGCGAAAGATTTTTTGCATCGAGGTATAAGCCCAGATTTTCAAGTAGCTGGTTGTCAGGAACGGGGGACTCTCGGAGCTCACCCAGAAGGTTGTCTCTTACCTTAGCTTCCTCTGGACTAGCAAACGAAAGCACGTCAATAGAACTATCAGTCATCAAATTCTCCAAGTCATTTGCCCACTAAATTATTACGGAACCCTCTGGTACGCCTTATCTCCTAATCAAAGCAGGTACTAGAGCGCCTGAGCCGAAGGCGATTACATGGGCCCAAAATCGAATCCTACCTTCGGTCAAAGCATAACGAAGTTCTCCTTCCTCTCCGCTCTCCTGGCGCAGACGGACCGGCTTTAACACAGCGCCACCTAGAAGATCTTCTGATAATTCGAGCGGGCTCGGCGAATGTCCACTTGGGTTGCTAATCGCGTCTTGCAAGGTTTCGTAAACTTCCCTGCGGCCAAGTGGATCAGGAATAACACGAACCGACTTCGCAACCACTAGCTGCGGAGAAAAAGCGGTCAGGACGTCTATCTGGTCAAAAACGGTGTCATCCACGTCGACTTGTGCTGAGAGCGAGTTCTCCTGCACTCTCGATGGGGAGCCACTTGCAGGCATCAAAAAAACAGAGGACTTCTTTACCAACCATGCAAGCGCCAGTTGAGCCGCCGTGCATCCTGCGCTAGAGGCAATCGAATTTAATACCGCCAGATGGTCAGTGTTCCCACACAAAGTTCCCTGATCAAGTGGACTGTAGGCCACGAAAGCAATGCCCCTCTCGCGGCAAAACGGCAGCAGATCCCGCTCAGCGGATCGATCGAAAAGATTGTATTCGGCCTGAATCGCGGAAACGTGTTCCGAACCAATCAAACCCATGATTTCTTCGATTCCCGATATTGGGAAATTGCTCAACCCGAAAGACCGAATTTTTCCAGATGTTAATGCATCTTTCACCGCGTGCAGCGTCTCACTAAGAGGGATGCTCGGGTTTGGCCAATGCAGGTAGAGGAGGTCAATCGCCTCACTTCTGAGCCTCTTTAGGGATCCCTCTATCGAGGAAGCCAGCCTCTCGGGTGAAAAATTTGAGGGCGAAACTTTCGTGGCCACCAAACCGCCCTGGAGCATCTCGCGCGAGAATGTCCCCAAAATTTCTTCTGACTGTCCCCCTCCATAGATTTCAGCCGTGTCGAAGTGGTTTACCCCTGCAGCCAAGCCCGCAGCGATGGCCTCTTTGAGCGGCTGATCTGAAGCCGTCCTTGCCGAACTGCCGCCGAGCCCCAGCCCCAAGCCAACCTGAGACACCTGGATTCCGGAATTGCCAAATGTTGAATAAATCATCTGTCACGACCACGCTTCCACTGAGTAAACCACCATCCTAGGGAATCAATCTCCGCCACGAAAGAATCCGCGTTGACTCATTAGAAACCTCCGCTTCGGCGTGGTTTCACAGGATCGGTGACGGATATGGGTTATGCCCGTTTCTATGGAGCTAACAATGAGACAGCGGCAGGCTGTGACGAAGAAGAAAGCACTCACCTATCGGGGTGCGGACCGTGCGGGCAAGTCCCGGATCTTGGACGAGTTGGTTGAGGTGACCGCCCTGGCATCGCGACTATGCCAGGGCGGGACTGCGGGACGCGTTGAGACTGAAAGTCGTGAAGCCCAGGCGTGGGCGGGCGCCGACGTATGGGCCGCGGGTGACATTGGCGTTGGTGAAGTGTTAGGCGGTGCTGGGGCGCCCGCGGGAAAACGCCGGGCACCGATGCTGGCCGTGGTGGTGGCGTTACTGCGGCGTGATGGTGAGCTGAACCTCACAGATGCGGAAGCCGCCCTGTTGGTGCGCATGAGTGCGGCCACGATCGACCGTCGGCTCGCGCCTGAACGGGCGACAATGATGTCTGGGGGCCGGTCCCAGACCAAGCCGGGAACACTGTTGAAGTCGCAGATTCCGATTCGTACCTGGGCGGAGTGGGATGATGCGGTCCTCGGGTTTGTGGAGATTGACCTGGTCGGCCACGAGGGCGGCAACGCGTCGGGTGAACACTGTTTCACCCTGACGGTCACTGACATCGCGACCGGGTGGACGGTGAACCGCTCCGTACGAAACAAGGCCGAGAAGTGGGTGTTCCCGTTTCCGATCATCGGGATCGATTCGGATAATGGGTCCGAGTTCATCAATCACCACCTGTTCGACTACTGCACGGCGAATGAGATCACCTTCACCAGATCGCGGGCAGGCCACAGTAATGATGGTGCCCACGTGGAGCAGAAGAACTGGACTCATGTGCGTGAGCTGGTCGGTTACCTTCGTTACGACACGGCCACCGAACTGGCCAAACTCAACGAAATTTGGGAGCTCGACCGGGTGTTCACGAACTATCTCCTGCCGCAGCAGAAGCTCGTCTTCAAGCAGCGCAACGGCGCGAAAGTGACCAAGAGGTATGACACGGCGACCACCCCGCACCAGCGCGCGATCGCCCGGGAAGACATGCACAAATGGCCGATCATCCAGATGAATGCGGAGTTCACACGGCTCAAGCCCGCGGCCCTGTCCCGGAACATCCTCGCGCTGACCGGCGAGCTTGAAACCCTCGCCTTGGCGAAGAAACCCGCCGCCGTCAAACCAGCTATCAACCGGGCCTGGAACGCGTGACCCCCGCGGAGGTTCTCAGTTGAGGCAATGATCAATCTTCCCGGGGGTATTGACATGAGGCAATGGGGAATCCTTTGCCAAACCCTCTTGCCCAACCATCCACTCCCTATAGCCATTCTTGCGGTCCCGCTCAAGCGGCTCCCGAAGTGCCGTGTGGCTAACGAAGCACCCCCCTCGAGGAAGCCCGGTACGTCCCAGACAATGAGCCTTGTTCCGCAGATGGCAAGGATCGATACTTCAATTAGAAAGATGTGGAGAAACATGCGTCATCATCCATCATTGAAATGCACCGTTTCTCCACCATCTACAACGATTGAGCTGCCATTTACGTAGCTTGCCTCGGTTGCGTCCCGGGAAGTGGTGTGATTTCCCGGGACGCAACTCTTCGACCGAGGCCAGTGAGACAAATAGCCGACGAAGGAATCTTGACTACACGCACCCAGTGCAGCTCAAAATCGGACCGAGGTTCCGGCGATGCGGCGATAAAAAATCAATCAGCGGGTAGAAGTTTCTTGCGTGACTGTAACGTGCACCTCATGTAAAACGGCGCGCTCACCAACCGGCCACGCGCCAATCTGAGACACGTCAATTCCCGAGTTACCAAACTCGGCATAAATCATTCGCCGCCACCAGTCGGCCCACGCAGAAAAGAACGGTTAATGAACTCGATTTCGGCTACTAACGAATCCTCGCCTAAACCTTCTTGCTCAAGCATCCACTCCCTTGAACCGTATGCAATTTTCTGAGGCCCGAGCATGCCGGACCCTAAATGCCGTATTTGCACCGATGATGCTTGATGGGCCTCGAGCAACGCCGAGTAGAGGCCACCAGATGAAACCCCCTCTTCGGCGACCAGGATTAAGTCCGCGGACTGCAGCTCTGGTCTCAGGCGGCTCGGGAAGGGCTGAATGCGGTAGGCGTCAACCAGCCCAACTTCAACACCACGTTCGCTCAATTTTTTCGTGGCCCGGAGAGCCCTCGCGACGAGAGCACCAGTCGCAACGACCGTGACCCTCTGCACCGGCCTAAGGACCGCGAAACCAGAGTTGAGGGTTAAGCCATCGCCGTGCAAGTCCGGATACTTCCCCTTGTCTACCCTCACATAGAGCGGGCCCTTAGCCTCTAGAGCATAAACAGCAGAAGCCGCCGCTACCGAGCTATCTCCGGGATTTAGGATTTCTAGTTCTGGGATTGTTCGGAGGACAGCTAAATCATGAACCCCATGATGCGTCGGGCCATCATACGAAAAAGAGTAACCCTGCCCCAAACCGACAATCGTTACTGGCAAGTTCATGCTGCACAGGTTCATTCTGATTTGCTCGTACGCTCGGAAGGCAATAAAGCTGGAGATACCGAAGACAATTACCCGTTTACCGACGGACGCTAGTCCGGCCGCTACGTTAATCATGTTTTGCTCGGCAACCCCAACATTGATGATTCTATCTGGAGCGTGGTGCTGAAGCTCCTTGAGGCTGTGCACCTCCATGTCGTTAGTGACTAGGAAGATGCTTTCGTTCCTGATGGCATGTTCGTAGATCACATCAAAAAAAGCATCGCGCATATCGATCATTCGCTTGCTCCTGATGTTGAGGCTGTCAGAATTGCCCGGGCGGACCTATAGTCCTCATCAGTCGGTGCTCCGTGGTGCCAGCTGAGGTTACCCTCCATGAAATTCACGCCTTTACCTTTCACTGAATTAGCGATTATCATCGTGGGTTTATCGGATTTGACCGCAGCAGAAAAAGCTCCATCGATTTCAGCGAAAGAATGTCCATCTATTTCCAGTGCCAACCACCCGAAGCTACCTAACTTCTCTCCCAGCCCTCTGAAGATTGAATCTTCGCCAATTTCAGAGGTGACGGCAAGCCTGTTTCTATCTACAATCACCGTCAAACTTCCCAACCCAAATTCGCCAGCAAGAGCTATCGCCTCCCAGACGGAGCCTTCTGACAGTTCAGCATCTCCAAGAAGAGTGAAGATGCGCATGTCGCTGGGCGGAGACGATGCGCCTAAAGCCATTCCACACCCAATGCCCACCGCATGACCCAGTGAGCCGGTATTCCAATCCACCCCGGGGATTGAGATATCGAGCTGCCCACCCAGCCCGCCGTTCTTCCCGTACGAGTTGAACCTTTCCGAGTCGATAAAGCCAAGGTCCCTGAGGATTGGGTAGAGCGCTAAACAGGCATGCCCCTTACTCATCACAAACCTGTCGCGAGTTTCCGACTGCCCATCTGCTCCGAGATTTCGGAGGTAGGGAATCTTATATAACGCAACTACTAATTCCACTGCTGAAAAAGTTCCCCCGAGATGACCGAGTTGTGCTTCATAAGCCTGGTCGAGTGCTTGAACCCGAACGTCCCTAGCTATCACCTGGAGGTTAGCGTAATCGCCAATCAACTTGACACCTCTGTTTCGACGAAAGGCTGCACGATTTGCTGCTCTGTGTCACAGAGTACCTCTATGAACATCGGCCCCGGGGTCGACATGACCTCTTGGATGTCTGCGGCGACAGAATCCGACGAGTCAAATATTTTGTACTCCATACCGAACGCCTGGGCCACTGCCTGGAAGTCGAGCCCTTCCGCACCAGTTTTATCATCTGAGCCAATTCTCCGACCCTCGAAAAAAGTGTCCTGCCAGTTCCTCATTGATACGTATCCCCCATTGTTGATGACAAAGACTTTAAGGTCGAGGTTGTAGTAGCTGATGGTTTTCAGTTCTTGAATGTTTAACTCCAGAGAACCGTCGCCGGTAACCGCGAGCACCTGTTTCTCGGGAGCGGCTACAGCCGCCCCAACTGCCAAAGGAAGACCTGTTCCCATGGCTGCGAATGTTCCCGAGGTCACCTCTCTTTGGCCAGATTCAAAATTATAAACTTGGCCGCCCACGTAATAGTTGGATCCCGCGTCGGTTATGAAAATGTGTTGTGGCCCTGAAGCTTCATCTAATTTTGCCATAAAAAAGTAAAGGTCCATTGGATCAGAGGGCGTCTCAGCCTGGTGAATCCTCGACGCAGCTTTTAGGCCACGGCACCTATCAAGCCACCCCTCCCAGCTCGGTAGAGTGTTGGGATCCAGGTGGGAAAGGGCCGCGCGAAGAAAATCTCCTGCATCTGCTACTACGGGTAAAGTGATCTGCTCCCCAAACTTTTCTATCTCAGCTGAATCAATGTCAATGAGGACCACCTGAGCGTCCGGAGCAAAGTGGTCAAGATTGTGGCCCGCCAGCTGCACCGCAAGGCGGCAACCTACAGAAATGATAACGTCTGCCTCTGCTAGCAAACTTTTCGAATAAAGTGCTCCCCTGCGCCCAACCTGACCGAAATTCAGATCCATGGATTTTGGGAATATATCTTGGCCTAGACGCGACAGAACTACCGGCAGGTTCCAATGGGCGACGGCGGCCTCCAACTCAGTTATCGCTCCCGCTTGACGAACGCCCTGTCCGGCAATGATGAGGGGACGTTGGGCTCCATGCAAGATCGAGCTGAAGCGCTCAACGTCGCGCAAGGAGATGCCAACCACTCTCTCACCAGGGGAGTATCCTTCAAGGCGGTCCACTACTACTCGAGCGCTCTGAACATCCATTGGGATGTCCAGCCAGACGGGTCCCGGTCTTCCATTTACCGCCGTAAAGTAGGCCCTTTCCAGCTCATAACGAATTCTGTGGGGCTCAGTCACCGTCGCGGCGTACTTCGTAAAAGGCCTAACGGCTGGGACAACGTCCACACCAGCTGTCCCGAACGTCCGGAGAGAATTCGGAGCTGACAGCCCAGGAAATTCGCCCGTTGGAGATTGACCCGAAATCACAATGACTGGTGAAGACTCGACCCAAGCCTCCGCAAGGCCAGGAATCGCGTTTGTAGCCCCTGGTCCACTCGTGACAGAGACCACCCCTATTCGCCCAGAAATCTTGCTGAACGCAGAGGCCATAATTGGCGCAGCAGCTTCGTTTCTCGCACAGACATAATCCAGCCGAGGCTCACGCTCGATCGCATCGTTGACGTGCATGGAACCGTTGCCGGTCAAGACAAACACGACTGTCGCACCCTTGTCAGCAAGAAACCCAAAAATGTAATCGGCAACGGATACATCAACCAACTTTAGCCCTCCGGTTATGTGAGATATTTCTCAGCCAGCAGCCTTCTCTAAGGCTGCTGGCTCGCGAGAGAGTCCGCGAGCGCCAAAATCCTCTCGCACCCCTCTTGCAGGTCTTCGTCGGTGACCGCGATAGAAACCCGAATGTAGTCGCGACCGGAGGGCCCAAAACCATAGCCCGGGCAAACGCATACAGATTTCTCATTGAGCAGTTGTAGTGAAAAATCATCCCCAGACAAACCCGTTTTGGAAACATTCAAGAAAAAATAAATGGAGGCATTTGGCTCAACAAAGGATATCGAGGCTTGATTTGCAAAAACATTGCTAACCAGCTTGGACTTCGATTTGTAAAGCGCCACAACCTGGCTGTAAGAGCGCTTTTCGTCCTCCAGAAACATTTGCGCAGCCAACTGGAGTGGCTTCGGAAGACAGGAATAAAATAGCGAGTTGTAATCTGCAATTTTAGAAACCAATTCTTCGGACCCGGTGACGAAACCCAACCGCATTCCAGGTGCGCCGGCGTCCTTGGAGATTGAGTAAATGTATGTCGCTCCTTTGATCCCAGACATGGGAATGTCAGCTGGGTCGTAAATCAAATTCCGATAGGTTTCGTCCACCACAAGCGAAACTCCGTTTTGCCGGCAAATAAGTCCAAGCTCGTCCAATAATGCTGGGGGGTGCGAAATTCCAAGCGGATTAGAGGGCGAATCGACAATCAGAATCCTCGGATTATGCGCACCTTGAATCAAAAGCCGAATCTGCTCGAGGTCGGGTTGAAATTGATTCTCCTGCGCGAGAGTGAAATTCACGACTCTTAGCTCTGAAAAATCGGCAGCAAGCCGATAAGTAGGAAAACAAGGGTCTGGCATAAGTACCGTGTCGCCGGGGTCCGCGAGAAGGTTAAAAATTTGAGAAACTGCGGCATTGGCGGGAGTCACCACCACATTTTTTTCACAAATCTCTTGAGACTTCCAGGTTGACTGGACTTGGGCAAACGCCCGTCTCAAGGACCTTTCTCCCGCGGAAGGACTGTATGCCAGGTTCCCCTCGGAGATGAAGGTTGACCTCAGTTTTTCCAGGAGAAGACTATCCGCATTGCCGCTGGTATCACCTATCTCCAGGCGAATAATAGGCTTTCCCTCTTCCTGCAAGCGATTCGCATAGGCCAAAATCTGAAACATGGGTTGCGGGAAAACTCGAGCTGACCGGCGACTCAGGCGAGTAATCAAAAGGGTCCCCTGAAGTGCTTGTAATAGTCGACCATCGATTGCGAGTCAGGGAGTGGATTGTCGTGCACATGAGACCCATGGTGAAGTTTTGATATCTCGTCGACCAACATACGCACATCCGGATAGAAGAGATCTTCCAGTGACTTAGCAGTGGGGCAAGTGGCTGGTGCCATGCCAACAGACACCGAGGGCAGAGAAAGTAGATGGGGGTCTTCTTCTGCGACAAGCCGGTTAATTTCTGCCGCCACACCGTAAGCAGCCCAAGAAGTATCAGCTATCAATAGCTTCCCGGTTTTTCGGATACTGCCGAGAATAAGTTCCTTATCGTAGTGAGAGGTCGAATGTAGATCAATGATTTCCACAGAAATTCCAAAGTCAGCCAGATAGTCAGCGGCACGGCGGGCTTCGAGGACCATGATTGAGGTTGCGACAACGGTGACATTTGACCCAACTCGGTCCAACCGGGAACCGAAAATTGGATGGCTCGGCGGTGTCTCATCGTCATCGAACTCGAGCTCATACAGGAGCCTGTGCTCGAGCATGACAATAGGGCCCCTATGTTCTTGGATTGCGTAGCGATAACTCGAGAGGATGCTTTGAGGGGTTGCTGGCATCACTACCGTGAGACCGGGAATGTGGCTGAGCAACGATTGAAGACTCTGCGAATGCTGAGCCCCTTGCCCCCAACTTCTTCCCACCACCATGCGCATCATGAGTGGCACCTCAAAGAGGCCTCCAAACATATACTTGTATTTCGCAGCCAAGTTGATGAGCTGGTTGAAGGCCAGGAGGCCAAAGTCCGCACGAATATGTGTGTTGATGGGGTAGACCCCGTTCAACGCCATGCCGATACAAATCCCCGCGATCGAGTCTTCCGCCAGCGGCGTCTCAATTACCCTCCCCGGGTAACGCTCATGCAGGCCCAACGTGGTGCCAAAAGTGCCTTTGTGATCGGTGACTCCCTGTCCAATGATGGCCGTAGAATCAGACTGCTCAAGGGCCTCACGCATCACGGTCTCAAGAGCGGACCTATAGGTTCTAGAGGACATCTGTGAGTAGCTCCTCAATGCCAGGAAATTCTGACTGGATAGCAAAATCTACAGCCTCGTCGATTTCTTTCTTCATGAGCTTTATCTCAGCGGCAAAGTTTCCCAAATTCCTCTCCAGAGGATCATTTTTCTTCCATTCACTCACAATCGCTTCTTCTCTGTATCCGGAATCGAAATCTTCGCCAGGACCCACATGCTCGCGGTAACGCATGGTCTTGACTCTCAAAACCGCGGGTCCAGATCCGGACCGTGCGTGTCGAAGGGCTTTGGAAGACGCTTCGAACACGGCAAGTGGGTCATAACCCTTCTCTTCAGAAAAATACGGTACGCCAAAAGCCTGGGCTACTAGCTCCAGAGAAAAGGCTTGTCGGTCGGCAATGCTCGTGTGAACCGCCAAACTGTTGTCCTCGCAAAGAAATAGGACCGGAAGTTTGTGCAATGCCGCAAAATTCAGAGATTCAAAGAAAACCCCTTGTTCAGTGGCCCCGTCTCCGAACACCGTTACAAAAACTCTCCCCTTTTGCCCCCGAATCCCGGCCGCCAAGGCCGCCCCAACGGCATGCGAAATGGTCGAAGCAACAACTGCAGAAGCACCCATAACGCCGTGATTTGGGGCAGCAAGGTGCATAGATCCGGCCTTCCCTTTGCTAACCCCAGTTATGCGACCCATCAATTCCGCAAAAAATTCGCCGAGTGGTGCCCCTCTTGCTAGATAGTAGGCGTGACCGCGATAGTTCGGGAACAAGAGGTCTTCCTCTTCCATTGCGGCGCACGACCCCACGGCTACCGCCTCTTGGCCAATCGACAGGTGAACGGGACTTTGAATGAGGTCCGAGGGATAAAGACCTATGATTTTTTCTTCGACAAGCCTGACGCGGAGGCAAGACAATAAGAGATTCCTCGAAGCTGACACTTGAGAACTCTACCCTGTGTTCGAAGAAAATAAGATTTTGGGAAGGATTTCTTTCTGAAGGGTAGGGGATTCTCCACTCAAGAGAAATAAGAGTCCGGATGGATGGCTTTGTCATCAATATAGAGATCCGCGTGAGGCTTGCCGAATATTAACTCGTCGTAGTGAAGTCCCCAGTTTGCCAGCTGCTTCTCAGTTGCCGATGCCCAATCAATACCTGAGGTAGCACCCCTTGCCGTGAATAGTTTGATTTGGTGCCCAGCAGCCCGAAGATTGTTGACGTGGTCAATCCTTGCCTGGAATGGTTTTGCTTTCATATAGTCGCCGCGCACCTGGGAACACAACGTGCCGTCGATGTCGAAGCAAAAGGTTTTCATATTTTCCTAGCCTTAGAATTTGGTCTCCAACACGTGCCGCAGCCAGGCGGCCCTGGCCAGATAGAGGCGGACTGCAC
>Ga0208414_1001494_pt1 | contig 17563 bp, 12 predicted proteins | sample AntAceMetag02UKE_FD_184770 | JGI IMG/M metagenome (GOLD analysis project Ga0208414, IMG submission 184770) | Saline lake microbial communities from Ace Lake, Antarctica - Antarctic Ace Lake Metagenome 02UKE (SPAdes) (version 2) | ecosystem: Environmental > Aquatic > Non-marine Saline and... | reverse complement strand
CTCCTCCTCTGCTTTCTTTTCAGCTTCCTCAGCAGCGGCCTTTTCAGCCTCTTGAGCAACATCCGCTGCTGCTTCTGCTTTCTTTTCAGACTCTTCTACTGCTTCGGCAGCTGCAGCAGCCGCTTCCTCTGCTTTCTTTTCGGCTACTTTAGCTTTTTCAGCAGCTTCTTCAGTTGCGGCTTTCTCTGCTTCTTCAGCAGCAGCGTCGACTGCAGCATCCTCTTCCGCTTTTTTTTCGGCCTCCGCGGCAGCAGCTTTTTCCACTTCCGCCACAGCAGCAGCAGCGACACGTTTCTTCTTTGTCTCTTCTACAATCTGAAGTTTTGTCTTTACAGAAGTTTGGTCTGGCATCAACTTAGACGCTTCATTATATTGTTTGGCAGCTTCTTCAAAGTTTTCAGCCTTTAGCGCTTTATCTCCAGCCTCAACTATTTTATCAAACTCATCTTTTTTTGCTTTTTCAGCTTCAGCTATGGCTTTTTCTTCTTCGGCAGCTTTTGCAGTTGCTTCGGCATTCTTCGCTTCCTCTTCTTTCTTTGCAACTTCTACTAATTGTTTCGTTGCCTCTTCATCTTTAGGCATTATAGCTAAAGCTGCTTCATAGCTTTTCTTTGCTGTTTCAAAATCACCTTTAGAAAGAGCTTTATCTCCAGCCTCTTTATTGTCGGAGTATGCCTCTTTCTTCTCTTCTAATTCATTAACGAGCTTTTCAATTTCTTCCATTGCCCTCAAGGTGTAATCTGCATACCAATCAAAACACTCCACCTCTGGATCAAAGAAAATTTGACCAACCGATTTATCCAATACAGAATAGTCAATTCCGTCAACTTTCTGGATCATACTTACTTGAATTTCCCTGCCACGGCAACCCAATCCAATCATTTCAGAAGTAACGTTTTGAAGAAGAATGTCAACTTTTTTAGTTGCATAACCCTGTCTAAAGAATTGTAGTTCGTAATTCTTTCCAAATTCTAAATCAAACTCGAAATTCCCAGAACCATCAGCAGCTGCTCTTTTTAGCTTTTGACCATTTACATAAACGATAACAAAAGCCGTTGACATATCTGCAAAACCATCTTTCATATCGCCTGTTATATGGAGTTTTTCCATTTGACCAAACGCGGAATTAAATCCGAGAAAAAGAAATAATATGGTAAAAATGCGAGTCATTAATTATCAGACTTTGAACACTCAAAATTAAAATAAATATTCACTGAATCTTAGTTGATTATTTCAGAACAAATTACTTCAGACTGCTCTTTAATGAGTACTAAAAATAGGTTTTGTTTAGTCAATTTTAAAATGTTCCATTTGCTTTGGTTTTTATAAGGCATATTTGCAAAAACTGTAGGGATGAAATCAAACTTGAACATATATGTTACCACTTATCAAGGACTAGAAGAAGTCCTGCTAAATGAATTGAAGCAAAACAAAATTGGTTCCAATCATGAAATCCGAAAAAGAGGTGTTGCTTTTGAAGGCAATATGGAGGACATCTATCGGGCAAATTATGTAGTTAGGACTGCACTTAGGGTCCTCATAAATTTGGTCTCATTCGAATTGAACGAAACTAGTGATTTGTATGATTTTGGAAAAAAGGTAGAATGGGATAAATGGTTTTTCCCTCAAAAATCTATCGCAATTGACGCAATAGTAAGAAACGAAAATTTCAAGAACAGTATATATGCAGCTCAATTATTAAAAGATGCAATTTGTGATCGGTTTGTTGAAAGCGGATCTGAAAGACCTAATGTAGATTTGAAATTTGCAGGTGTAAGAATTCATTTATTAATTGCTGGAGACCGCTGCACTATCTCATTGGATAGCTCTGGAGACTCCCTGCACAAAAGAGGTTATAAGACCGTAAGCGGTATCGCTCCGTTGAGTGAAGTATTGGCATCAGGAATTATCCAATTGACCGATTGGGATGGTAATTCCAATTTATATGACGGTATGTGTGGCAGCGGAACCCTGCTGACTGAAGCATATTTACTTTCCAAGAATGTTCCTTCTGGTAAATACCGCCCAAAATTTTGCTTTGAGAATTGGAGAAACTTTGATGCAGATAACTGGAAAGCTGTAAAGAGGGACTCAAGTTCAACTGAAAACAAAGTCTCAGCAACAATAAACGGAGCGGATGCTCATCCACTTGCAATTGAGGATGCCAAAATGAACTTAGCATCAGCAAATATGGACAAAGAAATTGAGGTTTTTGAAAGAGACTTTTTTAATGCTCCTGCTCCATTTGAATCTGGAATATTAATTATGAATCCACCTTATGATAAAAGAATAACAATTGCCGATGCAAAACAATTTTATGCTGAAATTGGAGATAAACTTAAATCCGATTACAAAGGTTGGACTGCTGCAATTTTCAGTGCTAATATACCAGCAATTAAATCTTTAGGCCTTAAACCAAAAAGAAGAATTCCATTATGGAATGGCCCTCTTGAAGGAAGACTAAATATTTATGAGCTGTATTGATAACTAAACTGATTCCCATAAGCATGCAACAACTTGAATTGATTGCCTAGTTGAGTGTTTTCTTTGCTAAAAATCAGAAAAATCAATATACTAGAACTCTCAAAGTGATTCCTTATAGACTAAAGTTATAAGCTTGATTTTAAGTTAAAACGAGAACAAAAAGGTGTAATATATAAAAAGTGTGGTAGCAAAACCGCTTTGAAAACTTGACGCACAATGGAACTCTCAGATGAATTTTATTTCCTGGTAAATGGCCATGGCATTTATGACCGTTATTAAAAAAACATATCAGCGGCAGAATGTAAAGTAAACTTTAACTCAAGGCTTCCTTATATCTATCCAGCGCTCTTTGCCTAGCAAACTTGTGCTCAACTATGGGTTTAGGATATTCTGTTGTTCCAAATTCAGAAACCCATTTTTTCACGTACACCAAGTTTTTATCAAACCGTTCTAACTGTGCTGTTGGATTAAACACCCTAAAATAAGGTGCTGCATCGGTTCCGCAACCTGCCGCCCATTGCCAACCCCCGTTATTAGAAGCCAAATCAAAGTCCAATAATTTTTCAGCAAAGTAAGCCTCGCCCCATCTCCAATCAAGCAATAAATGTTTGGTCAAAAAAGAAGCCACAACCATTCGAACTCGGTTATGCATAAACCCAGTTTCGTTCAACTCTCGCATTCCAGCATCAACCATCGGATAGCCCGTTTTACCGTTGCACCAAGCGGTAAAATGTTCTTCATTCTTCTCCCACACCACCTTTTCGTATTTCGGCCGAAAACAAGAAGCTTCTACATGTGGAAAATGAAATAAGATTGTCTGGTAAAAATCTCTCCATATCAATTCGTTCAGCCATGTTTCACTTTGAATTTCCAGAGCCTTGGCAACACATTCTCGAATAGAAACTGTGCCAAACCTTAAGTGAACACTTAATTGCGTTGTGCCATTCTTAGCAGGGAAGTCTCTATTCTCTTTGTAGTTTTTAATGATTGATTTATTAAAATCAGGCGCATTAAACGCAGTGTTGGTCGATGTAAAACCATTGTCATAAACGCTATCCCAAACTACTACATCGGTTTTATGAAAATTACTTTGATGCTTATCTATTGGATAGGCCTTGTGGTAGAAGTCAGTTAATTGATTCTTCCAAATTTTACTGAATGGTGTAAATACGGTGTAAGGAGTTTTATCGGCCTTCAAAACTTCATTTTTCTCAAAAAGAACATGATCTTTTTTCCCAATAAACGGAATTCCTTTTGATTCCAAGAATTCAAAAATTTCTTTGTCTCTAACCTTTGCGTAAGACTCATAATCTCTATTGGTGTATAAAGATTGGACAGAATATTCTTGCGTTAATTGCTGATATATTTCTAGTGGATTTCCGTAATAGACCCACAATCGAGTTCCTAGTTTTTGATAAGCCTTATCTAGTTTGATTAATGCATCGTGAATAAAATCTACCCTCTTGTCCTCCTTTGGCAAACGATTGAGAATGCTGGAATCAAAAATGAATATTGGCTGGACATTTGAATTTGCTGTTAATGCAGCATTTAATCCTGCATTATCATGCGCCCTTAAGTCGCGTCGGTGCCAAAATAAAGTCAATTTTTCCATAGTTAATTCAGACAAAAAAATACTGAGAAGGTTTCGATTTATTCTTCAAAATACAAATACATAACCGACATAGCCGATAGCGTATCTTCACTGGTGTTGATATAAGTAGACGATAGCGAATAATGTATAGATGGATCTAACCAGATCTCTTTTTCTGGAATTAATACTTGGATTTCATTTAAACCTATGCCTGTATTTGCCTGCTTCATAATAAGCGGAACTACTTTTTCATTTGATTGTTCGTTCATTAATGCGATCTCTGTACAAAACGGATGCACGTGAGCAACTGCCATAATCACTTTGCGCTTTTTGCTGATATTCAACATTTTATCAACGTTCATTTCTATCTCCTCTTTTCCTGGAGGTATTTTCCAATGACCGGTATATTTTCTGGCATAGATATCGTAATACATATCCACACCATCTAGCGCTTCATTATTTGCCAGCATATCTACACCGCAAGAAGGCTGCTGAGCCGGATGGTAATTTGCATTATCGATTGACTCTAAGTACTTCGGATTTTCTTCAAGTTTTTCACCCATATTACCTACTGGTCCCTCGTATTGTTTTACCATCCAAAGCGTTTGCATGAACAGCGGTTTAAGTTTAAAATCAATTTCAGAATCTAAAAAATACTCAATAGTAACTTTGTGTAAAACTGTGGTGTCAACATCAGGATAGTTATGATTTAAAGCTTGATACATTGCTTTTAAGCCTTGTTCCCCAGGTATTGGAATTGCATATCCATCTGGAAGCGACAGTTCGGTAACGCCTTGCGTAAGCGTAAAAACTCTATTCTGATAGTCGAAGTTTTTAGGCTGCCATGGAAATGCGCGTATGCTATCCAAATTCAAATTGTTGTGACACATAAAAGCATTTTCCAGCACAACTCCTTGCGCATTAATTATCTCCACCTTATAACCGATTAGCCAGACAATGTCGCCTGAATCTGCCAGATAAAAAAGCTGTTGATCAATAGGCCCTTTCATCGACCTATAAATAGTGTCTATTACAAATGGTTTTGAAAGTACTTGATGTGTGTGTTGTTTCGACCCATCAAAACCCCCCGTTTTGGAATTGGAGTAATATTCAGAAAACTCCTTTCTACCTTTATCCTTAGCACAACCAAAAACAGCAGCTAGAGAAAACAGAAATAGTATGTATCGAAATATTTTCATCTGATAATGAAGGTGCAAGGTATCAAATACTGGGTATAAAAAAACCCCGAAACGTTGCCGTATCGAGGTTCTATATTTTATAACTAATTACTACTTAGACAGTGTAATGTCCTTTTTCCTTTGCTTTTTTGATTGCAACAAAAATTCCCAACTTATCGATGTGGCGAATTCCAGATGCAGAAATTTTAAGTGTTACCCACCTATCCTCTTCAGGAATATAAAATCTCTTGACCTGCAAATTCGGTTTGAATTTCCGTTTAGTCTTATTCATTGAGTGAGAAACGTTGTTTCCCGTCATTGCTTTCTTTCCTGTGATCTGACAGATATTCGCCATTTTTCGTCTGATTTTTTGAGGCTGCAAATATATTGCTTTTGTTCAATTTATGAGTGCCTATTTCAATAATTCTTTTTGTAATAAATGCAGAGCAGTTTGAGAGGATCTGAGTATGTTCTTTTCTCTATCCGTTCCAAACTGAAATCGTTCGCTTACAACCCCGTTAGGCGTTGCTGCTGCTATCCAAATGGTTCCTACTGGTTTGTCAGCAGTTCCGCCATCTGGTCCCGCAATTCCAGAAGTTGCTATTGCACAATCGGTACCTAATTTGTGGCGGACTCCTGAAACCATTTCTTCAACAACCTGTTTTGAAACCGCTCCGTGGTTTTTTATGCTCTCCCAACTCACTCCCAAAATCGTTTCTTTGACTTTATTGGAATAAGAAACAACGCTTCCTTCAAAATACGCCGAACTACCAGCAATAGAAGTAAGTAAGCGCGCAATGTTTCCGCCCGAACAAGATTCAGCAGTTGAAACTGTCCAACCCTTTTTCTTCAATAAATTACCAATTTCAACTTCCAAAGCATCGGTCTCATAACCAACGTAATGTTCAGGAATTAAAGCTGGCAACTGCTTTACATAGGCAGCTATTTTTGTTTCTAGAGCTGTTCGGCTTCTGCCTTTGCCGCTTACTCTCAAACGCACTTTGCCTGCAGCTGGTAACCAAGCTAATTTCAAATCATCATCGAGTACGGCAGTTTCCCAACCGGCCAAAATTTCCATAAGTGAAGACTCCCCTATTCCCTGAGTCAATACGGTTTTATAAACTAGCTCTGGTGTATCAAATTCAGACTTTACTCTTGGAAGCACTTCCTGCTCCATTAAATATTTCATTTCATAAGGAACTCCCGGCATAGACACAATTACTTTTTCATTGTGTCGAAACCACATTCCTGGTGCAGTTCCCTTTTTGTTCATCAAGGTTATGCATTTACTAGGAACCTCAGCTTGATGTCGATTGACTTCAGGCATTTCAACTCCATAAGAATCGAACAAGGATTTTACTTGATTAAAAACATCTTGACGAAATTCTAACTGATCGTCAAAGTATTCGCACAAGGTCGCCTTTGTAATATCATCTTTGGTTGGACCAAGACCGCCGGTTATCAATATTAAATTAGCTCTTGTTTGAGCGTCTTCAATAGCATTTACAATATGATTTTTCTCATCGGTAATAGAAGTGATTTGTGCTACTTCTATTCCATGATCAAATAGGATATTAGCCATCCAAGCCGAATTGGTATCAACAATTTGACCGATTAAAATCTCATCTCCTATGGTTATTATTTCTGCTTTCATTTCATTTAAAATGATTTGATAAAAGTACTAGACCTATCCATATCTCATATCGTTTAAAAACAATATTTGAACATACATTTGTAGCATGAACAAAACACTGTCTTTTTCACTCATTGTTCCGGTTTATAATCGACCCGATGAAGTTCAAGAACTCTTAGAAAGTCTGAGTCTACAATCAGACCAAGAATTTGAGGTTTTGATCATAGAAGATGGATCAAGTGCTCCCTGTAAGGCAGTCTGTGATAAATTCAGTGATAAAATCAATATTGTTTATCATTTCAAAGCCAATTCTGGCCCTGGACCAAGCCGAAATTTCGGAATGGAAAAAGCTACCGGAAATTACTTTATCATTTTTGATTCCGATTGTTTGATTCCACCCAATTACATTGCTAATGTTCGTAAAGCGTTGACTGATGATTATGTAGATTGTTTTGGTGGACCAGATGCTGCACACGACTCCTTTTCGGATACCCAAAAATCGATCAATTATGTAATGACGTCTTTTCTTACAACGGGAGGAATTAGAGGCGGAAATGAAGCGCTGGGAAAATTCCAACCTAGAAGCTTTAATATGGGCATTGCCAAAACAGTTTTTGAAACCGTTGGCGGATATGGGAAAATTCACCCGGGAGAAGACCCTGATTTGACTTTTAAAATTTGGAATACTGGATATAAAACTACATTGATTAAAGACGCTTTTGTCTACCATAAACGTCGAATCGATTTGCGAAAATTCTCAAAACAAGTCTATAAATTTGGAGTCGTTCGGGTAATTTTAAATAAATGGCATCCCGGAACTTCAAAAATCACCTACTGGTTTCCTACAGTATTTAGCCTAGGTTTTGCCTGCCTGTTTTTTGGAGGACTAAGTCTTCCCCTTTTCGGGTTTCTAGCCAGTGCATACGTGGTATTACTTTTTGTCGATAGCCTGATAAAAACCAAAAGCCTGAGTATTGCTTTAGGAGCTGTATTTGCAACATTTATTCAGTTTTACAGCTACGGTTGGGGATTCCTAAAAGCTCAATGGATTATCAATGTGCTTAAGAAGGACGAACGAAAAGCCTTACCTGAGTTTTTCTTTAAGTAAGCGCAGTGGTTGGTTGTTCTCGATACAATTCTCCTTCGTCGAATCACTCGAACTGACATTGGTTTAATCTGATTGATTGATTGATTGATTGATTGGTTGGTTGGTTGGTTAGTTGTTCTCGATACAATTCTCCTTCGTCGAATCACTCGAACTGACATTAGTTGGTTGGTTCATTAGTAGTAAGTGTCATGCTAAACTTGTTTCAGCATCTCATTATTCAAGTTATTTCTTGAAGCAAATTCTCCTATGAACCCCGCTAAAAACAATTGTGTTCCTAAAACCAAGCTTTTCAAAGTATAAGGATTTAGATTATGGGGTTTTTACCTTGCAATCACTACGCGCCTGTACTTTGTTTCATCTTCACAATACAAGCCTATGAGGTAGGTTCCTGATGGTAAATTGTTCAATCGATATTCGAAATAAAAAGGATTTTCTTTCCAATGGCTTACGTCGGTTGATATGACCTCTTGCCCTATATCGTTAAAGATTTTTACCTGCCGTACTTGTTTGTCGTTGTTCGATGCCGCTATTACAAAGTAATCCTTGGCGGGATTAGGGTCGACTCTAAAATCGCAAAGCAAAGGGGGAATATTTTGATTTCTGAATACCTGCAAGGTATCAACCGCTGTATCCGCGCACCCAAACTCATCGCTTGCGATTAAAGAAATTGAGTGCTTGCCGTATGCTATTATTCGCTGGCGGAGGTTCAATGTACTTGCTACCTTGTTTGAATCCAACAACCATACATAATCAACTGCACCCTCGGATTGATTTGTTGCTTCTAGCTCAAACGGAGATACATGCTCTGACTGGTTCAACGTAAATGCAGCTTTTATCGGGTAATAATTTGGGATAACTGTTGTAGTATCGCCTCCACAAAAATTACTGACCATTAGGGTGTAGGTACCTGCTTCTGTTACTCGAATACTTTGTCTACTCTCGCCTGTATTCCAAAAATAGCTATCGTCTTTATTTATCGAACTCCCTGAAAGGGTGAGCGGCGTACCCGGGCAGTATTGACCTTTTGGCGATACGAAAATAGTAGCAACTGGAGTGCTTAGGTATTCCACTTGAACAGCTCCATTGTCTATTCCACAAGCGTTGATTACTGTTACGGCGTAACTTCCTTCGGTGCTTATATTTCTTTGTGGTAATGTGCTGCCATCACTCCATGTATAACTAGAACGTGGCTGTGAAATATCGACTGTCCAAACTGCTTGGTTACAAAGCAGAGTATCAGCGGGTAGTGATAATGTTGGTGGCAGCAGTTCAGCTACTTTAAACTTTACACTGTCCGACCCGCAGCGGTTTACTGCGCCTAATCCATAGGTTTTGAAATCTTTTATCCAAACTGCTGCTACGGTATCTCCTGTACTCCAACGTATTTTGGCTGAATCGACATTGGCCGTTAGTCTCACCGAGTCGCCTTTGCAAATGGTGGTGTCCTTTAGCTGCAAATTAGGAGCATCTAGCTGGTAAACCTTTATGCTGTGTGTTTGCGTGCCGCATTGGTCGGTTACTTCAACCGTGAAGGTTCCGCTTGCATTTACCACCAAGCTAGAATCTCTGCTGCCATTGTGTGGCCAAAACCAACTCAGGTTGGTTTGCTTATTATCCTTTGCTCCCGCGTTTAGTGTTAAGGGTAAGTGTGAGCAGGTGGCGGTATCCTTACCTAGGTTGATATTGGCTGGGTGCAGAGTGTCTATCGTTAGTGTATCGTACCAAGTTCCGCAAGTGTTTTCTGCTTTTACCCAGTAGGTTCCTGGAGCAAAAAACTGATAACTATCCGTGGTTGTGCCATCAAACCAAGTATAATCTGCCAAGCCTTTATCGAGGTATTTGTAAAACAGTTTGCTCAAGCACATTGCAGTGTCTAAACCGAGGCTCAGTTGCAAGGTATCGTGCAAAGTCAAGTTGAGTTCTACAGTATCAGCTCCGCAACTATTGGAGCTAATTATTTGGTAGCTTCCTGTGGTATCAATAATACGCAAGGAGTCTTTGCTTCCGTTATTCCACGCAAAATTAGATTGGGTTCTTAAATGCAAGGTATCGGCGCATAAAACCGTGTCTTTGATGTAATTGGAGGTTAGTTTTGGAACTGGGTCAAAACCAACATTTACAGTATCATAAACCATTTTGCAAGCGTGCAAGGCCTGAATAGTATAACTACCTGTATCGTGAACTAGTAAAAAAGTGTCTTGCGTGAAGTCTCCCCAATACTGAATGTTGGCAATTTTTTTTGCGCTGAGGGTGAGTGTATCTCCTTTACAAATATTGGTATCCGAAGGCAGGTTAAAATTATCGACAGCTGCTACCACAAATTGATTGGTATCTGTAAAACTACCCCATTGGTTGAACATGGTGGTGGCGAGTTGGTAGTTCCCTGCTTGGGTTAAAATATATTTCAAGGTGTCTTTTGTGCTTTGGTGAATGGACGTTCCATTGCGGATTAAATCGATTTTTACAGAATCAATGCAGTCAGAGGCGAAATAAGCGTTTAACGTATCTCCCAAACAATATTCAAACTTAATTCCAGAGATTTCATAAGTGGATTTATGAATAGAGGGGCTGGAAAAGCTAAAAGCTCGATGAACCTCATAGGTAATATCTTTAAATCGAGGAAAACAATGATGTTGCACCAACCATTTCCCACTATTCAAGGCCAATCGAATGTTGTAAAATTTAAACAAATCTGCTTTTGAGCCCAGCGTATCGTAACTAGATTCTGCTCCAAAACCATAAATATTTCCATCAGGACCAATTTGTAAATCGGAAATCCCGAAACTATCAGTAGCTAATACAAGTGTCCGATCTCCCGTATTTAAATCGTATGAAAAAATTGAATCACGCATAGGTATGTCTTGCTCCCCGGAGAATCGGTGCAGCAGATTAAACACAGGCCTTCCTTTTAGTTTTCGTAAAACACTAACTACCAGGTAATTGTTATCCTGACTGAATTCAAAGCCCAGTTTTCCCGTCCATTCATAATCTGGAATATTGATTTTAAAGCTATCTAATTTCGTAATATTTCCAATAGTACCTTGAGAAGATAAGGTTCCGACATAATAGGATATATGATTCGTGGAAGTATCAAAATTCATAAATGCAAATCGAGAATTATCGTAGGATGATTTAAGCTTAATTATTTCTCGGTCTCTATTTGGCAAATAGCTATAATACTTGTACCCGTTACTTGTCGATCCATTAATGTACTTAGTCCTTTTCCCATTCACTTTAACCGTATCAAGAGCCGTAATGGTTCCATTTTCCACATTCAACCTACTTGAATAAATATTGGTTCTATCCATAAATAATATTTTAATCTTCTGCGGACTACAGTGAAATTGCCAATCAAATTCTTGGTGTATTTGCGAAAAAGGGAATAACTCCATGCTTCTTAAAGTATATCCGGAATTGTACCAGCTACCCCCTCCAATTGACCAAGAATAGCCATTAAGGTTAACTGTATCATCATACAAATTAAACTCCTTCTCCATATGTTTTACCATGTTTTTCCCAAATGTTATTGAATCAACATTCAAAATCATAGAATCCCTTGTGAGACTTCCTATAGAATAATTACTACTTGATTTCGAAAGCAAATAATAAGATGAATCTGAGAATGCAATTGGCACTGAAGCAACGTAATTCTCTGTTTGATATCCGTAATTAGAACTCGAAGAAAAGAAAGATGTATTTGCAACTGCGCCAGATTGCAACAGTTTCAGACCTATGGAATTACTATTCCACCACCCTCCAGAATTATTAGCAAACCCTGAGAAATAAGAATTCGAATATTGATTCTTTAAAAAGACAGATTTAGTAGGAATATCAGTTTGAGTATAAGCTGAATCAAAATGTTCTGAAATTATTCCATTATTAAAAGTTATAGATGCCCCGCTATCCGCTTTGGTATCGTGATAGGGTACTCCTAGAAACCAATCGTTTTGGCCTTGACTGGCTATCCAAATAAACAGAAACGATAGGATTAAGGTTGGTCGCACTATTCAAATATAATGATATTCTAATAGACTGGTTATTTGGATGCTAGCAAATATGCAATTACACTAAATGAATGATATCAATATCCATCTCGAAAAACATCAATAATGTGCTTTTAAAACTAGAAAATTGAATTGATTTAGTTTTAGAAAGATTGCTTACTAAATCTCTTCGCGAATCTTGTACTCGTTTCGTTCGGGATTATTTCTTGAAACCAATTCCCCTATGAATCCAGCTAAAAATAACTGAGTTCCTAAAATCATAGCTACCATAGAAATATAAAACCAAGGATTATCAGCAACCAATCGCGCAGCAACTCCCTGACTTAAAAAGTATAGTTTCTCTGCTCCGATATATCCAGAAGCAATAAACCCGAAAATAAACATAAGCATTCCAATAAAACCAAATAGGTGCATTGGTTTGCGACCGAATTTAGTTACAAAGGTGATACTCAATAAATCCAATGGACCATTGATAAAGCGCTCTAAACCAAACTTAGTAGTACCATATTTTCTAGATTGATGGTGCACCACTTTTTCGCCAATAACAGCATAACCTTCTCGTTTCGCTAAAATTGGTATGTATCGATGCATTTCGCCGTAGACTTCTACTGCTTTTACCACTTCATTTTTGTAGGCCTTTAAACCACAATTAAAATCGTGCAAATAAATACCCGTCATTTTTCGAGTTGCCCAATTGTACAGTTTAGTGGGAATGGTCTTAGAAAGCGGATCGAAACGTTTCTTTTTCCAACCACTTACCAAATCAAAACCATCAACCATAATCATTTTGAATAAGTCGGGTAATTCCTCGGGGCTATCTTGTAAGTCAGCATCCATAGTAACTACTACATCGCCAATTGCTTTTTCAAACCCACGGTTTAACGCAGCACTTTTTCCATAATTTCGATTAAATCGAATGCCTTTAAGGTTCGTATTCTTTAAAGCTAGATCCTGATAAACTTTCCAGGTCATATCCGAACTGCCATCGTCAATCAAGATTACTTCGTAAGTAAGTTTATGTTCCACGAGTACTTTATCTATCCAAGAACAAAGTTCTGGAAGTGATTCTTCTTCGTTAAACGCGGGTATTACAAGTGAAAGATTTAGCATTTATACTTCTTCAGAAAATGGATTTGGGTTTTCGTTTTTAATAAAAGCAGAAACTATTGCAGAAATAATTAATCCCAATAATAAAAAGACAAATAAAGCTATTATGGTCATACCTATTGGAGTCATTATCGATTCTGCCATTTCCAATTCGGTTATTGCTTGTTCCGCACTTCTCCCATTTGAGATTGCACTTTCATAGGCCTTTTCTTTAGCCTTATCAATAGCACCAGGGTCAATAAAAGACAAGAAAATCCAATTGTAAAATGCAGAAATTACTCCTCCAAAAAAGGTGAGTAAAATGCCTAATCTAAACGATGTTGTAAATGAAATGAAACCGGCCCCAACTTCCATCTTATACTTGTTCATAAAAATGTACAGCGCTCCAATGGTAACGAACAAATTAATGAAAAACACCGCTATATTGTCGTTTTCTAATCCTACAATGTAGAATATCAAGGACATGGCAATTATTACGATACCGTAGATGGTTCCGTAATTCATAATTACATTCATATTCATTTTCGAACTCATTGTCTCTATTTTTTTGAAGCGCATACAAATGTAGAATAAAAGCTTTGGTGAGCATTTAATCCTCTGTTCTGGAATTAAAAAAGGGTTAACAGGATAGCTATCTCGATTTTTATTTCTTGAGATCACCAACCCTTTATTGAGTTTACAGAACATTTTAAACTGAAAGCTCTAGTTTCTCCCTCAAGCTACTGAGCTAATTCTTTTCTTTTCCTTAATAATTTAGTGCACGTCACACCCACCTTTACTGGGAATCTATTAGTTCTGGTATAACTCTTCACTGAAAGCCGTCTGTTTTTCAAATAAGTACTCATCTAAACTACCTATAAAGATTCCGTCTGCGCGAGAATGACGCGCGTATGGCCTCCACTGAATTTTCACTTCCTAGATAGCGTTATATCTAAGCTTAATAAAGTAACTAAATCTGGAATTGCCTATTAAAAAGAAGATAACTCCAACAATCAGAACATAAAAAAGCCCTTTTCCATAACATGAAAAAGGGCTTTTAATCAATTTATTCTAACAAATTAATCTTCTTTTTTAGCAGCGGCTTTTTTAGCAGCGGGCTTTTTAGCTGGTGCTTTTTTAGCAACCGGCTTCTTCACCTCAGCTTCAACTTCTACTGGATTTTCAGCAGCTTTTTTTGCAGCAGCTAATGCTTTTTTAGCAGCAGCTTCTTTCTTGGTTATGTTCTTTCTTTCTAATTCGGTGGTTATATCCCTTCTTCTTTTACGAGTATTGCCATAAGATCCAATGGTTCTTTTTCCTTTACCCGATTTTTTATCTCCTTTACCCATGATTTATTTCTTTTTTTTTGAGACCAACCAAACTGTCATTGCTAGTTTAATGCTCAAAATGAAGTACTGTGAAACTGTAAAATTTACAAGCTACAAAGGTAGAGAAACTAATGTGCTTTTCACCAAAGCATCACATTTCAACTGTTGTTTTATTAACTCGATAGTTTACTCAATATTCTTAACCTTAAAATAGGAGCAATTAATTCAAATAATTTCCCATAAAAAAACCCACACTAGCATGCTAGTATGGGTTTCTTATAAAAAAGACCTTAGCCTAGTTTACAGAACCAGATAGTTCAGCACCAGCTTTGAATTTTATAACGTTTTTAGCCGCTATTTGAATTTCTTTTCCAGTTTGTGGGTTACGACCCGTACGAGCAGAACGATTAGATACAGAGAAAGATCCAAAACCTACTAAAGCTACTCTTCCACCACTCTTCAAAGTTGTAGTAGTTGCTCCAATAAATCCATCAAGTGCTCTTTTTGCATCAGCTTTAGAAATTCCAGCGCTATCAGCCATTGCTTCGATTAATTCAGACTTGTTCATCTTAATAATGTGTTTGTAGTTAATAATTAATTAATTCGTCACCAAAAATATACGAAATACTATACGGCCAAAGGGATAGCGGGCAAAACACCCGATTTTGTTAATAAGTACGGGCTTTTGTTAATAAACATCACTGATTTACGCTCAAAATAAGGCCAAGCAAGGCCTTCATTGCTCCAAATAAGACGGTTTTATTGTTAATTATTATGCTCCAACGCTACCTTTAGATGAAAAAAACTCCTAAAAGTAGGTATGAGATGATTTCTTCGATTCCTATTAAAAAAGTGAATTGATTAAATTCGCACAAATTTTTGAAACTATGAAACGATTTAGCTTAATACTATTTTCTCTAGTCTTTACCCTATCATCTTTTGCCAAAGAGGGAATGTGGATTCCATCGCTTATCAAAAACTTAGTGGAGTCGGATATGCAAAGCATGGGTATGAAACTTTCGGCTGAAGACCTATATAGTTTTAATAAATCAAGTTTAAAGGATGCTATCGTTCATTTTAATGGTGGTTGTACTGCTGAAATGATAAGCGATAAAGGATTACTGCTTACCAATCACCATTGTGGTTACTCTCTAATACAATCGCACAGCTCCTTAGAGAACGATTACCTCACCAATGGTTTCTGGGCCAAGACCAAGGAACAAGAGCTAAAGAACCCCAATCTTTTTGCGCGATTCATTGTTAGAATTGATGACGTAACCAAATCAGTGCTTAAAGGAGTTACTGATGCAATGCCTGAAGCAAAGAGGCAAGCAATTGTAGATTCAAACATTAAGGTGATTGGAAAAGCTGCTATTGAAGGTTCGCATTATAATTATATCATTCGCCCATTTTATTATGGCAATCAATATTACATGTTTATTACCGAAACATTTAATGACGTGCGTTTAGTAGGTGCTCCTCCTTCGTCTATCGGGAAATTTGGTTTTGATACAGATAATTGGGTTTGGCCAAGACATACAGGAGATTTCTCAATGTTTAGAATTTATGCTGACAAAGACAACCAACCCGCTGAAATTTCAAATGATAATGTGCCTTACCGTCCAAAATATGCTCTTCCTATTAATTTGAATGGAACTCAGCCCGGCGATTTCACAATGATTTATGGATTTCCCGGTCGTACTAGCGAATACCTTACTTCTTACGCTGTTGATTATACCATTAATAAACAAAACCCAAATCGCATTAAGATGCGCGACATTTCATTAGACATTATGGGTGACGCGATGGCAGGCAGTGACAAAATAAGAATTCAATACGCTGCAAAACAATCTAGAATTTCGAATGCTTGGAAAAAGTGGATTGGTCAAAATAAAGGACTAATTGCCAATGACGCTATCAACTCGAAATTAGCACTAGAAGAACGATTTATAGCCAATGCGGATAAGAGCATCACTAATTATGGATTGAAATACACTAAAATTTTAGACAAATACAAAGCGTTGTATTCTGAACTAGAACCTTTTGCTTTCTCTTGGGATATGTTTATAGAAATCTATTACTACGGGCCTGAGATTATTCGTTTTCCAATGAATATGGAGAAGCTGAATCCTGAGAAATTAAAAGATGGCGACTTAGAAAAAATGAAGGAGACGCTGAGAGTTTCAGCCGAACGTTATTTTAAAAATTACGATCTAGAAACAGACAAAAAACTATTGAGTGCCATGCTCAAACAATACTTCTCTGTATTGGATGAAAATATGAGAGCGGACGTATATGCCACAATTCAAAATAATTTTGGAGGAAACTATGAAGATTATGCTGCATCAGTTTTCAAAAAATCAAACTTTACTACTCTAGAAAAAGTGAATGCGTTTTTGGATAACTACAAGGGCACTAAATCTTTTAAAAAGATTCAAAAAGATCCTGCTTATCAACTGACTATGAGTTTATATAATAATTATCAATCAAAAGTGCGTCCTGACTTAGTGCGTTTAAACAATGATTTGAACTTATTGAACCGCACTTATATGGAGGGATTACAAAATCTATTGCCAAAGGATAAAAAATATTATCCTGACGCGAATAGTACTTTACGTATTTCTTATGGAATAGTTGATGGTTATAAACCTAAAGATGGTGTTGTTTATTCTCCTTTTACCACTACTGAAGGAATTATGGCTAAAAGAGATACGACTAAAGAATTCACAGTACCAGAGCGATTAGCAACATTGATTACCGATAAGGATTACGGACAATATGCTGATAAGGACGGTACAATGCATGTATGTTTCATTGCTTCAAATCATACAACTGGAGGTAATTCTGGCAGTCCAGCACTAAATGGAAATGGTGAACTTATTGGATTAAACTTTGACCGAACTTGGGAAAGTACCATGAGTGATATTATGTTTGATCCTACTATTTGCAGAAACATCATGGTAGACATTCGTTACGTTCTATTCATTGTAGATAAATATGCTAATGCAGGTCATTTGGTAGAAGAAATGAATCTGGTAAAATAGTTGGAAAAACTTTTTTTATTTGGTACTGATTATCATCTGTTTAAACAAGTACAAACTACTTATTTGTTCGAAAAATAAAAAATAAATTGTAAAAAAACACCCAGTTC
>Ga0208414_1001489_pt1 | contig 17642 bp, 14 predicted proteins | sample AntAceMetag02UKE_FD_184770 | JGI IMG/M metagenome (GOLD analysis project Ga0208414, IMG submission 184770) | Saline lake microbial communities from Ace Lake, Antarctica - Antarctic Ace Lake Metagenome 02UKE (SPAdes) (version 2) | ecosystem: Environmental > Aquatic > Non-marine Saline and... | reverse complement strand
GGGACCTTCAACATCGGCACGGTGCAGTGCGAGCTGATCATCGAGTCGATCGAGTTCTTGGGCTAGTCCGACCCACCACACGGCGGTGCGTTCTGCGACGGCGAGGTGGGCATCAATGCGATCAAGTTCGGCCCCGCTCATGGGCGTTTTCATTTCAGGCATGCTGGCATTCATCAGCAACCTTTCTCGCTTGGGCGACCGGTTTGGACGCGTGAACTCCAGCGACCGGATAGGTCGGGGTAGTTCGGGGTCGTGCACTTGTAGTCAGATTGAACCCCCTCTACCGTCGCAGGCAACACCCGGGCACGTGTTGTCTTGTCTCGTTCGTGTCATTTTCAGATCACAGCGCCCATGGAGGTCGGTCGATCAGGCGGCTCTCACCACGGCGTACAGTCCGGCGCGTGCCATCGGCTGACCAAGAAATCCACGCCTTCACCAGCGGGCCACGCCAACGCCTAGCCCTCTACGCAACGGTAGGTTCACTGGGCCGTGCCGCCACGAGCGGTCTGCCCTCAGCTTTGGTGTTGGCCATGATCAGCATTGGCGGTACAGCCGCCGACGGTGCGGTTATGGTCGCGGCCCTGACCGCGGTGGCCGGCTTGATAGGACCACTGACTGGCGCTGCCATTGATCGGCTGGAATTCCCCCGCCGGGGATACCTCGCCGGCGTCATCGTTCTGATCATTGGCAGCGCTGCCCTCGTTATCGGCATCGGACAGTGGCCACTTCCCGTCCTCATTGCGGTTGCCGCATTGACCGGTCTGGCCCAACCCGTGTTTACCGGTGCGTGGAGCGCACAGGTTCGTCGCGTGGTTCCTGATATGCCCTTGGCGCGCGTGTACGCGATAGATGTGGGCACTTACAACGTCGCTGAAATCGCTGGGCCCGCTCTAGTGGGTGTTGCGTTCATTGTTGATGCTTCGGTTCCGGGTGCGGCATCGGTTGAGGTTGTTTTGGGTCTCTATCTCGTCACGGCACTACTCCTTCCCTTGGTTCCGATCCCACCCCGTTCGGCCACGCATAGCGGACCGGTTATTCCCTTCGGTCGAACGCTCGCTCAAATGCGCGTCATGTGGTCGTCATTATCACTGCGACGCAATACATTTATCGGCACAATTTCCTTTGGAGCCTTTGGCTTTATCGTCATCGGATCACCGCTGCTTGGTGAAGACCTCGCTGGTGATGCCGGGTTCGGAGCCTTGCTCCTCGCCATGATCGCTGGCGGGGCGCTGATGGGCACTATCTGGTTGGCCCGTGCACCCATTGTGCGTGTGGGTCCGGGAACCATGGCGATTTTTACCACCCTGCTACTGGCCGCTGTTTTGCTCGGTATCGCGGCAGCGCCCACGATGACCGTTGCCTTCGTACTCGCGGTGGTGTTCGGAGTCGTCCAGGCACCGCAACTGACGGGTGTGTTTCAAGTGCGCGACCGCGAGTCTCCGCAGCAGGCGCGCAGCCTTGTTTTCGCAACGGCAGCATCCCTTCGTACGGGTGCCTTCGCTATCGGATCGCTCACCGCAGGTGCATTGGTTGAGTCTGGATGGCGACCAATTTTCGTCGCTGCCGCCCTCACTCAAATCCTGTCGGTAGTCCTGGGGTTACTCTTTGCAGCGCGGCAACATCGTCGACCGAATTCCCGGTAGACACGGCCTGAGTTTTCAAAGGGGGTTACCGGTGATCGATAGAGATCGACTCCAGGTTCTACTCAGTGATGAACGCTCCAGGTATCTCGATCGCACGCCCGCATCCCGCGAGCTTTTTTCTTCGGCGGAGAACCTGTTTGGTCGTGTGCCGATGACATGGATGAATAAGTGGTCGGGGGGATATCCGCTGTACCTCGCCGCGGCTCAGGGCAATCGGGTAACGGATGTGGACGGTAATGAGTATGTTGATTTTGCCCTTGGCGACACCGGTGCCATGGCTGGGCATTCCCCGGCGGCAACCGTTGCCGCTGTCCAACACCGAATCGGTGAACTGGGTGGCGTGACCACCATGATGCCTACGGCCGACGCCCAGTGGATTGCCGCGGATCTCGCTCGAAGGTTCACCCTTCCGCTGTGGTCATTCACGTTGACGGCAACCGACGCCAATCGCTGGGCGTTGCGCATCGCCCGGATGATTACCGGTCGGCCCAAGGTCTTGGCATTTTCCTACTGCTATCACGGCAGTGTTGACGAGACTTTCGTGGTCACCGGCCCCGAGGGCGAAGTTGCACTGCGTGCGGGAAATGTGGGCGCGCCCATCGATATTGATCGCACCACGCGGGTCGCTGAATTTAATGATCTTGCCTCGGTTGAAGCGGCACTCTCCCACGGTGATGTTGCCGTGTTGATCACCGAGCCTGCGCTGACCAATATTGGCATTGTCCTTCCGGAGCCAGGATTTATGACGGGGTTGCGCGAATTATGTGACCGCTATGGCACCTTGCTGCTCATTGACGAAACGCACACGATTTCTGCTGGTCCCGGTGGCTGCACGGCAGAATGGTCGTTACGCCCCGACATGGTGGTGATTGGCAAGAGCATCGGCGGTGGAGTGCCAAGTGGCGCCTATGGCCTTTCGGCCGAGGTAGCAAATGCGATCGCGATGCATGCAGAAGCCGATCTCGTAGACGTGGGCGGAGTGGGCGGCACCCTGTCTGGCAACGCGATGTCTACCGCTGCGATGCGGGCCACACTGGAACATGTCTTTACCGATGAGGCATTTGCACACATGGTGTCACTCGGCGATCGATTTAGAGCCGGAGTGGCCAATGCATTGGACACCCATCAGGTGCCGTGGTCGGTAAGTCAGGTGGGCGCCCGAGCTGAGTATCGTTTCACCACCCCGGCGCCGCGGACCGGATCTGAATCTGCCGATGCGCACGATGAAGTTCTGGAAGAGTTCATGCATTTGTTCATGGCAAATCGAGGGGTGCTGATGACGCCCTTCCACAACATGGCCCTGATGTGTCCGGCCACCTCGGCAGTCGACGTGGACCTACATACATCTCTTTTTGGTGAAGCGCTGGCACGGCTCACCAACTCCACGCCCTAGCGGAGACCGCTATCGGCAGGATGACCGGAGCAAGTTAGGACCAAAGTCCCGGTGAATATGGACCCTTGCCGGATTCCTGTGTCTATTCACAGGTGAATGCTGGGGGCATGGAAGCACTTGATCTTGCCCGCTGGCAATTCGGCATTACCACGGTGTATCACTTCCTTTTCGTCCCGCTCACGATCGGTGGCGCATTTTTTGTCGCTGCCTTTCAAACGGCCTGGGTGCGAACGGGCAACGTCAAATACCTTCAGCTCACCAAGTTTTTCGGAAAACTCTTTCTCATTAACTTTGCGATGGGCCTGGTCACCGGAATCGTTCAGGAATTCCAGTTCGGGATGAACTGGAGCGTTTACAGCCGATTTGTCGGAGATGTCTTTGGTGCACCCCTGGCGATGGAGGGACTGCTGGCCTTCTTCATGGAGTCAGTTTTCCTCGGGCTGTGGATATTCGGTTGGGATCGACTACCCAAGGGCATTCACCTTGCCACCATCTGGGCGGCGGCAATAGGGACTTTGGCATCGGCCTATTTCATTCTGGCTGCCAACTCCTGGATGCAGCATCCGGTGGGCTACCTCATCGACGATGAAACTGGCCGTGCCGTGCTGAACGACATCGGTGCGGTGCTGTTTCAAGATACTGCCGTCGTCACTTTCTTCCACACAATGTTCGCCTCCTTCATGACCGCCGGTGCGGCGGTGGCGGCAGTGGCCGGCTACAAGATGGTGAAGGGCCGACAGATCAACGTCTTTCGCCCAGCGGTTAAGTCGGCTTCCATCGTGATGATTGTTGCTGCCGTGGGTCTTTCCATCACCGGAGACATGACGTCGAAGATCATGGTGGAGCAGCAACCCATGAAGATGGCTGCAGCCGAGGGACTGTACGAAACCGAGAGTCAGGCGCCGTTCTCGATCCTCACGATTGGTGAGATTAACGGCAACAGTGCCGATTGTGTGCTGTGTGTTCCCGGCCTTCTCTCTTTTCTGGCCACCGGTTCCTTTGATGGTGAAGTGCAGGGCATCAATGATATTCAAGCGGAGTATGAACAGCGATTCGGCGCCGGAGTGGATTACCGACCCATCGTGCCCGTGACCTACTGGTCGTTCCGCCTCATGATCGGACTCGGCCTGCTCGGTGCTCTGTTTGGCATGTGGTCACTGTGGCGCTATCGCGGTGATCGAACGCCAAACTCCAATGGGCGCATGGGTAAATTCTATGTGTTGGCCGCGACCACAGTGGTACTAGCGCCGCTGGCCGCCAACAGCGCTGGTTGGATCTTCACGGAAATGGGTCGCCAACCCTGGGTGGTCTTTGGTGAACAACTCACTTCAGCTGGGGTGTCCCCCCTGGTGAGTCCGTTGGAGGTGTGGATCTCGCTGATCGGTTTCACCGTGGTGTACGCGGTGCTCGCCTTTATCGAAGTGAAATTACTGCTGTATTACATCCGGAAGGGAGCACTTGAGCGAGATGAACTGGTCGAGGATCCCTATGCCGATGCCGTCGCCGCGGAGAACTCTGACGACGACGACCGAACCCTGTATTTCGCTTACTAGGCTGATTGAGTAGAGGACATCATTATGGATCTGGTCACCTTTTGGTTCATCCTTATCGCAGTCTTGTGGGTGGGCTACTTCGTTCTGGATGGTTTCGATCAGGGTGTCGGGATTTTGCTTCCCTTCATTGGCACCGACGATCTACGTCGGCGGGTGATGATCAATACGGTCGGACCGGTGTGGGATGGCAATGAGGTGTGGCTACTTGTGGCCGGTGGCGCCACTTTTGCGGCTTTCCCACTGTGGTACGCAACCATGTTTAGTGGCTTTTACCTGGCACTGTTCATTATTTTGCTTGCCTTAATTCTGCGCGGAGTAGCTTTTGAATTCCGTGGGAAACGAGACTCCGATCGCTGGCGCGCCAACTGGGACCGGGCGATCTTCATCGGATCTGTCGTGCCGGCGACACTTTTTGGTGTCGCCTTCGGCAACGTGGTGGGTGGTTCGCCAATCTCACCTATCGAAACGACACTGCCAACGGGGACGGCTAATGACTTGAACTTCACCGGCTCGTTCTTTGATCTACTCAACCCGTTCTCGCTGCTGCTCGGGGTCATGACACTGCTGGTCTTCACCACTCACGGCGCGATCTTTCTAGCATTGAAGACCCGCGGCGAGGTGCGAACGGCAGCCAGACAGGCAGCGCTTCGCGTGGGAGTTGCTGCCGCCGTCGTTGCGGTTGGCGCACTGTTATGGGCCCAGGCATTCTCCGGGCGCGTGGCGGTGACGTTGCCGATGGTGCTCCTCGCCGCGGTGGCTTTTCTTGGTGCACTGGCCGCGACGCTGCGCAATCGTGACGGCTGGGCATTCATCCTGACTTCGGTGACGATCGCGCTGGCAGTGTCTTCGCTCTTCGTTGGCATGTATCCCAACGTGATGGTGAGTTCCATTGATGAGGCGTTCAACCTCACCGTTTTCAATGCCTCTAGCCAGGAGTACGCCTTGATGATCATGACGTGGGTGGCTGTGATCATGACGCCGGTTGTGCTGGTGTACCAGGGCTGGACCTACTGGGTGTTCCGCAAGCGCATCAGCACCTCCATGATTCCACCGCATCCCCCAACGGGCCGGGCAGATGATCGCTATACTGGCCGGGTCAGTTCCTAGCGACACTTCGGGGGGTACGCGCCTAAGGCGCACACAGTCGCGGGATGGTGCTAATCCGGGGGGACCGGCACCATCCCGCCCCCCGAGCGCGGTTCTGTGTTGTCGGTGAAACGACCATCTTGATCTTTGCCGGAACCTCCATTCAAAGGGCAGGATGACACGGTGAAACCACTAGACCCTCGGCTCCTGCGTTACGCCCGCAGCACCCGTGGTTTCGTCGTCCTTGCCGTAGGGCTGGGCATCGTCATGGCGATCCTGGTGATTATTCAGGCCCGCCTGCTAGCAACCGCGATCGTCGACGTGGCTCAGGGCCGCGCCACGCTAGCGACCTCTGTGCCGATTCTGATTGCACTTACGGCCACAATCGCGGTCCGGGCCATCGTGTCGTGGATCGCGGAGGCTGCGGCGTATCGGACAAGTGCCAAGGCTAAGGCTGAACTTCGTGCCGCTGCGATGGATCATGTATTGCGACTGGGCCCGCATGGTCCAGCCGGCACAGATCCAGGGGGTGTGGCCAGCCTCCTCACCCGCGGGATTGATGCCCTCGACACGTACTTCGCTCGCTATCTCCCGCAACTATTTCTGGCGCTCATCGTGCCGGCAGCCATCATCGCGACGGTAATTGGTTTCGACCTCGTAAGCGCGATCATCATCGCGGTCACGTTACCCATCATTGTCGTCTTCATGATCTTGATCGGTCTCTACACTCGATCTCGAGTGGACCGGCAATGGCAGACACTTGCTCGACTGAGTGGTCATTTCCTTGATCTGGTGGCCGGGCTGCCGACCCTAAAAGTGCTGGGGCGGGCGAAAAAACAGGCCCAGGCGATTGAAGACATTGGCGATCGGTATCGCAGCACCACCATGGGGGTGCTGCGAATTTCGTTTTTGTCCTCCTTCGCTCTGGAGTTGCTCGCCAGCCTGTCCGTGGCGCTCGTTGCCGTCACGATTGGTGTGCGACTGGTGGAGGGCGGGATAGCCTTTTCCACCGCCCTTTTCGTGTTGATTCTGGCGCCTGAGGCATATCTGCCGCTGCGCATGGTGGGCCAGCATTTCCACGCTGCGGCAGAAGGTCTCGGTGCTGCCGATGAGGTGTTCACGATCCTGGAAATCCCACTGCCATCCCAGGGTTCGGAAACGACGATTCCCCAGCCCCTCAGTCTTCGTTGCGTAAACGTCACCGTTACCTATCCCCATCGAGATAGTCCGGCGCTATTTCCCACAACGGTTGATATTTCCCCGGGCAGCGTCACAGCACTGATTGGCACAAGTGGAGGTGGCAAGTCGACGTTTCTTGCCGCTCTGCTCGGTTTCGTTGCCCCGACCGGTGGAGTCATCACCGTTCGTGATGCGGAATCGAAAAACCGACAGAGTTTCGGTAAACGAGACATTGATTTGCAATTGATTGATCCTGAGCATTGGCGCGCGCGGGTGGCCTGGGTCCCGCAGTCACCACAGCTCGTCGCGCCCTGGGCTGGTGACCGACCCACCGTGTTGGATGTGGTGCGGCTGGGTCGACCCGATGCCACCAGCGACGAAGTTCGCAGCGCACTGGCGCAGGCGGGTGTACTTACTGAGATCGAGGCCATGCCCGAAGGGATGACCACGCAGATCACTGAGGGCGGGGTGGGGCTTTCGGCCGGCCAAGTGCGTCGCCTCGCCTTAGCCCGCGCACTGCTGCGAAAGGCTGATCTTCTTCTACTTGATGAACCTACTGCAGCCTTGGATGGAGTGAGCGAAGCCGCCGTGGTGCAGGCAGTTCGGGCTGCTGCTGATGCTGGAGCTGCCGTTGTGGTTGTCGCACATAGACCCGCACTGATTGATATCGCCGACGTGATCGTTCATGTATCTGCCCCGACGCTTCGGCAGGATCTGACGCTGAATTCTGGCGAGGATCTCATCAATGCTGAGCGTGCGGTGGCGAAGTCTGCTCGAACCAACATCACCGATACGGGCTGGTGATAGCCATGTCAGACGCTGTACAGGTGTCACAAGATCAGGCTCGAGGACCGCTGTGGCGTATCGCTGCGGCCATGAGCACTCAGCGCAAGCGGCTTAGCGGGGCAGCCCTGCTGGGTTTCGTGGCCTCGGCTAGCGCGGTGGCTTTGCTGGCCACATCGGGGTGGCTCATTTCTTTTGCAGCCCAGATGCCACCGGTACTTGCCCTCGGTGTCGCTGCTGTCCTGGTTCGAGCCTTCGCCCTGTCTCGTTCGGTTTTTCGATACGCAGAACGACTCCTCGGTCACGACTCGGCATTCCGTGCCCTCACCACACTGCGCGTTGCGATCTACCAACGGCTGGAACTCCTCGCACCGGTGGGCCTAACCCGATTTAGTCGCGGCGATCTGCTGGCCAGGCTCGTGGCTGATATCGATACGGCAATGGATCTGCCGTTACGGGTCATCTTGCCCTGGGCGCAGGCGGTTTTGGTCAGCATTGCCACGGTGGCCTTCGTGCTTTGGCTCGACATCGGTGCCGGTATCGCCATCGCAATCGCCCTAGCCATCGGTGTTTTGGTCGTTCCCGCGCTGATAGCCGCCATCGCACGACGAGCGCAAGCACGGTTGGCGCCGTTGCGCGGTGAACTCAGTAGCGGTGTGGTGACGGCACTGTTCGCGAGCCCCGATCTACTCGCATACGGGGCCACGGGGCAGGCCCTCACGCGAATAGATTCCGTTGATACACAACTCACTCAGGTAGCGCGACGGGAATCAGCGGGCCTCGGTGTTGGTGCCGGTATCGGTGTCCTCATGCAGGGCGCAGCGGTAGTTGCTGCACTGGCGCTCACAATGCCGGCGATCACCTCTGGTCAACTCGCGCCGGTGTGGTTGGCCGTGGTGGCCCTGGTACCCCTTGCCGCCTACGATTTGGTCAGCACACTTCCTGCCTCTGCGCTTGCCCTGCAGCGTGTTCGAGCCTCCAGCAAGCGAATCACGGAGGTCCTTGATGCACCCTTACCGGTGTCAGATCCGGTTCATGCCAGTGGTGTGGCATTGGCTCCCTACGGGGTGCGCTGTACACAACTGACGGCTCGGTGGCGCGAGGACGGTCCCTTCACTCTCCGCGGTATCGACATTGCGATCGAGCCGGGTGAACGTGTGGCCATTGTTGGTCCCAGCGGGGCCGGCAAATCAACCCTGGCAGCGGTCTTGCTGAAGTTCTTGCAATACCAGGGATCCGCCACCGTGGGTGGGCGGGAGATCGCAGATTTAGACGGTGACGACCTTCGCGCACACATCACGATGCTGACCCAGGATGCCCATATTTTCGACACCACGATCGCTGCAAACCTGCGTCTCGGTCGTGCGCAGGCCACGGACAACGAACTGACGAGCGTGCTAGAACGTGTGAAGCTGGAATCGTGGCTGCAGTCCCAACCCCATGGGCTCCACACCGAACTAGGTTCTCGCGGCATCACCATGTCTGGCGGTGAAAGACAGCGGTTGGCACTGGCGCGACTACTGCTCGCCGACCGCCCCGTGGTGGTCCTGGATGAACCCACCGAACACCTCGATCCCCTCACCGCAGATGCCCTCACCACAGACCTGCTACGTGTCACCGAAGGAATCTCTACGCTGCTTATCACCCACCGCCTGCGCGGATTGGATCACGTAGATCGAATTCATGTTCTTGTTGCTGGCGAAGTGAGCGCAACGGGAAGTCACGATGAATTGATCGCTCAAGGCGGATGGTACGCCGAGCAGTGGCAGCGAGAGAACGATCATTTGAATTTGACCGGCCTCATGTCGTCTATTCCTGCCGGTACCGCGATTAACCGTCTCTGATAGGTGCACAATAGGGCGGTGAGTGAATTGGGGGCGAGCCCGGACCGGAGTTTGTGCGCCGCAATCGTTGCGGTAGCCGATGGCTTGGAACTCAATGCCACGCTGCACCGCATCATTACGGCGGCGGTGGACCTCTCTGATGCCACGTATGGAGCCCTCGGAGTTGTTGATGAGGATGGAAACCTCCGGGACTTCCTGCATGTGGGCATGACTACCGAGACGGTTGCTGCCATTGGCGACTCACCCAAGGGCATAGGCGTACTCGGTCTGCTCATCGATCAACCGATGCCCAGGCTAATCAACGATATTGCCGCTCACCCTGCCTCGGCTGGATTTCCACCAGGGCATCCACAGATGCATTCATTTCTTGGCATCCCGTTGCGTGTGCGGGGGCAGGTCTTTGGGAATTTGTACCTCACCGAAAAGCGAAACGGCGAACCATTCAGCGATGCGGACGAGCAGTTGGTCGTAGCGCTAGCGGCTGCAGCTGCCGTGGCAATCGATAATGCGCGACTGTTCGAAGAGACACGTCTACGCGGCCGCTGGCACGAAGCCCTACGCGTGGTAGATGCTGCGTCGCTGGCTGACAAGTCGATTGATGAAGTTATGCAGGCAGCAATGGTTGCAGCCCGCGAAGTTACCGGTGCCGATGTTGGCCTCATCGTTTCCGATGGCGCTCAATCGGTGAAACTTCCGGTGGAATGCACGCACGTCGTGCGGTTGAGTATCGGCGAAGCAGATCGAGCATACGGAAATATCATGCTCGGCTGGACGAACCAAAACTCACCACTTTCGGCTGAGGCTAAAGCCGTCGCAGAAGAGTTTTCGGCCCAGGTTGGCATCATTGTCTCCCTCGCCCATGCGCGTGCGGAGTCGCAAAGGTTGGTGGTGTTTGAAGATCGCGATCGTATCGCGCGAGACCTCCATGATCTAGTGATTCAGCGTCTCTTTGCCGCGGGCATGATGCTGCAGAGCACCGGTCACATTGACGGCGTGCCGACGGCAGTTGCTCATCGTGTGACACGGGTGGTAGATGAACTAGACGCCACGATTAGAGAGATTCGAAACACGATCTTCGCGCTACACGAGTCGATGGAACTGAGCAGCAGTTCACTGCGCGGGCTTGTCCTGGCGGAAATTAGTCAATCATCGGGCGCACTGGGTTTCACGCCCTCCATTCGATTCACCGGTCCCGTGGATTCGGTGACGACACAATCACTTACCGACAACGTTCTCGCTGTTTTGCGAGAGGCACTGTCCAATGCTGCTCGCCATGCTGCTGCAACAGAGATTGAGGTGCTACTAGCGACAGCCGACGGGAAACTGAGCCTTGTGGTAACCGACAATGGCATTGGGTTTAGTGATACGGATCGTCGATCAGGGTTAGCCAACGCTGCGAGCCGATCAACGTCACTCGGTGGTGTATGTCGAGTGGAGCGTGTTTCTGATGCGGGCGGCACCGTGCTGCACTGGTCGGTGCCGCTTTAGCGCTTGGCCGCTCGGGTGTGGTTGCTTTGTCGGGCGGCGAATGCAGCGGCCTGGGTACGCCGTTCCATTCCCATCTTCGCGAACAAACTCGACACATAATTCTTGATTGTTTTTTCGGCCAGGTGCAGCGTTTCGCCGATTTGTCGGTTCGTCATACCTTCACCGATTAACTCCAGAATTTGCAGTTCCTGATTTGTTAGTGAGTCGAGTCGCCCGTCAGAGGAGTTCTGCTGCCTCATGCGATCTAGCACCCGCTGGGTGGCAATGGGATCGAGCAGTGAACGACCTGCAGCGACCTGCCGGATGGCATCGAGCAGGTCGGTGCCTTTGATTTCCTTCAGGGCATAGCCAGCAGCCCCTGCCATGATCGCGTCGAAGATCGCTTCATCGTCGGAAAAGGAGGTCAGCATGAGGCAGTGCACGTCCGGCAGCGTGGAGCGGATCTCGCGACACACCTCGATGCCACTTCGGTCAGGTAGGCGTACATCGAGCACCGCAACATCAGGACGGGTTGCGGGAATTCGCGCAAGCGCCTCGGCAGCAGTGCCAGCCTCACCCACAACCTGCATGTCCGGACTCACGGACACGAGATCGGTCAGGCCACGGCGCACAATCTCGTGATCGTCTAGCAGGAAGACCCGGATCTGCTCCGGATGGGCCGCAGCATCGGTCATGTGGACAGTCTGCCTGATGTCGCTCGCGTCATGGTGCAAGGATGTGGCCAGTGTCCGAGACCCGGACCGAACTTCACCGAAAGGTCTCACCATGACCGAGGGAGAACACACCGAGCCATTGCGTTTACTCGCCCCGGATGGCTCCTTGGCCGAGGCCTCATCCGCATTGCCGCTGCCCCCGCAGTTGCTCGAGCCAGATTTGCTGCGTGCCTTGTTCCGGGATATGACCATGGCGCGCCGGGTTGATACCGAAGCCACCGCACTTCAACGCACCGGCGAACTTGGCCTGTGGTCGTCCTGCCTGGGGCAGGAGGCCGCACAGGTTGGTTCCGCTCACGCCATGGATGAGCGCGACTTTGCTTTCCCGACCTACCGTGAATCAGCCGCTGCCTGGGTGCGTGGTGTAGATCCGGTCGCACTACTGGGTCTCTATCGAGGCACCACCCATGGGGGCTGGGTACCCGATGAGCATCGGTTTGCGCTTTTCACCATCGTGTTGGGTGCACAGGTGTTGCACGCGGTCGGCTACGCGATGGGTCAGCAGCGCCTCGACTCAGGTGGGGCTGCGATCGCATACTTCGGTGACGGGGCATCCAGCGAGGGAGATGTGCACGAGGCCATGGTGTTTGCCACGGTCACGAACGCACCGGTGGTCTTCTTCTGTCAGAACAATGGTTGGGCGATTTCCGAACCCGTGCATCGACAAACAACCGTGCCCTTCACGCAGCGAGCTGCCGGGTATGGCATGCCCACGATGCGCATCGATGGCAACGACGTACTAGCGAGTTTGGCGGCCACAAAGTGGGCGTTGGAGCATGCACGTGGTGGATCCGGGCCGGTGTTCATTGAAGCGGTCACCTATCGCATGGGTGCCCACACCACATCGGATGATCCCACGCGATACCGCCCGCCGGGTGAGTTGGAATACTGGGCAACGCAGGATCCGATCGATCGATTGCGCCTACTGTTGATCAATCGCGAAGTAGCAGCCGATGAATTTTTCGTCGAAGTCCAGGCGCAGGCTGATGCCTTAGGAGAACGCATCCGCGCCGCGGTACGGGGTGCTGAAGATCCCGAGGCCGGGCTCATGTTTGACCACGTGTACGCCAGCGATCACGCACAGGTAGAGCGAGACCGCCAAAGATGGTCGGCACCTTTTGCTGAGGGTGGAGTGATGGCATGAGTGCAACATCCATGACGATGGTGGGTGGACTTAACGCTGGCCTTCGCGCCGCACTTGATCACGACCCCCGAGTGCTGCTCATGGGCGAAGACATCGCCACTCTCGGCGGGGTGTTTCGCGTAACGGATGGTTTAGCCAAGGATTTTGGCGATCAGCGTGTTTTTGACACCCCGCTTGCAGAGTCAGGGATTCTAGGTACCGCAATAGGTTTAGCGATGGCTGGCTTTCGCCCAGTGGTGGAGATCCAGTTCGACGGCTTTGTGTTCCCTGCCTTTGACCAGATCGTGACACAACTGGCCAAACATCACTATCGGTCGGCGGGACACACGCCTTTGCCGATCGTTGTGCGCATTCCCTACGGTGGTGGCATCGGTGCCGTGGAACATCACAGCGAGTCTCCCGAGGCATACTTCGTGCACACGCCAGGTCTGCGCGTGTGGACACCGGCCGATGCCAACCAGGCATATCTGGGTATTCAAGCGGCGATCGCCTGTCCTGACCCGGTGATTTTCTTAGAACCCAAACGTCGCTACTGGGACAAGGCCGAAGTGACGCTGGGCACCCTGAGCGCTGACGATGCTCAGCGCATGTGGAGTTCACGCTCATTGCGCACCGGCAGTGACGTCACGGTGGTGGCATACGGCCCCATGGTGCGCACCTGCATGGAGGCGGCCAATGCATTGGCTGAACTCGGGGTGCAGGCCACCGTCATTGATCTGCGGTCGCTGTCACCGTTGGATCTTGATCCGATCTTCGGCAGTGTTCGCCAGACTGGTCGCTGCGTGGTGGTGCACGAGGCGGTCGAAACTGTTGGGCTCGGGGCTGAAATTTCGGCTCGCGTTGTTGAAGAATGCTTCTACTCCCTGGAGGCACCGGTGCAGCGCATTGCCGGACCCCATGTGCCATATCCCCCAAGCAGATTCGAGCGCCACTACCTCCCCAGCATTGACCGGGTTGTTGCCGGAGTTATGCAGGTGATGGCCGAATGAGTGAACAGGTATTTGCCCTCCCCGATGTGGGCGAGGGGCTGACCGAGGCAGAGATCGTGCGATGGCGGGTGCAGCCTGGCGATGAGGTTGCCATCAATGACCCGATCGTTGACATCGAAACGGCCAAGGCTGTTGTGGAGTTGCCCTGCCCCTATGCGGGCGTGATCGGTGAGCTACTCGTTGCCGAGGGGCAGGTGGTGGCCGTGGGTACCCCGATCTTGTCGGTGACCGGCAAATCCCTGCTCATCGGTTATGGCGTGATGTCAGACACTGCGTCACCCACAAGTACCGAAGCGCCCACCCGTAACCAGGCGTCAGCCAACGATCGTGCACTTGCCAAGCCACCGGTTCGCGCCCTGGCACGGGAGTTAGGTATTGACCTTGCCTCCGTTACCGCAACCGGTCCGCGCGGCGATGTGACGCGTGCGGATCTTTACGCGACCCGTGAACCCACTGCCGCCAGCACTGGTGAACGTGTTGTGGTGCGGGGCATTCAACGCACCATGGCACAGGCGATGGTGCGATCAGTCCGCGAGGTACCGCAGGTGAGCGTGTGGCGTGACGTTGACGTGACAGGTGCCACCAGAATGCTGGCCCAATTGCGTGCCGACCCCGAGTGGGCCGATGTCCGTGTTACTCCCATGACCTTGATCTGTGCTGCCATGGTGCAGGCGGTACGCACGACCCCCATCATCAATTCCCGTTGGCACGACCTAGCCGATGGAACCGCCGAAATCGAAACGCACCGGCAGGTGGATCTATCGGTGGCTGTTGCCGGGCCACGCGGGCTGGTGGTGCCACACATTCCCGACGCCGATCGCATGAACCTGCATCAATTAGCTACCGCGATCAGCACCCTGACCGAGCGTGCCAGAACTGACCAACTCACGCCGGCCGAGCTCGTGGGCGGCACCATCACCGTCACCAATATCGGAGTATTCGGCGCAGACGGAGGCACACCCATGATCAACCCGGGTCAGGCGGCAATCTTGGCCACCGGACGCATCATGGAACGGCCCTGGGCCATCAATGGCGGCCTCACTGTGCGACCCATCATGACCCTGTCGCTGACCTTTGATCACCGTATTGTCGACGGCGCAGCGGGCGCCGCTTTTTTGGCAGCGGTCAGTGACTACCTCAGTGCCCCACCATCGGCACCATAACTTCGCTACGGTGACGTCTATGGCGATCCCCCTGGCGACTGATGCTGACCTGCCGACCCTGATTGATTCCTGGCAGTCGGCCCATGACGACTTCCTTGAACTCATCAGCCAACTCAGTGACGAGCAGTGGACGGCGCCCACCGATCTACCGGGCTGGACCGTTGCCGATGTGGTGGCGCACGTGGTGGGGTTGGAAAAGATCTGCATGGGCGAGTTCGACCCGCCGCACGAGCCGGACTGGGCATCCCTAGACCACGTGAAATCTGATTCACAGAAGATGGTGGAAGTGTCCGTTGATCTGCGTCGGTCGAACTCGCGCGCCGAGGCGGTGGCTGAAGCCACCGACGTTCTCACCCGCCGGGGTGCAGGGTTGCAAGCGGGCCCCCAAGACGCTGACACACCTGCCAACTCCGTGTTTGGTCCGCCGCTGCTCTCTGCGATGGTGCGCCAACGCACCATGGACACCTGGGTGCATGAGCAAGATATTCGACGTGCTGTGCACCGGCCGGGGAACCTAGATTCTGTTGGGGCGCAGACGAGTGCCACTCAACTCATGCCCGCGTTGCCGATGCTGTGGGGTAAGCGTGCGGGAGCCACCGCAGGTCAAACCCTGCACCTCGAAGTGGTGTCTCCCGGAGTCGTCTTTCAGGCCTGGGTGGGTGTCTCCGATGAGGGTCGTGCTGGTTTTATTGATGACCCACAGTCTCCGGCCACCGTGCAATTAACCGTGCCGTGGGAAGTTTTTGCGCAGGCACTGTGTGGTCGCGGGCCCGAACTCGCTCATCGCGATGCCATGCAACTGCAGGGGGATGAGGAACTGGGCGAGCGGTTCGCCACCCAGATGCGGGTGACGCCCTAGTTCTTAATTGCGCATCTATACGTACTTGATGATCACCATGGCGGTCATCACCGCAATGATGACCGCGAGGATGGCGAAGTCGAGGCCGAGTCGCAACCAGCGCTGAACGATCGCGTGGGCTGCGGCCGAGAGACCAAAGTTGTTGTCCATCAGATTAATTCTGGTGATCGAAAACAACACCACGGTGGTGGCGACGGTGACCGTTAGGCACCACGGGCATAGGGCACCGATCACAAAGTAGGACTGAAAGAACAGCCAGTAGGCAAACCCGAAACCGATCAGGTAAACGCCCTGTGCTCCCAGCATGATCCAGCGGGGTAGCCGTGTTCTGCTTAGACCAATAACCGCGATGGTGATAACGACCGGTTCGGCCATGAGGCCGAGAAATGAATTGGGGAATCCAAGAGCGCTCGCCTGCCAGGATAGGCCCACCTTGCTACACGAAATAGTTTCTGACACGTCGCAGGTGAAGCGTGCATCCGGGTCGGCCGCGAGCGAAATCGCATCAATGGAGAGCACCAGGGACGCGCCGAGGCTGATGAGCGCAAAGATGAGCATCTCCGCGTAGACCCACCGGTGGGCCCGCGTTTGGCTCACGAAATATCGACGCGATCAGTGAGGGCAGGAAAGGTGCCGCGCCACTGCAGCGCCTCGGTGGGATCAATGCGGGCACGCAATATTTCTTCACCGGTGCTCGTTTCGGCCACGATGGCTCCACGCGGGTCAATGACGGCTGAGTAGCCACCAAGTTCGGTGCCGTTTTGAGTGCCGACCCCGTTAACGGCAACGACCCAGGCCAGGTCCTCAATGGCTCTGGCCTGCAACAAGATTCGCCACTGATCAATGCGGCGGGTGGGCCAGCCAGAGGTAATCAGAAACGTCTGCGCACCGGCATCAACTAGTGCACGGAACTGCTCGGGAAAGCGCAGGTCGTAGCAGGTGGCAAGACCGGTGGGCCCGAGGGGAGTGTCCACCACCACGAGTTCTTCACCGGCTGTCATCACCGCGGGCTCACCGCCGTCGAAGCCGAACAGGTGAATCTTTCGGTAGGTGGCTGCAATCTCACCGCTGGGGTCGAATAGCACCGAGGTGTTGTAGTTATTTCCGTTGTAGCGCTCAGGAAATGAGCCCATGTGCAGCCAGGTATTGGTCTCGGTGGCAACGGCGGAGAAAGCGTTGACCAGTGGGCCGTCCAGTGGTTCGGCGAGGCTACCGGAGGTGTGAATATCGAATGCTCCGGCGAGCCAGAGTTCAGGCAGGATCACCATGTCGGCTTCGGCGCAGGCAGCTCGGGTGAGTTTAAGCGCGTGTTCCACGCGGTCGGCAACGCTTTGAACGGCGGTGTTTTGGGCCAGTTGAATTCCGGCGATGCTCACCTGCGACATGTGCTCAGCCTAAGCGGTGGGCATCCCGGCGGCTTCGAGGTCGGCGAAGCCACCCTCGAGATCAAAGATTGAGGTGTAGCCCAGGGCTGCCATCTGCAGAGTTGCTGCGGCCGAGCGGCTGCCGGTGCGGCAGTAGACCGCATAGGTAGCTGTGGGGTCAAGAGCGGCGACCTGTGCGGGGAAGTCGGCGAATTCAACCGGAATATTGATCGCACCCGCCACGTGACCGGCGTTGAATTCCTCCGGGGTGCGCACGTCGATAATCGTGGTGCCCGGACTGAGGGCGGCCTGCATCCATTCCTCCACGTCCACCCGCGCAGGTGCGGCAAGTGGTTCTACCGACTCGGTGGGGGCCGGGGGCGGTGCGGCGGCTTCGCTGGAGCAGCCGGCCAGGGTGGCGGGAGCGACCATGAGCGCAGC
>Ga0208414_1001485_pt1 | contig 17669 bp, 16 predicted proteins | sample AntAceMetag02UKE_FD_184770 | JGI IMG/M metagenome (GOLD analysis project Ga0208414, IMG submission 184770) | Saline lake microbial communities from Ace Lake, Antarctica - Antarctic Ace Lake Metagenome 02UKE (SPAdes) (version 2) | ecosystem: Environmental > Aquatic > Non-marine Saline and... | reverse complement strand
AGTGCTGCGGCGTAGCCGGGCTGTTCGGTGGCATCAGGCATCAGTGTCGTCTTTCAGGTGCGTGGCGGTGACGGTACTCGTGACGGTGCCGTCGGCGAGTGTGGTGATGAGGACGTCGTCGACGCCGAGGTCTGCGGTCGAGCGAACCAGGCCGCCCAATGCGTTGTGGGTCATTGTCCACCCGCGAGCGAGTTGCAGGGTGGGATCAAGTGCGCCGACGCGAGCGGCGAGCACGTCGAGCCGTTGCGTCGAACGAGCGAGCAGATCGGTGGGCCGTTCGAGGAGGCGGGCCGATGCACGGTCGAGGCGTTCGATCGACCTGCCGAGTGCGGCCGGGCCGCTTCGAGCCAGGCGATCGACACGCATCTTCAACCGTTCGTCGGACCGTTCGACAGCGGCGTGCGTGCGCCGGGCAATGCGATGTGCTGCTTCAGACAGGTCATTCGTGGCGTCGTTGAGTGCGATCTCGCTGCGTTGGACGATCGAAGCAAAGGCCTGCTCGGTCTCGCCGATGTAGCGCTGGGTGCGCTCGATCAGCGCACCGGCACAGGCCGTCGGTGTTTTCAGGGCAGTGTGCGCCACCTCGTCGGCGACACTCCGGTCGACCTCGTGGCCCAATCCGGTCAACACTGGGACTGGGCAGGCAGCGATCGTTCGAGCGATCTTCTCGGAGTCAAAGACAGCAAGTTCGTTGCGTGCGCCACCGCCGCGGATGACGACGATTGCATCGAGGTCGTGGCGCAGCGCGAACCGAGCAATAGCCGCGTTGACCATGTTTTCGGCCATGTCGCCCTGGACCCGCACGTCGGCGACGCTGAGCTGAAAGCCGATCCCGCTGCGTTCGAGTTCGTCGCGGAAGTCGTGCCACGCAGCCGTGCCGACGCTGGCGACGACACCGACCCGCAACGGCACTGGCGACACCCGAACTCGACGGTTGGTGTCGAGCAGTCCTTCGGCGGTGAGCCGGCGCATGACTTCGTCGCGTGACTGGGCAATGTCGCCAATGGTGAACTTCGGATCGAGGTTCGCCATCTTGAAACCGAGCCGGCCGCCCTGCGCCCAAAAGTCGAGGTCGCCGTTGATCCGGACGTTCATCCCGTTGCGGAGTTCGAGGCGGAACTTGCGCAGCAGCGGAGCGAGCCGCTGCTTGGCTGGGGCGAACAGCTGGACGTTGAGAACGGCCTTGCCGTTGTCGCCCTCTTCGATGAGCGAGAAGTACGTGTGTGCCCCGCGATCCGACAGGTCGCTGATTTCACCGCGAACCCAAATGCCGCCCCGGAACCCACGCCGCAGGTGATCGTTGATCGCCTCGGCCAATTCGCCGACTGTGAACGTGGGATCGGCGAACTCGTCAGGGACAATGTCGTCGAATTCGAAGGCGGGCTGGCTCACTGCGCTCGATTCAATCAGACGCGGGCACGGGTCGGGCCCTGATCAGGCCCCGAGTTGGCGGACAGTGCCGCCGAAAGATATCTCGTTCTCGTCGTCATCCTGTGCGGGGGCAAAGAGCTCACCGTCGACTGGCAGGCCCCGCTGCTGGCGAATGCCATCAAGCTCACGCAATGGCCGTTCGAGGGCACGGCGACGGGTGCCCGCCAGCGCATCGAACTCTTTGTCGACCGCCTCGAAGCGCTTCTTCACCTTGTCGACCTGTTCGGAGTACTTCGTCCATTGCGTACCGAACTTGCCGATCAGCTGCAGGATTTGGTCGCTGGTCTTTTCGATCATGAAGTTGTCGAAGGCTTGGCGGATGACACCAAGGAATGCGAAAAGCGTGAGCGGGGAGCACATGACAATCTGCTGCTTCATTGCATCGTCGAGCAGACTCGGATCGTGCTCGTGAATGAAGCTGGTGAGCTGCTCGTTCGGGATGAAGAGGAGCACGGACTCGACTGCCTGCTGGTCACCGGTGTTGCCGTAGTCGCGCTTGGCCAGTTCTTTCACGCGCATCCGGACGTCGCGGAGGAAGTTCTTCGTGTGCGTTTCGCGTTCGGCGTCAGTACCCGCTTCGAGATAACGCAGGTACGACGCCATCGGGAACTTGACGTCCATGTAGAGCGAGTGGTCCTTGGGCATCGGGAACGTGTAATCGGGCCGGCCGGTGGCGCCATCAATCTGGGTCTGCTTGAAGTAATTCGTGTTCTCGACGAAGCCAGCCATGCGCAGAACGTCTTCAGCCATCCGCTCGCCCCACTGGCCACGAGCCTGCGGGTTGGCGATTGCGGTGCGCAATGCCTGTGCTGACTCGGCGACCGCCGCTGCGACATCGGCGTGTGCCTTCAACGACGTTTCGACTTGGCCGAACTTCTCGGCGCTGGTCTTGCCGAGCGCACTGACCATGTCACTCAATTTCGACAGTTCGTTCCGCATTTCGCCGTGGACCTGGTCGAGCCGTGTGTCGATGACGTCTTTCTTGGCAGCGAGGTCGGCACTGGCGTGCTGCTGCACCTGCGACGCGGCGGCGCCCAATTGTTCTCGCTGCAAGATGGCGGTCTGGGCGAGTGCGGCGGTGACGGCCGCGTCACGCTCTTCGGTGGCCTGCTGGCGCACGGCGGCAACCGCGCCCTGGACTGCGCTGTCGACCGATGCCTGCAGGGCTGCAACAGTCATTGCCTGCGAACCGAGCTCGGTGGCCAGGTTGGTGGAGGCGCGCTGCTCGGCCTGGCGGAGTGCGAACAAGTAAGCCGCTGCAGCAGCACAGCAAGCGAGCACGAGGCCCATCACGATGACGACGATCAACATGGTGCCCACCGTACGGATGAAGTGTCACAGAGTTGCGGATGCCCGATTGGACCAGGTCAGAGCATCCAGTCGGCGTGATTGGCGCATCGAGTCGCTGCCGATTCGCCCTCGATCGACCAGAGTGACGTCGTCATCTCGCAGAAATGGCGACGTGACGCATCTCCCAGCCGTTGTGACCAGCGTTCACCCAGTGTTGGTGGTCCGGTCGAACAGCAATCGTTACGGTCCAGAAGCATGGTCGATCTTTCCAGCATCACCGAACCGTCCCGCATCACTGAACCGAACGTCGACGCGCTCGCCATCGTGCAACACGGTGATCGCGTCGTTCCCCTCGAGTCGGCCTTCAACTTCCGCGATCTCGGTGGCTATCTCCTCGGCAACGGCCAGACCACCGAGTGGGGGCGACTCTTTCGCTCTGACGGCCTGTCCCGACTGAACGACAGCGACATCGATGTTGTCGACGCACTTGGCATTCGCACTGTCGTCGACCTCCGCACCTCGAAAGAGATCGCCGAGCGTGGTTACTTCCCGGTGGCCAAGTACCCGGTGGCGTTCCATCACCTGTCGATTATTGACGCCACGTGGATGGAGACCGGCTTCCCCGACTTTCCTGCGACTGAGCAGGGCGGCATCGACTTCTTGATCTGGGCGTATCGAGACATGCTGGCCAACGGCGCCGACCGGTTCGCGCAGGCCATCGCCACGCTCGCCGTCCCCGGCAGTGGCCCGGCCGTGTTCCACTGCGCTGCAGGCAAGGACCGCACCGGAATTCTTGCGGCACTCATTCTTGGCGGCCTTGGCGTGGATCACGAAGTGATTGCCGAAGACTTCGGACTCACCCGCGACGGTATGGCCCGCATGCGAACGTGGCTTACTGAGCATGCCCCCGAAGCTGCTGCTGACATGAACGCGCGTCCGCAGATGATGTTTGGGGCGCACCCTGACGCGATGCGCCAGATTTTGCGTGATCTCGTTGCCGACCATGGCACCGTGCGGAACTACCTCGCCTCGATCGGCATTGGCAACGCAGTGCTGACCGACCTCGAAGCCAGCCTGACCCACTGAGCGTCCCGACCCTGCTCATCGAAGTCCGCCGGCCAGAACCTCCGAACAGGCCCGGTGGATGAACAGCCGGCGAGCGGGATCAGCTGGTGGAGATGACGACGGACTGGATCTCGACCGGCTCGGACGGGCTACCCGACGCTGAGCCGGCCGCTTCCATTTTGACGACGGTCTCGTCGAAGCCTGTGGCGACGTCTCCGAACAGTGTGTACTGCGGCGGCAGGGCAGCACCCTGGTCGCCGGTGATGATGAAGAACTGGCTGCCATTGGTGTCGGGCCCGCTGTTCGCCATGGCGATCGAACCGATCTGGTACTCGCCAGCTGCAGGCAGTTCGTCAGCGAACTTGTAGCCCGGGTCGCCGCCGCCGGTGGCCGTTGGATCGCCGCACTGGACAACGAAACCCGGGATGATTCGATGGCACGTCGTGTCGTTGAAGTACTGGTTGCGGGCGAGGAACACAAAGTTGTTGACCGTGACCGGTGCCTTCTTCTGGTCGAGTTCGATGGTGATCTCGCCCTTGTTCGTCGTGACGAGTGCACTGTAGGACCGGGTTGCATCGAGACACATCGGTGGCTGCGCGTCAAATGACTGCTGCTGCTTGGCGGAGCCGTCGGGCGACGGGCATCCGTCGGGAACGAACTCGCCGGTCGCAGCGAAGACTTCGCCGTCATCTTCGACAGGCTGTGGCTCTGCGTTCGGGTCGACGCTGGTATCGGATGAATCGCCGGCGACGGTGTCGTCGGCGGCGTACGCATTTGCCACCGTGTCGGTCGTGGCGGCATCGGTCGTGCCGGCTTCGTCGTCGCCACCGATGAACGTGTTGGCGATCAGCACGATGCCGAAGACGGCAACGATGGCGCCAACGACGATCATTGCGGTGCGCGTGGTTTTTTGACGCGTCACGGCCTTGGCGACCTGGTGGTCCTTCGTAGCCTTGTTGGTCCGCTGGCGTTCTCGTTTATTGGTTCCCACAGGGGCCAGACGATACCCGCAGCAGACGGCGCCAGCGGCAACGCCACCGTCATCTTCTCAGGCATCTTCTCTGGCATCTTTCTGGGCAACGTTTCGGGCACTTCTTCGGCAGTTTCTCGGGTGACCATCGCGTGCTCAAGGTGTTCCGTCGATTTGCCGAAGAAAGACTGACGGCGGCTACCACGCTCGATTGCTGCTGACCAGACCCCCATGACCATCGACACGAATATGCAGACTCCTGACGCCAGCGCTCAACCTGGCGCCTCAGCCGACCTGACGCGCCGCCAGGCGCCTGCGTCGATGAATGTCATTGGAACCATCGTTTCAGGGGCCGGGCTCATTGCCTGGTTCGCGTGGTTGTCGTGGCGCACTACTTCGTTCAACGGCAACATCGTCAATATCGCGATCCTCGCTCTCGAACTGGTTGCGTTCGCGGCATCGCTTGTGGTGTGCGCCGGGCTCGCCGTTTCCCGACCGCTCCGACGTCGAGACCGACGCGCCACCGACCGCGATCGTCAACTCCCGGTGCTGCTCGCTGAAGCGTTCGGCCTTGGCGCAGTCATCGACGAGAAACCGGCCGTCCGCCGCATCGGCAACGACGACACTGGCGAGATTGCGTGGGCCCGTCGCGGTATTAGCGTGCTCCGTGAACAACGACGACTCGATGCCCGAACGAGACTCGCCAGCGACAACCTGCGCCAAGCCGCATGGTCCGTCGTCGCGCTCGATGGATTGCGCCGGTTGTGCAGTGTCATCGTGCTCCTTGTCGTGCTCTTCACGGGCGCCATACCGTTCGACATCCCCTCAACAGAGCGAATCGCGCTCTTGGTCGGCGGCATTGGTCTTGTGTCGATCGGCAATTGGTTCAGCTCTGGTGGGCATCTCCGCCCGGGTGCTCGTCTGATGTGGTCAATGGCATCGATTGGGGCCGGCCTCGGCGACGGCATCTCCCGCTCAGGGTTGCCAATTCGATGGGTGATGACGATGGCCACGCTCGTTGCCCTCAACATCGCCGTTGCCTTGCGTGGCATGAGCGATCGATGGACGCATGGATTGCAGCCGATGGAACGTGACACCAGAATCGCCGCCATGTCGATCGCGGTGGGCCTCGTGGTGGTCGGCGGTCTCGCGCTGCGTCGGATGCCGCGTCCAGAACTTGGCTTCTACGGCGCAACCGGTCGCCTCGAAGAGGCCTCGGTTCGACGCCTTGCTCTCGGTCTCACGCTCGCAGTTGCAGCCGTCGGATTCGTCGCCGGAGTCCTTCCCGTCGACGTTCTCAACGCTGCTGTCGTCGCACCGCGAGAAATTTCTTTGAGAAATTCCTCAAGTCGACCATGCAACACGCCGATGCACCCCCTCATTGGCCCGTAGAGCGTTGGATGATCTGCCGTTCCTCAACAGCTGTGGGGTCACCCGAGGACTCGGTGCGTGCGCGGTAGATTGAACTCGATGGCAAAAATGCGTCTGTTTGCTTCGGCCCGAGAGGCCGCTAGGACGGGAACTGACGTTTTCGATGGTGCCACGCTGGCTGACGTTCTGTCGGCAGCCGAACAACGCTATGGGCCTGGATTCAGCGATGTGCTGAGCACGTGCCGAGTCTGGGTGAACGGTGATGATGTCGGTCTCGACACCGCACTCGGACCGAATGACGAAGTGGCGGTTCTCCCGCCCGTATCTGGAGGATGCACGTGAGCGACGCCACAACCCAGACCAGCCCTGATCCTGCAGGGCTCTCGCTGACCGATCTGCGCGCGCTGCGTCAGCAGCTCCAGCACGAAGATGACATCGTCTCCTACGCACGTCGTGTGGCGCAGGCCCGTTTCGATCTCGTGAATACCGAACTGTCGCGGCGTGACGCTGGCCCCGACGCCGACCTCAATGCCCAGATCGGCGTCGTGCTCTCGCAGCAGCTCACTGGAGGCCCGGCTCGGCCTCCTCGTCCGACCGAGGACCTCAGCGACAACCCGCTTGCCGACGAACTGGATGCCGTGTGCGCTGAATTCCATTTCGGACGCCTCGAAAAACTCGACAACACAGAACTCGATTCTCTCGCTGATGCCATTAGCGAATTCGAGACCAAGGTGTCGTCGGATCGACGTGAGCGTTTCGATCGCCTTGATGCGCTGAGCGCCGAACTCGTTCGCCGCTACCGCGACGGCGAAGCGAACGTCGACAGCCTCCTCGAGGGGTGATCCTGACCGTCTCTCGTCCCGAGAGACTCTGAACACGACATCTCGGTCAGTGCCTTGCCTCGGTAGGGTCAGAATCCGTGGTGCTTCGAGTCGCAGTGATCTCCCTCCACACCTCCCCGTTGCTCCAACCCGGCTCCGGTGACAGCGGTGGGATGAACGTCTATGTGCGTGAACTCGTGTCGTCGCTCAGCCAGATCGGCATCGAGTGCACCACGTTCACTCGCGCCGACCGCGAGGGCTTGCCAGCCGAAGTACTCGTCGAGCCCGGTCACCGGGTGGTGCACATCGAGGCGGGGCCGCACCATCTCCCGAAAGAGGCGCTGCCGGAGATCTCGGACCAGTTCTGCCACGGCGTGATGGAGTGGATCGCGGCTCACGAGAAGCCCGACATCATTCACGGGAACTACTGGCTCAGCGGCGTCGTCGGTCATCATCTCAAGCACGAACTCGACGTCCCGTTCGTGTCGACGTTTCACACGCTGGCCCGAGTCAAAGCCGAAGGTGGTGACCCGGAACCAAAGTGGCGTGACCGGGCCGAGGCCGAGATCATCCAGTGTTCTGATGCGATCTGCGTGAGCTGCGCCGAAGAAGAAGAACAGTTTCGCCGCCTCTACGGCGACCCGCATGGCCGAATCGAGATCATTGCGCCAGGTGTCGAGCACGCCTTTTTTGCGCCAGGCGACCAAGCCGCTGCACGCAAGGCCATCAACGTCGACCCGGACATTCCGTTCATTCTGTTCGTTGGCCGTATCCAACCGCTGAAGGGGCCCGACGTTGCCATTCGCGCACTTGCTGCACTCGGCCGACCCGATGCACAGCTGGCCATCGTCGGTGGTTCGAGTGGCAGCAACGGTGACGTCCAATCATCTGAAGCCCACGCGCTGGTCGACGAACTCGGTCTGCATGATCAGGTGCAGTTCATCGAACCGAAGCCGCACCACATCCTTTCCACTTGGTACCGAGCGGCGGACATCGTGCTGGTGCCGAGCCGCAGTGAGAGCTTTGGGCTTGTTGCGCTCGAAGCTGCAGCGTGCGGCGTGCCGGTGGTGGCAAGCGCCGTCGGTGGGCTGGTCAGTCTCGTCGACGACGGGGAAACCGGTTATCTGATCGAAGGCCGCAAACCGGCCGACTATGCCGACGCCATGCGCACGATTCTCAACGACTCCGAACTTGCCGCGTCGATGGGTAAGGCCGCCGTCGAACGGGCCAAGGCCTACACCTGGCGTGCAGCAGCGGACCGGCTCCTTGACGTCTATGCCGAACTGGGTGTCGGAACACTTGTCACCTGTCACGATGCCGGCGAGGAGTCGACATGATCGAACCAATGAACGTCGCCGAACTGGCCGTGCTGCAACGCCAGATCGATGAATGGTTGAGCGAACTCGATGCCGGTCACGACCACATCGTCGCCGTCGAACGCGTTGCTGAAGCGAGCTCCGAATCTGGTGTGCGGTGGCTCGTGCGCATGCGGGGCGAGGAGAAGGACTTCACCACGGTGTGGCTCACGCTCGGCCAGCGCACGCTGAAGTACGAGACGTTCGTGACGCCAGCGCCCGAGGAAAACCATGCCGCTCTGTACGAGCATGTGCTCCGTCGGAACGATCGGCTCGTCGGCGCTCGTTTCTCCATCGGGGCCGAAGACGGAATCTTCCTGCGTGGAGAACTCTCGGCGCGTCACGTCGATCTCGATGCGATTGATCAGGCACTCGGCCTGCTCTACGCCAACGTCGAGCAGTGCTTCAAGGGCCTGCTCCGCATCGGCTTCGCCTCCCACTTCCCCGGTTGACTGCCGCACCGGATGTAGTGTGAGCGATAGCGGGGTCGGTCGCTGGAATGGCTCACACAAAACTCTGGATTGGCTTTTGTGTGGGGGCCAGCTTCCGCTTGCGATGCTTGCGTGCCCACTGTGTTTGTGTCCGGGCGGGTGCGCATCGGGGGAGTCGGTCCCTTGTGCCCGCCCGGGCGGAACGGCAGAACGGCACGGCTTGAACCCCACCAGTCGGAACGGTTGGAGTCGAGTAGCCAGCTACCGTTCCGGCGATGAGCGCGACGACCGGCAGCGAGATAATCGACCTGGTGATGATCGGCGGCGGCAACATGGGTGCTGCGCTGCTGGGCGGGATGGTCAACTCTGGGGCGTTCTCCCGGGAGCAGCTCGCTGTTGTCGAACTGCGTGAGGAGCGACGCACCGAACTCACCGAAATGTTCCCGGGAATCATCGTCACCGAGTCGATTCCACCATGCCGTTCAGCGGTGCTCGCCGTGAAGCCGCAAGGTGTGGCTGGCGCAGCAGCGGCAGCAGCGGCGGCCGGAGCGACGCGCCTTCTCTCGATCGCCGCCGGCGTCGGCATCGCCACCATCGAAGCGGCAGCCGGTCCGAATGTTGCTGTCGTGCGCTGTATGCCGAACACGCCGGCGCTCGTCGGGAAGGGAACGTCGGCGATCGCCGGTGGGAGCACGGCCGACGATGACGATCTTGCCTGGGCGGAGTCGATCCTCGGCGCCGTCGGCATCGTCGATCGTCTGCCCGAATCCCAGCTCGATGTGTTCACAGGGGTCGCCGGATCCGGTCCCGCGTACGTCTTCCTCGTGGCTGAGGCGTTAATCGAGGCGGCAGTCGCAGAAGGCTTCGACCCCGACATTGCGGAGCGCATCGTCACCCAGTTGCTGCTCGGCGCATCGACGCTGCTCGCGCAACAAGGTGACCCTGCGACGCTGCGCAAGAACGTCACGTCACCGAACGGCACGACTGCGGCCGGTCTTGCCGTTCTCGAAGCGCAGGGCCTCCGCTCGATCTTTGCCAGCGCAGTCAACGCAGCAACCGAGCGCAGCCGCGAACTCGGCTGACAAATCCTGGGTCCGGCGGCTCGTTCTCGTCTTCGTCGATGAGCGACCCGCTGCTGACGCCGTATCGACTCAAGCATCTCGAGCTGCGGAACAGGATCTTCTCGTCGGCGCACGGGCCGGCTGACGCCGAGGGCGGCATGCCGACTGACCGCTACCGGCTCTATCACGAAGAGAAGGCCAAGGGCGGCGTGGCGTTGACGATGACCGCGGGCTCGGCGGTTGTTGCCCAAGACAGCCCGCCACCGTTCGGCAATCTGCACGCCTACGACGATGCGGCCGAACGGATGCAGGCCGGCGGAATCGATGGCATTGAGTTGCAGTCGTACGGGCACCTCTTCGACGCGTGGTGGTCGCCTGGGACCAACCGTCGCTCCGACGAGTGGGGGAGCGACTTCGACAACCGGTTGCGATTTCCGTGGCTGGTCCTCGAAGCAGTGCGCGAGCGTGTCGGGCCCGACTTCATCGTCGGCCTGCGGATCTTCCTTGAAGAAACGGTTCCCGGCGGATTCGACCTTGACACCGGGATGGAAATACTGCGCCTGCTGGAGGCATCGGGTCTCATCGACTTCATCAACGTGGCGAAGTGTTCGATCCACAACGATGTCGAGCTGACCAGCATCGTCCCGATCCACGGCATGGCGTCGGCACCAATGCTGGACTTCGCAGGCCGTGTGCGCCAGGACACGACGCTGCCCGTATTGCACGCTGCGAAGATCGACGACGTCGCCACTGCCCGTCATGCGATTGCCGAAGGCAGGCTCGATCTCGTCGGGATGACCCGTGCCCAGATCGCCGATCCGCATCTTGTCAACAAGATTATCGAGGGCCGCGAGTCGGAAATCTGGCCCTGTGTCGGTGCCACCTACTGCCTCGATCGCATCTACGAAGCCGGCGAAGCGCTGTGCCTGCACAACGCGGCAACGAGTCGTGAAGCCACGATGCCCCACGTGATCGAACGCGCGACAGCTCAGCGGCGGGTCGTGCTTGTTGCGACCGGCGGTCTGCCGCAACTGCCTGGCCTGGAATCTGGTGCCGATCTCGTGTCGTCGAGCTGGGACGTCCTTGGCGGCGATGTCACGCCGACCGGCTCCGTACCTTTCTTTGACGACAACGGCACCCACTCGGCGATGAGCGCGGCCGAAATGATCGCTCGTTCTGGCCGTGACCTGGAGATCGTCACGCCCGAACGCATGCTGGGGATCGAGGTGGGTGGCATGAACCACGCGCCCTACGCCCGAGCTTTCAACGAGACTGACACCCGAATCACCTTGAGCCAGCGGCTGCTCTCGGTGCGACCAAAGGCAGGCCGTCTGTGTGTTGAGATCGGCAGCAATCACTCGGCACATCGAGCAGTACGCCACGTCGATCACGTCGTCGTTGACCATGGCACGCAGCCGCTCGCTGAGCTGTATTTCGATCTGAAACCACAGTCGAGCAACCTCGGCGCGGTCGACTACGGCGCACTTATGGAAGGCCGAACGCAGCAGCTGGTTCGCAACGCAGCCGGCATGTTTCAGCTGATGAGAATTGGCGACGCGGTCGCGAGCCGCAACGTGCACGGTGCCGTGTTGACGCATTGCGCCTGGTCAAAGACCTCTGATCGACTTCTGATCGTGAGCGGCGAGGGGGTGGAAAACGAACAGAGCCGATGCCAACCCCCCAGGTGGCACCGGCTCTGTCGCGTTGCGTTCACCGAATAAGTCGGGCGAACGGATCCTTGTTTTGCACAGACTAATTCATTATCCGCGGGTGTGACAAGGGCCACTTTCCGAGATTTCGTCAATGCCGAAAGACGCAGGCCAAACTCAACTCCGGCGGATACTGACCTGTTGCGTGACTGGACCATTGGCCCCGCCATTGCCAGCGTCGGAACTCTCCGTGAGCGTCACCTGGTCGCCGACGTCGAGGCCGAGTTCTTCTGCGGCCGATCGCCGATCCATCGCCACGGCGAGCATGCCGCTTGAATCGTGGACGAGGCCGACAGCGCCGCCAGCGAGTTCGGCGAACGAGGTGGCGCGAACGCAGTTGCGGGTGGTGCCGCCGCTCGGATCTGCAGGAGCACTGAAACGCACATCGATCCGATTGCCGAACGACGCAGGAATGTCGTCGGGCCCCACGTTGAGTTGTGCGTTGCCGAAACGGTCGACCCAGAGCACCTGGGCAATGACCCTTGTCTCGTCCGATTGCGGAAGCGGGATCACGCCGGGGAGCAGCAGGTCGGCATCGACCGGGTCGCCGAGTTCGAAGAGATCGACGCCGTTGCAGAGGTGCGCGGCTGCTGGTGCGAACACATCGCGGCCGGCAAACGTGGCGCCGATTGCGTGGAGTTGATAGTCGGCGTTGTTGAGATGCACCGCTCGGCCGGCTCCGCCTGCCATCGACACGGCGGGTGCGAGCAGGCCGTTATCCGGGCCGACGAGCACGCCTTCGCCGTCGGCGACTTCGATCGCCAACGCCTTACGCGACGTGGCAACACCAGGGTCGACGACAGCGAGCACGACGCCCGAGGCCACGTAGCTGATCGAGCGGGCAAGCGCGAGCGAACCGGCGCGTACGTCGAAGGGAGCAACGCCGTGGGTGAGGTCGATCACGACAGCGTGCGGCGAAATCTCACGGATCACCGACTTACAGACACCGACGAACTCGTCCTGCGTCCCGTAATCGGTGAGGAAGGAAACGGTGTCGTACCTGCGGCCCATCACTACCTGACGCTATCTACGGCCTTCGCTATCTACGGCCTTCACGGTGTCCCTCACTCTGTCCTTCACGGCGTCGATCACTCTGTCCCTCACGGCGTCGATCACGGTGGCCTCACGGTCAGCTTGGGCGGGTGCCGCGCGGGCCCGCATAAGCGAACCCTGTGACACCTGTGCCGAAACACGCGGCGCCCACGTTGGTCACGTTCTGCGCGCGACCGTACGATGGCAGCAATGTCCGTCGGCTCCCGTCCCCTCGTTCCGTCGCGGCTCGCGCCCGGCGGTGTGGCACACGGCAATCGTCGTGCGCCCACCACGGTTCTCGGTGCCTACATTGCGCTCACCAAACCGCGCATCATCGAGCTGCTGTTGATCACCACGGTCCCCACGATGATCCTGGCCGAACGAGGCTGGCCTTCGACGTGGCTCGTCGTCGTGACGTTGATCGGCGGAACCTTGTCAGCCGGCAGTGCAAACGCCGTGAATATGTACGTTGATCGAGACATCGATGCGTTGATGGAGCGAACGCAGGCCCGCCCGCTCGTCACGGGTGTGATCGAGCCGCGCAATGCCTTGATCTTCGCCCTGAGCCTGCAGGTGTTTGCTTTCGGCGTGCTCTGGGCCGGTGCGAACCTCCTGTCGGCACTGCTCGCATTCGCTGCAGCCGCCTTCTACATCGGCGTCTACACGATCTGGCTGAAGCGCACGAGCAGGCAGAACATCGTGATCGGCGGAGCGGCCGGTGCCGTTCCGGTTTTGGTGGGTTGGTCGGCCGTGCAGAACAACGTCACCTGGACGCCGGTCGTTCTCTTCATCGTGATGTTCCTCTGGACGCCGCCTCATTTCTGGGCGCTGGCCGTCAAGTACGCCGATGACTACCGCGCTGCCGATGTCCCGATGCTGCCAAGCGTCGTACCGATGGCCGAAGCGGTCAGGCAGATGATTTGGTACACCGCAGCACTCTGCATCTCCACGCTGGTCCTGATCCCGGTGGCCGATCTCGGCTGGATCTACGGGATTGCTGCTGTTGTTCTGGGCGCCGTGTTCCTGGGCGGCACCATTGCGTTGGGCAAGTACCCCAGCGAATCTGCCAGCATGCGACTCTTCGGATTTTCCATCACCTATGTCACGTTGCTCTTCGGCGCCATGTCGCTCGATGTCTTCGTGCAGCACGGGTTCTGACTCGTTCGCCTTGTGAACTTGTTCTCTGGCGTGCGGCACGAATCTTGGTTTGATTTCAGAAGAAATGCCCCCTTGCAAGTAGTCTCGGGCCGTTGTGTCCCACGACCAAACAGTCGGAATCTGATCCGTTGAACGAAATAAGTGAGCTCCACTTCGTATGACAACCATTGATCCCACCGCCGAAGCCATTTCTTCGGGTCTCGAACCGGGAGACAGCGCGCTTGGCCGCCTGCTTGACGCCGTAGCCGATTGGCTGACATCAACCGACCATAAGAAGATCGGCCGATTGTTCCTCGGCGGCGGCCTGCTTGGCCTCCTGGCCACGGTCGCCATCAACGTGATCATCGGAGTCGAGCGTGCTGGCATCGGCAACATCGACGACAATGCGCTCGCCCAAATCTTCGACGCGCAGCTCGTCGGGCTCGTGTTCGGCAGCCTGTTACCGCTCGCGATCGGCCTCTGCGTCGCGATCGTCCCACTGCAACTCGGTGCGCGCTCCATTGCCTTCCCCCGCTTGGTAGCAGCTGGGTTCTGGATGTGGGCCGGCGGCCTCATCTTGGCGATGATCGCTCTCGCCAACAACGGCGGCGGCCTTGGCGGCAACCCCGACATGGTCGACCTCTTCCTCGGTGCACACGGCCTCATGGCCATCGGCCTCGCCGCAACCGGCGTCTCGATTGCGACCAGCGTGCTCACCACCCGGGCGCCGGGTATGACCATGCGTCGTGTGCCGTTCTTCTCGATGTCGGCTCTGGTCACGGGTCTCGGGCTTGTCGTTGTCATGCCGGTCCTCTTCGGCACGCTGGCTTACCTCTTTCTTGATCACCGCAACGGCCGCGAGGCCTTCGGTGGCAACACTGGCCTCTACGACTGGGCCGGCTGGATTTTCTCGCCGGGCGCAGCGGTGTTGTTCGCCATCCCCGTCGCCGGTCTGCTCGCCGAAGGCGCAGCACTGCTGTTCAAGCAGCGCACGCCCGCACGCGGTATCGTGTTCGCTGGCTTCGGCCTGATGGGCGTCGCAGCCCTCGGCGCAGTCACCCAAGACGCCGTCCACAACGTTCCGTGGGCTGGCACCGAGTTCTACCTCGGTGGGAGTGACGACGTCCGCCAGAAGCTCTACGACGTGGTGCCGTGGGCAATGTTCAACCTGCTTCCGCTGCTGGGTCTCACGATCGTGTTGCTGATGGCCCTCTTCCTCGCCAAGCCGGTCAAGGGCGTCAAGCCCAACTTGACGCCGGCGTTGGCCTTCGGGTTCCTCGGGCTCGGCATGGTTATGGTCGGCATGATCGGATCGGCGTTGTTTGCCATCGACGACCTCGGCCTCCAGGGCACGGTCTTTGCCGAAGGCGCCCTGATCTACGTGGTCTACGGCACCGTTCTCGCGGCACTCGGTGGCATGGCGCATTGGGCGCCGAAACTCTGGGGCGTCAACCTCCAGGCAGCCAAGGTGCTTCCGCTCGCTGGCCTCGGTGTGCTCGCAACGGTGCTCGCGTCGCTGCCCAGCTACGTTGCCGGATTCGACGAGCCGCGCGACATCTACGCCATTCTCGTCCTCGTCGGCCACGTGCTCATGGCACTCACCGTGCTCGGCTTCATCGGCCTGCTCGCCACTTCGATCATGAGCCAGGATGGCCAAGCCGAAGCCGACCCGTACGACGGTCAGACCCTCGAGTGGGCCACCGCCTCCCCGGCGCCTGCCAACAACTTCGTCGAAGCACCCACAGTCATGTCGGCTGAACCACTGGCCGACAGCAAGTCGAGCTACGGCCAAACCCACTCCGAGAAAGGCGATAGCTGATGCAAGCTTTGACCGCCGGCCCCGCTGCCGCACCGCGCCGCCAAATCATCGTTGGGACCACGCTCGGCGTGGTCGCCATGGTGATGATGGTCGGCGGGATGCTCGCCGTCTGGTCCGAACAGCGCACCAACTTCGTCGAGCGTGACGGCAACTGGCTTCCCAGCGGTGTCGTCATTCCTGAAGTCGCTGCCAACGTCGCGCTGATTGCGTTCATCGCCATCTGCACCTTCGCACAGTGGGCCGTGTGGGCTGCCAAGCGCAACGACCGAGGTCACGGCGTCTTCGCGCTCTCCGCGACCGCACTCGTGGCGATCATGGTGATCAATGCACAGGCGTTCATCTACTCATCGATGGGTGTCGGTATCGGCGACGGCGCTTACGCCACCATGTTCTACGCCCTCACCGGTTTGTTTATGGCGCTGATGATCATCGGTGTCATCTTCTCCGTCGTCGCAGCATTCCGGTTCGCCGGGGGGCGCAGCGACAACGAGATCCTCGCCGCCCACGCCATCTACTGGTACGCCATGTCCGTCATCTACACGGCCATCTGGTTCGTCGTCTACGTCACCAAGTGAGTTCTTAATGTTCACTACTGGTTCCAAACTCCTCATCGGCTCCTCCGTCCTCGCGACGGTTGCTGCAGTCGTCTACGGCATCACGCAGAACGAGGCCCTCGGCATCGTCGGCCTCGTATCGGTGGCATGCGCGATGGCCTTCCTCGCCGGCGTCAACATGTGGGCAGCCGACTCCAACCTGTCCGCTCTGGACACCACTGCGGTGGCTACGTCTGAAGCATCCGACGACCCACCCGGCGCCAGCATCTGGCCGATGGTCTTCGCCGTCGGTGCTGCTGCAGTGGTCCTCGGCCTCGTCTCGCAACAGTCGATATTTACGATTGGCCTGGTCATCCTCCTCGCGGCCGGCGCACAGTGGGCCGTGCAGGCGTGGGCCGAGAGCGCATCGACCGACTCGACCACCAACGCGGCAGTTCGTGGTCGCCTCGCCAATCCGCTCGAATACCCCCTGCTCGGAGCATTCGCCGTCGGTGGCATCGCATACGCATTGAGCCGCATCATGCTGTGGCTTTCGAAGACCAACACGATCATTGCGTTCGTCGTGCTCGCCACGGTCATTGCTTGTATCGCATTCATCTTCGCCGCCCGCCCGTCGGTCAAGCGTGGTGCCATCGGTGGTGCCCTGACTCTCGGTGCCGTCGCGATCGTTGCTGGTGGCGTGGCTGCCGGTGTCGACGGCGAGCGTGACATCCACGTCCACGAAACCATCGCTGCTGACTCCGCACTCTTCTGCGATTCGCCCGAACACTTCGAGATCGACAAGGGCGCCAGTCAGACCGTCTCCACGAAGGCGAGCACCTACACGATCTCCCTGACTGCGGCCGGCAATCTCGAGTTCGATGTGCCTGGCCCGGTCGACCCGGGCGCCGAAGCCATCTCGCTGCCGCGCTCGAACGCGAACAACATCGTGTTCCGTAACGACTCTGGCGAAGCCCGTCGCCTCACGCTCGATCTCGGCCCGGCACCGGAAGAAGAAGCCCCAGCCGAAGCCGCAGCCGCAGCCGCAGAAGAGGGCCATGGCGCAGATGAGTCGCATGGCGACAAGAGCGACCGCAACCTCACGTGCACCTCGCTCGTCGAAGACGGTGGCGCGCAGCTGATCACCGTCAAGTTTGCCGAGCCCAGCTTTGCCTACGCCGATGACGCTGAGGCCTACCGCTTCTACGTTCCCGGCACAGAAGCCGAAATCGATGTGGTCGTGCCGTGACGTACGACCTGCACATGTCCCACCAATCACCGACCACGAAAATGCAGGCTGTGGAAACCACCACTACGTTGATGTCCGTGTCATCTTCACGGCTCGTTCGAACCCTCGTAGCGGGCTCGTTCGCTGCGCTGCTCGCTGGTTGTGCAACTGATGCACCGCAAGACACCTGGCAGCCCAAGGGTCCGAACTCCCAAATGATCAACGACCTCGACTGGGTGGTGTTCGGCATCGCCGGTGTCGTCGGCGTCGTCGTTTTCTCGGTGATTGCCTTCGCGCTCTGGAGGTTCCGCGATCGCGGTCAGCCGATCCCAGAGCAGACTCACGGCAAGCCGGCGCTCGAAATTGGCCTCACGATTCTTCCCGCATTGATTTTGGTTGGTATCGCGATCCCTACG